>Ga0136614_10003273_pt1 | contig 10335 bp, 9 predicted proteins | sample AntDrymUQ2792106_2_FD_106643 | JGI IMG/M metagenome (GOLD analysis project Ga0136614, IMG submission 106643) | Polar desert sand microbial communities from Dry Valleys, Antarctica - metaG UQ279 (21.06) | ecosystem: Environmental > Terrestrial > Soil > Desert | place: Antarctica: Dry Valley... | reverse complement strand
ATCCTGCACCGTGTTGCCGGTGTTGGTCACCGAGAACGTTGTCACTTGCTGAGTTGATCCCGGCACGACAGCGACAAAGGACACATCGGTCGTCGTAACGGTGAGGTTGACCCTGTTGTCGACGACAAACGTCGTGGCTAGTGCTGGACCCACGCCGGTGGGCGACGAGCCGATCGGAGTTTGCGGCACAGCACCCACCGAGTAACTCAGCGTGGCCTGGTTGCTGACCGTGGTGCCAGAAGCTGTGCCGACCGCATGCGCCGTACCGGCGCTAAAGAGAGTCGCGAACGCAAGCGTTAACGCCGCAACATTAATTCGAGCCCGTGAAGGAGGGCCGCTTGAACTAGTGCATCTCATGATGTTCTCCTGTGCAAAAACGAGTGAAGTGAAGAAAAAATTGAAGCGATGAAATCTCGAAATGTCCGGTCGGAGGGCGGCCCGGGACCGGAGGGCTGGCCGCGGATCAGCCGCGGCGGCCGTATCCACGGTGGGTGTTGGTGCAGAGCCGGCATTGCCATCGCCGGCATGCGAGAAGGAAATTTCACAGGCATCGCGGTTACTTGATCACCGCGCGGAAACCTGCCGCGCCGGTTTTTGCCGGCGGCAGATCACCTTTGTAGGTCCAGCGGATATGCGTGTAATCGCTCGGCAGCGCCGCGCGCTCGCGGCCTTCCGGTGTCTTGACTCTCAACTTGTCGGCGACGTTGTAGGTCTTGCCGCCATCGATCGAGAAAGCGATCTCGGTGTTGTCGCCGAAGGCGCTGCCGCCGACGTAGGTCGTGTTTGCAGGAACCGGATTCGTGATCGCGATGTTGTTGGCCGGCTTGCCTCCGTTGTTGGCGAACGTGGTCGTGTAGATCACCTCGGTGCCCGGCGGCGCTTTGTGCAGCGGCATCCGAACTTTCTCAATGACACCCTGCGCGTTCTTGACCTCGACTTCGGTCTCGGCGACGTTCTTCACCAAGATCGGGTTTTGCTGCGCGTACGCGGAAGCCGCAGCGAGTTGAATGACGATTGCAAAAGCGATGAAAAAAGTGCGCATGGTTGATCCCCTTTTTGCTGGTTGATGCTTAGTTGACGGTGACGCGAAATTCGATGGTGTGAGTGATGGGGGCAGCGGTGTCGCCGAAGGCGACCTTCACCGTGCCGGTGGAAAATTCGGCTTGATCGGCGTCGGCCGCATCGGTGCGCGGCTGGCCGTTGACCGTGATGCTGTTGGCGACGTAACTGGTGTTCGATGGCAGCGGGTCATTCAGCGCCAGGCTTTGCGCCACCCCTGCGCCGTTGACGGTGAGCACGATGCGATACGTAACGATCGAGCCCGATCGCAGACTCGTGCCGCCCGCCACATCGACGACGCTCACGACGCTCTTCGCGACCGCGACCGCAACGCCGCTGACGACGTAACCGCCGGACTGCCGCGCTAACGCACGGGTGCCACCGACGACTGCATCGACTCCGCCCTGACCGAGGCCGGGAAGCGTGGTGCCGGGAGCCGCACCGGCTGCGCCCGCCGTCGTGGCCGACGCGGTCAGCTCGACGCGACCGATGTTGCCGGTCACCAGTGCAGCAGGCGTATCGCTGACGACATAAACGATGCGGCTTGCATCGGCTGCGAGCGCTGGATCATTGCTGCCCAGGGCATAAAGCGTGTCGGCGGTCGGACCCGAAGACTGAAATCCGGCTTGCAGACCGTTTTCGAGGAAGATCGCGCCGGCGCTGCCGTTCAGCGGATCGTAGTTATCGCCGGCGACAGCGTTGTTGCGGGCAAGCGCGAATGTTTCCGGACCGTTGCCCGTGTTGGTCAGAAGGAACGTGAGCGCGCGATTGCTGTCGGGCGAATTAACGGCGACGGTGGCCGCGTCTTGCGAAACGAGCGTGACGTTGATGAGCTCGACCACGGTGAAGCTGGCGGGCGGCGTCGTTGAGATCGCCGGCACACCGCCGATCGAATACGTCAGTGTTGCGGTGTTCTGAATCACCGTGCCCGCGGGCGTGCCCGCAGCCCCGACCGCAATCGGTGCCGCGCACAAGACCGCCGCGCAAAATGCAAACACTTTTCGCAACACCCAATCTCCTCATCGCTTCATCTGTACGTTCACGTACCACCTATGCGCGATATTGTCGGGAGAGAAAGCGGTGTGTTAAGCAGAGCTAAGAGGCAGCTTTGCTGTGCGATTCAACAGAGGATTTCACTCTGTAGCCAAGCCCGAACGTGAGTTTTTTTCTGCTTGGGACGTAGGAGTTTTTCCGACATCGGCCGCTCGTCGATTTCGCACCGACCGTTGATCCGCACGCGAGCGAAATGCCTGGTGAAGGCACCTTTTTCTGCGCTTATGAAAGCGACGCGCGGACTATCGCAAGCGTCGTTAGAGTGCGGCCGGACTGCTTTTTACTTCCACGGCATCTGCATCGTGCAGAGCTTCAGCAAACGCCGCTCAGCGTCATGCAAACGATCCGGCTCGAAAGACGCAAACCACGCGTGTGCCGACTTCTTCAGTCGCGCAGACTTGGACAACTGCGGCAACACAGTTTTTGCAACAGCGGCATCGTTCAGCATCCCGAGCACGTCTTGCAATTCCGAAAGCGGATCGATGTAGCGTGAAGTAGCCAGCTTCGGCAGTGCGACCGCGAACAGATCGAGTGCATATCGCAATCGCTTGGCCAGAATGCGAACCTCGTGGCGCCGCTCCGGTGTAAGCGCCGAAAAAAAGCGCGCGGCATTGAAGAGCTTCTTCGCCCCGCGCCGCAACGCCGGCTCGGCCGCATCGCCGAGCAGCTCCGCAGCTGCCGGCGCGGGCGTCATGCACCAATGTTCGCTGTTCAGCACAAGCGCGCCGTAGCGCACCGACCGCGCCGCGTCGCGAATCTTCTCCCGCGCTTTCACGCGCAGCGGCTCCGCCTTCGCCACCAGCGCAGTGGCTGCATTGCTACCGATGCTCTCAGCCAGCAACGGCAAAGTCTCGCCGGCGATCACGTCCCAGTCGCGCGCCGAGCCGAGCGCGCGCGCGAACCAGCTCAACTCGTCTGCGAGCGATGGCGGCAAGTCGCGGTGCTCGCGATCGAACAGCCGCATCGAGGAGCGAACGCGGCGCAAAGCAACGCGCGCCTGGTGTACGTATTCGGCGTCGTCGTAGCGCAACAGCAGTTCAACGTTGCCCGTCACCACCGCCACACCGTGCGCGACCACCGCGCGCAGCGCGCGCGACGTGGTGCTCTTGCGCGTCAAACCCTGGACGAAGCCTCGAGCCGATGCCTTGACGGCCGGCGGTGGCTGCGGCTCCAGCAGTTGATATCCACGCTCGGCCTTGCTGCGCGCGATGGGCGTCAACGCGGGTGGTGCCTTGCTCGCAACGTCGAGCAGCTCAAGCGCGATCTCGAGCAAGGCGGCCGGGTCGCCCTGCTTCAGTTCCAGCTCGACTTCGCAGATCGGTTCGCGCAGCTTTTTCGCATCGACGTTGATCTCACCGACATCGAGCGCGACTTCGATCGTCGCATCGGCGCGCTCTATCAGCCACGTCGCACGCCGAAACCGTGTGCGAAACAAAGCTCGCAGCGCCGGCCTGGACTTTTGCTTCCCCAGCAACTCGGGCAGGGGCGACGCGGCCAGCCGTGCAAGATCGATCCTCCCCTGGCCGCGCAGGACGCGCGCCGGTGTTTCCCACTCACCGCGACGGCTCAGTGCGCCGCTTCCCTCTCCCGCAGCCTTCAGCGTCTGCACCCAACGGCCGTCGATCCGGCGCACGCGTAGCGCCATCCGGTGGCGCTGCAGCAAACGCGTAGAGGTATCGAAGTAAACATTGTCGACCTCTACCTCTGTACATACAGCCTTTGACAGCACCGCGCTGCGCCGCAGGCGATCGACATGGCGCGGATCGAGCGCGAGCTTGAGTTCGGTCTCGGTGGGCGAAGGCGGCATCAGTGGCGCAAAGTTTATCGAGTGACCGGGCCACGGTTGATGACAAGCCGTTCGTCCCGCCTATCCCGAATTCATCACTTGGGTATTGCACCGTCCCACGGCTGGCGTAAAGTCACCGCAGCGCAGCCGATCTGCGCCTGGGCAACAAATGGAGGCATCATGAGAAAGGCTTTTATCGCAGCTCTCGCCGTGTCATTCATCGCCGGCTGCAGCTCGATTCCAATGGCGCAGGCTCCGCAAGATACCGTCGACCATCAGTACATGGCCGCAGTCGAACAGGCTGCCAAGCGGTACGGCACTTATGTGGTCTGGGTGAATCTGCCGCAAAAGCGCGCGACCACGACGCAATAACCGCACGCGGCAGCCGTGCTTCTCTAAGGAAGCGCCGCTGCCGGCTCATCGCGTCGCCTGCGTCGATCGCGTCCTGCGCTGAATATCGATTCGCAAATGCTTGCTCACCGAACACTGCTCCTCACCGTTGCGATCACCGCACTATCCGCATGTGCGGCGCCGAATTCGCTCAAGCCAGGAACCAGCGTGGAAGAAGCACGCGCCGCCTTGGGCCGCCCGACTGCCGATGTCCAGCTCCCCGGGGGCGGCACCCGGCTGCAATATTCGCGTCAGCCGTTTGATCAGGCGGTATGGAATGCCGATTTCGACGCGCTGGGCAAGCTGGCGCGCGTCGAGCAGGTGATGACCGACGCCGCGTTTGCGCGCGTGCAGTCGGGCAAGGACACGCGTACCGAAGTGCTGCGTGATTTCGGCCCGCCGGCGCAGGAGTTCCAATTCAAGCTGCGCGATGAAAGCGCGTGGATGTATCGGTACTACACGTTCGGCAACTTCAAGGCCGCGATGTTCATCTACTTCGACCCGGCCGGCGTGGTCAAGCGCACCGAGCCCGGGCTCGACCCGTGGTCCATTCAAAACGGCGGCCGTAACGACTGAATCAGACGCCGCGACAAAGCGATTGACACGGAGCCGCCCGTGGCACAATCCAAGCCACGATGCTGTTCGCCTCTGATATCACCGCGAAGATTCTGATCATCGACTCGCATGGGCAGCCTGTTCGCTGGGCGCTGATGCAGCGCGCAGCACGCTACTACGCGTCGGACAAGGTCATCACTGAGCTTGGTGACAACCTGTTCGGCATGGCGGGCGGCGTGCAGGAAGCCACCGGCGCACGCTCGGAGTTCGTGACCAGTTCGATCGTGATGATCCGCGGCCGGCACCGCATTCCGTTCGGCCACGCACACGTCGGCATGACCAAGCACCGGCTGTTCGTGCGCGATCGCCAGGTGTGTGCTTATTGCGCGAATCGATTCGCCGAAGCCGATCTGACCGTCGAACACATCGTGCCGGTATCGCGCGGTGGTCGCCATGGGTGGACCAACGTCGTCACCGCGTGTCGCTCTTGCAACACGCGCAAGGGCAATCGCCTTCCGGAAGAGGCCAACATGCCGCTGATGTACGTGCCCTATGCGGTGTGCCGCAACGAAGGTTTCATCCTGAGCAACCGGCGCATCCTGGCCGATCAGATGATGTTTCTGCAGGCGTCGCTGCCGCGCCATTCGCGCTGGGCGCAGTAAACATCCGTAGTGGCGCGCGCTGCGTTGTCGAATTCTCTACTCGCAGCCCGCTGATCATTCCATTCAAGTTTTAGCCTCGTCGCACCTATTGTTCGCCATCGGACCTGTTTGGGGTCCTATGGAGAACGAAATGACTTCGCAATGGCCGCAAGAGAACAACGATGACGCAGTGCGCGCGACGGAGACGCCGATCGGCTTTCCGACACGCGGGGCCGCGGCGATCGTCACTCTTGTCGCGTTGACGTTTCTGGACGCGACGCCCCGGGTGACGATCGACGACGCGCAGCCGCGCACAGAGCAATTCGTGCCGTCTGCGTGCGGCGCTGATGCGGTGGCCCGCGCACAGCGCGAGGTCAATCGCAGCCGGGAGCCCGGGCCGACCGCTCTCACATAAGAGAAGAGCGGCAAGAAAAAGGCCACGCATGCGTGGCCTTTTCTTGCCCGCAAACTTCCGCGCTTACTTGAGGTGCTTGCTGACGTACTTGGTCAGCTCGAACATCGAGGCTTGCGCCTTGCCGAACAGAGCGCGCAGCTTTTCGTCCGCGTTGATCATGCGGCGGTTGGCCTTGTCCTGCAGGTTGTTCTTCTTGATGTATTTCCAGATCTGGCTGGTGACTTCGGTGCGCGGCATCGGCACCGAGCCGATGATCGCCGCTAATGGGCCGGTGGGCATCATCGGCTTCATGAACGCCGCGTTCGGCTTACGTGCGGTTTTCTTCTTCGCAGCCTTCTTTACCGGCGCTTTCTTCACCGCTTTCTTGGCCATTTTCTTCGCGGCTTTCTTCGCCGGCGCTTTTTTCGCCGCTTTCTTCCCTGACTTCTTTGCCTTCTTCATTGCCATTGCTTTTTCTCCTCATCGGGTTAGGTCACAGCGACAGGGTTCTCGAGTCAGAAACAGAAGAGAGCGCTCTCGTTGCGTGACGCGATCCTAAGCGAATCAGAGTGAAATACAAGGGGAAAACGCGTTTTTCAGAGGGAAATTGCAGGTGCGCAACGCGTTTTCTCCTCTGGCGAATGCTTCGCCGCGCTGTCCGCCGCGCACGAAAGGTATACAAGGAGTGGGCCTTCGAGGCATTCTGATACAACATCTGGTGTTACCGAAGCACTCAAGCTGCGGCGGCGCGCTCCAGGTCGGCGATCATGCGCTCGATGCGCGCCCCGAGTTTTTCGGTGGTCACCTGCTCGCGCAGGCGCTCGATCATCAGCGGAAAGGCAAACGGCGTCGCCCGTGAGAGCAGGCGATAGACGATTCGCTGCCCGCGCATTCGCGCCAGCGCCACGCGCAAGCGCTCGATGTCGAGCTCCTGCTCGAGGACCTCGCGCTCGGCCTGCGCAAGCAGCTTGTTGCCGGCGTCATACTTGCGAAAGACCTCGTAGAACAAACCGGAGCTCGCCTGCAGCTGCTTGATCGACTTCGGCGCACCCGGATACCCCTGGAAAATCAGGCCCGAGATGCGCGCCACCTCGCGAAAGCGCCGCAGTGCCAGTTCGCCGGCGTTCAGGCTGGCCAGCACGTCTTCAAGCAGATTGCCCGCGCTCAACAACGTGCCCAACCGCGACTGCCACGCGCCCATCCAGTCGATATCCACCGGCGACAGCAGCTCGAACCCGTAGTCGTTCATCGAGATAGAAAACGTAGACGGCGTGCCCTGGCCGATGCGATAAGCGAGCAGCGAAGCCAGCCCGATATGAACGTTGCGTCCGGCAAACGGATAGACGAACAGATGCCGTCCCTCGCGCGAGCGCATCGATTCGACCACCAGCGTGTCGCGCGTGGGCACCTTTGACCATTTGGCCTGCAGCTCGATCAACGGCCGCGCGAGCTTCATCTCCGGCGCGTCGTAGTTGCCGGCGAGCGCGCCTTCTAGCTCGCGCAGTGCGGCATCGGCCATCTCGCTCGACAGCGGCATCTTGCCGCCTTGCCAGCGTGGTACCGCACCGCTGCGGTTCTTGGCCACGCGCACATACGCGGTCATTTCGTGGACGCGCACCAGTTCCAGCATGCGTCCGCCGAACAGAAACGCATCGCCCTTGCGCAGCCGGCTGATGAATGATTCCTCCATCACGCCAACGTCGCGGCCGTTCATCATCTTGATCAGCATCGATGCCTCGGACACGATGGTGCCGATCGACATCCGATGCCGCTGCCCGATGCGTGCACTTTCGACGCGATACACGCCTTCGGCGTCGCGGCTTACGCGCTGATAGTCCGGATACGCGCGTAGCGCTTCGCCGCCACGGCCAACGAAGTCGAGCGCCCAGTTCCAGTCGTCAGCCGACAACGCACGATAGCTCCACGTATCGCGCACCTCAGCCAGCAATTCGTTCTCAATGAACCCCGTGCCGAGCGCGATCGTCACCAGATGCTGGACGAGCACGTCCAGCGGACGCTCGGGTGCGCGACGCGATTCGATGCGACCCTCGCGCAGCGCGCTTCTGGCCGCAGCCGCCTCGATCAGCTCCAGCGTGTTGGTCGGCACCAGCGTCACGCGCGATGCACGTCCCGGCGCGTGCCCGCTACGGCCCGCACGCTGCAACAAGCGCGCGACGCCCTTGGCGCTGCCGATCTGCAGCACGCGCTCGACCGGGAGAAAATCGACCCCGAGATCCAGGCTCGAGGTCGCCACCACCGCTTTCAGACGTCCTTCCTTCAATCCGAGCTCGACCCAGTCGCGCACCTCGCGCGCCAGCGACCCGTGATGCAACGCGATCAGCCCCGCCCACTGCGGTTTTGCCTCGAGGATCGCCTGATACCAAAGCTCGGCCTGCGAGCGCGTGTTGGTGAATATCAGCGTGGTCGAAGACGATGCAATTTCGCTCACGACCGGCGGCACCATCTTCATTCCCAGATGGCCGCCCCATGGAAACCGGCTGGGCTCCTCGGGCAGCAATGTGTCGACGAACAACGCCTTGTCGATCCTGCCTCGCACCAGCACGCCGTCGTCGCGATTGAGCAGCACCTGCATCGCGTGATCGGTGTTTCCCAAAGTCGCAGAAAGGCCCCACACCGGCGGTGGCTCGCGCGCCCAACCGCGCAGCCGCGCCAGTGCGAGCTGCAGCTGCACGCCGCGCTTGGAACCGATCAGCTCGTGCCATTCATCGACGACGATCAGCGCCAGCTCCGACAGCTGCTCGCGCGAATCGGCGCGCGTCAACATCACGCTCAGCGATTCGGGCGTGGTGATCAACACTTCGGGCAGCTGCTTCGACTGCCGCGCACGCTCGCTCGCGTCAGTGTCGCCCGTGCGCATGCCGACGTTCCAGGCAAGTCCGAGATCGTTGAGCGGTGCAGCCAGAGAACGCGCCGTATCGGCGGCGAGCGCGCGCATCGGCGTCACCCAAAGCAATCGCAAGCGCCCGGCGTGCACTTCACCGGCGAGCGCGCGATAGAGCAACGCAAACCAAACGGCGTACGTCTTGCCCGATCCGGTCGTCGCGTGCAGCAGCCCCGAGCGGCCCTCTGCAATGTGCCGCCACACCTCACGCTGAAATTCAAACGGCTGCCAGCCATGTGCCGCGAACCAGCCGTCGGCGCTTGGCAACGCAAGTTGCAGCCCGCTGCGCAATGCCTGCTTGGTTTGCGCGCCCGGCGTGCGCGATTCTTCCTCAGCCACGCGTTTGCGCTCCTCGCGCGCCTGATTCGCCTGTCGCGCGCGCAGCTGGGTGCCGACGTTGGGACCCGCAGGGAAGTCCGGCTGCCGATCAGTCACTGCCGTTCTCCACGCTCAACGTGCTCGGTGCCACTAACAGCGATTGCAGCGTGCCCAACGTATCGGCGTCATCAATCGGCTTGTCTTGCCGCCAGCGCAGCATGCGCGGAAACCGCACTGCGATACCGCTCTTGTGGCGCGGCGAGCGCTGGATGCCTTCGAAGCCGATCTCGAACACCATCGTGGGCGTCACGCTGCGCACCGGTCCGAACTTCTCGATGGTCGTGCGGCGAATCGCCGCGTCGACCTTGCGAATTTCCTCATCGGTGAGCCCCGAGTAGGCCTTCGTAAACGGCACCAGCGCGCGCTCGCTTGTTCCCGCCTCCGACGTCCAGACGGCAAACGTGTAGTCCGAATACAAACTCGCGCGCCGGCCGTGGCCGCGTTGCGCGTACACAAGCACCGCATCGACCGCATACGGATCGATCTTCCACTTCCACCAATTGGCATTGGCATCCTTGGTGCGGCCGACGCGATAGGTGGAGTCAAGGTGCTTGATCATCAGACCCTCAACACCGCGAGTGCGCGACTCCTCGCGCAACAGCGCCAGCTGTCTCCAAGAATCGCCGGCAACAGGCGGCGAGATGAGGACGTCGTGCGCGCCAGCGAGTTCCTCGAGCGCGCTACGGCGCTCTCGTTGCGGGCGCAAACGCATGTCTTCACCGTTGGCTTCCAGCAGGTCGTACGCCATGAACGCCGCCGGCGCTTCGCGCAGCACGTTCGCCGTGACCGTCTTGCGCGTCACGCGCTTCTGCAGCAACGCGAACGGCTGCGGCGCGTCGTCGCGCCAGACCAGAATCTCGCCGTCGAGCACGGTGCCGTCGGGCAACGACCGCGCCCGCTCGACGATTTCCGGAAATCGTTCGGTGATCAACTCTTCGCCGCGCGACCACAGCCACGCTTTGCCCGCGCGCCGCACCAGCTGCGCGCGGATACCGTCGTACTTCCACTCGATCAGCCAATCGGCAGGGGGACCGATCTCGTCTGCAAATTGCTCGACCGGCAGCGTCAGCGAATGCGCGAGGAAAAACGGATACGGATGGCCGTCGGCAACGGCATGATCGCCGCTGCCGATCAACGACAGATATCGCTCGGCCGTCGGCGCCATGGCGATGTCGGT
>Ga0136614_10003272_pt1 | contig 10336 bp, 10 predicted proteins | sample AntDrymUQ2792106_2_FD_106643 | JGI IMG/M metagenome (GOLD analysis project Ga0136614, IMG submission 106643) | Polar desert sand microbial communities from Dry Valleys, Antarctica - metaG UQ279 (21.06) | ecosystem: Environmental > Terrestrial > Soil > Desert | place: Antarctica: Dry Valley... | reverse complement strand
TGCTCTTCGATCACCTGGTTCATCTCGGCGCCGAGGAGCAGGATGAACGACGTGTAGTAGATGTAGAGCATGAGGACGATGATGCCCGCGAACGAGCCGAAGGTGGCGTTGTAGGAACCGAAGCTCTCCACGTAGAGCCTGAAGAGGAGCGAGAAGAGCAGCCACATCGCGACCGCCATGATCGAGCCGGGGCTCACGTACCTGAAGCGCTGCTCGACGTCCGGGGCGAAGTAGTAGACGAGGGCGAAGGCGAAGAGGACGACGCAGATCAGGACCGGCCACTTCACGACGTTCCACACGAGCTCGAAGACGTAGCTAAGGCCCACGATGTCGGCGATAGCGCCTCCGATCTCGGGTCCGAAGACGACGAGCACGAGCGCGGTGATGAGGAGGGCAGCGACGCCCAAAGAGAGGAAGATAGAGATGCCGTACACCTTCCAGAACGGCCGGTCTTCCTCGATCTCGTACATGACGTTCATCGCCTCCATCACCGAGCGGAACGCCCCCGAGACGCCCCACAAGGCGAGGAGGAGCGAGACTATAGCCCCGGCGGTAAACGCCCCCTCGGCCCTGGTCCCGGCGATGCTCAAGAGCTGGTCTTCGAGCAAGCCGACCACGTCGTTCGGTAGCACGATTCGCGCCTGCTCGAGGAGGGAGTTCAGGAGATCCGGGGCCCCGAAGAGGCCAAGCAGGGAGAGCAGGAAGACGGCGAAGGGGAAGAGCGCGAAGAGCCCCTTGTAGGTGAGGTTGCCGGCGAAGGCGGCGAGGTGGTCCTCGTTGATCTCCTTCACGGTCCGCTTGAAGAACTCCACGAGCCCGAGGCGCCTCCGCGTCATCGGGATCGGAACCTCGTTGCCGGTCTCCTCGGCTTTTTCTACGATCCTTTTGCCGGGGATCTTGTCCACGTATCCTCCCGGAATGCCCGCCGCATCGTCGGGGCAATATTACCCCAAAACCCTTTCTGCCCCACAGCCCTCGCCGTACGCCTCAAGGAACCTGTTATGGTTTCGTGCTCGCGGGGAATCTAATTAATACCGGTCGTGTTGGCTTCTCTTGGAGGACGTGTTGGCGGCGGTCAGCGTTTTGATCCCGACCTACGAGCGGGCCGAATCCCTGGCGATGACGCTTTCGGGGGTCGCGGCGCAGACCGTGACGGACCTCCAGGTCGTGGTATCGAGCCAGGGCCACCACGGGGCGGAGGACTCGCCGGTAGCGCGGGCCGTGGGGCGCGTGATCGAGGCTCGCGGCGGCTCCGTTGAGTGGCACCACCGCGAGCCACGCGGCATCACCGAGCAGCGCCAGTTTCTCCTGGAGCGTGCGGAAGCCGAACCCATCCTCTTTCTCGACGACGACGTTTTCATGGAACCCTGGGTGATTGAACGCCTCCTCTCCGTGCTCGAATCCGAGAGGTGCGGCTTCGTCGGCGCCTTCCCTGCCGGTCTCACCTTCCTGAACGACGTACGCCCCGACCAACACGTCTTCGAGCCCTGGGAAGGTCCCGTGCGGCCCGAGGTCGTCGAGAAGGACGGGCACGGCTGGGAGCGGTGGCATCTCCACCGCGCGGCGAACCTGTACCACGTCGCCCAGAGACTCGACCTCCCGCCCGGAGGGTTCCTGCGCTACAAGGTCGCCTGGGTCGGTTCGTGCGTCCTCTACAGCCGGGAGAAGCTGCTCGCGGTCGGGGGCTTCTCGTTCTGGACCCGGCTCCCGCGCTACCACAAGGCCGAAGACATCGTCGTCCAGAACCTCCTCATGCGCCGCTTCGGCGGCTGCGGCGTCGTGCCCTCGGGCACCTATCACTCAGAGGTCGAGACGACCACCTTCTCCCCGGAAGGCGCCGTCGACGCGGACGCCTTCGAACTCCTCATGCCCAAGCTCGTCGAACGGTACGCGCCAGAGACGCCCAGACCCGCGTAGGACGTGGCTCGTGGGCTTTCTTTTACATCCCGGCGAAACCTCGTGAACGAAACTGCGTAAGGTAGACTGAAGATCTCGAAACCGCGCAGCGGAAAAAGGGGCACGAAAAACGATTCCGCGAGGAGGCTCGAAGACACTATGTCGCAGAACACGAGGACCGGACGGACTCCGGTACGCGGCTTTACGTTGATCCTGGGCCTCCTCTTCGTCGCGGCGCTCGTCGCGGTCGTGGTTGCCACTCAGGCGCGCGCCCAGAGCGCTCCGCCCGAGAAGCTCACGGAGGAGGAGCTTCTCTCCCGGATAACGGTCGCCTCGGAGAACGCTCCGGACTTCGAGGCGACCGTGACCGTGGAGCAGACGCTCGTCCCGGAAGGGCTGCTCGGCGCCTCCCAGGGCGACCGCGCCGGGAACTCGGGTCCCAAGTCCGCCCGGATCTGGCACGGCGGCCCCGACAAGGTCAGGTCCGAGGTCCAGGGCGAGAACAGCGACCAACTCTTCGTCAAGAACGGCTCCGAAGTACGCGCCTACGACGGCGCGACCAACACGCTCCGTACCGGCGAGAAGCCGGAGCCCGAGGGGCGACCGGAAGAGGCCGCAAGCCCCGAGAAGATAGACGAGATCCTGGCCGAGATCTCCCCGACCAGCAATTTGCAGGCCAGGGCACCGGTCAAGTTCGCGGGCCGCTGGGCCTACCCCCTGACCCTCGAACCGAAGGACAAAAACCTGACCCTCGTCGAGCGGGCCGAAGCTCTCGTGGACGCCGAAGCATTCGTGCCGCTCTCCTTCGAGCTGTACGCCGAGGGTACCGCCGAACCCGTGGTCCGCTACGAGGCCAGCGACTTCGAGGTCGGTCCTATCCCCGACAAGCGCTTCCAGCTCGAACCGCCGCCCGGCGCCACAGTCGAGCAGATGGAAGAGCCCGGCAACGGTGAAGAGCGAGGCGAAGACGGCGGGGAGAATCGGGAGCCCCAGAGAGTCGCGTCGGTCGCGGAGGCCCAGGAGGCTGTCGGCTTCCCGGTCAGGCAGCTCGCCAACGCCCCTGGCGGCCGTGAGCTCGCGGAGATTCGGGTCGCGGGGTCGGACGGGGTCATTCAGACCTACGGCGAGGGCTGGGGAAGCGTGGTCCTCGTGCAGAAGCCCGATCAGGAGCCCGAAAACGCGGACCAGTCGCAAGAGGATTCGGGCCGCGAGGCCAACGGCGAGGACGATGGTCGGGACGAGCAATTGCAGGTCCCGACGGTGGACCTGGGAGGAGGAGTCGAGGCGAAGGAGATTTCCACGCCTATCGGCACGGGTCTCTCGTGGAGCGCGAACGGCGTCTCGTACTCCCTCGTGGGGAGCGTCCCCGCCGCCGAGCTCGAAGAGGCCGCACGCGGTCTGATCTCCGGTTCCTAGCCGGTGGAGGAGAGAAGCGGGACCGGAGGGGAGCCGGTCCTCGAGGTTCGGGGCCTGACCAAGAAGTTCGGCGACCTCGTCGCGGTCGAGGACTTGAGCTTCGCGGTACGACGGGGCGACGTCTACGGCTTTCTCGGGCCGAACGGGAGCGGGAAGAGCACCACGATCCGGGCGGCCCTGGGCCTCGTAAAGCCGACAAGCGGCGAGATCCGCGTCTTCGGCCGGCCTGTGGGCAGTCCGGCAGCACGCGAGGGCATGGCCGGCTTTGTGGACGCCCCGGGCTTCTACGGCTACCTCTCGGCCAGGGACAACCTCAAGCTTCTCGCGGCCGCCGACAAGCGGAAAAAGGAGTCGCCCGTAGAGAGGGTCCTGGAGACGGTCGGGCTCTCGGAGAGGGCGCGAGACAAGGTAAAGACTTACTCGACGGGAATGAAGCAGCGGCTCGCCATCGCGGCGGCGTTGCTCCGGGAGCCGGATTTCCTGATCCTGGACGAGCCGACGAACGGGTTGGACCCGGGCGGGATGCGCGACATTCGGGCCCTGATCCGCCGGCTAGCGGGCGAGGGGCTGACCATCTTTCTCTCCAGCCACCTGCTCGCCGAGGTCGAGCAGCTGTGCAATCGGGTCACCGTCATAGGCCGCGGCCGCCTCCTGGCCGAAGGTACCCTCGCCGAGGTCGTGCAGGGAACGAACGGGCACCTTAGCTACCGGCTCGTCGTCGGGAACAGGCAAGAGGCGCTGCGGGTGCTCGACCGGAGTTTTGCCGGAGTCGGAGCGTCGGCGTCTACGGAGAGTACGGACGGACTGGACGGAACAGGCGGAGAGGAGATCCGGCTCTCCGTCGGGCCAGAGGTGGTAGGTCCGGTGGTGCGCGAGCTGGTAACCGGGGGCGTTGAGGTGCGGGCGCTCGTGCCGGTGCGGCCAAATTTAGAGGATCTGTTCCTGGAGTTGACGGAGGGCGGCGAGGGATGATCCGCTGGGAGCTTTACAAGCTGCTCCGGCAGCGGCGGACCTTCCTGGGGCTCGGGGCGACGGCGTTGGTGCCGATCTTTTTCGTGGCGGCGATCGAGATAACGCGCCGCGGTCCGGACGCGGGCGAGGTCCCGTTCGCCGCCCAGCTACTGGATAACGGGCTGGTGGTGCCCCTGATCACGCTGGGCTTCGCCACGTTCGTCCTCCTGCCGCTCGTGGTGGCGTTCGTCGCCGGAGACTCGATAGCCGGCGAGACCTCCGCCGGTACGCTGAAGACGATCCTCGGCCGCTCGGTCGGCCGAACAGAGCTGTTCCTCTCGAAGGCGGCGGCCGTCGCGGTTTACTGTCTCGTCGCCCCGGCGGTCCTCGTGGGAGTTGGGCTCGCCGCCGGGTACCTTGCGAACGGTTTCGAACCGCTCGCGGGGCCAGGCGGCGCCCTCATAAGCGTCAGTCGCGGCATCGCGCTCGTGTGGTCCGGCGCGGGCCTCGTGGCGCTGCCCCTGGCGGGGCTGGCGGCGTTCGCGATCTTTCTCTCGGCCGCCACCCAGAACTCTCTAGGCTCAGGCGTGGGCGCCGTGGTCCTCGTCCTGCTCCTCCGCCTCGCCTCCAGTCTCGGTCTCGCCGGCTCCCTCGATCCCTACCTCCTTACGAACCAGTTCGAGGCGTGGCTGAACCTCACCCGCGACCCGATAAACTGGGAGCCCATAGTCCGCTCCGCCTGGGTCAGCCTCCTCTGGGCCATAGCCTTCCTCACAGCAGCCTGGGCAATCTTCGTCCGTCGCGACATCTTGAGCTAGCTGCCAGCGGCTAGTTTTACCGGAAGGACAGAAGTCTATGACGGTTTGCGAGCCGCCAGCCTCTCGACGATACCCAACTTCGAGCGTTCGAGGCGTTCGACGATGAGGCCCGCACCTTCGACGTGGCGCAGAGGCTCGCGCAGCAGGTGGTCGTGATCGAGAAGTAGGGTGAGCGGTTGGAGGACGCACTGCAGCAGCCGCACGGGCAGAACGGGGCTGCGAACGTGCTCCAGAAGGAGCAACCGCCCGCCGGGACGCAAGACCCTCGATGCTTCGGCCACGGCCCGGCGGTCGTCGGGAATGGTGCAGAGCGCGAGCGTGGCGACGACCGTGTCGAAGGAGGCATCCGGGAACGATAAATCCTGGGCGTCGCCGACGAGCAAGTCGACCTCGCGTCCCAGTTCCCTGGCCCGGCGGTGGGCAATGTCCAGCATCTTCGGGCTGAGCTCTATGCCGGTGAGACGTACGCCTTTGGGGTAGAAGGGGAGGTTTCGTCCTGTGCCGACCGCGACCTCCAGTACCTCCCCTCGCGCCCGCGAGCAGACCCACTCCCGGCCGTCTCCGAACAGCGCTTTCTCAGCCCAGGAGATGATCCGGTCGTAGCTCCCGGCGCTGCGGTCGTAGTGCCGCCGGACGCGCTCCGTGCGGTTCGCGGTCATCGCGAGACCGGAGGCTGGGGCCCGTCGAGCCGGAGGCCGAGGACGACGAGGTCACGCTCGATGCCGTCCAGTTCCGCGACCCTGGGGTAAAAGGCCCAGCGCTCGAATTCGAAGCCCTCGAACAACTCTATGCTCGGCCCGTTGTGGCCGAAGATCCCTCCGGTCAAAGTCTTCAAGCCTAGAGCCGAAGCGCGGTGGATGGCCCGCGCCAGTAGCTTGCGCCCGATGCCCTTCCGGCGGTGCTTCGTGGCGACGTAGACGCTTACCTCCGCGGTCAAGTGGTAAGCGGGTCGCTCGCGAAAAGGCTCGAAGCTCAGCCAGCCGGCGATCTCCCTTCCTTCTTCCGCCACCCAGATGGGGTATCTCTCTGGGTCGTGCTCGCGGAACCAGGTGCGCCGGCTCTCGACAGAGACCGGTTCGGTGTCGGCGGTGACCATGCGGGTCGGGACGGTGGAGTTGTAGATCTCCACGATCGCCGGCAGGTCCGCTTCGACCGCGTCACGTATGTCTATGGCTGCCTCCCTACAGCGTCACCGCGATGCGGATTGGATCCTCTATCTTTTCGTGCAGGTATTCGAGCGCCGTGTTCACCTCTTCGAGGGGGAAGGTGTGGGTAATGGACTCTTTGAGGTTCAGCTTCCCGGCCGCGGTGAGATCCACCAGCTGCTCGATGTTCCGCTTCGTGAAAGCGTAGGAGCCGAGGAGGGAGACCTGCTTGCGCACGAACTCGGTCGGAGGGACCGTCTCGATCGGGTCTGGCCCCAGACCCACGACTACGACCCTACCACCCATCGCGACCGATTCCACGCCCTGAGCGACGGTCTCCTTGAGCCCGACAAACTCCGCCGCCACATCCACCCCTAAACCCCCGGTCGCCTCTGTGATGGCCTCCACCGGCGACGTCTCCTGAGGGTTGATCGTCAGGTCTGCTCCCATCTGCGTGGCCCGTTCGAGCTGCCCGTCCCGGGGGTCCACAACGATGATCTTGTGAGCACCCAGAAGCCGCGCTATCTGGACGGCGTGTAGCCCGAGGCCTCCCACCCCGAAGATGGCTATCGTCTCCCCTGCTCGCAGCGCGACCCGCTCGGAGATCGCGTAGAAGGGCGTGGCGACCGCGTCGGTAATGATCGCACCGACCGTGAACGGTACGCTCTCGGGGAGCCGCACTAGGTTCCTTGCCGGGACCGCCAGGTACTCGGCCAGAGCCCCGTTCTCGTGGATGCCCACCAGCTTGCGCTTTAAACAAACGTTGGTGTAGCCGGTGATGCAGTTACGGCACGAAGCACAGAAGAGCAACGGCGACACCGCTACCCGATCGCCCTCGTCCCAGTCTTCGACCCTTGCGCCAACCGCCGCGACGATGCCGCAGGGCTCGTGGCCCAGAGTTATTGGCTTGAACCCGGTCGGCGTCACACCCTCGAAGACGATGTGTATGTCCGATCCACAGAGGCCGGCGGCTTTCACCTGTACGAGCACCTCGTCTTCCCGGATCTCCGGTACCGACACCTCTTCCATCTGAAGTGGCTCGTTCACCTCGTGAAACCGGGCCGCCCTCATGCTAGTTGGGACCACGTTTTCCTCCCTTTGGTCGTAAGCTGGTCAGCGTCTCAGCTTGTCGGCTTTTCTGCATATAGCTTACCGTCAGGTGTTCGCGTTGCGGCCTTTAGTGTAGGCTCGTTCATCCAGTTTGGTTGTCCTCTCCGGTATGGCGATTATCAGCTCTTAGCTGGTGGCTGATCGCTGACGGCCGACAGCTTTTCTTGCTCCCTCTCCTGGAGCACGCGCCAGAGGATCTTGCCGAACCCGCTCTTGGGTAATGCGTCTATGAACTCGACCGGGCGCGGACAGGACAACCCGGTCGACCTTCTTCGCACCAAGGTCCTGTTGCAGGTATCCGGCGAGGGCGTGTACCTCGTCGTGGAGACGCTCGTAGGGGATCTCCGTCCCATAGTAGATGATGGCCGTCTTCTCGGGGTACTTCTCCGCCGAGACCTTCAGGTTGTGATAGACGCTGGTTCGCGGCAGCGTTAGGGTGCGTAGCATTCGCCTCGGCCAGAACTCGAAGTGTCTCTCGTTCAACGCGCACTCCTCCTCCTCTCAGTTCCTGGTGAAGGTCGGGTCTCGCTTCTCAAAGAACACGGCGATACCTTCTTTGTGATCCTGCGTGTAGGCACAGAGGGTCTGTCCCACGGCCTCTGCTTCAAGGACGGCGGCGAGATCGCTCTCGAAGCTCTTGTGCAAGGTCTGCTTGATCCTGCCCAGCGCCTGCGTTGGCAAAGCCCCGCGAGACGCCCCGCGAACGCCGAGACCTCTTCTTCGAGCTTCTCGTCGGGGACGACCTCGTTGACGAGCCCGACGCGATGGGCCTCCCGCGCGTCCAGCACCTCACCGAGCATGCTCATCTGCATGGCTCGCCCCACACCCACGGCGCGCGGCAAAAAGAACGTAACACCTGCGTCCGGGATGAGACCTATCTTTACGAACGCCACCGAAAACTTCGCGCTCTCGGCCGCGAGGCGGAGGTCGCTGGCAAGAGCGAGTCCCAGACCCGCCCCGTAGACCGGGCCGTGCAGCGCCGCGACTATCGGCTTCTCTATACCGACCATCCGCGTTATCAGGCGACCGTAGGTTTCCCGGAGGTACTCCCCGAGGTCGGGGCCGTCCGGGTTGCCGTCGCCTTCGACCACCTCGGCCAGGTCCGCTCCGGCCGAGAACCCCTTGCCTTCGCCGCGCAGGACGATGCACCGCACCTCGTCGTCCGCGGCGGCATCGTTCAGGGCACCGTAGATCTCCTCGTGCAGCTGCATGTTGAAGGCGTTGAGCACCTTCGGGCGGTTCAGCGAGATGGTCGCCATCCCACCATCTTTCTCGAAGAGGATCGTCTCGTACACGTTCGCGTCTCCTTCTCCCGTAACGAGGTGCCCCCCACGCTATCGGCGCGGAGGGCATCAACGTCTCGATCTATAGAACTTCGTTCGGCGGGTCGGTGAACGTTATCCTCCCGCGGGTACACCTTCCTCTTCTGCCACGTCCTCAGTCAGCTCACCCTCGTAGGTCTCCGTGATCAGGTAGACGGAGGCGAAGGTGACGGCTGCCATCGCAAGGATATAGAAGGAGACCGAAAGCGAGGTACCCGTCCACGCCAGCAGAGAGACCATGATGGTCGGCGCGAGCCCTCCCGCGAAGACGGAGGCAAGCTGGTAGCCCATCGATGCCCCGGAGTAGCGCACCCGCGCGCTGAACATCTCCGAGAAGAGTGCTGCCTGCGGCCCGTACATCATGCTCAAGAAGAGCTGCCCGACGGTGAGCGCCACGGTAATCAGGACGAAAGACCTCGTGTCTATGAGCCAGAACATGGGGAATGCCCATAGCCCCAGAAGGACCGCGCCGGCAAGGTACACCGGACGGCGCCCGACACGGTCGGAGAGTGCGGCCCAGGCCGTCAGGAAGAAGATCTGGGCGAAGCTGGAGATCAGAACCGCGAAGAGCATCGGCTGCCTCTCGAGCCCCAGGTCCCTGGTGCCGTAGTCGAGCGTGCCGGTGATCATGACGTAGAAGGCCCCGTTGACGACGAAGAACGCCCCTCCGGCCAGCAGCACCTGCCTCCAGTGATCCCGGAACACCTCCAGCAACGGCGAACGCTGCTGGACTCCAGCCTCCGCATCTTGCTGCTGCCTCTCCTGCAGCTGTCTGAAGGCCGGCGTGTCCTCGAGCCTGAGTTGGATGTACAGGGCAAGTGCTATAAGGACGATGCTGGCCAGGAACGGTATCCTCCAGCCCCAGGCGTTGAACGCCTCCGGGGACATTAGCGCTCCGAGCACGAGGAAGAACGCGTTCCCGAGTACGAGCCCGATCGGGACCCCTACCTGGGCGAAGCTTCCATAGAAGCCTCGCTTGCCGGCCGGAGCGTACTCGGTCGCCAGAAGGACCGCCCCGCCCCATTGACCACCGACGGCGAGCCCCTGCGCGAAGCGCAGCACGAAGAGCAGTATAGGCGCCAGAATCCCGATGGTGGCGAAGGTCGGCATGACGCCCACCAGCGTCGTCGCGACGCCCATAACCAGCAGCGCGATGACCAGGGTCGGTTTGCGACCGAGCTTGTCTCCATAGTGCCCGAAGATAGCACCGCCCACCGGCCTCGCTACGAAGCCGACCGCCGCCGTGCTCAAGCTGGCCAGAACCGCTGCAGTAGCGCTGATGTCCGTCGGGAAGAACAGCGTCGGGAAGACCAGGGCCGCCGCCGTCAGGTAGATAAAGAAGTCGTACCACTCTATAGCCGACCCCGCACAAGCCGCCATGAGCACTTTCCTTATGGTCGCCGGGCTCGGCGCCGCAGCCTCCGCTCTAGAACTAGCCATCCATGCCTCCTATCACCTCTTCTCTCGCAGGCAGACGCCCACGGGCGTCTGCCTTAGACGATCCTGAAGTACGCTACCGTCGAGCCGTTCTATAAAGGCGCCCCTTTTCCGAAGCACGACCAAGCGCAGATACTCGTAGACAGCCATCTTTCTCGAAGAGGATGGTCTCGTACAAGTCCGCGTCTCCTTACTAACAATAAGATGCCCCCACGCGGGCGGTGCGGGGGCATCATCCTTA
>Ga0136614_10003271_pt1 | contig 10338 bp, 10 predicted proteins | sample AntDrymUQ2792106_2_FD_106643 | JGI IMG/M metagenome (GOLD analysis project Ga0136614, IMG submission 106643) | Polar desert sand microbial communities from Dry Valleys, Antarctica - metaG UQ279 (21.06) | ecosystem: Environmental > Terrestrial > Soil > Desert | place: Antarctica: Dry Valley... | reverse complement strand
CTCGAGACCGGGCGGACACGCACCGAGGAAGGCCATCGCGCCCGGAACCTTCTCCAGCACGTACGACCAGTCCTCGGCGCCCATGATCGGAAAGTTCATAAGCGGCACGCGTTCTGAGTCCAGCAGATGGCTCGCGACATCGCGCACGGTCGTTGCCATGGTGTCGTCGTTGACCGTGACCGGGTACCCAGCCGTCAACTCGACATGCACCTCGAGGCCGTGTGCGACAGCGATTCCCTCGGCGATGCGTCGGACGTGCTCACGGACAGCGGCTCGCGAGGTCGCCGAGAGAGTCCGCATCGTGCCGCGCAGCGTCGCGGTGGGGGGAATGACGTTGTGCGTCGTCCCCGCCGCGATCGTCCCGATCGTGACGACGGCGGGATCGAAGACGTCGACGCGCCGGGTCACCATCGTCTGCAGTGCCAGTGCTATCTCGCAGGCCGCCGGGATCGGGTCGTTGGCGTGATGTGGGGCCGAGGCGTGGCCACCGCGGCCGGTCACGACGATCTCGATCCTGTCCTCGGAGGCCAGGAAGGGCCCGCCGCGGGTGTGAACTGTCCCGCTGGCGAAGGTCGAGGAGATGTGCAGCGCGAACGCACCACTGACCGGTGCGTCGGCAACGGTCGTGAGGAGGCCTTCCTCCAGCATGAAGCGGGCGCCGTGGAAGCCCTCCTCCCCTGGCTGGAACATGAAGAGCACCCGTCCGGCGATCTCCGCTCGTCGACCTGCCAGGAGCCGGGCCGCGCCAGCCAGCATCGCGACATGCGTGTCATGTCCACAGGCATGCATCGCACCGGGGATCTCGGAACTGAAATCCAGGCCGGTGTCCTCGGTCAGCGGAAGGGCGTCCATGTCGCCGCGAAGCAGGAACGTCGGCCCCGGGTGGGCGCCTTCGAGGACACCGATCACCGAACTGACCGAGCTCCCGGTGCGCAGGTCCAGCTCGAGATCCGCGAGTTCGGACATGATCGCGGCCTGCGTCTCGGGGAGCTGCAGTCCGAGTTCGGGGCGCCGATGCAACCGGCGGCGCAGGTCGAGCGTGCGGTCCTGAAGGTGTTCGGCCGCGGTCAGCAGATTCGGTTGGCTCTCCATGCGGCGCGAGTATGCCCGCTACCGATCAGCCGGTCTTGCGCGCCAAGCGCGGCCAACCGTGCTCGGGCAGCTGCGCAGGGCCCCCGGGATAGACGCCGAGGAGGGCCATGGACACCAGAACCACAGCCGTGCCCAGTGCCAACCCACCCACGGTGTCGGACAGGTAGTGCACGCCCAGCGCGATCCGGGTCCAGGCCACACAGAGTGCGGCGAGGGTCAATACGGCTGCCACCCACGGCCGCCAACGGGATGTGAGCAGCGGCCAGAGGAGCACCAGCAGGACGCCGGCCAGGGTGGCCGCACCGGAGGAGTGCCCACTCGGAAAAGACAGCCCGTCGGCGGCCACCAGCGGATCATCTGCGGTCGGCCGTACCCGTCCCACCAACTCCTTGAGCAGAGTCGTCAGCGGCCCGACAGTGAGCGCGGCCAGCAGAACGAAGCTAGCGACTCGTAGGCGTCCCAGTACGGCGAAGAAGACGGCTACCGGCGCCAGCACCACGAACCGGAATACCGACAATCCTGGAACGGTCAACACCTGTAGGACGTCCACACCGGAGCTTCCTGCCCCTTGGAAGCGCAGCGCGGAGCCGACGGCCAGATCGAGCTCAAGGACCCCGCGGACGTCTTGGTCCACCAGGACGCCGAGAATCGCGACGATGGCGGCGAGCACAGTCGCACCGATCAGCACAGGCCGCATCCCTGCATTGTTCCCCGCCCCCGCGAGGTCTCGGTTGGGTCTTGCCACCAAGCGGTGGCAGGCTGCCCGTCGTGGGGGTCGAGCGCGCAAGCTGGGGCGAGTGTTGGCTGGGGTAAGCGTCGAGCGGCCAGGCGCAAGCTGGGACGAATCTTGGCTGGGATAGCGCAAGCGCCGATGGTCACGACGCTGCGTCGGCTGGAGCGCTCGGCCGGCGCCTTGGCCACGCAGAGCGTCTCCCGGATGGACGAGCTCCTACCGTGGTTTCGGTCCATGCCCGCGGACCGGCGCTCATGGGTCACCTTGGTCGCGCAGGCCGGAGTGGACTCGCTGGTGGAGTGGATGCGCAATCGCGACGTGCCGCCCCGCTTGACCGGCGAAGTGTTCGGCACCGCACCCCGTGATCTGGCCCGCGTGGTCAGCCTCAAGCAGACAGTCGACCTGATCCGAGTCGTCGTCGGGGTCGTCGAGTCCCGCATCGAGTCGCTGGCCGAACCGGGTACCGAAAGCGAGCTACGAGAGGGAATCCTGCGATACAGCAGGGAGATCGCCTTCGCCGCAGCCCAGATCTATGCCAGCTACGCCGAGAGCCGGGGCGCTTGGGATGCGCGGTTGGAGGCCCTTGCCATCGACAGCCTGCTTCGCGGGGAGACCGCCCAGACATTGGCCAGTCAGGCCGCCGCCCTCGGTTGGTCCGGCGCAGGGCAGGTGTTGGTCATGATCGGAGCCGCGCCCGCGCATGACCGCGAGCAGGTGCACGGCTCAGTCGTGCGGGCCGGTCATCGCCGGGGGCTGAAGGTCCTGGCCGGTGTTCACGAGCAGGACCTCGTGATGGTCCTGGCCTCGACCGAGGACCCCATGCAGCATGCACCCGCCCTGGCCGAGCAGTTCGGGCCCGGGCCAGTCGTCTGCGGACCGGTGGTCACCTCCTTCGGCGACGTCGGTGGCTCGGCTGCCGCAGCCCAGAGCGCGCTGGCCGTCGCCTCCGCCTGGCCGCAGGCGCCTAGACCGGTGGCCGCTGCCGACCTGCTTCCAGAGCGAGCGATGGCCGGCGACCGGCTGGCGCTGGCCGAGCTCACAGCGATGACCGTACGACTTGCCGAAGCTGGTCCCGTCGTGCTGGAGACGGTTCGGGCCTACCTGAGCAACGGAGGCAGCCTGGAAGCGACGGCACGCGAGGTCTTCGTGCACCCGAACACGGTCCGATATCGGCTGCGACGGGCCGCGCAGGACAGCGGAATCGCGCCCACGACGCCGCGCGGAGCGTGGACTCTGCAGGTCGCGCTCACCCTGGCTGCGCTCGAGAGTGGTCGCGGTGCCGAACACCATCGGCGAGCTTTGTAGACAACCTCCAAGACCCACGCGCAGCAATTCGTACTGCCCGTGGGCGCAACTTCTGCCTGGTAGTGCATATCGTGTAACGGTGCTGGCCATCCTCGCCCCGGGTCAGGGGGCACAGAGTCCTGGGATGCTTGAACCCTGGCTCGACCTGGCGGGGGCCCGCGAGCGGATGAGCTGGTTCTCCGCTGTCTGCGGCATCGATCTCATCGCGCTCGGCACGACAGCCGACGCCGATCAGATCAAAGACACCGCGGTGACCCAACCGCTGGTCGTTGCTCTCGGGCTGCTCGCGGCCGAGGAGTTGGGTCTGCTGCGTACTGACGGTGGCGCGCCGGCGGATGTAACGCTGACCGCCGGGCACAGTGTCGGGGAGATCACGGCGGCTGCCGTCGCCGGAGCGCTCAGCCCCGAGGCCGCGATCGCCCTGGCTGCTGTCCGCGGGCGGGAGATGGCAGCGGCCTGCAAGCTGACGCCAACCGGTATGTCGGCCCTTCTCGGCGGGAACGAGGAACTGGTGCTGGCTCGGCTGGAGGAGCTGGGCCTGACACCGGCCAACCGCAATGGAGCGGGGCAGATCGTGGCGGCCGGATCAATCGAGGCCTTGGCGAAGCTGGCCGAGGATCCGCCGGCCAAGGCCCGGGTGCATCCGCTTTCGGTGGCCGGAGCCTTCCACACGTCCTACATGCAACCGGCTCAGGAAGCCCTCGCCGCCTTCTCGGATGGAATCTCGGCGAGCGACCCCACCCGATTGTTGCTGACCAATTCCGACGGGACCGCAGTGGAGACCGGACGAGGGACCGTCCGCCGCCTGGTTGCCCAGCTCACCGCACCGGTGCGCTTCGACGCCTGCCTCGCGGCGATGCGTGACATCGGCGTGCGCGGCATCATCGAGCTTCCCCCGGCGGGGGTTCTCACGGGCCTGGTCAAACGGGAAGTCAAGGGAGTCCCGGTGGTAGCGCTCAAGACCCCGGACGACCTGGGCGCAGCACGCGACATGTTGAACCGGCAGTCCGGAAAGACCGAGGATGAGCACCGCCCCGACTGGCGGATGGTCGTCGCGCCGGTGCGGGGTACGGTCGGGCTGGCCGAGGTCGCCGAGGGCGCGAACGTCGAGGCCGGTACGCCGCTGGGAGTCGTCACCAGTCGTCGTGAAGAAGCGCACCTGTCGGCCGGGTACGACGGCGTACTGGCCGAATGGCTGGTCGTCGACGGCGATCTGGTCGATGCCGGCGACCCGGTCGCCCGGCTCTATCCAACGAGCCAGCGATGAACCAGCGAGGAGTACGTACATGAACGGAAGTCTCAACCTGCGCGCGGGTGCCAACGGAGCGCGGATCCTCGGCTTCGGTGACTACCGTCCGCGGCGGATCGTCACCAACGAGGAAATCTCCCGACGCGTCGACACCGATGACGAGTGGATCCGTACCCGAGTAGGGATCTCCGAGCGACGATTCGCCGGGGCCGACGAGTCGATCGTGGACATGTCGGTAGCAGCTGCGGGAAAGGCTTTGGCCAACAGCGGGGTACTCGCGGAGGACATCGACACCGTCATCGTCGCCACCTGTACCGCTCCGGCGCCGATCCCCGGCCTTGCCCCGGAGGTCGCCCACCGCCTGTCGATCGGTACCCCGGGCGCCTATGACCTGAACGCAGCTTGCGCTGGATTCTGCTACGGCCTGTCCGCTGCAGCCGATGCTATCCGCAGTGGATCGTCGCGATACGCGCTCGTCATCGGCGCAGAAAGGCTCACCGATTGGACCGATCAGGACGACCGGGGCACCTGCATCATCTTCGGAGACGGCGCCGGGGCAGCGGTTGTGGCAGCCAGTGACACTCCCGGTATCGGCCCGGTGGTGTGGGGCAGTGACGGCGAGAAATCGCGGGCGATCTCGGTCGCCGACCGATTCTCCTACATGGAGATGGACGGCCGGTCGGTGTACCGCTGGGCAACGACGAGGCTGGCCGACTCCGCGCGCCGAGCCTGCGAACTCGCCGGTGTCGACATCGGCGACATCGACGCCTTCGTGCCCCATCAGGCGAACTTGCGGATCGTGGACTCGATGGTCAAGACCCTGAAGTTCAAAGACGATATCGCCGTCGCGCGCGACATCGTCACCTCCGGAAACACGTCGTCGGCATCCATCCCGCTGGCCTTAACGGCCATGATCGAACGCGGCGAGGTCAAGACCGGAGACACCGCTCTGCTGCTCGGCTTCGGAGCGGGGCTGACCTATGCAGGTCAGGTCATCATCTGCCCGTAGCCCCGAGCTGTAACTAATGCCGTACCGGGAAAGACCCGGGGCGGAGTACTCAACGAAGGGATCACCACGCATGGCGACAACCGAGGAAATCCAGTCCGGCCTTGCCGAGATCCTCGAAGAGGTAGCCGGGGTACTGCCGGCTGATGCCACTCCCGAGAAGTCCTTCACCGAGGACCTCGATGTCGACTCGCTGTCGATGGTCGAGATCGCGACGGCCGTCGAGGACAAGTTCGGCGTTGCCATTCCCGACGACGAACTGGCCAACATCCGCACCGTCGGTGACGCCGCGTCCTTCATCGAGAAGAACCAGAGCTGACCTGACGTGTCGGACATCGTCGTCACCGGGCTCGGCGCGACGACTCCCCTGGGGGGAGACGTCGCGTCGAGTTGGGCGGCGCTGCTCGAAGGACGCTCTGGCATCGGCCTGCTGACCGAGGACTGGGCCGCTCAGATGCCGGCCCGCGTCATCGGCCGACTGGCCGTGGAGCCCGGCGAACACATCGATCGGGTCCAGGCAAGGCGACTGGATCGTTGCCAGCAAATAGCCCTGATCGCTGCCCGGGAAGCGTGGGCTGATGCGGGCAGTCCCCAGGTGGATCCAGAGCGGCTGGCGGTCGTGGTCGGGACGGGAGTCGGCGGTGCGCTGACGATGCTGGCCCAGGACGACGTTCTGGAAAAGACGGGGCCGGGCAGGGTATCCCCGCTGACCATCCCGATGCTGATGCCGAACGGATCCGCAGCCACGATCGGACTCGAATTGCAGGCGCGGGCCGGCGTTCACACGCCGGTCAGTGCCTGTGCGGCGGGCTCAGAGGGCATCGCCCTGGGGATGGACATCATCCGGGCCGGCCGGGCCGACGTCGTGGTCGCCGGCGGTGCCGAGGCCTGCATTCATCCGTTGCCGATGGCCGGCTTCTCCCGGATGCGTGCGCTGTCCACCCGAAACGACGATCCCGAGCAAGCATCGCGGCCCTTCGACAAGGGCCGGGACGGCTTCGTGCTCGGCGAGGGTGCCGGTCTGGTCGTTCTCGAGCGGGCCGAGTTCGCGCGCGCTCGGGGGGCGCGGATCTACGCCGTTCTGGCCGGCACCGGCGTCAGCAACGATTCCTTCGACATGGTTCAACCGCATCCGGAGGGCTGCTTCGCCGCGTTGGCGATTCGACTGGCCTTGCGCAACGCCGGCATCCAGAGCGCCGATATCGGTCACGTCAACGCACACGCGACGGCCACGCCCGTGGGGGACCTCACCGAGGCTGGTGCCATTCTCAGCGCGATCGGGGACGGCGCCGCCGTCTCCGCGACGAAGTCGATGACCGGGCACATGCTCGGAGCCAGCGGAGCGGTCGAGGCCATCTTCACGATCCTCGCGTTACGCGACCAGATCGTCCCGGGGACCCTGAACGCCACCGATCTCGACGACGACCCACGCGTCCAGGCACTGGACATCGTGCGTGGAGCTCCGCGGAAGGCCACCTTACGAGCGGCTGTGAACGACTCGTTCGGATTCGGCGGGCACAACGTGGCCCTCGTCTTCACCGCCGCATGAGCGGACTGACAGTTAGCCGAGAACTGTATCTTCGCCGCGCCAGCGGCGCCCGAGCCGCCGCGTCAGCGGCGCATCTAGACAGAGCATGGAGACAGTCGTGACTGCACTGGCTCAGGTACCTGATCTGGAGTCACGAGATCCTCGTGACCCCTCGCTGCGGTTGGAGAACCTGTTCGACCGTGACTCGCTCCGCGAACTGACTCGGCGCGACGACAGCGGCGTGTTCGCCGCCCGCGGCACCATCGACGGCGCAGCCGTGGTGGCCTACTGCACCGATGCCACGAAGATGGGCGGCGCGATGGGCTCGGAAGGCTGCCGGCACATCGTCGATGCCATCGACAGCGCGGTCCGCCAGCGCGTCCCGGTGATTGCGATCTGGCATTCCGGCGGTGCCCGGTTGGCCGAGGGCGTGGAAGCCCTCGACGCGGTCGGTCTGGTCTTCGCGGCGATGGTCCGCGCCTCGGGGAGGGTTCCGCAGATCTCAGTCGTCCTGGGGCCCGCGGCCGGTGGCGCAGCGTACGGCCCGGCGCTGACCGACCTGGTCATCATGGGGCCGGCCGGGCGGGTGTTCGTCACCGGACCAGACGTCGTCCGCAGTGTGACCGGCGAGGACGTCGACATGGAACGACTCGGCGGCCCCGACACCCACGGTCGCCGCAGCGGCGTCGTCCATGTGACTGTCGACTCCGAGGCCGAGGCACTGAAGGCTGCCCGAACGGCGACCGCCCTGTTGGCCATCCAGGGCAGTTTCGACATCAGCACCACCGTACGGGAGAACGAGGTCGACCCGGCAACGCTGATGCCCGACTCCCCGCAACGCGCCTACGACGTCAAGCCGATCATCACAGCCCTGCTCGACGAACCGCCGTTGGAGTTGCACACCCGCTGGGCGCCGAACGTGGTCACTGCGCTTGGTCGCCTGGCCGGCCGCAGCGTGGGGGTCATCGCCAACAACCCCATGCGCCTCGGGGGCTGCCTCAACTCCGAATCCGCAGAAAAGGCGGCACGTTTCGTCCGGATGTGCGATGCCTTCGGGCTACCGTTGGTCGTCGTGGTCGACGTTCCCGGCTATCTCCCAGGCGTGGGTCAGGAGTGGGACGGCGTCGTACGCCGCGGTGCAAAACTGTTGCACGCCTTCGCCGAGGCGGTGGTCCCACGGGTGACTCTGGTGACCCGCAAGTCCTATGGCGGGGCCTACATCGCGATGAATGCTCGTTCCCTGGGTGCCACGGCCGTCTTCGCTTGGCCAGGGGCCGAGGTCGCGGTCATGGGCGCAAAGGCAGCCGTCGGGATCCTGCACCGCAAGAAGCTGGCCGCCGTAGCGCTGGAGGATCGCGGAGCCCTGCACGAGCACCTGGCCAAGGAACATGAACGGATCGCCGGTGGAGTCAACCGCGCGCTGCAACTCGGGGTGGTCGACGCCGTGGTCCAACCGGCCGACACTCGGCGTCGCCTGATCGAGGCTCTTGCCGCCGCGCCGGCCGGACGAGGGGCGCACGGCAACATCCCCCTGTGATCGCGACTGACTTGACCGCACTTTCTCCGGAAAATGTGCGGTCTGGGCCGCGGCAGACCGCACTTTCTCCGGAGAAAGTCCCGAGCGGTGATCGCGGACTAGCTGACCTGGTGCAGCCAGGCGCCCGGAGATCGATCGCCGGCATGCCGGTAGTGCTCTAGGTCGGCATCCCACGCCGACCCCAGCACCATCTCGATGCCGTGGACGAAGTCCTCGCGTGACGTCGCGGTAGCCAGGAGTTGGCGTAACTGTTGCTCGCCGACCAGGAAGTCGCCGTTGGCACCGACGATTCCCCGGAAGATGCCCCGCCCAGGCACGTGGCAGATCCGTTCTCCGTCGCAACCAGGACTCGGTTCTTCGGTCACTTCGAAGCGCACCATCGGCCAAGCGCGCAGCGCGCTGGCGATCGGGGCGGCACTGTTGCGGGGGCCGGTCCAGGTGTACTCGGTACGGAACTGGCTCGGGTCGACCGGCTGGACAGTCCAGGACAGGCTGATCGGCGAGCCGAGCACGCCGCTGATGGCCCACTCGATATGCGGGCACAGCGCCGCCGGGCAGGCGTGAATGAAGACCGCACCCCGCGCGGGCCCGGCCGGATCGCTGCACTTCTGTAGCACCGTGTCCCCCTGTCGATGACGTCTTCCCCAACGCATCGACCCTCGGAGGGCGCTCACTTGTGTGGCTATTGTGCCGTACGAGGCCCTAGTGACGCCACTGCCTGCTCCTGGCCAGGCAGTCGATGACGTCGGCGTCGCTGGTCGGCGAGAAGTCCAGATACCAGTTGCCCACGGCCAGCATGCGCTGCGGTGTCTCGACCGCCACGTACTCGTCGGCCGCCCTCCCCATCGCCTGCATCCAGCCCGGCGGGGCCACCGGCACCGCGAGCACGACGCGCGCGACCCGCTCGGCGCGTACGACTTGGCAGGCTGCCTGCGCCGTCGAACCAGTGGCGATCCCGTCGTCGACGATCACGACGGTACGACCGGCGCGGTCGACCCGCTCTCGTCCGGTGCGGAAGCGCTCCGCTTTGCGCGCAACCTCGGCCGCGGCGCGCCGTTCGACCTCGGCGAGTTGGGTGCTGGTCAGGCCGGAGAGACGAACCGTGGTCTCGTCGACGAACCGTGCACCGGCCTCCCCGACCGCTCCCATGGCCAGTTCAGGCTGCCCCGGAAAGCCGAGCTTGCGCACGACCACGACGTCCAACGGCGCCTGGAGTGCGAAAGCCACCTCGTAGGCGACGGGTACGCCGCCGCGAGGTAGACCGCAGACGACGACGTCCTGATCGGCTAGCTGTACAAGCGCCGTGGCCAGTCGCCGTCCGGCGTCACGGCGGTCGGCGAAGCTCATGTGGGGCGACTGGGACTTGAACCCAGGACCGAAGGATTATGAGGTCTCGACCGGGTAGCGCTGTGCTAAAGCGCCTGTGCCGCAACGATTCCGAGACCGTAACCCCTCTAGTCCTTTCCTACTCAAAGGCACCCCTTAAGCGAAAGGATACCTACGCGGCAGGACCTTCAGCGCGTCCGCCGCGGCAGAGGCTCACCGATCACGTCCGTGGCGCTGACGCGGCGAACACACGACCACCGCGGGTCATTGATGATCAGGACAACCGACCACCAGGACCAGCCCGGTCCGTCGTTCTCGATCCGTTCAGCCTCGACATACTCGAGCAACCCGTCAGGTCGGATCAGGGTCCAGGTTGGCATCGGGGGTCGGCTCTCCGCTCTTGGCGCGGCTCGACCCTCCAGGTCAGCTTCGCACAGGGCCAAAGACCCATTGACCCCCCAGCCCAAGCCGGTCTTCACTGAAGCTCTCAACCAGGAGGAGGCCACCCCATGGCCAAGTACCTAATCAAGGCGTCGTACTCAGTGGACGGAATGAAGGGTGT
>Ga0136614_10003268_pt1 | contig 10345 bp, 12 predicted proteins | sample AntDrymUQ2792106_2_FD_106643 | JGI IMG/M metagenome (GOLD analysis project Ga0136614, IMG submission 106643) | Polar desert sand microbial communities from Dry Valleys, Antarctica - metaG UQ279 (21.06) | ecosystem: Environmental > Terrestrial > Soil > Desert | place: Antarctica: Dry Valley... | reverse complement strand
GACGTTGATCTGATCCTCTGCGATCTCCGAATGCCGCGGATGGACGGGTTCGAGTTCCTTCACGAGCTGCAAGGCGTGTCGGGCCACACGCATCCGCCGGTGATCGCCGTCTCGAGCCTCGCGAGCAGCGCGGACCATCTGCTCACACAGGCGGCCGGTTTCACAGGACACCTCGACAAGCCGTTCGACGACAGGCGCCTCCTCGCTGCGGTGAGCGTCGCGATGGCTCGCCGGTCCACGACGTAGGACCGCGGCCGGATCCACACGCCAGAGGATGTAGATGCCGTCGTGGTCGAAGGTGCCGCTGCCCGCGGCCATTGGTCATGACTGTCGCCACAGATGCCCCACGTCCGAGTGACAGCGAATGCACGAAAGGCGGTTCGTGTCAGGGAAAGGGCCTTCAATGGCCTCGACGATCGCCTGGTGGCACTCGCGGCAGGCCTTCTCCGTCACGTTGAAGTTCATGTTCGTGATCCGCAGAGGCTCCGGAAACCGCCCGGTGGTGAACGCCAGTGAGTGGTTGAAGCCGTTGATCGCTTTGACGGTGTACTTCGGGACAAGCCCGGGAGGCGTGTGACAGTCGTTGCACACTGCGACGCTTCGGTGGGAGCTCTTCATCCACGCCCGGTAGTGGTTCTCCATGACGTGGCAGTTCGCGCACGCGGCAGGATCGTTCGTGATGTACGAATACCCTTTGGCGTAGATGAACGTGTAGGCGCTCGCGGCGATCAGTATGCCTGGCGTCGCGGTGGCGATCAGGGGAAGAATCCGCAAGGGGTCAATCTACCTTGTGCGTAAGAATCCGCACAAGCGCGGACAACTCCCGAGGCTGTCGTCCTCACGTCATGGTGTTTGGGATAAGCTACGCACGTGAAGAGTCCCGGAGCTGGCCTATACGGCAGCATCTCAGCGTCTCCGCGAGCCACGCCGCCAACGGTCCTGGGCGGCTGGGCCTTTCGCAATCGTTCCTGGTTACCAGTTCCGCTGGCTCTGGCGGCTGTGCTGATCACCACCGGCAAGGTGGAATCCGGTTGGCTTCTGCTGGCGGGGGCGGGCCTGGTCACAACCGGTCAGGGGGTGCGCTTCTGGGCCGTGCGCCACATCGGAGTGGTATCGCGGACGCGAGCGACGCGCCTGTTGGGACCGCTCGTGATGACGGGGCCCTACGCCAGAATACGGAATCCCCTATACGTCGGGAACTGGCTGCTCTGGACGGGATTCGTTCTGGGGTCCAGGCTGCTCTGGATGCTGCCAATGGCATGGGTGCTGTTCGCCGTCCAATATGGCGCGATGGCGCGGTGGGAAGAACAGCAACTGCACCATCATTTTTCGGATGCGTATGGCGCGTACTCGGACCGCGTCCATCGTTGGTGGCCAGCCGGCGGACGTGGTGATGCTCCCGCGATGGTCCTTCATCCATGGTCGGAGGTGCTCTTCAGCGAGCGGGGCACGCTCGCGGCAGTCGGCGTCATGGTACTGCTGCTCGCGGCGAAGGAGATGCTGATTTAACGCGTTGCTTCTCGCACACAACCCTTTTTGCATCCCCGCAGATCTCGATTGCCAACGCGCGGTCATCCCGTTCATGATCCGCCCGTCGAAAGGAAAGACCGGCGCTGGGAGGAAACTCTGATGTTCACGCAACTGCTCGACGGTTGGCCTCTGGCACAACAGATCCTCCACGGCCGCGATGGCACCGGTCTCGAGGCCAGAAGTGCCCGGACCCGTGCGCTGTCCCCGAAAAATCACGGCGCTGAATTCGCTCGCTCGGTCTGTCCGTATTGCGCCGTCGGATGCGGCCAGCTCGTGTATCACCGCGACGGCAAGCTCGTGTCGATCGAAGGCGACGCGGAATCGCCCGTCTCCCGAGGGCGGCTGTGCCCGAAGGGTTCGAACAGTTTTGAGTTGCTCACGCACGCGGGTCGGCAAACGCGCATCAAGTATCGGAAACCGTACTCGACCCGGTGGGAGACGCTCGACCTCGAAGACGCGATGGACATGATTGCCGACCGGATGTGGGACACGCGTGAGCGCACGTTCGTCGAGGAACGAGATGGGCAGTCGCTCATGCAGACGACCGCGATGGCGCACCTTGGTGGCGCAACCCTCGACAACGAAGAGAACTATCTGATCAAGAAGCTCTTCGCCGCCGGCCTCGGCATGGTCTGCATCAGCAACCAGGCGCGGATATGACATAGCTCGACCGTGCCCGGTCTGGGCACATCATTCGGCCGCGGGGGCGCGACCACGGCGCCCAGCGATCTCGTGAACTCGGAGGCCATCCTGATCATGGGGTCGAACATGGCGGAGAACCACCCCGTGGGCTTCCAGTGGGTCATCGAAGCACGCGAGCGTGGCGCGCACGTTATTCACGTGGACCCGCGCTTCAGCCGCACGTCGGCGATGGCGACCATCTGGGCGCCACTCCGAGCCGGGTCGGATGTCCTGTTCCTCGGGGGCCTCATCAATTACGTGCTCGATCGCGGGAAAGAGTTTCGCGAATACGTCGTGCACTACACCAACGCATCGGCGATTCTGCCCGTCGACGTCCAGGACTCGGAGGAGCTCGGGGGTCTGTTCTCCGGCTGGGACGCGAAGAGCGCCAAGTACGACCCGAACACGTGGTCGTTTCAGCGAAGCCCCGCCGCGGACAGGAAGCCGCCATCGGATGCCACCCAGAACCCGGGTGGTCACACGAAAGAAAGCGGTGCACGCGCCGCGGATCTTGCTGACTACGACCGGGATCCGACGCTCGAACATCCCCGCTGTGTGTACCAGGTCCTGAAGAGACACTTTGCCCGGTACACACCTGACATGGTCGAGCAGTACTGCGGCGTGCCGAAGGAGCGGTTCCTCGAGATTGCGGAAGCCTACTGTTCCGCATCCGGATCGGAGAAGACCGGCGCCATCTGTTATGCGGTGGGATGGACCCAGCATTCGACAGGGGTGCAGATCATTCGGTCGGCGGCGATCCTGCAGCTGCTGCTCGGCAACATCGGGCGGCCCGGAGGCGGCATCCTGGCGCTCCGCGGCCATGCCTCCATCCAGGGCTCGACCGACATCCCGACGCTTTTCGACATCCTTCCCGGTTATCTTGCGATGCCGAAGTTCGGGCCGGATTCGTCCACGCTGGCCGCGTATATCAACCGGTATCGGGACAGAACCGGCTGGTGGTCGAACTTCGACAAGTACATCGTCAGCCTGCTGAAGGCGTATTACGGCGATGCCGCGACCAGAGAGAATGACTGGGGATTCGGATGGTTGCCACGAGTGACAGGCGATCACTCCCATCAGGCCTATTGGCTGGACATGATGGATGGCAAGGTCGAAGGCCTCTTCGTCATGGGACAGAATCCCGCCGTGGCAGCTCCGAATGCGCGGCTGGAGCGCAAGGCTCTGGCAATGCTCAAATGGCTGGTCGTTCGCGACATGGTCGAAGTGGAGACGGCATCTTTTTGGTACGACTCGCCAGAAGTCGAGCGCGGCGAGCTGCGGACCGAGGAGATTGGCACCGAGGTCTTCCTGCTGCCGGCGGCGGGTCACGCCGAGAAGGATGGATGTTTCACGAACACGCAGCGCCTGCTCCAGTGGCACGAGAAGGCGGTCGATCCTCCAGGTGATGCACGCAGTGAGACATGGTTCATGTACCACCTCGGGACCCGGCTGAAAGAGAAAGCGGAACGAGATCCGGGACCGCGGAATGCTGGGCTCAACGCGCTGACCTGGGATTACTCCGTGACGGGCGTTCAGCGGGAGCCACGCGTCGAAGAGATCCTGCAGGAGATCAACGGTTACACCGGACCCGATCGCACACCGGTCGGCGGCTTTGGCGAATTGAAGGCTGATGGGTCCACCGCGTGCGGCTGCTGGATCTATTCAGGTGTGTTCCCTCGTCTCGGCGAGAACCGGGCAGGCGAGCGGCACTCTCGCAGCGCCTACGGCCATGGGTGGGGCTTTGCGTGGCCGGCGGACAGGCGCGTCCTCTATAATCGTGCGTCGGCTCGCCCGGACGGAAGCCCCTGGAGCGAAAGAAAAAAGCTGGTCTGGTGGGACGCGTTGAGCCGCGAGTGGACGGGACTCGATACGCCCGACTTCACGAAGACGAAGCCGCCGGATTACCAGCCCCCGCATGACGCCGAGGGAGACGCCGGGCTCGCCGGCGACAAGCCCTTCATCATGCATCCGGACGGAGTCGGCTGGATCTGGGTCCCGGACGGCCTCGCCGACGGTCCGTTGCCGACACATTACGAGCCGCTCGAGTCGCCGATCGCGAACCCCCTTTACCCCGCCCAACAGATCAACCCCGCGGCTCTGAAGATGGAACGGCCGGACAATCAGTACGCACGTTCTCCCGATCCACGTTTTCCGTACGTGATGACCACCTACCGGCTGACGGAGCACCACACGGCCGGCGGCATGTCACGCACGCTTCCCCATCTCGCGGAGCTGCAGCCGGAGTTCTTTTGCGAGATCTCCCCTGAGCTGGCGGCCGAGCGCGACATCGAGTCTGGAGGCTGGCTCACGATCATGACCATGCGTGGCATCGTCGAGGCGCGCGCCCTGGTGACTCCACGCATGCGACCGCTCCGTATCGACGGCAAGACAGTCCATCAGGTCGGCGTGCCCTATCACTGGGGATCGCGTGGCCTCGTGACGGGAGACTCGGCGAACGATCTGCTCGCGATCTCCGAAGAGCCGAACGTTCGTATCATGGAAGCCAAAGGGCTCCTCTGCGACGTCCTGCCGGGGCGTCGGCCTCGAGGCGCGGCAGCGCTCGACCTGTGGCGCACGCACATGAGCCACTCGTCTTGACCTCGAACCAGGCGCATCACAATTACGTGGCAGAAGGCAGGACCGTCGGCTTCTTCACGGACCCGACGGTCTGCATCGGCTGCAAAGCGTGCGAGGTTGCCTGCAAGGAATGGAACGAAGTCCCCGAGGATGGCCTCATCTGGACGGGACACTCCTACGACAATTCGGGCAGCCTTGGTGGCGCCACGTGGAGACACGTGAAGTTTCGGGAGACCGAGAACCCAGTCGGATGGACCTTTCTCTCCGATGTCTGCAAGCATTGCGAACACGCGGGCTGCCTCGAGGCATGTCCCACCGGGGCTATCTTTCGAACGGAAGTGAGCTCGGTCTACGTCCAGGACGATGTCTGCAACGGCTGCGGCTACTGCATCGTCGGGTGTCCGTTCGGTGTGATCGATCGCCGTCCTCAACCGCTGCCGGGCGCAGGAGGGGCGTTCAAGTGCACGTTCTGCTACGACCGTCAGATCGACGGGCTCACGCCGGCGTGCGCGAAGGCGTGTCCGACCGAATCGATCCAGTTCGGACCGCTGGATGAACTCCATGCGCGCGCGGATAAACGGGTCGCCGAGCTCCATGCGCGCGGCGTTGCCGATGCGCGTATCTACAACCCGGTGGACACGTCAGTCGGCGGAATCCACGCGTTCTTTCTGCTGCTGGGACCTCCTGAGGAGTTCGGCCTGCCGCCGCGTCCGGAGGTGCCCACGGTGTATCTGCGGGGCGCGTGGCTGTCGGCGGCCATGACGTCCGTACTGGCGCTGGCGGGCGCGTGCCTGGCGTTCGCTCTTCTGTGAGTGTGATCGTGCCAGGCGAGCCGCAGAAGAGCCATCGCGCGACAGAAGATCGTCTGGAGAAGCTGCGTGAGGAAGCGGGCCGGACCGGCCGTGTCGCGGAGACTGGCGTCGCTATCGTCGGTGGGCCGATACCGCGCGACGCCAAAGCGTCATCCGGATACTATGGGCAGCCGATCGTCAAGCCACCGGTGTGGACGTGGCAGATCGGGCTGTACTTGTTCGTCGGCGGTACGGCCGGCATGAGCGGCGTGATTGCACTGGCGAGTCTCCTGGCCGATCAGTCACTCGACGTCGTGCGGGCCGCTCTCGGCGTGGCGTTCGCAGGCGCGCTGATCTCGCCTGCCCTGCTGATCTGGGATCTCGGTCGGCCGACACGTTTCCTCAACATGCTGCGCGTCTTCAAGTGGCGCTCCGCCATGTCGATGGGCGTGTGGACGCTCTTCTTGTTCGGCGGCTTCTCGGGATCGGCGTTTGTGCTGGTCGAAGCCTGGAACTTCCTGATGCAGTCAGATGTTCCACCAACGGCCCTGCGCGGCATTGCGCTTGCCCTCGTGGCCGGCACGGCGTTGTCTGGCGTCGTCCTTGCCACATACACGGGTGTCCTGCTAGGCGCCACGGCCGTCCCGGTCTGGTCGGCCCATCACAAGCTGCTGCCCTTCCATTTCGGCAGCGTCGGACTCGGCTCGGCGGCTGCCGTCCTCGAGTTGTTCGGATTCCGCATTGCCGCGCTGAACGCGATCGGTCTGACGGTTGCCGCGGTGGAGACCGGTGTCGGCGGGTGGATCGAAATCCGTCGTCAGGGTGTGACGGCGCGTGCGATCCATGACGGCACGCCCGGTCTGCTTCTGCGGACCGCAGCGCTCCTGACCGGCCCGGGGGCGTTGATCCTGCGAATCGTCGGCTGGGTGCCAATCGCCGCGATTGGTTTCCTGATCGGCGCCATCTTCAGCCGCTACGGATGGGTATTGGCGGGTCGCACTTCTGCGAGTGACCCTGAAGAGACTATTGCTACTCAAAGGCGCGGATCTGAATCAGTGGCCCTCTAAAAACAAGCCGGCATACCTTTTCGCTGCGGCGAGGTCCTTGCGCAGCTCCTCCGCCGTGCGGCGCGGCCCGTAACCGGGCGTATCGCGCTGGATGCGCCACCCCTCCTTCAGCGGGCCCGCATCTACCGTATCGAAGCCGAACTGATCGAGCAGACGGGTCACCGTGGCTTTAGCCTCGTGATCGTTCCCTGCGATGACCAGCGCGCGACGATTCTTCGTGCCGGCGGGCTGGCCGTCAGTGGTGAGTGCTGCGGCGTAGATATGATTGAAGGCTTTGACGACCTTCGAGGTTGCGAGGTGCGCCTGCAAGAGCTCCGCGGTCGTGGTCGACTCATTGTCGAGCTCGGGGAAGTGGCCGTCCCGTTGAGGGTAATAGTTGTTCGTGTCGATGACGACTTTTCCCCTCAGAGGCTCGACTGGAACCGAACGGTAGTTCTTCAGCGGCACAGTGACGACCACGATGTCTCCGGCCCTGGCCGCGTCTTCGGCCGTCGCCGCGCGGGTTCTCGGTCCGAGCTCGGCAACCAGCGCGGATAGGGTCTCCGGCCCGCGCGAATTGCTGATCACGACATGGTAGTTGTTTGCCACCGCAAGTCGCGCGATCTGACTTCCGATGTGTCCCGCACCTATGAGTCCGATGGTTCGTGATCTACGCCAAGGGACTCACTTCGATCCGGCAGTCCCGTACACCTGCTCGCGCGTATGAAATTTGTCGTTGATGATGATCTGGTCGACGAGGTCCTTGTGGACGGCGATTGGAGTCAACAGGATCGCCTGCACCTGCTTCAGGCCGTTATCGACCGTTGACGTGCCTTCGACCTTCTCACCCTTCGCCAGCTGCACGGCCGCGGCCGCGGCGCCGCGCGCGAGCGGCCTGAGAGGCTTATAGACGGTCATGCTCTGCGTGCCGTTGACGATTCGGCGCACGGCGTCCAGGTTCGCATCCTGACCCGAGACGAGGACCTTACCTGCCAGGCCGTGTTTCTCGAGCGCCTTGATTGCGCCGCCCGCGGTAATGTCGTTCGACGCCACCACAGCGACCACTTGATTGGCGGCTTTTTTCAGTGCCGTCTCGGTTAACGTCATCGCCGGGTCAGCCTGCCAGTCGGGGGTCCACGGGTCGGCCACGATTTTGATCTCGCCGCGTTTGACGGCGTCCTCGAGCGCGGCCATCTGTCCCTCGCGAATGAGTTTGGCGTTGTTGTCGGTAGGCGCGCCGCCGAGGAGGATATAGTTCCCCGTCGGCGCCCGGTTGCGCAGGTGCTGAGCCTGCAGCTCGCCGACCATCCGATTGTCGTAGGAGATGTACAGATCGATATCGGCCTTCAGGATCAGCCGGTCGTAGCTGATCACAGGAACGGAGCGCTTCTTGGCGGCTTCGACAATTTGCCCTGCGGCTTCTGCGCTGTGAGGGACCACCACCAGCACCTGAACGCCACGCGCGAGCAGCGACTCGGCCTGTTGCAGCTGCCTCGCATCATCGCGTTCGGCGGACTCGACCAGAACGTCGGCGCCGAGCTGCTTGGCGCGCTCCAGGAACAGGTCGCGGTCGCGCTGCCAGCGTCCCTCCTGCACCGTGTCCATCAGGAGGCCGATTTTGGGTCTTGCCTCTTGCGTCGGTTGCGCTGCCTTGTCCGGCGACGGACCGCAGGCGATGAGAGCCGAAAGCATGCCGATGACGAAGGCCGAGCCGTACCTGGTCATAGGAGGGCCTCTCTGATGTTGCTGGCGGCAGTCTGCCGCGCCGGCGGGCCTGGATCATGCCGTACCTGCCGGAGATCGCCAAGTGTATACCGAGAGCCTATGGCCTGCTCTTCCTGAATGGTTGGAGAGTTACGAACGTCAGGGAAGGACTTCCTGAGGCTGTCGTTGATCCGCTGAAGCAGAACACACGCACGTCAGAGAGTGTCACCTTGTTTTCCGCACGCCTCTTCGTACTGGATGAGCCAAGCACCGCTCATGGACAGCATGTTGATGCAATCGCGGCCGGGGCGTATCGCCGCTGGCCGGAGGAAAGCGCGCGTGGCCTGCACCATCTTCCAGGGCAGTGCCAGTGCCAGTTCGGCCAGCGGCGGAAACGAGGGCCGATCCTCGATCGGCCTGGCATGTGCGCCTCTTGACTTGGCTCTAGTGTCCATGACTATTGCCCGATTCCTGATGGGGGTTGATATTCTGAGAACAATCTGGCACCAGTTGGCCGTGTCAAAAAGTGTCAGATGGAGAGCGACACAGCAAGAAGGTTGCCCGTGCCACCTGCGAACTGATGGGAAGTATTGTGCAATCCGAGTGCTATGACAGGTGGGTTATCTCCCTATGATTAGACAATAGTCTTCTCGCAAGCGGATTGAAGTCGCAGCGAGTTCGCTGGATATCTCTCAGTACGATGTTCGGATCGACCGAGACGGCTCGCCACGCCGGCAGCCACGTGGCGGCGATGGCCATCTCGGCGATCGCGCCGCAGGCAGTGAGCAGGGGCGAGGGATCGTAGGGCTGGACGCCGTACAGCATCGCAATCAGCAGCCGGGCGGCCGCGATCGCGGCGATCAGGCCGACGACGACGCCGATACCGGCGAGCCTCACACTGTGTTGGATGATGAGCCACGCCAAATCTCGCGTTCGGCGCCGAGCGCCGCGCGGATGGCGAGCTCCCGGCGGCGCTGATTTACGGCGAACGACAGCAGGCCGTACACGCCGGTCGCGCTCAGGAACAACGCGAGTACGCTGGCATACCTCACGAGTGTGCCCGCGACGCGCACGCGACGGAAGGCGTCGTCGACCCGCGTGGACAACGTTGCACCGCCGAGCGGGACCTCGCGATCCAGTGCGGCGAGCTCCTGACGAATCGGCGCGATCGTGCAGATCGCAGCATCGCTGATGCTGCTCGCCGGTGCCGGGTTGCTCGCCCGCAGCTTCACGGGTTTCCTCCGCGGGCCGGGTGTCAACATCGATCGCGTCGTGCTGCTGCGGGTTCGTCCGGGACTAGTGGGCTACCGTCCGCCCGAGGCGCGCGCGTCTGATCGCGGTAGTACCAGTAGTCGGGCAGCGCGATCTCGAACGCGAGCAGCTCGCGGCGATGCGCGAGCGTCTGGTGCAGATTGACCAGACGGGAGGCGTCCTCGACGGCGAGCGGGCTGAAGAATAACGCCCGGACGAGGCTGATGATCGCGGTGTTCGCGCCAATACCGAGCCCGAGCGTCAGGATGGCCGTGATCGCGAAGCCGGGCTGCTTCCGCAGCATGCGCGCGGCGTAGCGCAGATCCTGCCAGAGATCGCCCAGCAGGCGCTCGGTCGGGGCTCCAGGTGTGACGGGCGGCGGGACATGCGCCTGACGAAGCGATCGCATGTGCTGTGCGAGCACGTCCGGCTCGCGAAGCTCCTCGATCGCGAGACGACACGCCTCGACATCGCTGGCGCCCTCGGCCCGGAGCTCCTCGTACCGTTGGTCAAGATGCTGCGACAGCTCCTCGGTGATCTCCGCCTCTCGGCTGGCGCAGCGGGGCCAGGCGCGGGCACAGGTAGTCGGTCCATTCAGGCATGGTCGACTCGGGTGATGAGACGCATGGCACGGACGAAGGTCTTCCAGGTATCGCGTTGGCGGGTGAGAACGCGGCGGCCCTCAGCGGTGAGGCCGTAGAAGCGGCGCCGGCGTTGCCGGGACTGCTCCACCCATCGACCCTGCAGCCACCCGCGTTCTTCCAG
>Ga0136614_10003267_pt1 | contig 10345 bp, 10 predicted proteins | sample AntDrymUQ2792106_2_FD_106643 | JGI IMG/M metagenome (GOLD analysis project Ga0136614, IMG submission 106643) | Polar desert sand microbial communities from Dry Valleys, Antarctica - metaG UQ279 (21.06) | ecosystem: Environmental > Terrestrial > Soil > Desert | place: Antarctica: Dry Valley... | reverse complement strand
ATCGAAACGCTGCCGCCGTTTCTGATGGCGGGGGCGCGCTTCCTCATCGCCGGTTTTATTCTCTACGTGTGGGCGCGTGCGCGCGGGGCGGAGCGCCCGTCGTGACTTCACTGGCGCACGAGTCTTATCGTGGGCGCGCTGCTGTTGCTCATCGGCAACGGGGGCGTGGTGACGGCCGAACATTACATCGCATCAGGGTTAGCGGCGCTTTTAGTGGCGACCGAACCGCTCTGGGTCGTGCTGTTGAATTGGGCGCGACCGGGCGGAGCGCGTCCGACGGGCAAAGTGATGCTCGGATTGCTGACGGGATTCGCGGGCGTGTGGCTGCTCGTCGGCGGAACGGGAATGCTGAACACAGATCAAGGTTATGCGACTCTCTTCGGCGCGGTGTTGGTGATTGTCGCGGCGCTTTCGTGGGCGGGCGGATCGCTCTACAGTTTGCACGCCCCTGTGCCGCGTTCGCCTTTGCTCGCGTCGGGAATGCAGATGCTCGCGGGCGGCGCGCTGCTGCTGGTCGCGGGCACGGTTACGAATGAGTGGACGCGGTTCGATTTAAGCGATGCCACGCCGCGCTCGATCCTCGCGTTCCTTTATCTCGTCGTGTTCGGTTCGATTGTCGGCTTCACGGCTTACAGTTGGCTGCTGAGAGTGACGACTCCGGCGCGCGCCTCGACGTATGCTTACGTCAATCCGGTGGTGGCCGTGCTGCTCGGCTGGTGGCTGGCAAACGAACCGCTTCAGGCGCGCACGCTTCTTGCGGCGGCGGTGATCGTCTTCTCCGTCGCGCTCATCACTTCTCACGGAAAACAAAAGGAAGCGGGTGCAGACGAAAAGGATGAAAGACTCGCTCAAAACCTCTGTTGACCCACACAGCTTCGCAAGAGGAGCGACGTAAGTTGATGGAAATTTGATCTTGAGTTGATCAATTTTTAAGTTACACGGTTGGAGTTGAGAATGACGCCTTCAGGCTTGAGATGACGACGACTCCTCACGGCTCAAGCCGTAACTCTGAACTTCCTCGCTCATCCGCGTAACTTCTAACAAACTGCAAGCCCAATTATTTTACCCTAAAAAAACAAGCCGGAGCGTCGCTAGACGTGCGATGCTCCGGCGTTATGGCTAACTTACGCTCTTCCTTCAGGCGAGCTGCGCGTCGAGTTCGATCTGAAGTCTGCCGCGCAGGGCGTTTGAGACGGGACACGAGGTTTCGGCTTCGCGCGCGATCTGCTGAAAAGTCGCGTCGTCCAAACCTTCGACTTGGCCGCGCGTCTCAAGGCGCATCTTCGTAAGCTTGAAACCGCTCGGTTGCTGCGGCGTGAGATGACACACCGCGCGCGTCTCGATGCGTTGCGGTTGGTGTCCCTTGCGCCCCAGCGTGGCGGCGAGAGCCATGCTGTAACAGGCGGCGTGGGCGGACGCGATCAACTCTTCGGGGTTGGTGCCGGTCGTGTTCTCAAACCGTGTGGCGAAACTGTAAGCCGTGTTGTCGAGCACGCCGCTCCCACTGCTGATCTGTCCGTCCCCACCGCGCAAATCGCCGCTCCACACGGCGCTCGCCTGTCGTTCAATGTCTGCCATTTGATTTTGCTCCTTCGATAATTTCCCCGCATGATAACAGTTGAATGTTGAACTGCAAACCGCCCGCGCCGCAACCGTTTTTCTTTGTCCGTTTGAAAAACTTTACCCGCGTTTCGCACAAAGCTCTTGCCCTCAGCCGCCCGGCGAGAGCAAACTAGGAGGCTTTGAGTTACGAGAGAAGACGACGGAGCGCACAATGAATCTTGATTCCAAGTTTATCGTCGGGCGTTTGGCGGAGCGCGTTGACATTTCGGATGACCTCGCCATCTTTCACATCCAACCGGAAGAACCTTGCAACTTCATCGCCGGGCAGTACGCCACGCTCGGAGTCGAACGCGACGGCAAACTCATCGAGCGCGCTTATTCGGTCGCCTCGTCGCCCTACGAGCCGCTCCTCGAATTCTTCATCGAACTCGTGCCTGACGGTCGCCTCACGCCTTCGATCTTTAATTTGCGCGCGGGCGATGCGCTTTCAGTTCGCCGACGTTTCAGCGGTCGTTTCGTTTTGGACACAAACTCGAAAACGCATCATCTGATGGCCGCAACCGTGACGGGCATTGCGCCGTTTACGAGCATGTTGCGCTCATACGCGGTTGACGCGGAAGCGGGGCGAGCCGTGCCGATGACTTTCACGGTGATTCACGGCGCGAGCCGTTCGTGGGAGTTGGGCACGTACCGCGCGGAGATGGAGGAGATGAAGAAGCGCGTGCCGAATCTGATTTATGTTCCGACCATTAGCCGCTGCGGAGAGGATTGCGATTGGCGCGGCGAAGTAGGGAGAGTCGAAGACGTGCTGAGAAAATACGCCGACGCGCTGCCGCTCGAAGAAGCTTCCTTTTCCGCTTACCTGTGCGGCCACCCGCAGATGATCGAGAACGCGCGCGGCGTCCTCACCCGCGCCCGCGTGGACGCAAAACGCATTCACTCGGAAAAGTATTTCACTCTATAGAATATAGATTTGTGAAAAAGAATTACGGTAAAACTTGATAATATTTCTCAAACGCTAAGGTAGGATTATTTCAACCGCTTCCAGATAATACGTCTACTCGGAGTATTATGCGGAACGCTTCAGCATAATCAGAAGTTCGGCTGACAATTTTAGTGGAGATACAATTATGTCACAGGATATTGATGAACTCTTCTCCGAAGTTGTGCGGAAAACAGAAGAAGAAGCTGTAGAAATTACTTCCTTAAAAGCGCAGCTTATTCAACGCTGCCAGAACGCAAAGATTGAGTATGAGGAAATTGAATTTCCTGACAGCTCGGTTGCGCTTCAAATTAACCTGCCTTCTGGTAGAAAGAAACGCTCTGTAGTTATCTCCTTAGCCAAGGAATATAAAAGAATGTTAACTATTCCATTTGAGGATTATGTATATATAGGCGATTACACGGCTATTTGTTCCTATAAACACAGCTATATTGAAGCTGGCGTGCGCACTCTGAGACTTATTTCTCCAGCAACTATATATCGGCGGCTTTTCGGTATTCAGGATACTCCTATTGATGAAATTGATTCCCGCGCCATCTCAATTGAAATGAATCGCACGCCGAAGGAGTTAGGGCAAAAAGTTACTATTGGTCGGATGTCTAATCACTTATATTCACTTGCGTCATTACCGCCTTACAACAGACATGCATTCTCATTAAAAATTGAAGGTATTTCTGTAACTCGTCATGATAACGCTCTCGAAATCTTGGAAAGATTGGCTAACTCAATATTCTTCGAGATAGATGTGACTTTGGATTTATCTCTTTCCTTATTAAGAGACCGTCGTTTGTCGCAACGGCGTCGTTTCATTCCCCGTAAACCAAAGGTTACGGAACTGGAATTCCCTCAAGTTGAATACGACCAAGAGCCTATATCACTGTACTGGTACGCTTCAAGCGCTAGGGGAATGCCACTGCTGCAATTTCTCGCATACTATCAATCCATCGAATTCTTTTTTCCTATCTATTCACAGAACGAGTCTAAAAGACGAGTCCGAAATATCTTGAAGTCTCCGGGCTTCAACATGCACAAAGATTCAGATGTGATTAAAGTTCTATCCGCAGTTAAATCCTCTGTAGGTAGAGGCTTTGGTGCTGAACGGTCACAACTGCGGGCGACCATACAAGAATGCCTTGAAGCAGATGCACTCAGGCAATTCTTAGAATCTGATACTGAGCGGAAAGAATTTTTTATTTCAAAAGCCAAAGCTTTATCTGCACATAAGTTACCAATCGCCAATCCTAGTGCTGATCTTAGAAATGATGTCGCAGATCGAATTTACGACCTAAGATGCAAGATCGTCCATACCAAAACTGGGGAAAATGAAGGTGACGTAGACCTTCTATTACCTTTCTCAGAAGAAGCTGAACTAATGGATTTTGATATTGAACTAATCCAGTATGTGTCGAGGCAGGTTCTTGTTGCTAGTAGCCGAGAGTTGAACATATAAAAGCTGATAAAAGTTGTCACCTTGCCGTCAGCCTAATAACTCATTCAACCCGACGCCTCGATAGCATGGCTTTCATGGTGCTTCCTTCGATGCATCTTGTGTGCTGCTCGCTCGGCGCAGATTGATTCGGGCGTTGTGGGTCTAACTTGTCATGGAAAGAGAACAAAACCTACCCGACCAGTAAAGAGAGGAGTGAGCAAATTCTGCTTTGCCCTTCAATGAAGAAACAAAATTCTTTGTGACTTCAAGGTATGAGCACAATCTTGCCATGTGCGCCCGCTTCGAGCACGGCGCGATGCGCGCGCGGCGCGTCCGCAAGCGGCATTTCCTGATTCACGACGGGGCGCAAGGTTCGGTTCTCCAGACCGGCGACTATCCCCGCGTGAATGCTCGACAGCTCGCTTTCGTCAGCGTTAAAGAGCGACATGCCGTGAACGCTCGCGTCGCGGCTCATCAAGTCGCGCGGATCAATTTCGACACGCCCGCGATTTCCGATCACAACCACGCGCCCCTTCCGGCTCAAGAGGCTCAGATCATTTCCGAGATTCACGTTGGCGAGCATCTCTAACACGACGTTTACGCCCTCATTGTTTGTAATCTCCGCGATCCGCTTCGTGTAATCAGCCGCATGATGATCAAAGACGTGATGCGCGCCCTGCTCCCTCACGGTGTCTCTTCCCTCTTCCGTGCCGCCCGTGCCGATAACGATCATCCCTGCGGCACGAGCTATCTGCACGGCGGCGATCCCGACACCCCCGGTCGCCCCGTGCACAAGCACAGTTTCTCCCGCTTGCGCACGAGCGCGATGAAACAGGGCGCGGTAGGCGGTCGCGTAGGGGACGCCGACGGCTGCTCCTTGCGCGAAACTCACGTGCTGGGGCAACGGATACACCTGCGATTCCTCGCACAACGCGAGTTCGGCATACGCGCCGCTCAATGTTCCCGCGATGTAAACGTGGTCGCCCGTTTTGAATTTCTTTCCAACTCCCTCGCCGAGCGTTTCGATTGTGCCTGCCGCGTCGCTGCCGGGCGTGTAAGGCAACTCGCGTTGGTGAAGCATTCCCGAACGGATGTAAGTATCAACAGGATTAACGCCCGCTGCGCACACGCGCACCACGATCTGCCCCGCGCCCGGCTTTAAGTCCGGCACGTCTTCAAGTCGCATCACTTCCGGCTCGCCGAGTTGATGCACGCGAATCGCTTTCATCTTTTCGTCTTCCCTCAAATTGAAGTAGTATTGCGTATTCTCATTATCAACGGAACGAATTTATAAAGTTTAATGTCTACAACGCTCGACCACAATTTGCGCGCGCTCTTTCCGCGTCTCGCGCTATTCGATTCAACGAAAGAACTTGAGAACTCCTCCGTTTACCCTCCCGTTCGATCTGAAGTTGAAAAGATTCTCAGTTCCACGATCAGCGAAGATTTCGCCGCGACGGTTAATGTCGGAGATTCCACATCATCAGATTGCATCCGTGCCGTCGCTTGGAACATCGAGCGCGGCAAGTCGCTCCAGAAAATCATCCGCGCGTTAAACTCACATCCTTTGTTGAAGGAGAGCGACCTGCTACTCCTCACCGAACTCGATTACGGCATGGCGCGCACCGGCAATCTCTTCGTCGCGCGCGAGATCGCAAACGAACTGCGAATGAATTACGTTTTCGCTCCGTGTTATCTCGCCCTCAACAAAGGTAGCGGACTGGAGGCGGAAACGGACGGAGAAAACAAACAATCGCTTCACGGCAACGCTGTGCTTGCGCGTTATCCGCTACATTGCACTCACTCATTTCCCTTGCCGAACGGCAAAGACAAAATGCGCGGCAAAGAGAAACGTCTTGGTTGTCAGCGCGCCGTCATCGCCGACATGCAACATCCGTCAGGCGCGCTCCGCGTCGTCAGCCTTCACCTCGACGCGCATTCGACGCAAGCGCATCGTCATCGTCAAATGCGCTTACTGCTCGATCATCTGGAAAGTTTGCGTCCCGCTTTGCCCGTGCTGATCGGCGGTGATTGGAACACTTCGACTTACAACTCGCGCCGCGCGCTCTACTCGATCTTGGGTTACGCGCGGAGAGTAGGGATGGGCGTCCAAAACGTAATCGAAAATCATTACCCATACCCGGAGCGATGGTTTGAACGAAAACTCTTTCGTGAACTCGAAGAGCGCGGCTACAACTACCGCGATTTGAACGAACGCGGCGCGTGCACGCTCCACTACGATGTGAGCGACCGCGCCACGAACGTCAATTTAGGCGATTGGATTCCGCAGTGGTGCTTTCACTTTATTACTTGGGCGCTCAATGCACACGGCGGTCGCTGCTCGCTCAAGCTCGACTGGTTTGCGGGAAAGAACATCCAAACTGCGCCGGAGCACACGCCGCAAGTGATTGACAGCAAAACTTTCGGCGATGACGCCCCGCCGTCCGACCACGATCCGATTCTGTTGGACTTTGTCCCGCAGAATTGAAGGGCTATGCACTGAGTGCGCAGCAGTTGTTTGATCGAAGTTCTAAATTTCGTTCCTGACTGTCTAAGTCTCGGACGGCTTTGTGATCATGCTCAATTCGATTTTTACTTCGTCGCCGATAAACGTCGGGTTCGCGCGATTGCTGTAAGTGATTCCGTAATCGCGCCGGTTGATCATCATCGTCGCCGAGAAACCGACAACCATTTTATTGTTCGCCGGGTTTTTGAATTGCCCCGTCTTAGCGAAAGGAACGGATATTTCTTTCGACACGCCGTGCATCGTGAACGTGCCGACCGCGACGAAATCTTTTCCGCGCCGCTCGACGCGCTTGCTTTGGAAAGTGATCTCCGGGTATTTCTCAACCTCGAAAAAGTCGGCGTTGCGCAGGTGCGCGTCGCGTCGCTCGATGCCGGTGTCAATGCTCGCCGTTTTGATCGTGGCCGTCACGGATGATTTGGTGATGTCTGCTTCGTCGTAGACGATTGTCGCGGTGAAATCCGAAAACTTTCCTTTGACCTGCGACAATCCGCCGAGAATCGGCACCGCGAAACCGACCGTTGAATGCGCTGCGTCAACTTCGTAGTTGACTGCGGCGGCGCGAGCGTTATGCGTTGCGAGTGAAGTGATCAGTAACAGGGCGAGTGAAAATCTTTTGAGCATTGTTTCGTTCCTCATTTGTATAGGGAGTGATTGGCTGTAAGTTATCCGGCGAGGTTATCTTTCTGTGCCTGAGCTAAATTTAGGTTGTAAATCTTTTCTTCGTCAATCTCGAATCTTCGATGTTTGATTCGCTGCCGGAGGCGGTGGAAATTTACCGCGACCGCATGTGGCGGCGCGAGGGGGAGTTGCGCATCGAAAACGCCTTTGAAGCCCAAAGGTTCGTTGAAGAGGTTGGTTTCTGTCAAGCTTTGACGGACGCGCGGCGCGCGGGGCCGTCGCTTTATCAAGCCGTCTGCGGGCGGCGCGACGCACACATGCCGCGCAACGTGCAGAAAGACCCGGAAGCAAGTCTCACGTGGGGGATCAAAGATGACCTTGTGCGGCGTGGGCGCGTCTACTATGCGAAACTCGCTGGCACTCGCGCAACCTTCATCGCGCCGTCTCTCGTCCCGCATTTCCACACTCTGCGGGGCGTGCCGCGCAAAAGGGAAAGCGAAAGCTTATCGGACGAAGCGCGCGCGATTTTGAAAGTGCTGCGCCGCGAATGGGAGATGGCGACAAAGGATTTACGCCTTGAATCAAAAGTCACCGACCGCGCACGCTTCACACGCGCCCTCGACGAACTGCAACGCACGATGAAGGTTGTGCCGGGCGACGTGCTCTATTCCCCGACATTCACCTACATCTGGACACTCGCCGAAGGTCGTTTCCGCGATAAGCTGAAAGTGAAGATAAAGCGAGAAGACGCTCTGCGCGAAGTGGCGCGGGCGTTTCTTCACGGAGCAGGTTTGACTCTGCGCGGCGAACTCGCCCGCGTCGCCGGACTTTCGCGCCCCGATGCCGGACTCGGCAACCGCGCTCTCATCGCCGAAGGTTTCGCCGTGCGCATGGCGACGGGCGTTTACCGTTTAGCCTCTTTCGAGATTCCCGCCGAAGATTGATCGAGCCGTTCACTTAAGTTACGACCCGGCAATGAATATTCTCTGCCGGACACTTAAAACACAGCCTTTACAAATTCCTAATTTAGACTTATTCTAATCACCGCTATGACAACCCACACTCGTTCGCAGATCGAATCGCAGATGCGCGCCGCCGGACTCAAGCTCACGCCGCAGCGCTTTGCCGTGCTCGACTACCTCAGTCGCAGCAGCGCGCACCCAACGGCCGAACAGATCAGAATTGATCTCAACCGCCGTTTCCCGCGCGCTTCGCGGGCGACCGTCTACAACACTTTGAACGCTTTGTGCCGAGCCGGATTCGTCAACGCTATCTACTTGGACGACGCGGTAGGGCGTTATGAAGCGGTGATCAATTCGCATCATCATTTCGTGTGCCGCGCGTGTGGGCATATCGAAGATGTGCCGGTGGAGCACGTGCGCGCATTGCCGCAGAAAGGTTTGCACGCGAACCGCAAAGTGGAGAATTACGAGATCGTGATGCGCGGCATCTGCGATTCGTGCGACGAACGAACGACGGACTAACTTTCAAATTCTACATGGAGGAAAATCTTATGAAGGCAAGTAAGGCAGCGGCCGAAGTACGCGCCATGCCGATCAACATCGGAATCGAAGAAAAGGATCGCAAGCAGATCGCGGAGGGACTCTCGAAACTGCTCGCCGACACTTTCACGGTTTACTTAAAAACTCACAACTTCCACTGGAACGTGACGGGGCCAATGTTTCGGACGCTGCACGTGATGTTCGAGGAGCAGTACAACGAACTGTGGGCGGCGACCGACGTTATCGCCGAACGCATCCGCGCGCTCGGCTTCCCCGCGCCCGGCACTTACAAAGAGTTTCTCGACCTCGCGTCGGTGAAAGAAGAATCGGGCATTCCGACGGGCGAAGGCATGATCCAGCAACTCGTTCAAGGGCACGAAGCGGCGACGCGCACGGCGCGTGCAGCGTTCACAGTTGCCGAAGATGCTGACGACGCGCCGAGCGCTGATCTGCTGACCGAACGCATGGACGCGCACGAAAAAACCGCGTGGATGCTTCGCAGCCTGCTCGCTGAAGATAAACCGATGACCGCCGCGCAAAAAGCGTAGTCCCTTTTTCAATTCGCATGGAAAGCAAATTAACTCGACACGGAGCAGATTCGGACGGGTGGCGCAGAGCGTCGCCCCGTCCCAGTCTGCCGGAAGCCAACGCCACACTTCCCGTGCCGCAAGGAGTCGGCATCGGCTTCTGGCGTAAACTTCTCGCCTTCTCCGGCCCCGGCTACATGGTCGCGGTCGGCTACATGGACCCCGGCAACTGGGCGACGGACATCGCGGGCGGCTCGCGATTCAACTACACTCTGCTCTCCGTCATCATGATCTCAAACTTGATGGCGATCCTTTTGCAGGCCCTCGCCCTGCGCTTAGGCATTGTGACGGGGCGCGACCTCGCTCAAGCCTGCCGCGATCATTTCAGCCGTCCCGTCTCGTTCGTCCTCTGGGTGTTGTGCGAAATAGCGATCATCGCGTGCGATTTGGCGGAAGTGATCGGCTCGGCCATCGCGCTCAATCTGCTGTTCGGCATTCCGCTTGTCTGGGGCGTGTGCATCACGGCCGCGGACGTGATCATTTTGCTCACGCTTCAGAATCGCGGCTTTCGATTGCTGGAAGCGATTGTGATCACGATGGTCTTAACTGTCGGCGTCTGCTTCGCCATTGAGATCGTGATGGCGCGACCGGACGCTTTCGGCATCGCGCGCGGCTTCATCCCCTCGCCGCAGATTATCACTAACCCGGCGATGCTCTACATCGCCATCGGCATCCTCGGCGCGACCGTGATGCCGCACAACCTTTATCTGCATTCATCCATCGTGCAGACGCGGAACTACGAGCAGACGCCGAAGGGCAAACGCGAGGCGATCAAGTTTGCGACGATTGATTCGACCGTTGCCTTAATGTTCGCGCTCTTTATCAACTCGGCGATTCTCATTGTCGCCGCCGCGACGTTTTATCGTTCGGGAAATTATCAGGTCGCCGAAATTCAAGACGCTTATCAATTGCTTTCGCCGCTTTTAGGCGTGACGGGCGCGAGCACGCTCTTCGCCGTCGCGCTGCTCGCCTCCGGTCAAAATTCAACTTTGACGGGCACACTCGCCGGGCAGATCGTGATGGAAGGTTTCCTCAACATCCGCCTGCCTCCTTGGTTGAGACGCTTGATCACGCGCCTGATTGCGATTGTCCCCGCCGTCATCGTCACAATGTTGT
>Ga0136614_10003265_pt1 | contig 10348 bp, 9 predicted proteins | sample AntDrymUQ2792106_2_FD_106643 | JGI IMG/M metagenome (GOLD analysis project Ga0136614, IMG submission 106643) | Polar desert sand microbial communities from Dry Valleys, Antarctica - metaG UQ279 (21.06) | ecosystem: Environmental > Terrestrial > Soil > Desert | place: Antarctica: Dry Valley... | reverse complement strand
TTATCAACGAAGCGGTGGAGCGCGGCGGCCCCGTCCTCTTCCCGGCGTTCGCCATCGGGCGCACGCAGGAATTGATTTATCACATCCGCGAACTCGAAGACGAAAAGCGCATCCCGCTTCTGCCGGTGCGCGTTGACTCGCCGATGGCCGCCGCGCTCCACCGCTTCGTTGATAACGCGCGCGAGCGCATCTTTCGGATCTTCGGTGGTGTGCAGACGGTCGCCGTAGGTTGACTCGACGAGCATGTAATCACACGCGGGCGGTGGCGCGGGGTCACGAATTATCGGCTGGTCGTAATGGCCGAGGTCGCCCGAAAAAAGCACGCGCCGCTCTGTGCCGTCAACGCCCGCGCCGTCCACTTCGACGAGCACAAGGCTTGAGCCGAAGATGTGTCCGGCGATGCGAAAGCCGGCGCGTAAGCCTTTCGTAATCTCGACCGGCTCGCCGCTGTTGGCGACGGGTCGAATAAGTTTTATCGCGGCGCGCGCGTCCTCCTCTGTGTAGAGCGGTAGCGCGGGCGCGTGTCGTGTCAGTTTATGACGGTTGCGGTAATCAGCCTCTTCTTCCTGCAAGCGTCCCGAATCCGGCAGCAGAAGCTTGAGCAGATCAGCCGTCCCCTTCGAGCAGTAAACTGGGTTATCGAAACCGAGTCTGACGAGGCGCGGCAAATATCCGGTGTGGTCAATGTGTGCGTGCGTGATGATGACGGCGTCGAGGCTTCGGATGTCGAACGTCGGGTCTTCCCAGTTGCGCTCGCGCAGTTCCTTCAAACCCTGAAACAGGCCACAATCAACAAGGACATTTCCGTTCTCTGACTCGATCAGATACTTCGAGCCTGTCACCGTCCCGACGCCGCCCCAGAAGGTTAACCTTGCCATAATTCCTCCAACTGATTTTCAGTCTTGAAGCCAAAGCGGAACTGTGAGGAGATTTTTATTGCCGTGCCCTCCCTACTGTGCTATGGATGCTCTGCTCGTCCCAATCCTCTTTCAAAACACAGCAGGAGAATCATCGTGCCTAAAGGTAAAGTGACGGGAAGTAAAGCGGCGGCAAACGCTTCAAAAACATTGAAAAGTCGCTCGACAGGTAAAAGCTCCAAGGCGTCTGCCGGGAGCGCACTATCTCAAACAAAATCACGAAAGAAAACCACTTCAAAGGCTGCGGCAAAATCCGCCTCCAAAGTAGCGCGCGATGGCCGGACAAGCGCGGCGTCGAAGGCGGCGGCAGGGAGCGCGTTATCCCAAGCGTCGCAAAAGCGTAAGAATTCAAAGAAGTCTCAAAAGTAAGCGTCCGCTTCGCTTCGATTAAAACAATCAAACGCCGTTGTTCCGACGTGAAACGCTACCCGTAACTCGTCACGACGGTCTTACGCTCCAGCCAGCGAGACAACTTTTTCGGCGGCGTCCTTCATGCCGTTGGCGACAGTGAAGTTCATGCCGGACTCACTAATCAGCCGGCGGCCTTCTTCAACATTAGTGCCTTCGAGCCGGACGACCACCGGGACTTTGACGCCGATACTTTTCGCCGCCTCGATCACGCCGCGCGCCACCATATCGGTGCGGACGATGCCGCCGAAGATATTGATCAGGACGGCGCGCACGTTCTCGTCGGCGAGCAGGATTCTGAAGGCCGCCGCGACGCGCTCCTGCGACGCGCCGCCGCCGACATCAAGGAAGTTCGCGGGTTCTCCGCCCGCGAGTTTAATGATGTCCATCGTCGCCATCGCCAGCCCCGCGCCGTTAACCATGCACGCGATGTTGCCGTCGAGCTTGATGTAGTTGAGATCGAACTTCGACGCCTCAATCTCCAGCGGTTCTTCTTCGTTCAAGTCGCGCAACGCCGGGAAGTCCTGATGACGAAACATCGCGTTGTCGTCGAAGTTCACCTTCGCGTCGAGCGCGATCAAACGCTCGTCCTTTGTCAGCAGGAACGGATTGATTTCTAAGAGCGACGCATCCATCGCCTCGTAAGCGGTGTAAAGCGTCCCCATAAATTTCGCCGCTCCATTGACGAGCGACGCGGGCAAACCGAGGCCGAAGGCCAACTGCCGCGCCTGAAACGGGCGGAAACCGATTGCCGGATCAATTGTCTCTTTAAGGATTTTTTCGGGCGAGTGCGCGGCGACTTCTTCAATGTCCATCCCGCCCGCCGACGACGCCATGAAGACCGGACGACCCGTCACGCGGTCGAGCACGATGCCGAGGTAAAACTCCTTATCAATCGGCAGACCTTCTTCAACGAGAAGCACGCGCACCTCGCGGCCTTCCGGCCCGGTCTGGTGCGTGACGAGATTCATGCCGAGCATTTTCTCGGCAACCTCGCGCGCCTCTTCAGGACTCTTTGCGAGTTTCACGCCGCCACCCTTACCGCGCCCGCCCGCGTGTATCTGCGCTTTAACGACGACGACATCCGTCCCCAGTTCTTTCGCCGCGTTGAAAGCCTCGTCGGGCGTGCGCGCGACGATCCCACGCGGCACCGCGACTCCGTACTTTCTCAGAAGCTCTTTGCCCTGATACTCATGAATCTTCATGTGTGTCCTCGTAAATGATTGGCGTGTCCCAACCGGATTATTAGATTTTGATTTAGAGCGCGACGAGTGTAGCCGCACGGCCTTTGACACTGCAAGCCGCAAGCGAAACAGCTATGATTCTTTAACTCCGACTGTTTGTTTGCTCCGGCTACGCTTATACTCTTCCGTGAACCCGGCCTGCGAAAACAACATAATCAATTTCGGAAAGGCATAATGAACGCCGTCGTTTTCAAGTACAACATCCCTGACCTTTGATAGCCGAGGAATCCCGTTGTCACCCGAAACCCTCTTCTCGATTTGTAACACGGCGGTGCTGCCGGGCTGGCTGCTGCTCGTCGTCGCGCCGCGCTGGAAGTGGACGAAACTTCTAATCAACTCATGTCTTCTGCCGCTGCTGCTGGCGGTCGTGTATCTATTCCTAATCATCGCGCACTTCGGACAAACCGAAGGAGGCTTCGGCTCGCTCGCTGACGTGTCGAAGCTTTTTCAGAATCCGCACGCGCTGCTCGCCGGATGGATTCACTACCTCGCGTTCGATCTCTTTGTCGGTGGTTGGGAAGTGAGAGACGCCGGGCGTCATGGAATCAATCACCTGCTCGTCATCCCCTGTTTAATTTTCACGTTTTTACTGGGGCCAATCGGGCTTCTGCTTTATTTCATTTTGCGTTGGGCGCTCAGGCGAAAGTTTTTGATCGAGGAGTGAACCGAAAGATGCGCGAAATACTTACCGAAATATATCACCGCGATAAAGTGCTGGCGATTGCGGGCTGGATGCAGATACTACTTTTAGTAGTGATGCTGTGCGTCGCTCCGTTCGATTCGCGCACGGTGACGGGTCTCAACGCTTGGGTCAAGCCGCTCAAGTTCGCCGCTTCAATTGGCTTATACCTGTGGACACTCGCGTGGTTCATTGCTTACGTTCCGAAGCCGCGTTGGGGCGTTCAGCTTATCCGGTGGGGCGTTGCCATTGTCATGACAATTGAGATGGCTTGTATCGTCCTCCAAGCGGCGCGCGGCACTACTTCCCACTATAACGTGGCGACATCTTTCGACGCTCGGATGTTCCAGACGATGGGCATCATGATTGTTATCAATTCGCTGCTCGTCTTGATGCTTCTGATTCTGTTCTTCATTCAGAGGATCGAGATTCCGCGCGCCTATTTGTGGGGCATTCGTCTGGGACTGTTTCTGTTTCTTCTCGCGGGCGCTGAAGGAGGCATCATGATTGCCAACAGGGCGCACACCGTCGGATTGGCTGACGGCACTGCCGGACTGCCGCTCGTCAACTGGAGCACGCGGGGCGGCGACCTCCGCATCGCGCACGCGCTCGGACTTCACGCGCTGCAACTCTTACCTCTCGCCGGTTATGCCATCAGTTTGTGGAAGAGGAATCTCTCGCAAAACCGCCCCGTCGCTTACTTGATGGTCTTTGCGTTAATCTATGTCGCCGTCGCGGCGCTGCTCTTTTGGCAGGCGATGAGCGGGCGTCCGTTGATCGCATTTACGTGAGAATGAGGCGGACGTACCTCTTCAAACGGCAAGTCAACACTCAAGATTAAAGAGCGCTAAATCTCATGAATGAAGTAACAGTCTCGTCTCTATCGAATTTGCAAAACGAAGTGCGCTACGGCGACGGGCGCACATTCATCACCGACGAACCGGCGAGTCTCGGCGGCGAGGACGCCGGCCCCGACCCTTATACGCTGCTGCTCGGCGCGCTCGGCAGTTGCATCTCGATGACCGTCACGCTGTACGCGCGGCGTAAAGCTTGGCCGCTTGAGCGCGTCACGGTGCGTCTCCGACAGCAAAGAGTTCACGCCAAAGATTGCGCCGAATGTGAGGCAACGACTGACGGCTTCGTTCACCGTGTCGAGCGCACCGTCACTCTCGAAGGTAATCTCACCGATGAACAGCGCGCGCGTCTACAGGAGATCGCGCACAAATGCCCGATTCATAAAACGCTGAGCGCGGAAATAGTCATCGTCGAGAATTGAAGTGTCGGGCCGCCCGGTCGGGTTAATTGATGGACGTTTTCAAGTGTCCGTCGCCGAAAATACAAGGGGGCTTGCTGCTTTACTAGAGCAACAAGCCCCTTTTGATCGGGATGCCGAGATTTGAACTCGGGGCCTCACCCACCCCAAGGGTGCGCGCTACCAGGCTGCGCCACATCCCGCTAAAGTATTAGCAAGTATCTCCCGAAAAGATTATTTGTCAAACACGCGGAATAGTTCGCTCCGGCCAAACGTAAGACACGTAAGGTCTGCCTCTGCTTACCAACGTTTTGTCCCCCCGGGCGTTTCGTCAGAACTGAGTAACGTCAACAATTCGCGCAGTTCCTGACGCAAGCGGCGGATGGCGAGGCGACGTTCGTCCGAGAGTGGCGCATCGCCTTCGGGTGTGGGCGGGGCGCTCTCAAAATTAACGCGCGGCTGGACGACGAGCGGGGCCGTCGAAGCGCTGGAAGAAAGCGACGCCGAAGCATTTGATGAGGGTGTTGGCGAGGGCGATTGCGGCGCAGCCGTGAGCGTCGCTCCCATCTCCGGCGTGACGACTTTGAGTTTGCTCGCGCCGCGCAACTCGCCGGCAAGTTTTTTCTTCGCCCCGGCGATGGTGTACTGGTCTTCGTAAAGCAGTTCCTTGACGCGCAGCACCATTTCGACGTCGCGCTTGCGGTAGGTGCGCTGCCCGGCGCGGTTCTTCTGCGGCGCGAGCATCGGAAATTCCGACTCCCAGTAACGCAGGACGTGCGCCTGCACGTCAGTGATGTCGCACACTTCACCGATCTTAAAGAAAAGCTTTTCGGGGATGGGGACGGCCGCTCGGTTCATAACTGTCCTCACTGTCCTCTTAATCCTTTAGTCTGGAACGAACCGATGATGACAATTCACAGAAGAAGCCTAACTGAATGTCAGTCAGCCGCTCAGATGAGCAGCAGCAGGAATGACGCTTGAAGCATGTTACTCGCGCTCGTAAAACCTGTCAATCCTGTAATTAAGTCCACTAGAGTCAGCCGAAAACGGGCACTTTGGGAAGGTTATGTGGCATGACAGAGCAGCGGAGCAGTAAAGTGCTTTCTGTAGAAGGCAACGTCAGACGGATGTGGCTCGGAGAATTTTAGGACGGCCTGATTTGGATAAGCTGACTTAGCGGGTCGAATGTTAGATGAAAAGGACGGAGCGCGTCACGACCAAGCAGGATCGGCGCACCGGCCTCTACATTCAAGAGAAAATCCGTCGGCACTCCGCGCAGCATCAGTGAACCGACATAGATCGTTGCCGGCTTCATCCTTCGCGCGCTCACTCTGCCGCCAGCTAAGTCATACGTTTGGCATGTGCGCCGCCCATCTTGACGAAGCACCTCGGCGATTCCGATTGTCCTTGCCGCACTCTCACTCATGGCGAGGCCGAAACCCGACCCGGTGTCGAGCAGAGCGCGCTTGCCTCCGTCGAGCATCACGAAAGGCCGCCGACCGCCCGCTTCTCGAAGCCATCGAACGATAGCCCCATCCTGCGGAGCGGCACCCGCGTGAAGAGGTGTGCGCTGCGGATCGAACGCGCACATTTCACCGTTCGGCATATCAATGGAATAGCCGAACGGTGAGTAAGCTTCGGTGGGGTCAAGGATTCCGTCAACCCCGCTCGGCAGCGCGTCGGCGACGATCACTAATCCGCGCGCCGGGAGAAAATTTTGCGGGCTACCAATCGCGAGCGTTTGTATCGAAGCCTTTTGCCCGACGCCGCCGGTTGCGCCACTGAGACCGCTAATCTGAACAGTGCGCTCGCGGGCGATTCCGACGTGCGCTTCGGCGACGACGCGCCGCGAAAGAATGATCGCCCCGGCTCCGGTATCAATTGCAAAAGTAAAAGCGCCGCGCCCGTTAATCCATGTCTTGACTAACAAACCGCGTCCGTCCACTTCGCGGAACCGCGCCGGCAACGGCACGCCGCGCGTCGCCGCAGAATTGTGCTTAAGAGATGATTGCCGGGACGAATTTAAGGATGCGCGCCGCTCACAAATAGAGGCGGCACTGCCATTCGGCAGTGCCGCCCCAACATGAACAAAGAGAGTGACGAGTAGGACTAGCGCCGCACCAAGTTTGTTTCTCTGCAAAATCATTATCGGTGCGCTCACAGTCGGCTTAGTAATTGCGGTTTTTCTTGCGGAGTTTATATGTGTAAAGCGCCGAACCGCCGCCGCCCGCCAGCGCGCCAATGGCCGCACCCTTTTTGCCGCCGATCAAACCGCCGATCACCGCGCCGCCGCCGGCACCCGCCGCGACTGTCAACTTATCGCGATGCTTCTGCCAGAAAGAGCGCTCGCGCGGCTGATTGTAATCATAGTAAACACGCCGTGAATCGTTGGAACGAGCGGCTGAGCGCGACCGGCTGCGCCCGTTGCGATAGACGACGCGCGTCGCCGGAACGGCACTCGACTGTGACACGCGGCTACCCGATAATTCTTCATCACGAGCAGCGCGCACGCCTTCCACAAACCCTTGACGATAAGCCGATGTCTCGCCCGTTAGACTCAAGTCATTCGGCGCAAGTTGATTCGATTCGGCGAGCGATTGATCCGACAGCGCGGGATTAACCGCTAGAGTGTTGTGGGTCGGGGTGACGGGCGTCAACTGCCTCGCCGCGTTGGCGGCGGCAATGTCATTCGTGTTAGCGGGGCGCATCATAAAGGCCCCTGCTGAACCGCCAAGTAGAGCGGCCACGACCGCTACAGGCAAAATTTTGTTATTCAGATTCATTTTGTGATTTTCTCCGTTCAAGGATGTGCGCGGGGTACGCACCAACGAACCTCGGCAATTAGTGTTCCGCCCAATGCATGCGCCCAAAATACCCTGACCTAATTACCAACACGAGTCCTACCAATACTTCTTTTTACAAGAGAAAAGCTTGTTTCGGCATCCAGTTAGCGAATAGGCTTTTGATGTGTAATGCGATTGCAATAAATGCGTTGCGCCCTGACCATACGAAAACGACAATCGAGGACACCATATCCTCACTCGAAGCGCGCGAGCCACACTAACTAACGCTGAGATTCCGAACTCGCAATGTCAGGCATTCAACTCCTCATAGTGTTGCTTGAGGCGGGTGAATTGGACGCCGTGCATATCAAACGGCTATACTTTCGCATCCTTTCCCAAAGAACTTCTGGAGGTTTACCTTAACCATCGTGTCCACGACCGCATCCACTTTTCGTCTCGCCGCGCGCTTCGATGGCGTCGGGTTTTCAGACATCGTGAAAATCCGCAACCGCATTATGCAGCTTCGGGCGGAGGGAGCGAGCGTCTATCAGTTTGAAGGCGGCGAACCTTTTCTCAATACTCCCGATCCGATCAAAGCGGCGACGACACGCGCGCTCGCCGAGAACAAAACTCGCTACGCTCCTTCTTCCGGTATTGCCGAGTTGCGGGCGGCACTGGCCGAAAAGCTGCGCACACGCAATCGCCTTCCGGTGCGCGACGAAGACGTGATCGTGCTCACCGGCGGGATGCAGGGATTGTTCGGAGCCTTCCAATCAACAATCAATCCGAGCGATGAAGTTCTCGTCTTTTCTCCATTCTGGACGCCGATTAAAGACCTCATCGCCCATTGCGAAGGAAAGACCGTACTGGTGCCGACGACCGAGGCGAGGCGCGAAGGGTTCGCCGAAACCCTCGCGCACTATGCGACCGCGCGCACCCGCGCGATTTATTACAACACGCCGCAGAATCCGTCGGGCGTTGTGTTCACGCGCGCCGAAGCCGAAGCGGTCGCGCGTTTCGCGCGGGAGCGTGACCTGATTGTGATCGCCGACGAAGCCTACGAAGACCTCGTCTACGACGGCGAGCACGTCTCCATCGCGTCGCTTGATGGAATGCTGGAGCGCACGATTACGACTTACACGCTCTCGAAATCTTATGCGATGACGGGCTGGCGCATCGGTTACGCGGCGGCGCTTGAGCCGTGGATGACCGGGATGCGTAAGAGCCTTCTCTACTCAACCAACGGCGTCTCAACTCCGACGCAGTGGGCTGCTCTCGCCGCGATTACCGAAGTTACAGATTTTTTAGAATCGGCGCGCAACGCCTATCGTGAGCGGCGCGATCTGCTGGTTGCCGGACTCAACGACATCGGATTGACCTGCCCGCCCCCCGCCGGAGCCTTCTACGCTTTTCCCGACGCGACGCGCATCAACCCCGACAGCCGCTTAGCCGCCGACATTCTGCTCGACCGCGCGCAGGTCGCCACCGTCCCCGGCGTCGTCTTCGGCGCGCACGGCGAGGGACATCTTCGCTTCTCCTTCTCCACCTCGCTCGAAACAATTGAAGCCGCTCTTGATTCAATGCGCCGCAGCTTGTGAGGGATGAGGGATGAGGGATGAAGGAAGGAAGCGACACCCGGATTCCGCCCGTCCTCTTTCATCATCCAATCGCCGCAGCGAGTTCGACTTAATCGAGCAGGTAAGACGCCGCGCCTTCCGAAGAAAAGAAAACGAAAGCGACAACTCTCACTCAGCACTCAGCACCCAGCACTCAGCACTTCTTAAAGGCATAGGCGACGACGCCGCTGTCATGCACGCCTCTGCCGCCCACGACATTCTCATCACCGCCGACCTTCTTGTTGAAGACATAGATTTTCGTCGTGGCTGGGTGAGTCCGCGACTTCTCGGGCACAAGGCTCTCAGCGTTTCTCTCTCCGACGTTGCGGCGATGGGCGCGCGACCGCGCTGGGCGTTGTTATCAATCGGAGTTCCACGCGACGTTTGGCAGAGCCGTTTTCTTGATGAATTTTACGAAGGCTTCTTCGCGCTGGCGGATGAATATGAAGTAACACTGATCGGCGGCGACGTGTCGCGCACGCCGGAGAAGATTGTTGTTGACTCAATTGTGCTCGGCGAAGCGAGACGGAAACGAGCCGTCTTTCGTTCCGGCGCACAGATTGGAGACCGCATCTATGTCACCGGCGCGCTCGGCGGCGCGGCGGCGGGACTACGGCTTTTGGAAGGTGGCGCGCGCCTGTCGAAAAACTTCGCGCGCAAATCCCGACACAATGCGACCGAACGACTGATGCTCCGGCAACTGCGCCCCGACGCGCGTGTGGCGTGGGGAAGATTATTAGGTGAGAAAAAGTTAGCAACAGCAATGATTGACTTGAGTGATGGTCTCTCGTCTGATCTCGCGCACCTGTGTTGCGTGAGCCGTGTCGGCGCAACAATCGAGGCCGCGCGCATTCCGCCTGATCCTTCGATTGAGCGCGCCGGCGCGAAGATGTCGGGCGTCGCACCGAGCGACTCGCTCAATCCGCTCGCGCTGAGTCTGCACGGCGGCGAGGATTACGAGTTGCTGTTCGCCGTCAATCCGCGCAAGGCCGCGCGCGTTCCCCCAGAGGTTGACGGCGTGCCGGCGACCTACATCGGCGAAGTAACGAACGACGCGGGGCGCATTCGTCTTGTCGAGGGCGAGCGAACGCGAACGCTGAAACCATCAGGCTTTAGTCATTTCAAGCGGACAAGGTGAAAGATGTCGCCGCTGCTGGGAGCGCGGGCGTCCCGCCCGCCATGAGCGCGTTAGCGCGAACCTTTCTGAGTTCCGAAATTTTGTATAAGCCGTCAATTCGTTACGCCTTCCGAACTTTTATTTGACTCGCTGACTCCGCTTGCCTAGACTCTCACCATAAGACTTAGCCGTTGCTGACGCCACCAATTTTGAAACCTTTCAGATGGACAGGCGTCATAGCAAGCAGAACCCCGGCATCACGGAGAAAAGTAACTTTCGATTTAAGAGGGATTCACACCATGCGAAAAATGACCATTCGTCTCATCGTTGCC
>Ga0136614_10003263_pt1 | contig 10349 bp, 13 predicted proteins | sample AntDrymUQ2792106_2_FD_106643 | JGI IMG/M metagenome (GOLD analysis project Ga0136614, IMG submission 106643) | Polar desert sand microbial communities from Dry Valleys, Antarctica - metaG UQ279 (21.06) | ecosystem: Environmental > Terrestrial > Soil > Desert | place: Antarctica: Dry Valley... | reverse complement strand
CGTTTGCGGTGTGGACCAGGGCCTGGCGGGTGCAGACGCCGAAGTCCTCGTATCGGCGCATCAGGGCGCGCCGGAAGGTGTACTCGATCTGCTTGTTGCGCCAGAGCTCGCTGAACCTGTCCGCGAGCTCCTCCCCGACGAGGGGCCGCAGGCGCTCGTTCATCTCCAACGGGTCGACCAGCGTACCGTAGATGTCGAAACCGATTGCGCCTGGCATTCGCTACCTCCCGAAGGCTCCTTTCTCGCCGCGAAAGACTCTAAGATCCCTGCGAACAGGCCTCGTACCTGGCCCTAAGACTCGGCCTCGAGGATACCGTCGGCGACTTCCCGCAAATCTGTGCCGACGACGTCCGGGCGCTCGAAGAGCGGGTTCAGGACCATCCCCGGCCGGGCCACGAAGGCGGCCGCGCATCCGGCCTGCAGGGCACCCGCCACGTCCCAGGCGTGGGCCGCGACGAGGCGAACCTGTCCTACCTCCACGCCGAGACTCTCGGCGGCCATGCGGTACGGCTCGGGGGCCGGCTTCAGGCGCTTTACGGCGTCCGCGGAGAGGACTTGATCGAAGTACTCGCGCAGGCCCGAGTTGTCTATCTGGGCGTCGGCCACCTGCTGCGTCGAGTTGGTCAGGGCGGCCAGGCGGATGCCCGCGTCGCGCAGACGGCCGAGGTTCTCCTCGACCTCCGGGTGCGGCGGCAGCTCTTGTATACCGCTCAGGATCTGCTGCTTGTCCTCGTCCGAGAGTTCCACGCCCTGTCGCTCGGCGATCATCTCCAGGGCGGCGCCCCCGATCGTACCGAACTCCTGGTATACCCCGGTTACCATTGCCGTCAGCCAGGATGTAAGGAACTGTCCGAACCAGACCTGCCGCGTCGAGGCGTCGCCGAAGACGCGCTCGAACTGGGGGTCGAGCGCCCCGAGGTCCAAGAGCGTCTCGTTCACGTCGAACACGCAAACCCTCGCCATGGCGTCTCCTTTCGTGCTCGTGACTCCGGTCGAGAGCCACGAAGAAGGGGGCGGCTTGCCCGCCCCCTTGAAGATTAGTAGCTCGTTACCGGCTCTGTATAGGTTCGACGACGGGCAGATCGACCTCGGTCTTTATGGTCTCGTTCATATAGTTGCTGAAGGTGGCGAGGGCGACGGTGGCGACGATCTCCATGATCTGCTCGTCGGTGTAGCCGGCTTCGCGGGCCTCCTCGAACGCTTCGTCGGAGGGCTTACCGCGGGTCTCGACTACTTCCTGAGCGAACCGCAGGGCGGCCGCCCGCTTCTCGTCCTCGGACTCGAACTGCTGCGCCCGTCCTATCTCTTCCTGGCTCATTCCTGCTTGCTCCGCCACGGCGGAGTGGAACGACAGTCAGTAGGTGCAGCCGTTGTAATCCGAAGTCGCGATGTAGACGGACTCGTGGGCCTCCTGGTCGAGGGCGCCACCCTGGAGTGTCGCGTCGAACTCCATATACGCCTTGAAGGACGCCGGAGAGACGGCCATCTGCTTGAAGAAGTTGAACATCTGCCCGGCGGCCTGCTCGCCTTGCTCCATCAACTCGCGCGACTGCTCCGGGGCATCGTCCTGTTCTAGGGGTTGAATGCGCGGCATGCGCTGCTCCTTTCCCATCCCTTGCATGACAAAGCAATCATACCCATTTCCACGGAGGCATACTCATGGGGGCGGGGCGGTGTCCGGAGATCGTCGGACTTACCGGCCGACCAGCATGGCGTGGTCCACCTTTATGCATCGGTCCATGACGACGGTGAGTCCGTGCTCCTCGGCGTACCTCGCGGCGTCCGCATTGATCACACCCGACTGCAGCCACAAAACCTTCGCCCCGGCGGCGACGGCGTCCTCCGCGACCGGCGAAACCTTCTCGCTCCTGCGGAAGACGTCCACGATGTCTATGGGCTCCGGTATCTCCTGGACGGTGGCGTACGGTTCCTCGCCCAGGACTGGCCTGGTGAGGTTCGGGTTTACCGGGAAGATCCTGTACCCGGCCCTCCGCAAGGCGCTCGCGATAGCGTGGCTCGTGCGGTAGGGGCTCTCCGAGAGTCCCACGACCGCGACGTTGCGCGACTCCTCCAAAATGCGTTTGATCTCACCTGCGTCCGGGTTCTTGTGCATGGTTGTCTCCTCTCGACGGGAGCTACAGGTCCATCTTCTCTAGCGCTTCGAGGTATCCCTGGGAGAAGGTGGGGAACTGGAACACGCTGTCGAGCAGGATATCCACGGACACGCGCGCCTTGACCGCCAGGCACGCCTGGTGGATCCACTCCCCCGCCTGCGGCGCGACCGCCCAGGCCCCGACGAGAACCCTCTCGTCGCGGTCGACCACGAGCCCGAGGTTCCCTCGCGGTTCCTCCTCGTAGGTCACGGGACGGGCGAGCGCCGAGGCCATGTCCAGGTTGATCGAGGCGACGTTCATACCTTGATCCCGCGCCTGCTCCTCGGTCAGCCCCGTCGCGGCGACCTCCGGGTCCGAAAAGACCACCCGCGGGACGCCGCTGTAATTAGCCCTCCGGTCCCCGCCGAGGATGTTCGCGGCCACGATCTTGCCCTGGTATTGGGCCACGTGTGTGAAGAGCATGACGCCCGTCACGTCCCCGACCGCCCAGAGACCGCTCGTCCCCTCGACCTGGCAGCGGTCATCCACCGCGAGGCCACTCTTGTTCTCCTCCACCCCGACCGACTCAAGCCCGATTCCTTCGACCCGCGGTGTCCGGCCCGCGGTCATGATCAGGACGTCGGTCCTTATCTCCTCGCCGTCGTCGAGCGTAATGACCGCGTCCTCACCCTCTTTCCGGGCCTTCTCGGCTCTCCGGCCCACGCGAATCCCGATGCCCTCCTCTTCGAAGTAACCCTTCAGGAGCTCGCCGACCTGCGGGTCTTCGCGGTTTACGAGCGTCTCGGGGCTCTGCACGACGGTCACGCTACAGCCGAGGCGGGAGAGCCACTGGCTCGTCTCCACCCCGTTCGCGCCGCCGCCGACGATCACGGCTCGTCCCGGTACTTCGCGCGTCGTCGTCGCCTCGCGGTTCGTCCACACCGTCACCTCCTCGATGCCCTCTATCGGCAGCATGTTCTGCCCGGAGCCGGTTGCTACGACGATGTGGTCTGCTTCCAGGGTCTCGCCGTTCACCTCGACGCGGCCCGGACCGTCCAGGTGAGCTTCACCCCTCACGACCGTGGCGCCCATCCCCTCGTAGCTCTCCACCTCGCCCGAGTCGTCGAGGTTGCGGATTATGTGGTCCCGGTAGTCAAAGAGGTCCTTCAGGTAGATCTCGGGCGTGCCGGTACCGAAGGCCCTCGTTGCCTCCCCCTTGAGCTCCGGCGGCCGGAGCAGCGTCTTGGAGGGGATGCACGCCCAGTAGGCGCACTCGCCGCCCAACAGCTCCCGCTCTACCACCGCGACGTTCTTGCCGGCGCTGAGTAGCTGGCCCGCGACGACCTCGCCGCCGGGCCCCATGCCGAGGATTATCGCGTCGAACTTCTCAGCCATTCAGAACCTCCGTATCGTTTCGCGACTCCGGGTAATTCCGGTAGCCTACAACTTTATACCCAGGGGGACGAGGGCGTGCTCCTTGCCCTTCGCTTCGACCATGACGTCGGCCTCCCTGCCGTGAAGGGCGTCCACGAGCGCCCGCCAGTCCACGAGGTCCACGGAGTAGGCGTGGGCGCCGGCTTGCTTCTCGGGGTCCTGGCTGGAGAGGTGGAGCTTGGGATGGTCCCCGCGCGTCTCCCATGTGGACAGGGAGAGATCCAGGGCCTCTTCGAGGGTTAGGCCGCCGGGGTTGAGGCCGTGGTGGAAGGCGTCGGTGATGGCCGGGATATCCAGGGAGCTTGCGGTCTCGACGATCTCCGGGACAGCCCAGACCCGCTCATCGTTCTCCAGCGCGAGGTATCGGAGGACGTCCGTCTCGGAGTGCATTACCCTGGCGAAGCGCCTCGCGGTAGCGGCCCTGTCCTCGTAGGCGCCGCCCATGTGCAGCACGAGTACCGAGTCGGTACTGCCGATGAGGTCGAAGAGGCGGGCGACGTAGCGCAGCTCGGCCAGGCTTCGCTCGACGACCTCGGGCTTGAGGCTCCCGGGTTGGATGTACTGCCCCGGGTGCATGCTGAGGCGGATGCCTAGCTCTCGCGCGAGTGTCCCGGCCTGCCGCAGCTCGGCGCCGTGTTCCTCCTCCCAGTCGTACGGGAAATCGGGGTGGGAGGCGAAGGGGACCATGGCCTGCCCCATCCGGAAGAGCCATATGTCGCGCTCGGCGTTCCAGGGTAGTATCCTCGCGAGGCCCGCGATGTTCTCCCGGACGAGCTCCCGCACCTTGTCCTTGTCGCGCAGGTTCGCCAGGCGCAGAGTCCGGTTGGTGCCGGCGGGGATGGTCAGGTTCTGCGTCGGATACCCCAGGCGTATCATGCCCGGTTTGTACCGCGGGAGATCCCCCGTCATCGTGTTATCTTTCTCCCCGCAGCTGTCTATCGACTGTTAAGCTTTACTAACTGTTGGTACTGGTTCGAAACGTTGGGACGCCATCTTCGAGAGGCGGTAAGCGGCGGATGCAGGACGCTTTGGAGCAGGTCGGCGGTTTCTCCGATATGTTCGGTCGGGCGGCGGGGGTGTTGCGCCGCAACGACATGAACGGGTGGACGAGGGCCGCGCCGAACCTCTACCCGCACCAGTGGAGTTGGGACAGCGCGTTCATCGCCGTGGGGCTCGCCCGTGTCGACGTCATCCGGGCCGCTCGCGAGCTCATGGGCCTGTTCTCCGCCCAGTGGGCGACGGGCAAGGTCCCGCACATCGTCTTCAACCCCGCCGCGCCGCCGCGGAGCTACCTGCTCGGGCCGGAGCACTGGGCGCCGGTGGTTCCCCCTCCGGACGCGCCCGAACCCCCGCGCCAGACTAGTGGCCTCTGCCAACCCGCCGTCCACGCCATCGCGGCCCTGTGCATCTGGGAGGCAGCAGACGAGATGGGCGCGGATGTAGTGGCCTCCAACGCCCGCGGGCTCATCAAGGGTCTCTACCCCCGGCTCCTCTGGTGGCACCGCTACCTGCTGACGGAGAGGGACCCCGAGGGTTCGGGGCTCGTCACCATCTACCACCCGTGGGAGAGCGGGACCGATAACTCGCCCCGCTTCGACGCCGCGCTGGCGGCGATCGAGGTCGGGGAGCTTGTGCCGTACGAGCGCTACGATCTGCAGTTCGTCGACGAATCCTCCGAGCGGCCGACGAAGGAGGAGTATGATCGCTACCTCTGGCTCGTCGAGCTGCTGAGGAACGTCTCGTACGAGGAAGAGGAGATCCAACGCTCCCATCCCTTCCTCGTCAAGGACGTGCTCTTCAGCGCAATCCTCGTCGCCGCCAACGAGGCGCTGCTCACGCTGGCCGAGGCCATCGGCGCGCCCGACGAGGACCGCGCGCTGATCGAAACATGGATCTCTCGCGGTCGCGAGGGCTTGAGGAGCTGCTGGGACCCCGAGCTCGGCCTCTGCCTCGACCAGGACCTCCGCTCGAACGAACCCCTGCGCGTCCGCACGGTCGCGGGCTTCGCCCCACTCGTCGCTGGCGAGCCGGACCCCGCTCGTCGCGACGCCCAGCTAAAGAAGCTCTTCTCCCCGGAATTCGCGGGCAACGCTGCGCTGCGCTGGTCGCTGCCGCCGAGCACGAGTCCAGACGAGGCCCGGTTCCACCCGCGCGCGTACTGGCGTGGCCCGGTCTGGCCGGTCGTCTCCTGGTTGCTCTGGCGCTCGCTCAAAAGGGCCGGCGAGAAGGAGCGGGCCACGAACCTGCGCTGGGCCTCCCTTGAACAGCTAGCGGCGGGCGGCTTCGCCGAGTATTTCGAGCCGTTCACCGGCGAGCCTCTCGGCTCCGACGACCAGTCCTGGACCGCCGCCGTCGCCCTGGACTGGCTCGCACAAGAGACCTGACGAGAAAAAGCGCCCCGGCCGTGAGATCGGGGCGCTAGACAACGGGCTGTTGACTCCCATTCAGCCGGGCTGTTCACCCTCTTCTAGGACGAAGGTGATGGCCATGTTGACCTTGTAGGCCGAGATGCTGCCGTTCTCGATCATGACGTTCATGTCCTTGATCCAGGCGCTCTCGACGTTACGGAGGGTGTTGGTGGCGCGGCTGACGCCCTGGTTGATCGCATCCTCGAAGCTCTGATCCGACGTGGCGCTTAACTCGGTCACCCTGCCGACAGGCATAGACGCTCCTTTCTTTCGTTTCCCTACAAGAGTTGTACCCTGCTACGGGAATGGCAAACACTCGAAGCCGGCAAGGAGTACGCCGGATGACCGCGGCTAGAGGGTCGTGGTGAGGAGGATGTCGCTCGTCGGCGCCGGGGAGCCGCCGGACGGTTCGACGGTCACGGCCACGGTGTCGGCCTCGTCGATGGAACCCTCGATGGATGCTGCGGCGTCTCCTCCATCTCGCGGTTGGAAGAGCCCGGCGGGCTCCGGGACGTCGTCGTGCATGAGCCAGGTTTCGTAGACTTCGCCCTCCGGAGTGAAGGGTAGGTTTTCCGCCACCAGAACGGCCCGGCCGTCCCCGAGTTCAACGACCTCTCCCCGGACGTCCTCCGCCGAGCCGGAACCTTGCAGCTCGTGCGTCTCGCGGGTCTCGAGCGTGCCCCGCAGGTCCTCGTTCTCGTCGCGTAGCGAGGCGTTCCAGAGAAAGAGCCCGACGACGGCCAGGACTGCGGCCGCCGCGATGGTCGACGCCGCGAGCCCGCCCGGGCCGAAGATCCTCGCGCGGGAGCGTGCGCGGCGTTGTGGGGGAGCGTCGGAGGCGTCCCCGATGCTGCCCAGCAGGTTGCGGCGAAGCTCGGGGGATGGCGCGTACTCCTGCGGGGCGAGAGCTAGGAGGTCGGCGACAGAGCCGAGCTCGTCGACCTCGGCCTGCAACTCCGGATGCGCGGTGAGGTAGCCCTCGAACTCCGTGCGCTCGCTCTCGTCGAGGGCGCCGAGGACGTAGGCGCCCTTGAGATCATCGAAGCGCTCGCGCCAGGGCTCGCGCTGACTTTCGCCTCCGGTGCCGTGTCCCGGTCGTTCTTCGCTCATCCGGGCACCTCCCTTCCGCTGGCGTCGAAGTGTTCCCGAACCTTCTGCAGCCCGAGCCTCATGCGGCCCTTGACGGTCCCAAGCGGCAGGTCGAGCAGTCCCGCTATCTCCGCGTGCGTGTATCCCGAGTAGTACGCGAGCTCGAGCACCTTTAGTTGTTCTGGCGGCAAGACCCGCAGGGCCTCCCTGACCTGCTCGCGCTGGGAGTTGCGCCAGGTCTCGGCGAAGGCCTCGCTCGGCTGCGCGACGGAGGCCGTGGCCTCGACTCTCTCGTGGACCCTGCGGCGGCTCGCCATCGTCCGCAGCTGGTCGATACCCCGATTGTGGACGATCGAAAGTATCCAGGTGCGCACGCTCCCCCTCTCTGCCCGGTAGCTCCCCGCCGCCCGCCACACGCCGAGAAACGCCTCCTGCACGAGGTCCTCCGCCGCCTGGCGTTCCCCCATCATCCGGTAGGCCAGCGAGTACGACGCCCGGCTGTGCCGGTCATAGAGCCCCGCGAACGCCCCGGCGTCGCCGTCGCCGACCAGGGACATCAAGTCCTCGTCCGCCAGAAGCAGGTACTGTCTCTCCCTGTTCGCCATAAAAAGATTCTACGGCAGCCCGAGGCTACCGGATCATCGGCCAACCATACTGCCAACCACGAGTAGCCCCCAACGGTAGCCTGTAATCCACAACACTAGAATATTAAGAAAAGTTGACCTTGATGATGTTAGTCCCTATCATGTTGCTTGAGTCGTCCCATATGAGCATTGTGTTTGGGGGAGCGCGAGGCCAGAAAGGGGTATCGAGAACTTAAGTTGATCCAGGTTCGGTGCGACTCCGTAGAAGAGTGTTGAGTAAGTGTAAAAGGGGCCGATAAGGGCCCTGTAAAGAGAGGAGACTATGGGGATGGATGCAGATATAGGCCGCACTTCTCCGGTTGGGTTCGACCAGGAGCACTCGCGGCGCAGCTTCCTGAAGACTGCGGCGTGGGCTACTGCCGCGATCTCGGCGGCGGGTATAGGGGGCTTTGGTGTCGCCACCCGCTTTGCCGATGCGCAGGCGCCGCCAAACTACCCGACCTACCAGGGACTGGGTGACGCGGCGATCTTGGGTTTCGCCTTGCAGCTGGAGCGGTTGGAGGGCACGTTCTACGCGCGTGGCGTGGATGCCGGCTTGTTTAGCGGTCCTGCTCTCGCGCAGATAGCGACCATCCGGGACCACGAGATGGCGCACGTTGATGCTCTCGCGGGTACCCTGGCGTCGCTGGGCGCTCCGGTACCACCGCCGCCCAACCTGACCTTCCCGCCAGGCACCTTCGGCGACCCAGGTACTTTCCTGGGGCTGGCGGCGACCTTCGAGCCGGTCGGTATCGGGGCGTATGGGGGTGCGGCAGCGGCGCTGGAGAGCAAGGATCTCCTCGCGGCGGCGCTCTCCATTCACAACGTGGAGTGCCAGCACCGGGTCGCGATCAACATCCTTCAGGGGATACTGCCGCCGAACAACCTGACCTTCGAGCCGACCCTGCCGTTTGGGGCCGTTGTCGAGGCCGTTGCCCCGTTCGGCGTTACCCCAGGTTAAGGGAGGAGATAACTAACTTATGGAGAAGCAGATGATGAATGTGCCGGGCGCGGAGGAATTCGTCCAGCCCCGGACGCGGAGGGACTTCTTCAAGGCCCTCGCGGCGGCCAGCGTTGGCGCAGCGGCCGGGGGGATGTTTATAAGCAAGAAAGCACAGGCCCAGATCGGTGGCACCCAGGAGGGGGACGCAGGTATCTTCAACTTCGCCCTCACGCTGGAGTTTCTGGAGCGCGACTTCTACCAGATGGCGCTCGACCGTGGGGTCCTCTCCGGACCAGCTTTGGGTGTCGTGACCAACCTGCGCAATCATGAGCAGGCGCACGTGGACGCCATTACGGCAGCACTGCTAGGCGCGGGGGCGACCCCGGCCCCGAAGCCGGAGTTTACTTTCCCGCCGGAGTCACTCGCTAGCCAGGCGGGTGTCATACAGCTGGCCAGTGTTCTAGAGCCCACGGGCGTCGGGGCTTACCTCGGCGCGGGGCCGATGATCCAGAACCCGGTCTTCCTGGAGGCCGCCGGGACCATCGCCGGGGTCGAGGGCGACCACGTCGTCGCCATCAAGAACCTTCAGGGCATCGTGCCCCCGGCCAACGTGGCCTTCGAGAGTCCTCTGACCAAAGAGCAGGTCCTCGCGGCCGTCGCCCCGTTCCTCGGGATGGGCGCGATGCCGGCCACCGGCGGCCCCGGTGGCGCCTAGGGCTTTGGAGCGTATGGCCTGACGCTGTTGCACGAACTTCGCACCTTTGCGAGGAGCAGGGCGCTAACCGCCCTGCTCCTCTTCTTGCTGCTCGTTCTTCCCGCCTGTGGGGGGACGCAATCGGCGCAGAACGAGGACCAGGAGAGCGATGGGCAGGAATCCTCCCAGGTAGACCCGGCCGACGCGACCCAATCGGAGCCCACCGAGGCGTGGACGACCGTCCAGGCGGCGCGCCCAGAAGACATACTCTCGGAAGAGCAGCGCACGGGAGCGCCGAAGTACAAGGACTTTTTCGAGGAGGGTTCCGGCGAGCCGATCCAGCTGGCTTCCAGCACGTCCGCGGGCGCCATCCCGGCCGTCAAGCCTTTCAACTTCGGACGCGACCCCGGCGGCCCCGAGGACAAGACCCTGTACCTGAGCGTACCCAAGCTCGGGATCGAAGGCTTGCCTATCTTCGACTCCGTCTCCGAAGAGAAGCTCAAGGAGTCGGCGGTCCACGTACCCGCCACGGGTTTCCCCTGGCAGAATGGGGCCAACGTCTATATCGCGGGGCATCGCGTCGGGTACCCGGACACCCGCTCCTCCTACGTGTTCTACGACCTCGACAAGCTCACCTCTGAAGACGAGATCTCCCTTGTAGATGCTGACGGCGAGGAGTACGTCTACAGGGTGACCGAGCAAAAAGTGGTTCCGCCCGACAACGTCGAGGTGATGAACGCGGTCAAGGGCAAGGACATCGTTACCCTCCAAACCTGCACTCTCCCGGACTACGTAGATCGCATCGTAGTTCAGGGAGAGCTCGTCGAGAAACCTGCCTGAGCAATCGCTGATGAGTTCTTTCTAGTCCTCCAGGTAGGAGATGAATTCGCGGGGTCGCAGTTCGCTGAATGGCCCGCCGGGGATGTTTACGGTCCACACATGCATCATCTCCGGAGTTTCCCAACCCCGCAAGGAGTGGGCGTGCCATTGAGTGAGGCAGCCGCCGATCTGGGGACCAGAATCGCCGGGCTCGGGCGCGAGGTACATGGCGCCCAGCAGGACGGT
>Ga0136614_10003261_pt1 | contig 10350 bp, 5 predicted proteins | sample AntDrymUQ2792106_2_FD_106643 | JGI IMG/M metagenome (GOLD analysis project Ga0136614, IMG submission 106643) | Polar desert sand microbial communities from Dry Valleys, Antarctica - metaG UQ279 (21.06) | ecosystem: Environmental > Terrestrial > Soil > Desert | place: Antarctica: Dry Valley... | reverse complement strand
CTTACAGGATTGGTACACCACGCCAAAACCAGTTTCACGCAAAGACGCCAAGGGCGCAAAGAGAAAGTCAGCTCTTCTTTGCGCCCTTTGCGTCTTTGCGTGAGATTTCTTCTGTCCCAATCTCATCAGTCTTGATTTAGACTTCTTCAGCACGTTTTGCGAGGTTGGCGACACCGGCGACGAGTTCCGCGAGGTTGATGGGCTTGGGCATGTAGGTCTGGAAGCCGGCGGCGAGCGCGCGAGCGGCGTCTTCGGCGCTGGCGTAGCCCGTGAGAGCCAGCGCCGGGATGAGTCCGCCGCGTTGCGGCGCGCGCGCCCGCACTTTTCTGATCAGGGCGTAGCCGTCCTCGCCGGGCATTCCGATGTCGGACACCAGCACGTCGGGTTGCCATTGGTCCAGTGTATCGAGCGCGGCGGCGACCGAAGCAGCGGCTCTCACCTCCGCGCCGCTGTGCGTGAGCGCCAACGTCAACAACTCGCGCGCGTCCTTGTTGTCGTCCACCGCCAGCACGCGCAAACCCTTCAGTAAGGGATGAGGGTGGAGGGATGAGGGATGAATAAAAACACCTTCTGATTCATCCCTCATCCCTCCACCCTCATCCCTTACTGGCAGCAGCGGCAGCGTGACGGTGAAGGTTGCTCCGTGACCTTCGCCGTGACTGGCGGCGCGAACTGTCCCGCCGTGCGCTTCAACGAGATGGCGCACGATTGCCAAGCCTAGACCGAGACCGCCGTGCCGGCGTGTCGTCGCGCCGTCGGATTGACGGAAACGGTCGAAGATGTAGGGCAGGATTTCCGGGCTGAGTCCCTCGCCGGTGTCATGCACGACGATGGCAACGTGCGTGTCTTCGCGTTCCAGCCGCGCTTCGACGCGCCCGCCTTTGGGCGTGTACTTGATGGCATTGGCGAGCAGATTCCAGACGATCTGCTGCAAGCGTCCGGCATCTCCTGACACCAACCCTGCCGTCGGATTGAGCGTCGTGCGAAGCTCAATGCCTTTCGCCTCAGCCGCCGGGCGCACGACATCCAACGCGGCTTCGATGACCGGGACCATCTCGACCGCGCCCGCCTCAAAACGCAGCTTGCCCGAAATGATGCGCGAGACATCCAGCAGATCATCGATGATCTGGTTTTGCGCCCGCGCATTGCGCGCGATGGTCTCAATGGCGCGAGCGGCGGTCTTTTCATCGAGCGCGCCGCCTTGCAGCATGTTTGCCCAGCCCATGATGGCGGTCAGCGGCGTGCGGAGTTCGTGCGAGACGGTGGCGAGGAACTCATCTTTCATGCGGTTGGCCTCGTCCGCCTCAGCCCTCGCCGATTGTTCGCTGATGAGAAGTTGGTTGCGCTCTTCCTCGGCCCGCTTGCGCTCGGTGATGTCCATGAACGAAGTAACAGCGCCGGTGATTTCTCCCCGTGCGTTCTTCAGCGCGGCAAAGTTGACGATGACCGCGATGCGCGAGCCGTCGGGCCGCTCGATGAACACTTCGACATTGTTTGCGGGGATGCCAGTGCGTAGCACTCCCACCATCGGACTCTCGGCATGGGGCAACAGCGCGCCATCTGGCAGATAAAGCTTCGCGGAGCCGCAATGCTTTTCGACCCCGCACGTCGGCTCTCGCCCCCACAGCTCCACGGCGCGGCGGTTGTAATGTTGAATCACTGCATTGCGGTCACAGACAAACACGGCGATGGGCACCGAACCGAACAACGTGCAATAGCGTTCTTCACTCTCTCGCAGCGCGTCTTCCAACTGTTTGCGCTCGGTGATGTCGCGGATGTTGCATTGAACGACTTCGTGGCCGTCTTCCTGATAGATGTTGCTGACGAACTCCACTTCGCGGCGCTCGCCCGTTGTGGTTTCGAGCGGCAAATCTTCATAACGGATAACACCTTTCTCCTTCAACTCTTGAAACGCCGCCCGGCTGGCTTCCTCATCCTTGAGCAGGCCGATTTGCCAAAGCTCCTTGCCCAAGAACTCCTCGCGTGGATAGCCCAGCAACTCGGTCATGAAGGGATTGGCGTCGATAATTTGTCTGCTGGCCGGATCGAGGATCAGTATCCCGTCGTTGGCCGCTTCAAAGAGACGACGGTAACGAATTTCAGAAGTCGTCAATTCGCGTCCCGCCTGTCTGCGCTCGGTGATGTCCTCGATGGCGAGGAGGATCAACGGTGCGCGGCGGCTCTCCTGTGCGAGACGGCGGGCGTTCAAGAGCATCGTCCTCGTCCCGATGCGCGCAAACTCCTGCTCCACCTCAAAGTCCTGAAGCTGGCTGCTCTGTGGCAGAATTTCTTCCAGCAGCGTCCGCAGTTTGGGAATGTCCCACTGGCGATTGCCCAGCTCGAAGAGCAGGCGGTTCTCCGTCTCTTCGGGTGTAGCCTGAAAGTTCTCATAGAAACACCGATTCGCCGTCCGCACGCGCAGGTTCTCATCGAGGACGATCAGCGGCTCGCGCACTGTCTCAATGATGGCTTCGGCGTAATCGCGTGATTCTCTGATCTCCGTCTCGCTTCGTTTGAGCGCGTCAATGTCAATCAGCACGACCACTGCGCCGTCAATCCGGTTGTCCAGCGTTTTGTAAGGCCGAACGCGCATCGAATACCAGCGCCCATGTTTGTCCTGCACCTCGCGCTCTTTGACGCTGACGGTTTGGATCACCTCGGCGATCAATTCCTCCAAATCGGGGACGTTGATGTTGGGCTTGATGTCGCCGACGGGCCGTCCCACGCCAGTCGCGATGAGACTCAAAACTTTTTCCGCCTGCGGAGTGAAGTGCCGGATACGCAGGTCGTTGCCTAGCATCACGATGGGGAGGCTCACGCTGACGAACAGATTGCTCTGATCGTCGTTGAGAATGGTCAGTTCCTGATTCCGGTTTTGCAGCTCATCGTTGAGCGTCGTCAATTCTTCATTGCTGGACTCAAGCTCTTCTTTCGCGGTTTCCAGTTCTTCATTGACGCTCTGCAACTCCTCGTTGCTCGACTGGATTTCCTCGTTGGCGGATTGCAGTTCTTCGTTAGCGGCTTCGTGCTGCTCGACGAGCGATTGCGTGTATTCGCGCGTGGCGGCCAACTCCTCCTGCAATCTCGTCACCCGATGATCTTCCCCTTCCTTCCTCCCGCCTTCCTCTTCTTGCCTCCTGCCTCCTGCCCCTTCTTCCTGCTCCTGCCTCCTGTCTTCCCCGGCAGGCTCGAACAGAATCAGAAAGCACCGCTCGTTCGCCGCGAATCCCTTGACCGGAATCACTTCCAGATTGATCTGACGAGTTTCGCCGTCGTCAGCGACCCGCGCGCCCTCTTTTCTAACCGTCGCATCATCCTTCTTCACTTTTTGAATCGCCGCGCGCAACGGCAGCATCAAGCCTTCGCGCGCCATCTTCAATAGATTGAGCGTCGCCTTCCCCGCCGGCGGCTCAAGATATGCGCCGGTCGAGCCGCGAAATTGCAGAATCTCCATCTCAGCGTTGACGAGAACGCCCGCCGGAGAGTAGCGCGCCAAGAGAATGCGGTCGGCCTCTTTCTGCGCGTCGTGTTCGCCCCGCAACTGCTCGCTGACGTAATTCGTCTTCTGGCCGGAGCCGGCGCTGTGACCTGCGGCGGCAGCTCCGGTGGCGCGCGCGGAGTGAAAGTGCATTCGAGACGACGCCGGTTTTTTGGAGTAGAACTTGTGCTTCTTATCCTCCGGCGCAAACAGTTCGGAGGACGAGCCGACCGTCTCCGAAGAGCCGAGCCAGAGAATGCCTGACGGCTTGAGGGCGTAATGCAGCGTCGGCAACACCTGCTTCTGCAACACCGGCTCAAGATAGATCAGCAGATTGCGGCAACTGATTAAATCCAGACGCGAGAACGGCGGGTCGGCGATGACGTTCTGCCGGGCAAACACCACCATGTCGCGGATCGGCTTGCTGACGCGGTAGCCGCCGTTCGCTTCTGTGAAGAAACGGCGCAGGCGCTCCGGCGAGACATCCTCCGCGATGTCTTTCGGGTAAAGTCCCGGACGCGCTTTCTCGATGCCTTTCTCGCTGAGGTCGGTGGCGAAAATCTGGACGGGGATGTGCTCCGCTTCCTCTCCCGCAAACTCCGCGAAGGAGATGGCGATGGAATAGGCTTCCTCGCCGGTCGAGCAGCCCAGCGTCCAGAATCTGAGCGGCTCATCCGGCGCGCGATGCTGGATGAGTTGCGGAAAGATTCTCTCTTTCAAGAACGCGAACGTCTCCCGGTCGCGGAAAAAACTGGTCACGTTGATCAGGATGTCCTGATAGAGCGCCTTGACTTCCGCCGCGTTCTCGCGCAAGTGCTGGGCGTAGTCCCCCCTGCTCTCCAACTTGTTCAAGACCATCCGCCGCGTGCTGCGCCGGTGCAGCGTGTTGGCTTTGTAGTCGGTGAAGTCAACGCCGCTTGATTTTCGCAGCAACGCCAGAATCTTTCCGTAGCCGTTCCGTCCTGCCGTTGGAGTTTCCTTTTCGCCGGATTTGGCGGCGGGAGTCACGTAAGGGTGACGGCTGATCCGCGCCAACTCTTGGGCAATGCCTTCGGGCGTGAGAATGAAATCCACGTGGCCGGCGGCGATGGCGCTACGCGGCATACTGTCGTACTTCGCCGATGTCGCTTCCTGCGCGAAAGTGATCCCGCCCTCCGCCTTGATCGCTTCCAAGCCGAGCGTGCCGTCGGAAGCCGTCCCCGACAGAATCACGCCGATGGCCCGGTGACGCTGATCTTCGGAGAGTGTGCGGAGGAAATAATCAATCGGACGATGCTGCCCGCGCGCCTCCTCGCGCGGCAACAGACGCAAAACGCCTTCCGCCATCGCCATGTTCGTATTCGGCGGGATGACATAGACGTGATCAGGCTCGACCTTCATGCCGTCCGCGACCTCGCTGACGGGCATCCGTGTGCTGCGGGAAAGCAACTCCGTCAGGATGCTCTCGTGCGTCGGATCAAGGTGCTGCACCAGCACGAAGGCCATGCCGGTATCGACGGACAGATGATCGAGCAACTGCCTGAACGCCTCAAGCCCACCGGCGGAAGCGCCAATCCCGACCACCGGAAATGATTCGTTCCCGGCCTGCTGGTCCCCTGCGCGCTTTTCTGCGTCAGCAGGCTGCGCGCTGCGCCGGCGAGCCGTTTCCTTCTTCGTCACCGTCGCCGGTTGGCTGGCTTTTTTAACTTTTGCTTTCGCCTCTGACTGCGGCGCGCGTTGACTCTTAGCCGCAGTAGATTTGCTTGACGAGGATTTCTTCGAGGCCATGTTCTTTCACGCCGCAGGCGACTGCGGCCCTCCCGTCGTTGGTCGGGACGAGGCTTCACTCCACATCGGTTTCACGCATCGTAGCATCATTTTACTCGTGTTGCAGACTGCCAGCCGCGCTCACGCGGCTTCCCCGCAAGGGCAGTCAGGCCGGCCGTTCGACGGCTGGTTCAGCAGCGATGATTTGTTCGTCAGCCCGTTTTCAACGGGCTTCTCCGACCGGCTTGAGCCAGCTCTGGCGGCGACACAGAGGCTCAAGCCATCGACGAGAAGGACGTTGAAACGCCCTTGATTGTTTGATCGGAAGTGAGCAACCCAGCCGTCGAACGGCTGGTCTATCTGCCCTTGCGGGGAAGATCGATGAATCGGTCTCACGCCTGTCGCCGCGTCACATCAGTTACTTTACTCGAAAGCATTAAAGCGGGCGGCGCGCGTGATGCCGGCCCAGTCCGCCAGCGTGAGCGTTTCGGCACGGCGTTGCGCTTCGACGTCTGCACGCTCAAGGAGCGCGCCGGCTCCGCCGCCCAACTCAATCAGTTCGCGCAACTCATCCGGTGCGTGGCGCAAGTTGTTGAAGATCGTCTTGCGCCGTTGCGCGAAGCCCGCGCTGACGATACGCCACAACAACGCTTCATCTTCCGTCTCGATGGCCGGGCGCGAGCGCACGCGCAGGTGCACGACCGCGCTCCACACTTTCGGCGCGGGACGGAACGCGCCGGGCGCAACGTCAAAAAGCGTCTCGGTCTCACAATAATTTTCGACCAGCACGGACAGATAGCCACGCTCACGCTCGCCGGCGCGTGCCGTGATCCGCTCGACGACTTCTCGTTGGAGCATCAACACCATCTCCGTCAAACAACTGCGCTGCTCAATCAATCGTTGCAGGATCGCGGTCGAAATATAATAAGGCAGATTGGCGATGACGCGCGCCGTCCGTGCCGGCGCAATCGCCTCGCAGAGATCGACGTGCAAAGCGTCGGCTTCGAGCAACACAAAATTCTCCCGCGTCGCAAATTTCTCACTCAACGCCGGTATCAACTCGCGATCCAACTCGACTGCAACCAAACGCCCGACCTGCTCGACCAACCGCACCGTCAACGCGCCCCGCCCCGGCCCGATTTCAACGACCGTCTCGCCCGCGCGCGGCCCAAACTCCCGCAGGATTCGCGCAGCTACATTCGCATCTACGAGAAAATTCTGTCCGAGATTTTTCTTGGCGCGCATTGAAAAATGGCGGTTGGAAAGCAGTGAGAAAAGAATTAAAACGCGCGTCTGGTTGGTCCATTCTTCAGCACGCCTAAAACCTCATCCCGTATCTCTCCGAGAGTATATCTTTAATTGTCTGCTGATTCAGCCATGCTATGACATGCTGCTCGTTCGCCCGCGCAGAATCCCAAAAAGCGTTACTGAGTCTATTCTTAGAATATGCAGACAAATTCTCTTCGACGTAGCTCAAAAGTTTGTCCCTATGGCTAGCTTCGAGCATCCGAGCAAGGTACGGTGTTAAATCTTCGACGCAATGTCCGAGCGCGCAAACCCATTGATCAATATCTGAACCCCGGCTTGCCGGGTCGTTGAGCAACTCGTTGAATTTGTCTTGCAATAGCTGTATGACTGCTAACCGCTCGTCCTCTGACCAGTTCTCCCATCCTGCTTTCGAGAGCTTACTTAAAACAACTTCAGGATCAGGCCACAAGAATTCATCCTTCACACTTATCTCAAGTATGCGCCGCAGGAAATACTTAAAATCAGCAACTTCACCAACGGTCAAAAATATATCTGCCGCGTATTCACTCAACTCATCGGCGCTTAAGTCCTTAAGCCTTCCGTTCAGCAACCGCGCTTTCTCATTTTCGGACAGACAGCACTGACAAGCCGGGAAGTCGCGCGGCTTGTCGTACTTTGCAAAAATCTCGTAAAGATGTTGGATCGCTTGTTCCAAATTCTGTTAAGTAATATCAACTGCTGACTGCTCTTTTCCTTTGCTAAGAAGATAGCCAGTTATCTCCAAATCGTCGCCGTGCCGTGTGTGTTGCACATCGCGGAGGCGGAGGGCGTCGGCGATAGTTTGCACGCCCGTGCCGGCGACGGCGGGCTTGGCCTCCGCGCTGCCAATGATGAGCGGTGCGATGAAGAAGCTGGCTTTGTCGATCAGGCTCGCGTCGAGAAACAATCCGGCGATTGTCGCGCCGCCTTCGATGAGAACACTGTGGAGCGCGCGCCGGTGCAGATTGTCGAGAACCACAGACAGATCGCGTGCGCCACATGCCAGCCGCACGACCTCGACGCCGCAATGTTCGAGGGCTTTCACGGCATCGGCTGGTGCGCGCTCCGACGTGAAGACGAGCAACGGTGTCTCTTGTGCTGTGCGGGCCAATTGTGAATCGGGCGAGAGCCGCAAGTCTTCGTCCAAGACGATGCGGACGAGCGGGCGATGGCGCGGCAGGCGGCTGCGATCTGTCAACAACGGATCGTCGGCGATGGCTGTTCCCGCGCCGACGAGGATCGCGTCATACTCGCGCCGCAACTCGTGAACGCGCGCGCGCGCCGCCTCACCAGTGATCCAGCGCGAATCACCTGTGCGCGTCGCAATGCGTCCATCAAGCGAGCAAGCCAGTTTCAAATGAACGAACGGTCGCGCGTGCCGGTGCGCGTGTATATATTTTTCGTTGAGCCGCGCGGCCTCGCGCGCCATCAAGCCCGTCTCGACTGTCAAACCCGCCGCCCGCAACTCCGCGAAGCCGCGCCCGGACACCAACGGATTCGGGTCTTCAATCGGCGCGACGACGCGCTCAATGCCCGCCTCGATCAAAGCCTTCGTACACGGCGGCGTCCGCCCCTGATGCGCGTGCGGCTCCAGAGAAACATAGGCCGTCGCGCCTCGCGCCTGCGCCCCCGCTTGCTCCAACGCCAAAGTCTCGGCGTGCTTCACGCCGTCGTACAAGTAACAACCCTCGCCCACAATCTCGCCGGCACGATCAACAATCACGCACCCGACCAACGGGCTAGGGCTGACTTGCCCGACGCCGCAGGCGGCGAGTTCAAGCGCGCGGCGCATCATGCGAACATCAAGGCTCAAGGTTTCGGGTTCAAGGTTCAAAGTTCAAAGTTCAAAGTTCAAAGCACAAGGTCGAATTTGAATTAAAACTTTGAACCTTGAACTTTGAACTTACGAGAAGAGGCTGTTGACATACTGCTCCGCGTCGAAGACGACAAGGTCATCGACTTTTTCGCCGATGCCGGCGTAGCGAATCGGTAAGCCGAGTTCTTTGGCGATGGCGACGGCAATACCGCCTTTAGCCGTGCCGTCGAGTTTGGTCAAGACGATGCCCGTCACGCCCGCGACTTTCAGAAATTGACGGGCTTGCTCAAGTCCGTTCTGCCCGGTCACGGCGTCGATGACAAGTAATGTTTCGTGCGGCGCGCGTTCGACTTCGCGGCCCGCGATGCGTTTCATCTTTTCCAGTTCGGCCATCAAGTTTGATTTGTTGTGCAAGCGCCCGGCGGTATCGACAATCAGCACGTCCGATTCACGCGCCTTCGCCGCCTTGAGCGCGTCGAAGAGGACGGCAGCCGGATCGGTTCCCTGCTTCTGCTGAATCAAGGGGACGCCTGTCCGTTCAGCCCAGATCGCTAATTGATCGGAAGCGGCGGCGCGGAAAGTATCGGCGGCGCAGATCAGCACGTCGTTGCCTTCAGCCTTGATGCGTTGCGCGAGCTTGCCGATGGTGGTCGTCTTGCCGACGCCGTTGACGCCGACGATCATCATCACATAAGGCGTAATATCTTCCGGCACGCTCGTCTCCGCCGCGACGCCGCGCTGCTCCGATGCGCGCAGGATCATGAGCAACTCATTCTTGATCGAAGCCTTGAGCGCGTCGATGTCGTTGATCTCTTTCCGAGAAATACCTCGCCGCACCGTGTCGAGAATCTGCAAAGTGGTCGGCACGCCAATGTCGGCTGCGATCAGCGCCTCTTCCAATTCGTCGAGCAACTCGGCGTCGATCTGTTTGCGATTTTGAAAGACCGTGTCGATTTTGTCGGACAGCGATGTGCGCGTCGCCTCGATAGCGCGGCTGAAGCGTTTGGCATACGTCTGTTCGAGCGCGGCTTCCTCGGCCTGCAACTCTTCGATAGAGCGGTTGAGGCCGAGGACCGAAGTCGAGAAGGAGGATGTGCGCGGCGCGGCGGGCGGCGGGGTTGGCGCGGGACGTGCCACAGGCGGCGACATTTCCGGCACAGCGGTACGAGGGCTTTCAGTCGTAATTGCGGAAGCCGTTTCCGGCACAGCGACCGGCGGCGGAAACTCGCCGACGCTGGGCATACTTCCGTCCGCCTGCTTCGGCATCGGCGTCGGCTGATCGCCGGTGATGGCCGGCTGAAGTGCGGGCGGCTCAAGCGCGGGCTTCGTTTCTGCTGTCGGCTGCGTGAGGGCCGGCGGCTCTAGCTGCGCTGGCGGTGCGGCTTGCTCTGCCTTCTCCGGCGCGGTGGTCGGCCCGCCGCTCAGTCCGAGCGTGATAAAGCGGTCTTCTTTCTTGCGTCTCCAGAATGCCATGCGATGTATGAGTCCCTTGTCAGAAAATTTTGCAGTATGAAAGTCATCAATTATAGCGGTAAGACGAGCGGCGGGACAAAAGGAGCATTGTGCTGGGAGCGCGGACGTCTCGTCCGCCATGAGCGCGAGAGCGCGAATAAACGGCGTGGGGTGATGCCCATGCAGGGAGTAGTGCAACTTTGCTGAGGCGTGCTAACGCACGCCTTTTGCGGACGGGACGTCCGCGCTCCCGGCTTAAGCCGCTATCATCTCCCGGCAGGTTGGCCCGACCGCAGGAAAAACATAAAGCCCCGATGAAGCGAGCAAATCTTAACGTCAGGACTCGTTCGCTTCATCGGGGCTATCAATAATAGCGTTCCACCTGCCGCTCGCCGCTGCCTCTTCGCTCTTTAAGGCAACACTTCTGAGTTCGGCGGTGGCGGCGACATCTTTTGCGGTTCAGGTTGTGCGCGTTGCCAGAAGAATGGCGGTCGCGTCCGCGCTTGCGGATAGACTTCGTTCATGTTGCCCGTCTCGTACAGCACGCCGTTGATCATGACGTGGCTGATTG
>Ga0136614_10003260_pt1 | contig 10351 bp, 6 predicted proteins | sample AntDrymUQ2792106_2_FD_106643 | JGI IMG/M metagenome (GOLD analysis project Ga0136614, IMG submission 106643) | Polar desert sand microbial communities from Dry Valleys, Antarctica - metaG UQ279 (21.06) | ecosystem: Environmental > Terrestrial > Soil > Desert | place: Antarctica: Dry Valley... | reverse complement strand
TCGCACAAAAGCGGCCACCTCGAAGCCGAGGAGCGTAGCTTGATCAACCGCGTCTTTGACTTTTCCGAAGCCGAAATTCGCGGGGCAATGATCCCGCGTACGGCGATCACAGCACTACCCATTACAGCGACGCTGGAAGAGGCCGAGAAGGTTTTTAGTGAGGCCGGCTACTCGCGCATGCCGGTGTACCGCGAGCGCCTCGATGACATCGTCGGGGTGCTGTTCATGAAGGACCTGATACCGTGCTTAAGCCCGAACCAACCCCAGGAGTTCAGCATGGAAAGGTTGCTTCACCCGCCGATGTTCGTCCCCGTCACGGCTCGGCTCGGCTCGGTGCTCAGCCAGATGCAGGCTGCTCGCACGCACCTCGCCTGCGTCGTGGACGAGCACGGGGGCTTAGAAGGCATCGCCACGCTCGAAGACATACTGGAAGAGATCGTCGGCGACATCAACGACGAGTTCGACGAAGAAGCGCGGGCGCAAATTGTGGAGGAGGGGAACGGCACGTATCTGCTCGACGGCATGCTCGCCGTGCGCGACGCCAATCGTCGATTTAACCTGAAACTGCCGGAGGAGGATGGCTACACGACGCTGGCCGGGTTTCTGCTGGCCAAGGCCGGACGGTTGTTGCGCCCCGGCGAGTCGGTCGAGCACGAGGGGGGAGTGTTCACCGTCGATCTCGTTGACCGCCGCCGCATCCGGCGCATCCGCTTCAGCCCAGCGGCGACTGAAACTAAAGAAGTGGTCGCGTCATAAATTTCGTTTGACGGCGCGGACGCAGCGGCAGTGTGAAGTTTCGATGAATGGGTCGTGGAGAACACGAAGGGCGGGCAAGGACGGGGGAAATTCATGAACTCAGACGGAGGCAGCACTGAGCTTATCATCGTTCTGGCAGTGATGCTGGCACTGCTCGTCTTCGGTTTCGTGGCAGTGGGAATATTCGTCTGGGTGTGGCGCAAAGAACGCAAGTAGGAGATTGAAAGGGGGTTTCAATCTCCTGTCACGTCCTCGGAAGGGTCTGGCGGCGCGTCAGATTGTGGCGCCCGCTTTTCGTCGGCCCGCTTTCTTTTTGCGCCGCGTCTCGCCTTTTCGGCTTCCGCGAAATCTTCCGCCGGAGTGTGTATGTGTTCGTAAGCACTGACGACGCCTTCATCAGAGATGCTTAATGTCTCTTTCGCCCGCGCGGCGAGGTCGCTTAAGTAACTTAACAAATGACGCAGCCGACCCGGCTCCGGTGTCGGCATACTCGGCGCCGAGTCGAATTCGCCGAGCGCCGTGTCGAGTTGGATCAACTCGGTGGTCGCGCGTCGGCAAAAGGCACAGGCGACTAAATGTGAAATTAGCGGGGCGGACTGAGGTTGAGTCAAACGACCTTCGACAAAGGAGGCGAGAGCGTCTTCATCGAGGTGATTGCCGGAGGAAACCGGCGGCGTGACCAACGCGCGGCGGCGCAGGTGGTGTTCAATCATGCTGCTTACCGAAGCTGGCTCGTTGTGGTTCTTCTGTGGTGACATTGTATCGCTCCCCTCCCACGGCTCGACGTGAATCACGTCTCGCTTTTGCCTTAACGCCTTATCGAACTCAAACATCTTTTCCGCGGGCGCTTTTCAAATGGACGTAAAGGTCTTCGGGCGCCGTGCCGTTGCCGGCCATTTCCAGACAGAGCTTGATCTCCTCTGCGCTGAGTTTGCCCCCGGCCCTCAATTCCTCTTCAAATCGTTCGTGTATTTGCGCGTAGACTTTTTCCAGCCAGCGCATGATGGTTGATTCGTAGACGCGATTTTTGGCGGGTGCGCCCGCGCCCTGTTTCGGTTGGCGTTGGAACCAGCGTCTGAGGGGCGAGCGTGGCTCCTCGACGAGGCGTGCTATTTCGCGCAGCTTCAGGCCCTCGACGTGATAGTAAAGCAACAACAGCTTTTCGTGCTCGTCGAGCGCGGCGAAGGCTGCGTCGAGCGCCGCGACGGTTGCCGCGCCGTAACGCTCGCGCGCCAGGCGGTCGACCATTGCGCTTTCGCCGCCGTGGGCCTCGGCGCGCCATCCCGGACGGTCATCGACTTCCCCACCGCCCTCTGACCAATCATCAATCGTGATTTCGTCGCGGCGCGCGCGGTGCAAGTCGACCACCGCGTGCCAGACGATGGTGCGCAGCCAACCACGTAGCGTCCCGCGCCCCGTGTAGGTTGCGAACTTCGACTGCCGCACGCCCTCGACCACGCGCGTCCCGTATAATTCCGTGTAGACCAAATCGACCACTTCGCCGGCCTCTGTCTCCGCGCTTGCGAGGTGCTGCGCGACGCGCTCAATGAAGCGGCGGTAACCGGCGTCAAAGTCCCACCAAGCAAACTCGTTTCCGCTCGAACAGGCCAGCCCCAAGTACAAGTCGGTGGCTTGCAGTTCGTTGATGAACAGCCTCATCGCATCGACCGCAACGGTCGCGTCCCCGCCCTCGTCACGCAATAGGTACTTGTTCGCCCCGGCGGTGACCGCGCTGAGGAAGTCTTCGTACGGAACCGCGTAGTTCGGCGCAGCTTCAGCACAGCGCGCGTGCAGCGCTTCGATGTCAGCGGCGCACTCTTTTAAGGTGCGCTCAAAAGTGATGAGTGATTTAGCAATCACAGGGAGGGCGATTATAGATTAATCCGTGTCGCTGCGTACATCTCATTTACTTGGGCATCGCCAATCGTCGCTCGACCTATATGCAGCAGAACTCACCGCAGGCAGTACTGGCAGCTAATACTATCTTGGTGTAACGCACATATGGTTTTTAGTGATTTGGCAGAGAGGGTCATAGGTGAAGGAAAGGAAAAACGGGGTTGTAGTTCGGTGAACCACAGCCCCGTTATCATGTTGCATGAGAAGTCTTAGGATATAGCTACGGCTTCGACTTTGTTGAACCGCCGCTGCTGCTTGGCATGAGAACTGAGTCGATCACGTGGATGACTCCGTTCGAGGCCACGATGTCGGTCTGCTTAACGGTCGCGTTACCTACCTTGACGCCTTCCGCCGTGTTGATGCTGAGGGTGCCGCCCTGTACGGTCTTGGCCGTCTTACCGTTCATCTTGGCGACGTCTGCCGCCTTCACATTGCCGGGAACGACGTGATAGGACAAAAGCGATTTCAGTTTTTCTTTGTTTTCCGGCTTCAGCAATTCATCGAGCGTACCGGCCGGCAATTTGGCGAATGCCTCATCGGTCGGGGCGAAGACGGTGTACGGACCGGCGCCTTTGAGCGTTTCGGTCAAGCCAGCTGCTTCAATCGCCGCGATTAAAGTGTTAAAGCTGCCGGCCTTCGTCGCCGTTTCAACGATGTCGCCGCCGGCGGTCGCCGTCTGAGTGCTCGCTCCTGCGGCTGATGAATCACTCGCCGTACTCGGCTGTGTCGTGCCGGATTGTGTTGTACCCGACTGCGTTGTACTCGGCTGTGTTGTATCGGACTGTGTTGTATCGGACTGCGGCGTGGAAGTGGATGGCCGCTTGCTCTGCGAAGGAGACGTCGGCTGCTGGGTCTCAGTCGGGGTGGTCGGCTGCTGGGTTTGAGTCGGAGTGGTCTGCTGTGCAACAGCGAAAACCGCCATTGAAAGGGTCGCGGTAAAAGCTCCTAGTGCGCGTAACGTGCTGCTACGAACTGTCACAAACATTTGTAATCCCTCCAAAAACATAAATAAGGTTATTCCCGTTAAGGAAGTTCTTCCGAAAAGCCTACGTTTAGCTTTTATTAACGAATGCACTATACATCACCGTTCTTTCCGCAGTTGGTGCGATTACGTGACAAATATATTGCATTTAGCCTACGTTCACGTTCATCTTCGGATGCGAATTATGGAAAATATGGGCGTGAAGCTTGGGGTGGTGAGTCTAAGGTGAAGATTGGCGCTGCTTGGCCGTTAACGGGATTTACTTTTCGATTTTCTTCAGCAGGCGCACGGCGTGGTTGCGGGCGATAAGCGGGAGGCGTTCGTCGGTGCTGAGGCTACGCAGCAACGGGACGAGTTGCTGCGGGTCAGAGATTGCGTTTCGCCCAAGCAGCGAGTCGAGGCGTGTCAGCAGTTTTGGCGATTCGAGCGGTTGGATTTCGAGCGCGACGTTAATCTCGAAGACGAACAGCGACTGATCGGCGACCCGCCGGTATTCGTTGACGAGCGCGGATGCATCACGGTCTTTCGTCCAGTTGAACTCCGCCGAGCGCTCGCGCTCGCCGTTTGACATCTTCAGGCGCGACGTGCCGAGATGCGCGAACTGCTTGTCGGATTGGTAATTGGTTTCCGTTTCGAGGAAACGCAGCGCGCTCCAGTGCCCGGTGATGCGTTCGAGCGCGGCGGGTGACAGCGCAAGTGGCTCGGTAAGCGGCTCGCCATCGCCTTTGCGCTCGAACACGATCCGCCCCGCCCCGCGCGCGTCGTGCTCAATGATGATCGAGCGGACATCGAACTCCGGCTTCTCGAACTCATAGCGATACTTGACCGCCACCGAGTCTTCTGTCGATGGGGTGATTGGCGCGGCTGCGCCCCGATGGGCCTCGGGTACCGGGCCGGAGTTTTGCGACCCGCCCTGGTCTTCGGGCCTGACCGTTTTTTTGTTTTGTCCGATGGCGAAAACGACCGCGCCCAGTAACACGAGCGCGGCCCCGGCCAAACGAAATGATCCCATCATTCTCATACCTACTCGAATTTAACGGAGACGAGTTTCGAGACGCCCGCCTCCTGCATCGTCACGCCGTAGAGCGCCCGCGCCACCTCCATTGTCTTCTTGTTGTGCGTAATCACGATGAACTGCGTATTCTCCGACATCTCGGTGATTTTACCAGTAAAGCGCCCGATGTTGGCCTCATCAAGGGGCGCGTCGACTTCGTCAAGCAGGCAGAACGGCGATGGGCGATAGCGGAAGATTGCCAGTACCAGCGCGAGCGCGGCCATCGCCTTTTCGCCGCCCGAAAGCAGCAGCACATTCTGCAAGCGCTTGCCGGGCGGTTGCGCGATGATGTCGATGCCCGATTCGAGCACATCATCGGCATCGAGCAGGCTCATCTCGCCGCGACCGCCGCCGAACAGTTCGAGAAAGAACTGGCCGAAATTACGGTTGATCTCTTCGAAGGCGTGCCGGAACCGTTCGCGCGAGCGGCGTTTGATTTCGCGCAGCGCTTCCTCTGTCGAGATGATGCCGTCGGTGATATCCTGCCGCTGCGTCGTCAGGAACACGAGCCGCTCTTCGGCCTCCGTCAACTCTTCGAGCGCCATCATGTTGACCGCACCAAAGCTTTCAACCCGCGCACGCATCTCTTCGACGCGCACACGCGCCATTTCAAGGTCGAGATCTTCGGCCAACTCAAAACCGTTGGCAAGTTCGTCAAGTGGCTGCGAGAGATCATGCACGCACGCCTCGCGCACGTAACTGAGACGCGCCGCAGCTTCCGCCCGCCGTACTTCAAGCGACGCGCGGGCGTTTCGGGTCTCTGCCGCGCGCTGGTGCAACGCGGTCAACGCGGACGAAAGAGCGTCGGCCTGGTCACGCGCCTCGGACAATCGGGCGGCGGCCTCTTCAACTTCGCGCTCACGCGCGGCGCGCTCGCTTTCGACTTTCTCGGCGTCTTCTTCCGCCGCGCCAATCGCACGACGCAACTCTTCTAACTGCGCTTCCATCTCCGCCACTTCGCGCGTATGACCCTCCAGCCTCGACCGGAGGTCACCGGCTTCGGCCTCCATGCGCCGGAGTTCGGCAGCAGCGGCGCGGCGGCGTTCGACCGCGGTCGCGGCGGCGGCCCGCTGCACACTCAGGTGCTCATTCTCCGCTTCGGCGGCGCGCCGGGCATCTAAAAGAACATCGGCGGCGGCGGCAACCTGCCGTGTCGCCGCGCGCCGCGCCGCTTCGGCGGCTTCGGCCTCGGCGCGTTGTGTCGCGTGTCGCCCTTCTAGAGAGCGACGCTCTTCGGCGAGGCGCGCGGCGTCAGCGGCGACGACTCGCATGTGCCGCTCGGTGCGCTCCATCTCCTGCGCCAGTTGCGCGGCGTTCAACTCGCGCGCGACGTGCTCGCGTTCCTCGCGCCCGATGATTTCGTTGAGCAGCACGTACGCATCTTCGAGTTCGCCGAGTCGCCCTCGCGCCGCCGCGGCGGACTGCTCGGCGAACTGCAAATCGGCCTCGACCTCGGAGTAGCGAGCTTCGAGTTCGCGCATCTCGCGCTTGAAGGCGAGTAACCCCGCACCCTCGCTTGCGGCTTGCGTCCCGCCGGCAGAGATCAGTTGGCCGCCGGCGACCCACTCGCCCCCAGCCGTGACGTACACGTCGCCGGTTTCAAGGGACATCATCATCGCGTGGTTGAGGCTTTCGGCAATGCGTGCGTTAACTTCGCGGGCGAGTGTGCGGCGCAGCACCGCCGTGATCTCGCGCGGCGCGCCGAGCAGGTCGCTGAGGCGTAGCCCGGTCTCGCTGCTGGCGCCACCGTTCATGCCTTCTTCGGCCAGCGCGGTGTGACCACGCGCGCTACCATTGAAGCCGGTGTCAGACTCGGCGGCGCCGCCATGCAGTCCGGTGACGAGAAAGGTGGCGCGCCCGGCGTGGCTGGCCTGAAGCCATGCGGCGGCGCGCAGCGCGTCCTCCGGCGTCGGCACGATCACGGTTTGCAGGTAGGGGCCGAAGACGCTTTCGACCGTGCGCTCCCACTGCGGTTCCACCTGTAGCATATCGGCGAGCGTGCCGACGGAGTGAAAATCTTTCGGCGCGTCTTCGTCTCCGCCCGCGTCGACCGAGAAAATCCGCTGCACGGCCTGCGAATAGAGCGCGTGCTGGGCGTCGAGTTCCGTCAGCGTGTCGAGCCGGTGGCGGACGCGCGCCGCTTCGTCGCGTACCCGCGCATGCTCTGCCGCGGACACGGCGACGACAGCGCGCGCGGCGGCTACGCTTTGCGCCGACTGGTCGCGTTCGGCGACGTGCGCGTCGAGGCGGGAACGGGCTTCATTAATCTCCGCCCGGAGCTTTTCGGCTTCGACTTCCGCGGCTTGGTGGGCGGCGGCGGCACGCTCACCCTCGCGCTCAAGCCCCTCTGACTGCGCCGCCAGGCGCTCAAGCGCGGCCTCCAACTGTCGCCCGATCTCCATCAACCGTTCGGCGACGGCGGTATGCGTCAACAGTCCGGCGCGGGCCTGTTCGATCATGCCCTCGGCATCGAGAACTTCGGCGACGCGCCCGGCGTAAGCGGCCTCAGCCGCTTCGAGCAGACGCGCCATCGCGTCGCTCGCCTCGCGCACCTGCGCCTCGGTTTCATGCAGCCCCGCGCGCTCCGTTTCGACCTCGGCGAGCCGCGCGCGCAGCCTCTGCATCTCGTCACCCACGTTCGCCACGCGCCGCGCCAGCGAGTCCGACTGAGCTTCCTGATAAGCCCGTTCGCGCTCGCGGCGGTCGCGTTGCAGCGCCGACTCGGCAACCGACTCGCGCGCCACGGCCAACTTCTCTTCACGCGCCCGCGCTTCAGCGGTGGCGCGCCGCGCTTCATCTTCGCTGACCCCGACTTCGTCGGCGACAACGCGCTCCGCCTCGACTGTCTCTTCGAGCTGCGTCCGCAACTTGCCCAGCAACTCGGTCAGCATCCGTTCGTCGGCGACATACACGCCGCGCAACGACTCACGGAGTTCGTCGCGGAGTTGACCGTAACGCTTGGCCTTCGCGGCTTGACGGCGCAGGCTTCCAGTCTGCCGCTCGATTTCTGAGACGATATCGGAGATGCGGTGAAGGTTGGCACGCGCCGCTTCGAGGCGTGATTCAGCGGCGCGTTGGCGGACGCGGAATTTGGTGATGCCCGCCGCTTCTTCAACCAACGTGCGACGATCCATCGGCTTCGCGGACAGTATCTGCCCGATGCGTCCCTGTTCGATGATGGCGTAGTGCGCTCCGGCCAAACCGGTTCCCGAAAACAAATCCTGAATGTCCCGCAGGCGGCAGGCGCGTCCGTTCAAAAGGTATTCGCTCTCGCCCGAACGGTACAGGCGGCGTGTGACTGAGACGGACTCGCCCGGCGCAAACTCCAGCGCCAAACGTCGCGGACGCCAGTGTCGCTTGTGACGCGTTTTCGTGGCGGACGAAGCGGCATCAACGTTTCCAGAGAGGACGGCTTCTTCATCAACCGGCGACGCGGTGTCGATTGTTATTGACTGACTGACGGCTTCTTCATTAATGGGTGCCGCATCGGACTCCGACGCCATTACGCCGCCGATTGTTTCAGGCGCGAATTTTTCTTCAACCGCTTCCGACTGCTCGTCGATATCTTCGAGCGCCGAATCGATGTCGTCGACATCCTGCTCATCAGGGAACGACTCGTCTCGTACCATGTGCAACACGACTTCGGCCATCCCGCTCGGCGCGCGGTCGCGCGACCCTTGGAAGATGACGTCCTGCATATCCCCGCCGCGAAGCTGCTTCACACGCTGCTCGCCCAGCACCCACGCAATCGCATCCGCGACGTTGCTGTTGTGGACGATGATGTTTCCGGCGACGAAGTTATGCGTGCCGGCAATGGACAAATCATAAACCCAATCATCAGGCGGCGGCACTTGATCGATGCTCACGATCTCGTCCCAGTAAACGTCGGAAGTCGCAAGCATAGACAAGCGGCTCAGAAGCGTGCGCGCCTGTTCAGGCTGTGCGCCGAGGCGCTCGATCTGATCCACGACTTCGAGCAATCCGCCCCGGCTGGCCTCACATCGTTGTTCGACATAGGCGGCGAGTTTGGGACACTGGTTCCGATTGGCTTTGAGGTTGACCTTCGCTTTGGTAACGGCTTCTTTAACAAGCTGCGTCGCGCCCGGAATGAGGTCGTGATTAGGATTCGATGCAGGAGCCAATCGCCGTAGCACTTCGAGCCCAGACCGCTTGTCGCCGACGAACGAGAGGCATTCAGCGACGCGCCGTAACTGCTCGGTGCCGTATATGTAAACTGAATAATACGTCCGGCGGCGCCTGGCGACAGTGTTACTCGCGTATTTTTCTTTCGCGCGTAACACGGCAAACACGCCGCGCCGCAGCAATAACGCGACGACCTGCTTGGCAAGTTTCCGGCTCGCAGAAACATACTCGATATACGCATGCACCGGTTTGCCATCAGCCGCCGGTCGCGCGCAGATGTGCGCGTCGCCCTCAAACAATCCTGACAAAAATGCCCACTGCGTTTCGGCCTCGGCAAGGAAAACCTGCGGCGGCACCTCTTTGTCTGCCGAGCGTGAGCCGATTGAGAAATTGAACAGCCGATCCAACGCGACGCCTAACGTGCGTGAGTAGATCAAGCCATCTTCGGCCAGCGGCTTATATTGCTGCCGATGCACTTTCACATCGAACAGCGTGCTTGCCAGTCTTTCAAACTCATCATTAATCGCCCGGTCGGAGTTGACGAACCGGATTTGATTCGCATTTGTGCTTCGTCCCTCCGCGATCAGTAAACCGCAGAAGCGAGCTAAATCTGAGGTGAAGTGAGTCGGCAGGCGCAATGCTGCCGCAGAGCCGTGAGACTTGAAACGCCCGTCGAGTGGTGGCTGTTGCGGCGTAACTTCGGAGAGCTTAGTAAGCGCGGCCGTGCCGATGCTCTGACCATCACGCAGGCCTTTGAACTGCGTTTGTGACACACCGGCGATACGCGCCCATTCTGCGTAAGTGCCAAATTCGGGACGCGCTTCATTCGCCCATCGCCGTAATGATGCTGAGAATGGAACATAGACTCGATCATCACCCGCGAATCTTTTGAGCACGTCGAAAGCCGGCAGTTTAGTTTCCCCACCCGTCATCGGGAGCCGGCGCGGAAGCGCCAATCGCACTCCCACTTTCAACTCTTCTGCCTTGAGCGCACGCAAGCGCCCCTGCTCTAGTGTGAACAACGGATGATACGGCGTCGCTTTCACTTCCCGCCCGGAGCGGGTCCGAACACGCAACAGATACGGGGTCGCCCGTCGCTTAACGAAAGCGGCGACCGGGCGAGGCTCAAGGCGTAGTGTCGCAGGGTTCAGCGAGAGAATTTCGCAATCGTGTGGATTCTCGCGTGTCAGAGTTCCGTCGTCGAGAGTTTCCACAGCGCGCGAATCTTGTAAAGCAGACTCGACAAGCTCGCGGATCGGGACGTCGCGCCCGTCGGCAAGCGTCACGAGCGTGTCTCCACTGACACACTTGCCGCATCCGTTTGGACCGACGACGGCAGTGATTCCCTCACCTGTGAAGACGAGTTCCGTATAGTCTGCGAAAGATTTGAAGCCGGTGATTTCTAAACGTTGAAGTCTGAACATTCTTACTATTCCAATTGGGCGGCCCGTAGGACGTGCGAGCATGGAAGCACAGCCCCTAGAGCACGGTACGGGAGAGGCACACTATATGTTGGAGAC
>Ga0136614_10003258_pt1 | contig 10352 bp, 12 predicted proteins | sample AntDrymUQ2792106_2_FD_106643 | JGI IMG/M metagenome (GOLD analysis project Ga0136614, IMG submission 106643) | Polar desert sand microbial communities from Dry Valleys, Antarctica - metaG UQ279 (21.06) | ecosystem: Environmental > Terrestrial > Soil > Desert | place: Antarctica: Dry Valley... | reverse complement strand
CCGGGAGACGCTGTGAGAGAACAAGCGGGGGACGCAGCACATGCCTGACCTGAACTTTCAAGTCGAGGGCGCCGAGGCGGTTCCGTTTACGGCCGCGCCGCTGCTGGCGTTTAAGCTGCGCATTACGAATACGGATGCAGGCCAAGCAATTCAGTCAATAGCGCTGCGCTGCCAGATTCAAATCGAATCGACGCACCGCAAATACGGGGCACAGGAACAGGAAAGGCTGCTTGATCTCTTCGGCGCGCCGGAGCGTTGGAGCCGAACACTGCGCGCGATGTTGTGGACGCATGTGAACGTCATGGTGCCGCCGTTTAAGGGAAGCACTGTCGCTGATCTTCCGGTCCCGTGCACCTTCGACTTCAACGTGGCTGCTACCAAATATTTCGCCGCCCTGAAAGAAGGCGACGTTCCACTTAACCTGATGTTCAGTGGGACAATGTTTTACGAAGCCGCCGGTGCGGGTTTGCAAGTTGAGCAGATTCCCTGGGACAGGGAAGCAAAGTATCGAATGCCAGTGCGCGTCTGGCGGGAGATGATGGACCTCTATTATCCAAACAGCGCCTGGCTTTGTCTGCGTCGAGACGTTTTCGAGAAGCTGTCCCAGTACAAAATGGACCGAGGAATTCCGACCTGGGAGCAAGCATTGGAAAGTATCATTCCTGCTCCCGAACAAACTGTGCAACGCGCGCGAGAAGAGGAAATTGTCATCGAGGGAAGTGTGCCGTCATGACTGCGAGCCTCGTAGAAAAGATTGCCGATGCGGTGCTCTATGAAGGGTATATCCTTTACCCTTATCGGCCGTCGGCAGTAAAGAATCAGCAGCGCTGGAATTTCGGCGCGCTCTGTCCGCAGTCTTACAGTGAGGCGCACGCAGGCACCGAAGCCAGCGCGATGCAGACAGAGTGCCTGATCCAGAGTAGCTCGATAACTACCCTGGACGTTAAGGTGCGATTCCTCCATTTGGTGACGCGAGAGGTGGGCCGACGGATTGCCGATTGCCAATTGCCGATTGCCGATTGCGGACACCGTGAGATCCAGCCTTCACTCTCGACGTCTCATTTTTTGGCTGTTCCCTCGCTTGAGGTTAACGGGCAACTCTTCCAAACTTGGCAGGAAGCCATTGAGCGGGATGTCTCGATGCCGGCTATTAGACTGGACAAGCCCGGCGGCCAACCAAGCCGGCAGACGTTTTCCTTTCCGCATAGCGAGACAGTCGAACCGCTACGCGATGAGAGTAGCGGCGAAACTGTTGGTGTCATCGTTCGCAGCCAGCAAGCGATCGAAGGCGTTATCGAGGTTCAGATTGTAGACTTGGGATTTCAATCCGAAGAAGTGGTGAGTACTTCGACTGAGAGCATCAATCGGCAATCTCCACTTGGCCTGCGGCAGAGGCCCCTGAAGGTGACGGTGCGAATCCTGAACCAGACGCCGCTGGAAAATGCGGACCAACGCAGTCGTGATGAAGCGTTAATGCGATCGTTCGTTTCGACCCACACGATTTTGAACGTGCGAGACGGCGAATTCGTTTCGCAGCTGGATCCGCCTGAGGTATTGCGGGTGGCTGCCGCCGGGTGCTGCAACGTCGCTACCTATCCCGTCATGGTAGGAGAAGAGGGGGTGCGCGATTGCATGCTCTCATCACCGATTATCCTTTACGACTATCCGCAAATCGCCCCGGAAAGCGTCGGCAATCTCTATGACGGAACCGAAATAGACGAGATTCTTACCCTGCGTATTATGACTTTGACGGACGAAGAGAAACGCGAAATGCGTGGAGTAGATGAGCGGGCGCGCCAAATACTCGAGAGAACGGAAACGCTTCCCATGGAGCAATTGATGAAGATGCACGGGGCGATGAGAAGTGTGAAGCCGAAGGAAGGGCAATAGCTCGTGAGGGAGGGAGCAGCATTCAACTCCTTGGAGTGCTGCGACCTGTCGCAGCTTTATGCGATGGGCGGCTTAACGCCGAGTTCCGTTAGTTAGATTCAGAGTTGAAATAGGTTGCCCACTGGCCAAAGCGGTGACAGGTCACCGCACTCCAAGGAGTTGACAGCAGGCCCCGAGAAGAAAATATGAACGAGTGGGAATGGCAACTGCTGGAAGAGAAGACACCATTGGACCAGGTCCGTATCTCCGGCCCTTCTGGGGAAATCGAGGTCAAGCAGGGTGATAAGGTTCGATTAAAGCCGCGCGTGGGTGGTGACATTTTTGACCTGGCGCTTTCAGGCAAGGTGGCCGTAATAGAGGCAATCGAACAGGACTACGAAGGCAAAGCGCATCTGGCAGTCGTAGTGGATGATGATCCCGGACGTGACTTAGGAATGTTGCGTCAGCCCGGGCATCGCTTTTTCTTCTCTCCCGAAGAGGTCGAGCCCCTGAGCGGTGAATTGTGAATTGTGAGTAGTGAATCGTGAATCGTGAATCGTGAATGGAGAAAAGTCGAGTTTTTACGTCAACGGTATTCTATTTACGACTGACGATTCACGAGTGACGATTAACGATTAACCGATGTTATGACGCAGCCAAGCATACTGGTAGCAGGCATAGGCAATATCTTTCTTGGCGATGACGCGTTTGGATGTGAAGTCGTCAAACGTTTGAGCGAGCGCAGTTGGCCCCATAACGTGCGGGTTGTTGACTTTGGTATTCGCGGGTTCGATCTAGCGTACGCGCTACTCGACGGCTACGACGTAACCATTTTTGTTGACGCGACTCCGCGTGGCCAGGAACCGGGAACGCTCTACACGATTGAACCGGACGTGGATGAAATCGAGAGCATCGGGCAAGGGGCAATGGTCGAGACGCACGGAATGAACCCTATGAAGGTTCTCGGCATGGTGAAATCAATGGGCGGGCAGTTTAAGAGGATTCTTCTGGTTGGCTGTGAACCGGCGACGTTCGGCCCGGAAGAAGGGCAGATGGGGTTAAGCCCGTCGGTCGGAGCGGCCGTGGAACAGGCAGTAGCCGTAGTCGAGTCGCTGGTCGAGAAGGTTTGTGAGGGTTCTATCACAGCAAGTTTAAGAACAGTGGGGACAGTGCAGAATGAGCGAGAACAAAATGGCCGAGACGAAGTTGCGAGAGCAACAGGAGATGGCAGCTGAAGCAGGTCGAGCCAAGCTAACATCCGGGCACCTTGTCTGAAAATTGTTGGGGGAGCGGCGCTTGCGCTAGCAACCACCGCACTAATCACTTCGCTGCACGGACATCCGGCGATATATCAGGATTAGAAGAATGTAGAAAACGCAATACGAAGTGTTCGTCATCGTAATTGCGTTCCGGGCTCAAAACTCTAATTGAGGAGATGGTCATGGCAAACAATGGTTCAGAAGAATCTAAGGACATGTTGTTTCTAGTTGGAGGCTTTGCTCTCCTGGTTGCAGGGGCCGGTTTGATCATGGCGCATCCGGAAATCCGGAAGCAGGTGCGGGTCGGGCTGGATAGGGTGCTCCCCGGAATTCAGGATAATTTCAACTTGGCTAACCACCGTTGTGCCTGACTTCCAGCGGTATATGAAGATCAGATCAATGTGATGAGGGTAGAAGGTAACGTTTGGAAAGGGCTGGCAGCGGGAGTGGCTGGCGGGCTAGCCGCGTCTGCGGTCATGAATCAGTTTCAAGCCTTGTTGGGCCGGCTGATGGAAGGCGACGAAAGGTCTCATGGCGCACAATCATTGCAGCAAGGCTCTCCGGATCACGGCGTCGGTCGCGAGTTGAAGGAACGCGGCGGGGATGAAGAGGAGGACGACGCAGCGATGAGACTCGCCAATGTAATTTCGGGAGAGGTTCTCGATCGCGATTTGACGAGAGAAGAGAAACAATCTGCAGGCACGTTTGTGCATTATATGTTTGGCGTAACTACGGGCGCGTGGTACGGAGCAACAGCTGAAGGTGTTCCGGCAATAACAGCGGGTGCCGGACTGCCATTTGGAGCTTTTATCTGGATCACCGCCGATGAAGGGCTGGTGCCGGCGCTGGGCTTGTCGAAGCCGCCAACGGAGTACCCGCTCTCGATCCATGCATATGCCCTCGCGTCGCACTTAGTTTTTGGCTTAACAACCGAGATGGTCCGGCGAGGCGTGCGGCGCGCCTTATGAGTTGGCGAAAGCCACTAAGCCTTCGAGGCCTGGTGATTTATGACAACTGGAACAACAACCGAAACAGCAGCTAAAACAGACGTCGTCCATTGTCGTGTGGTCGCCGAACAGAGCACATTTACCGTCCAGGCGTTTGCGGAGGGTTTGTTTTCCGCGTTCGGCCACGATCCGCTACTAGCGATTCAGGACTTCACGGGTGAAGCCCAGTTCGTGCCCGGCAGCTTTGAATCTGCGTCCCTGAAAATAACGATTAAGGCAGACTCAATCGTCTTAAGTAATGAGGTCAAAGAGAAGGACCGCCTGGAGCTTGAGAATACGATGCGCGAGCAGGTGCTCGAGATTGCGAAATACCCCGAGATTGTTTTTGTGAGTTCTAATATTTCGGTAAGCAGGTTGGCTGAAGGACGTTATCGGTCAAGGATCATCGGCGACCTAACGCTGCATGGCGTCACTCAGAAGAACCTTTGGCTATCGGCGGAAGCAACTGTGACGGGCGATAGCCTGCGCGCGAAGGGAGATTTCTCTCTGAAACAAACAGATTTCGGCATTAAGCCGTTCTCCGCCGCGGGGGGCACCATTAAACTCAAGAACGAACTGAAATTTGTATTCGATATCATGGCGCAAAAGGAAGGATGAAGCAGTTCAACCTTCAGGTTGCCGATTCCGGAACGCGCAAGCTAAGCTTGAACTCTGAACTTCTTCATTGATTTTATGCACGAGCTTTCCATAGCATTGAGCATTATTGAGGGAGCTTCACAGGAAGCCTTGAGCCGTGGAGCCGCTCAGGTTCACGCCGTCCATCTCAAACTCGGTGCGCTCTCGGGTGTGGTGAAAGATGCCCTGCTGTTCTCTTATGGCCTTGCCTGCGAAGGCACCGCATTGGAGGGCTCCAAACTGGTTATCGAGGACATTCCAGTAACGGTGTATTGTTCCACTTGCGATGCGGAAAAGACTTTGGACTCGATCCAGCGATTCTGTTGCCCATCATGCGGCACTTTAACTCCCGATATCGTTAGCGGAAAACAGCTGGAGCTAGTGGCAATTGAGATCACCGAGGAGAACGAAGATATCGAGAAGAGGACGGAAACTGGTCAGCCGGCGGGGATTGCACTATGAACACACAGCCGCGTCTCGTCGAAGTCAGGCAAAACGTGTTGAAGCAGAACGATCTGTTGGCTCGTTCACTGCGACAGCAATTTGAAGAAGCGGGTGTGTTCGTCGTAAGCCTCGTTTCGAGTCCGGGTGCCGGCAAGACTACGCTTCTCGAGAAGACGCTCACGCGATTGCGCGAAACCGGTTGTCAGGTGGCGGCACTCGTCGGGGATCTTGCAACTGAAAATGATGCGGCGCGTTTGGCCCGAAGCCAGGCTCCGGTTAGGCAAATTATAACCGGCACGGTTTGCCACCTCGACGCCGAGATGGTTCAGCACTCGCTGGACGGGTGGGAGCTTAGGGATCTGGACTGTCTCTTCATCGAGAATGTAGGCAACCTCGTTTGCCCTTCCAGTTACGATCTGGGTGAAGACCTGCGGCTAGTTTTGATGTCGGTAACTGAGGGTGAGGACAAGCCTCTAAAGTACCCCACGATCTTCAACACGGCGGACGTGGCCGTGATCACCAAAATGGATCTTGCTGAGGCCGTCGAATTTGATTTGTCGGGTGCTCTCAACAGCATTAATTCCGTCAGGCCCGGCATGGAAGTGTTGGAACTTTCAGCCAAGACTGGTGAAGGCCTTGACCAGTATCTACGCTTCCTGGAGTTGCGGGTCATAAGCAAGACTTCGATGGCAGCGAAGAACTAACAGAACCTCTGATGAAGTGCTTTCGATGCGTAACGTCGGATTAAATTTAGCCCGGCGTTTTAATGCCGGGTCAGGCGGTCGGAACCCTTCGTCGGGTAGCGACGATTGCACCAAACGGTGCAGTTCCGACGTCGCTACGTGACCAGACAACCTCAACTCGGCTTACCCGGCTTTGAAACACCGGGCTAAACTCAGTCGCCGCTACGCGGCGGGGGCGCTCGATTCGGAGTTCCCAAGTCTGTCGGCGATGGGTCGAACTAGTCGCTATGCTAACTCGCTCAGAAATACTGGTACGAGGCACAGTGCAAGGCGTAGGCTTTCGGCCTTTTGTTTACAGCCAGGCTGGCCGCCATGACTTGCGGGGAAGAGTGCGCAATAACACGACTGGAGTTTTGATTGAAGTTGAGGGAAATCACGGCGACATTGAGAGATTTATCAGCGACCTCAAATCGAATGCGCCGCCGCTTTCCACGATTGAATCCGTCGAATGCAATCACCACCTGACGCCTGCCGACTATTCAGATTTTGTCATTCTAGAGAGTGCTAACGATGCTCAGAGTGGCGAGCAGCTTGTTCCCATTGCAGCGGACGTAGGCACTTGCGACGACTGCCTGGAAGAATTGTTTGACCCGCACGACCGGCGCTATCTATATCCTTTCATAAACTGCACCAACTGCGGTCCACGCTTTACGATTATCGAGGATATCCCCTACGACCGGGCGCAAACCACGATGCGCGACTTTGAAATGTGCGGTGCCTGCCGCGCTGAGTATGAAGATCCACTCGACCGTCGCTTTCATGCCGAGCCTATAGCTTGCGCCGTTTGTGGCCCACAACTTTTTCTACTGAATGTGGATGGTTTTAAAGTCGGGCGGGACCTAGGCGCCGGTGCGGAAATCATAGATCGCGTCCGAGACCTTCTCTTAAAAGGGAGAATCATCGCTATCAAAGGCATCGGCGGATTTCACCTCGCCTGTGATGCTCTTGCCCGGGAAGCCGTTGAGCAACTGCGAAGAAGGAAATACAGGGACGACAAACCATTTGCGATGATGGCGGCCTCAGTCGAAGTAGTTAGGCAGCACTGTTTCGTGTCGGATGCCGAAAGCCACTTGTTGCAATCGGAGCGACGACCCATTCTGCTCCTGGAGAGAAAGCCTGAATCGATTACCCCTTCCGCCGTGGCGCCGGGCGTTAAGGCGTTGGGATTCATGTTGCCATACACGCCGCTACATCATTTGCTGTTAAGGAATCTTGATCGACCCCTGGTGATGACGAGCGGCAATGTTTCCAATGAACCAATCTGCTATGACGACGGCGAGGCGACCAAACGCCTCCAGAAGATTGCTGATTATTTCCTGCTTCATGACAGGCGGATTCATATGCGCACGGACGATTCAGTTGTCCGCGTTCATGAAGGGCGAGAAATGGTGGTGAGACGGTCGCGGGGTTATGCACCGGCTCCGGTAAAGACGGCCTTCAAGTTTGAGCGACAGGTGTTGGCGTGCGGCGCCGAACTGAAAAACACTTTCTGTCTTACTCGCGACAAGTACGCATTTGTCAGTCACCATATTGGCGATTTGGAAAACCTGGAGACACTTCGATCATTTGCTGAAGGGATTGCCCACTTTAAACGGCTCTTTCACCTCGAGCCTGAAGTAGTTGCCTACGATCTTCATCCCGAGTATCTGTCGACGAAGTATGCGCTTTCTCATGACGACCGTCTTACTAAAGTTGCTGTCCAGCACCATCATGCGCACATCGCGAGCTGCATGACTGACAACCAGATAGACGGGGAAGTGATCGGTGTGGCGATGGACGGGCTTGGTTTTGGCACGGACGGCCGCATGTGGGGCGGCGAGTTCTTCGTTGCTGATTTCGCGGTAGCTGAGCGGGTTGCTCATCTGGCCTATGTCCCCATGCCCGGAGGCGCAAAAGCAATACGCGAGCCATGGCGCATGGCGGCGGTCTACTTACAGCAAGCGTTTGGGGACGAGTTTGTGAGACTGAATCTCTCTTGCGTCAAAGATGTGGAGCAGCGGGGCTGGCTCACGCTGCGGTCCATGGCTGCGACTCGTACTAACAGCCCTGAAACGTCCAGCATGGGCCGACTCTTTGATGCGGTGTCTAGCATTCTCGGCGTGAGGGACATTGTTAACTATGAGGGTCAAGCTGCGATTGAGTTGGAGGGGATCGCCGATAGCCACTGTGCCGAGAGTTATGAATTCGGCCTTAGCCGGGGCAATGCAGGAGATGAGATTGACGCGCAAGACGTGATTCGTCGTGCGGTGGCAGACCTGCTGGACGGCGTGCCGCCGGCAATCGTGTCGGCGCGGTTTCATCTGAGTGTAGCTCGTTTGATCGTCGCCGTCGCAGAGAATGTCCGGAGTGAGCGGAAGCTTAACCGGGTCGTCTTGTCGGGTGGGGTATTTCAAAACCTGTTCCTGCTGGAGCGAACTTGTGAGATGCTCGCAACAAAAGGCTTTCAGGTCATCACACATTCCCGCGTTCCCACGAACGATGGCGGTATCTCATTGGGTCAGGCGGCGGTCGCCAATGCGCTAATCAAATCAGGGAGGATCTAGTATATGTGCCTAGCCATACCCGGCAAGATTGTCGAGATTGTCGACGTCGATAACCAAATCGCCAAGGTCGAGGTGGGAGGTGTTAAACGCAACATCAATATCGGCATGCTGGGCGAAGACGAAGCTCGAGTCGGCGACTACGTGCTGATTCACGTCGGCTTTGCAATGAGTAAGGTCGATGAACACGAGGCACACGAGACGCTGCGAGTGCTCAAGGAAATCGGCGAGTTCAACCTGGAACTTGAACAGTTTAAGACGACCGTGGACTAGACTGCCAGCGGATGATGCAAAGGTTTGAACAGAAGAGTTTCCATATTTTTCCATATAGCATTTGAGATTTCTCATTTGTCACTTCGTGAGAAGGTCACTTTTCACCAACCAATGGCAACTGACAGATGAGAAATGATGAATGGAAAATCTGTAGTGCAACTTACAAGCGCGAACCGACTCCGGACAACCGAGATGAGTAAACCCGCTCTGGACGATTTTTCCCGCTCCTTCTATCCGTTTCTGCATGAAGATCAGAAGCAGCCGGACGAGCTGATGGCGCAGATGGCTTTCTCGATATTGGAGAAGGCGCGGGAGAGCGTTGAGGTCAAGACGAGGTTCTTTGAAGCAAACAAAGAAACAATCATCGCGGCTTCTCTGGACATGGCCAAGGCGTTACATCGGGGACGCAAACTATTGGTGTGCGGAAATGGTGGATCAGCCACCGATGCGCAGCACGTCGCGGTTGAGTTCATGCACCCAATCACCGTCGGACGGAAAGCCTTACCGGCTATTTGCTTAGCCAACGACATGGCGATGGTGACTGCGGTGGCGAATGATGTCGGTTTCGATGACGTATTTAGCCGCCAGATCATTGCGCTGGGCGCTGAAGGCGACGTTCTATTGGGCATTTCTACCAGCGGAAACTCGGAGAACCTTATGCATGCCTTTGCCACCGCCCGCCGCATGAAACTTATCACCATGGGCTTCGCCGGCGATGATGGCGGCAAGATGGCCGGCATGTCCAGCGGCTTACTTGATTATTGTTTGACAGTGCCGACTTCGAGCATTCACCGCATACAGGAGACCCACGTCGCGCTATATCACATCATGTGGGATATCGTGCACGAGTTTTTGCAACACAAATCCCTGGTAGAAGAACGAGCCGAAACAGCCGCGGATGAACGCAGATGAACATGGATTTAAGCAACAACAAAATTAGAGTTGTCTTTTCATCCGCGGGTATCCGCGTTCATCCGCGGCTTTATTTTCCGGGAGTTTCCATATGAAATTCATAGATGAGTACAGACAGAGCGACTTGGCGCTGAAGCTAGCGGAGCAGATTGAGCGTTTGACCGACCGACCGCTAAAGTTGATGGAAGTCTGCGGCGGTCACACGCATACGATTTTCAAATATGGTATCGAAGATTTGCTGCCGCGGAACATTGAAATGATTCACGGCCCGGGTTGCCCTGTCTGCGTTATTCCGCTGGGTCGCGTCGATGATGCGATTTCCATCGCGCAGCAGCCAGATGTGATCTTTACAACCTTCGGGGACGCGATGCGTGTCCCGGGTTCGAAGACCAGCTTGTTGGACGCGAAGGCCTCCGGGGCCGACGTGCGCATGGTCTATTCTCCGCTCGATGCCCTGAAGATTGCCCGGAAGAATCCCGAGAAGCATGTGGTTTTTCTGGGCCTTGGCTTTGAAACCACGGCGCCCTCCAGTGCGATGACGATCCTGCAAGCCGCCAAAGATAAAGTAAAAAACTTCAGCGTTTTCTGTAACCACATAACCATTATCCCGGCATTGAAAGCCATGCTCGATTCGCCCGATTTGAAGCTCGACGGCTTTGTAGGTCCCGGGCATGTCAGCACGGTCATCGG
>Ga0136614_10003254_pt1 | contig 10355 bp, 9 predicted proteins | sample AntDrymUQ2792106_2_FD_106643 | JGI IMG/M metagenome (GOLD analysis project Ga0136614, IMG submission 106643) | Polar desert sand microbial communities from Dry Valleys, Antarctica - metaG UQ279 (21.06) | ecosystem: Environmental > Terrestrial > Soil > Desert | place: Antarctica: Dry Valley... | reverse complement strand
GTCTCGCCGATGGCGTCACGCAGCGCGCGATCGAGCGCGTGCACCGGCCCGGTGCCCTCCGCCGTGCGCACGTAGCGCTCGCCGTCGACCCAGATCTTGATGGTCGCCTCGGTCTCTACCTTCCCGTCCTCGCGCTTCTCGACGATGGTGCGGAAGGACTCGAGCCGGAAGAGCGGCTCGTACTCGCCCGTCTCCTTTCGCACCAGGAGGTCGAACGAGCCGTCGGCGGCCTCGAACTGGTAGCCGCCGTGCTCGAGGGCCTTCACCCGCTCGAGGACTCGGGCGGCGGCCGCATCGCCGAGCTCGACGCCGGTGCGCGATGCCCGCGCCTGCACCGTGCCCCGCCCGGCGAGGTCGGAGATCAGCAGCTCGCGCTCGTTGCCCACCACCGCTGGGTCGGCGTGCTCGAAGGTGCGCGCGTCCCGGGCGATGGCGGCAATGTGCATGCCGCCCTTGTGGGCGAAGGCGTTGCGCCCGACCCAGGGCTGGTTGGGGTTCGGGGCCACGTTGGAGATCTCGTCCACGAGGTGAGCGGTGGAGGTGAGCTCGACCAGGCGCTCGGGCTGGATGCACGAGTAGCCGAGCTTGACCTGGAGGGCGGGCACCACGGACACGAGGTTGGCGTTCCCGCATCGCTCCCCGTAGCCGTTGATCGTGCCCTGCACGTGGCGTGCGCCCTCCCTGACGGCGGCCAGGGAGTTGGCCACCCCGCAGCCCAGGTCGTCGTGGGCGTGGATGCCGACGTCGACCGCGGGTCCGAGCTCGGCGGCTACCCGGGCGCACGCCGAGGCCACGTCGACGGGGAGCGAGGAGCCGTTGGTGTCACAGAGCACGACGGTCTCGGCCCCCGCGTGCATGGCGGCGCGAAGGCAGCGAAGCGCGTAGTCGGGCTCCTCACGGAAGCCGTCGAAGAAGTGCTCGGCGTCGTAGACCACGCGCTTGCCCTCGGCGGTGAGGAAGGCCACGGACTCGGCGATCATCGCGAGGTTCTCCTCGGGCTCGACCCGGATGACCTTCTCGAGGTGCAGAGCCCAGGTCTTGCCGACAAGCGTGCACACCGGGGCGAACGACTCGGCCAGGCCGCGCAGCGCGGGATCCTCGTCGGCGCGGGTCCCCCGGCGGCGGGTCATCCCGAAGGCCGCGATCTCCATCGTGGCGAAGTGCTCCTGGCCCAGAAGGTCGAAGAACGCGCGCTCCTTGGGATTCGAGGACGGGAACCCGGCCTCCACGAGCGGGAAGCCGAGGTCGTCGAGCGCGTGCGCCACGCGCAACTTCTCCTCGACCGAGAGGGCCATGCCCTCGCCCTGCATGCCGTCGCGCAGGGTCGTGTCGTAGATCGTGACCCGATCAGGCACGGCAGCGATGGCCTTCAGGCCCGCGAGGGCACGCGGACCACGTCGAGCCACTCGGCGTAGCGGGCCTCGCGGCCGCACAGCGCGTCGTCGAAGACCTTCTGGACCGCGCGCGTGATCTCGCCTGGCTCCCCGGCGGCGACGGGGCGGTCGTCGATCTCACGCACGGGGACGAGCTCGGCGGCGGTGCCGGTGAAGAAGACCTCGTCGGCCAGCGAGAGCTCGGCGCGGGCCACGTCGCGCTCTTCCACGGTGAACCCGAGGTCCCGGGAGATGGTGATCACGGACTTGCGGGTGATGCCGTCGAGGATCGAGGCCGAGTGCTGCGGGGTGGCGATCACGCCGTCGCGGACGAGGAAGATGTTCTCCCCGCTGCCCTCGCAGACGTTGCCGTGCTGGTCGAGGAGGATGGCCTCCTCGTAGCCCGCCTTGCGCGAGTCCACCTTGGCCAGCACCGAGTTCAGGTACTGGCCCGAGGCCTTGGCGTGCGGGATCAGCGCCTCGGGAGAGATCCGCCGCCACGGCGAGACCTTGGCCCGAATGCCGCGCTGCTTTCCCTCCTCGCCGAGGTAGGCGCCCCACTCGTAGGCGGCGATCGAGACCTCCACCGGGTTGTCGAGGGGGTCGAGCCCCATCGGCCCAAAGCCGCGGTAGGCGATCGGGCGGATGTAGCAGGAGCGCAGGCCGTTGCGGGCGATGAGCTCGTGGGTCACGTCCCGGAGCTGCTCGGTGTCGTAGGGCAGATCCATGTGGTAGAGCTCGGCCGAGCGCTTCAGCCGGTCGAGGTGCTCTCGGTGGCGAAACACGGCGGGGCCGTCCGGCGTGTCGTAGGCGCGGATGCCCTCGAACACGCCGGTGCCGTAGTGCAGCGCGTGGGTGAGCACGTGGACCTTCGCGTCCTCCCAGGCGACGAAGTCGCCGTTCATCCAGATGAGGTCCGCGGTGTTCAGGTGTCCTCCCGGTGGGTCGAGGAGCCGGCCGCCGGCCGTCTCCGTGAGGTGGGCCCCCAGAGCCGGGTCCGTGACCCCGGCTCGGAGGAGCCGCATTCTAGACGCGCCCGGGAGGCCGACCACCGGGAGGGCCGGAGCGAGCGGGCTGCGACGTGGATCGCGGCGAAGCCGGTTCTCAGTCCAGCGGGACCGAGCGGCGCTCGCCGTCCTCGACGTAGGCGAACGAGCGGCGGTCGGAGGCCAGCTCGAGCGACCGTGGGTCGATCCCCGGACCGCGGTCGACGATCCGCCTGCGTCCGCTCGTGTCGACGGCGTGCACCTGGTACTCGACCCGGTCGACCGAGCCGTCGGGGCCTTGCAGGCGCTCCTCCGAAGTCCACGCCGTGGAGGCGTTCCGCTTGACCACAAGGTCGAGCACCTGCAGAGAGGAGTCGAAGTTGCTCTCACTCCCGGAGAAGCGGCGAGCCACCCGCCCGGTGACGAGGTCGCGGACCGTGACCTCGACGTTGTCGCCTCCGGCCGCCGAGGCGAAGCGCTGCACGTAGGCGGCGAACTTCCCCGAGAGGGCCAGCGGTGCGCGCTCGACCCCGGCGATCCCGAACTCGCCCTGCTGCGCCAGCCGGAAGGTGGCTCGCTTGCGGTAGTGGCACCCGTAGTCGACCATTCGGTAGCCGGGAGCGCCGTCGGTCTCCCGGCCAGACAGGCGCACGCGCTTCTGGAACACGCGGGCCTCGGTGCTCCGCACGACGGTGACCGACGGTCGGTTCCAGCAGCCGTGGGAGGCCTCGGCGTGCTCGACCGGGGCGCCGGCTAGGCCGAGCACCGTGAGCGCTACCGCTGAGCTGGCCGCCGCCCGGATCTTCATGCCCCTGGAAACCCCGTTCCCGCGCGCGAGTTGCCCTGAGCGCGGCCGTCGGGCGTCGCTCCCGCGCCCCCCGGGTGCTTACCCCCGCTCGACCTCCCAGGTGTGGCCTGCCGCCCTGAGGCGATCGACGAGCGTGGTCCCCACCGCGGTGGCCGGCGTGAGGACACCGGACGTGTCCGGCAGCCGCTCGCGGTCCCGCGCGAGACAGAGGGCCGTCTCGCCCATCATCACCGAGGTGGCGGCATACCCCGGGTCCCCCTCGGCCGCCACCCGGCAGACGTAGCGTGCCCCGCCCGAGGTGCGTGTGTGGATCTCGATCCGGAATCGTCCATTGCGGCGCGACTCCTCGTCCGGCCCTTCTCCCGGCGAGGGCAGCGCCCGGTCGAGCAGTGCGCGGGTCGGCGAGAGCGTCAGCCCCGCCTGCACCGCTCCGAGCCCCGCGGTCGTTGCCGCCGCCTTCACGGGCGCCGTGGGGCCCGAGCCGAATCCCATGACCTCGCGGTAGAGAAACCGGCGGCCGTAGGCCCACCCGGCCAGGGCGTTGCTGCGCCGCACGACTCGAGTGTTGGTCGACGCCATCACGAACGGGCCGACCCAGGTGTCGAGGGTCCGATCGCGCTCCACGCCGCGGAGCTCACGCTCGGGGCCGAGGTCAGGCTCCCCCGAGCGCTCGGGGCTCAGCGCGTACGGGTCCGCGACCGCTCTTGCCAGCGCGGGATCGGCCTGCGTCTCCTCGACCTGGTGCTTGAGCGAGGCGATGGTCCCGCCGCTGAAGCCACCCTTCATCGCGGTGACCACCAGAGTGGTCTCCTCGAGCTCCCCGGTGCCGTCGGCGAGAGCCGCCTCGTGCAGGAGGAGCACGCCGAGATCGGAGGGGATGGAGTCGAACCCGCAGGCGTGGACGATCTTCGCGCCCGAGCTGACGGCCTCGTCGTGGTGGCGCTCCGCGCTCTCGCGCATGAAGAGAACCTCCCCCGTGAGGTCGGCGTAGTCGGTGCCCGCGGCGGCGGCGGAGGCGACGAGGGGAAGCCCGTACTGGCGGTACGGCCCCACCGTGGTGGCCACGACGCGGGTGGAGCTGGCGAGCGCCTCCAGCGAGGCCGGGTCGTCGGAGTCCGCCGGCGTCAGCGCCCAGCCGGAGGCGGCCGGACCGAGCTCGCCACGGAGCTTCTCGAGCTTCTCCTCCGAGCGCCCGCCGAGGCCGATGCGCAAGTCGGGGGGCGCATGGGCCGCGAGATATCCCGCCACCAGCCGGCCGACGAAGCCCGTGGCGCCGAAGATCACGATGTCGAGGGCTCGGTCTGCGCTCATACCGGTCACGCTACCGGCTCCGCCACCGCCCACCGAGTCCGCCTCCCTCAGAGCCCGGCGAGCACCGCCCGAGTGGCCTCCTCGGTCGAGGCGCCACCGCCGAGGTCGTGCGTGCGGAGCCCGCCTTCGAGCGCCGCGTCCACGGCGCGGTCAAGGGCGGCGGCCTCGTTCTCCATCGCGAGCCCGTACCGCAGCATCATTGCCACCGAGCCGATCATGGCCAGCGGGTTGGCCCGGCCCGTGCCTGCGATGTCGGGGGCCGAGCCGTGCACCGGCTCGAACAGGCCGGGACCGCCGGCGCCCACCGAGGCGCTCGGGAGCATGCCGATGGACCCGGTGATCATCGCCGCCTCGTCGGAGAGGATGTCCCCGAACATGTTCTCGGTGAGGATCACGTCGAAGTCGGCGGGGCGGGATACGAGCTGCATGGCGGCGTTGTCCACCAGCAGATGCTCGAGCGGGGTGTCCGGGTGGTCGGCGGCCACCCCCTCCACGACCTCCCGCCAGAGCCGCGAGGTCTCGAGGATGTTCGCCTTGTCCACGCTCGTGATCTTGCGGCGAGCGAAGGAGAAGGCCACGCCCGCTATCCGCTCGATCTCTCCTCGGGAGTAGACGCAGGTGTCGAAGGCGCTCTCGCCGTCGCCCGCGCGGCCGCGCTCCCCGAAGTAGATCCCGCCGGTGAGCTCGCGGACCACGAGCAGGTCGGTGCCCTCGATGCGCTCGCGTCGGAGCGGGCTGGCGTCGAGCAGGGCAGGGATGGGCCGGACCGGGCGCAGGTTGGCGAACAGCTCGAGGCCCTTGCGCAGGCCGAGGAGACCCTGCTCGGGGCGCGGCGCTATCGGGTCGGTGGTGTCCCACTCAGGGCCCCCGACCGCGCCGAGGAGCACGGCGTCGGCCTCCCGGCACGCGCCGAGCACGTCGTCGGTCAGGGCCTCGCCGAAGCGGTCGATCGACGCCCCGCCCACCGGGGCCTCGGTCACCTCGAAGTCACCGAGTTCGGCCAGCACGGTCCTGGCCGCGTCCATGACCTCCGGCCCGATCCCGTCGCCGGGGAGGGCGACGATGCGCGCGGCGCTCACGCGGGGCGCCGGGCGTCGATGTTCAACCGCACGTAGTCGAGGGTGAGGGGCTCCGGCACCGCCTCCAGCACGGCCTCGGCGAAAGGCCGACGCTGCTCCGGCCGGAGGCGCTCGAGGTGATGGCCGAGGCACACGGTCTCGACGAAGGCCAGCGGCTCGTCGGGACGCACCGGCCACGGCTCGAGCCAGCATCTGACCTCCTCGAAGCCGGCCTCCTCGAGCAGCGCCGCGGTGTCCTCGGCTCCGGCGAAGCGCCACGGCCCGCGCCACCCGGCGAGGGCCTTGGCGAACGGCTCGCGTTCTCCCACCGCGGCGGCGACAGCGTGGAACGCGGCGATGTTGCCCTCCCCCCCGCACTGGGCCATCAGCCGCCCGCCGGGGGTGAGCGTCTCGAACAGGCGGGCGAAGAGGCGGGGGTGATCGGGCACCCAGTGGAACACCGCGTTGGAGAAGACCGCGTCCACCGGCTCGTCGAGGTGCAGCTCGGCCAGGTCGGACCGCAGCACGGTGGCGCGCTCGTCGAGCGCCGCGCGCGCCGTCTCGACCATCGCCTCGGAGGCGTCGACGGCCACCACCCGCCCGCGGGGCAGCCGCTCGAGCAGCGCCCGCGTCACGCGCCCCGAGCCGCAGCCGGCGTCGAGCACCGTCTCGCCCCCCTCGAGCGCGAGGCGGTCGAGCACCCCCGCAGCCCAGGCCACCTGCGGGCTCGAGACCCGGTCGTAGGTGGCGGCGTCCCACTCGCGCGGGGCGGCGCCGAGTCTCACAGGGCCGTGGTCACCGGGCCGGAGCGCTCACGCTCGTGCTCGTAGCGCTCGAGCTCCTCCGTGTGCTGGAGGGTCACGGCGATGTCGTCTAGGCCGTTCAGCAGCCGGTGGCGGGTCTCGGCACGGATCTCGAAGGCCATCTCCCGGCCTCCGGCCTCCACGACCTGCCGCTCGAGGTCCACGACCGCCTCTCCCGCCTCCATGACCGCACGCACCTCGGCGTGGCTGAGCGTGACCGGCAGCAGCCCGATCTTCGTGCAGTTCGAGTAGAAGATGTCGGCGAAGGACGGCGCCAGGATGGCCCGGAAGCCGTAGTCCTGCAGACCCCAGGGCGCGTGCTCGCGCGACGAGCCCGACCCGAAGTTCGGCCCGGTGGCGAGGATGGGGTTCTTCGGCAGGTGCCAGCCCGGCTCCTTGGCCCAGTCGTAGAAGAGGAACTCGCCGAAGCCCGAGCGCTCCACGCGCTTGAGGAACTGCTTGGGCATGATCTGGTCGGTGTCCACGTCGGCGCGGTCGAGGACCGAGACGGCACCGGATATGAGGGTTACGGGCTCCACCCCTAGCCCTCGCCCCACGAGCGGATGTCCACGAAGCGCCCCTCGACCGCCGCGGCGGCGGCCATCTCGGGGGATACGAGGTGGCTACGCCCGCCACGTCCCTGGCGGCCCTCGAAGTTGCGGTTCGAGGTTGAGGCGCAGCGCTCCCCGGGGGCGAGGGTGTCGGGGTTCATGCCGAGGCACATCGAACACCCGGCCGAGCGCCAGTCGAAGCCGGCGGCCCGGAAGACCTCGTCGAGGCCCTCGGACTCGGCCTGGAGCTTCACCTGCTGGGAGCCGGGCACGACCATGGCGTCGACGGTGGAGGCCACCCTGCGACCGCGCACCATCTCGGCCGCGGCCCTCAGGTCGCCGATACGCGAGTTCGTGCAGGAGCCGATGAACACGCGGTCGAGGGGGATCTCCTCGATCGGCGTCCCGGCTTCGAGGCCCATGTAGGTCAGCGCTCGCTCCTCCCCCTCGCTGGCGGGCTCCGGCACCGCGCTCGTGACCGCCGCGACCATGCCGGGGGTCGTCCCCCACGTGACCTGGGGGGAGAGCTCCGAAGCGTCGATCCGCTCCTCGCGGTCGAAGGCCGCATCGGCGTCCGAGTGCAGCTCGCGCCAGTGCTCCGGCACCTCGGCCGGCGCCGCGGGGCGGCCGCGCAGCCACTCGAACGTGGTCTCGTCGGGGGCCACCATGCCCGCGCGGCCGCCGCCCTCGATGGTCATGTTGCAGATCGTCATCCGCCCCTCCATCGAGAGGGCCTCCACCGCCGGTCCGGCGTACTCGATGGCGTAGCCGGCTCCGCCGGCCACGCCGATGCGGCCGATGGTGCCGAGGATCAGGTCCTTGGCGGTGACCCCGAAGCCGAGCGCACCGTCGTAGGTGATGCGCATGGAGCGCGGCTTGCGCTGCTGGAGGGTCTGGGTGGCCAGGGCGTGCTCGACCTCGCTCGTGCCGATCCCGAAGGCGAGCGCCCCGAACGCTCCGTGCGTCGCGGTATGGGAGTCGCCGCACACGATGGTCATCCCCGGCTGGGTCACCCCGAGCTCGGGGCCGATCACGTGGACGATGCCCTGGCGCTCGGAGCCGATGGAGTAGATCGGCACGCCGAACTCTTCGCAGTTCCTCTCGAGGGTCTCCACCTGCACGCGGGAGAGCTGATCGTGGATCTGCCGTGCCATGGTCGAGCCGTCGGTGGGCACGTTGTGGTCGGCGGTGGCGAGCGTGCGGTCGGGGCGGCGAACGCTGCGGCCGGCGAGGCGCAGGGCGTCGAAGGCCTGCGGAGAGGTCACCTCGTGGACGAGGTGGAGGTCCACGTAGAGGATGCCCTCGGCGACCTCGTGCACATCCCAGATCTTGTCGAGCAGCGTTTGTGGCATCTGCGTCAGCTCCTCCTCAGGCCGGCGGACACCACGGCGAGGAAGCGCGCCTCGGTGGAGTCCGGGTTGTGGAAGTGGTGGGGAAGGTCTGCGTCGAAGGTCACGGCGTCGCCGCGGTCGAGCTCGTGGGGAACGCGGTCGCAGATCAGGCGCAGGCGCCCGGAGAGGACCACGGCCGTCTCGCGCGAGCCGGGCTCGTGCATGGGCGGGTCGTCGGGGCCGGCGGTCATCGCACCGCCTGCGAGGCGGTGCTCGGACACCTCGGCCCGCTGGCCCGGCAGCGGCGGAGTGAGCACCTCGTAGGCGTGCCCGCTCCGGCGCGAGCCCCCGGGGCGGCGCTCCCCCGCATGCACGACCGTGACCGCGTCGCCCTCGTCGAGGCGAAGGAGCTGCGAGAGCGAGAGCTCGAGCCCCGAGGCGATCCGGCCGGCCACCGACAGCGTCGGGCTCGTCTCGCCGCGCTCGACCTGGGAGAGCATGGGCGCCGAGACCCCGCTGCGCTCCCCGAGGCTTCGCAGAGAGAGGCCCATCGCCTCGCGGAGCGCGCGCACGCGTGGACCGATAGGGCTGTCGAGAGACGTCGGTTGGGGGAGAGCGGCGGCTTCGGTCGTCACGAGGGTCGTACGGTATCACGTACAACCGTATGTCAACTCTTGGCTGCGGGGAGACGCCTGGTCGGCCCATGGTTCGCCCCTCCCCCTTCACCGGCGGCGGTCGTCGATCTCGCGGGCGAGCAACGCCAGGGCGCCGATCTTCACCCCCACGAGCACCCGCTGGGTGAGGCCGACCGCATTGGGCGAGGCGATTACGGGGACTCCGAAGGCGAGCACCAGGAGCACGAGCACCGTCAGCGCCGCACGCCGGCCTCGTGCCGCGGCCCACGCGAGGCAGAGGGCGAGCGCCAGTGCCGCCACGGCGGCGCGTCCGGCCGTGATGTGAATGACCGCCTCGACGGTCTTGGGCGGCGCGAGAGTCGGGCCGTCGATCTGGAAGACCGCGGCCACGAGGATGAGCGCGGCGAACAGGGCCAGCAGTGCCCCGCTCCCCCGACCCGTCGCGCCTCGGAGCCGCCACAGCGACGGCACGAGCGCCACAGCGGCCAGCGCCCACGCTCCGAACGCGACACCGAGCAGAAGCGGATGCTCCATGCCGTACTCCGAGACGAAGCGACGCCATGGGTCCCGCGGGTCCAAGAGGTGGAGGACGGCCACGATCGCCACAAAGGCGACCAGCGCCCAAGGCGTGATCCCCAGCCGGCGGCGAGGGGTCGGCCGGGACGGCGAAGTGGTTGTGGCGCCCGCGGCCATCGTTCGCGTCAGTGTCCCGAATCACGATCACACGAATCACCGAGATCTGGAGGGGATGGCCGAGGAGCAGGAAGGCGCGTCTCGGAGGGCGCCCGCCACGGCAACGCCCGTGATCAGCTAGCCGCGGTCAGAGCGCCGCGCGCAACAGCGCCTCGAGCGCCTCCGCGCTCGGAGCACCTCCCGGAGTGGCGGCGAGCTGCGGGCGGACTGCGGCGGCACCCACCACCTCAGCCACCACCGCCTCCTCCACACCGAGCTCGGATAGCCGCGTCACGCCCGAGCGGGCCGCCACCCGGGCCGCGGCGGGCTGGGCGAGGGAGGCGTCCTGCTCCCCGGCCCCGAGAGCCTCGGCCAGCCGCCCGATTGGGGCGGGCGCGTGCTCCGCCACGAAGCCGATCGAGTGCGGGAGCATGACCGCGTTGGTCTCCGCGTGGGGAGTGCCCGCGACCGCGACGAGAGTCTGGCAGAGCACGTGGTGCAGGGTAAGGCCGGTCACCCCCACCGCGTAACCCCCGAGCAGCGCGCCGAGGGCGAGCCCCTCGCGGTGCGGCTCCTCCACCGAGAGAGCGAGGCTGATCAGCTCGGCCGCTCGGAGCGCGGCGAGATCGGTCACGGGTCCGCGCCCCGCCACGTAGAGCGCCTCGACCGCGTGGCCCAGCGCGTTCATGGCGCTCGCCGCGAGATCCGGCATCGGTTGGCTGGCCATGAGCTCGGGATCGGCGACCACCAGCGAAGGACGCACGGGCGCGACCCCGTCAATCCCCGCGGGCATACGGTGGATGGGGGTGGTGGGCGCCCCGGAGAGG
>Ga0136614_10003253_pt1 | contig 10359 bp, 8 predicted proteins | sample AntDrymUQ2792106_2_FD_106643 | JGI IMG/M metagenome (GOLD analysis project Ga0136614, IMG submission 106643) | Polar desert sand microbial communities from Dry Valleys, Antarctica - metaG UQ279 (21.06) | ecosystem: Environmental > Terrestrial > Soil > Desert | place: Antarctica: Dry Valley... | reverse complement strand
CGCCCCAGCCGCTCGGCGGACTCGATATCCAGCCAGCGGCGGCTGAGGATGGCTTGAGTGCGCCGTTCCTCCAAGGGCGCATCATCGAGAAAGGCATAGGGCCGCGCATTGAGGATCTCTTGGGCGAGCGGTGAGGGTTCGGTGAGATCGCGCGCAAGCAAGCGGATCCGTCCGGCTTCGATGGTTTTCAAGAGCGCTTCCAGCCCGTCGATGTCCATGGCGTCGGTGAGGCAATCGCTCAGCGTTTGCCGCACCAAGGGGTGGTCCGGGATCTCGCGCCGTCCGGACAGGTGCTCAAGACAGGCCACTTGATCGGGGAACACGAGCGCCAGGAGATCCTCCGCGCGCATGCGGTGCAAGCGTGGCGGGACCTTGCGTCCGCCCTGGGCGCGCGGGACGGCGAGGGAGATCGAAGCGTCCCAGCGCCAGCGCAAGGTGAACATCGGCGCATCGAGCAATGCCTGGGTCAAGACCTCGCGGATGCTGGCCGCGTTGAGATAGCCCCAAACGTCGGAGAGGGGAAAACTATGGGTCTCGCCGAGCGACAACACCACGGCGTCTTCCGTGGCCGCGGCCTGAAGCTCGAAGTTGAACTTGGCGCAGAAGCGTTTGCGTAGCGCCAGACCGAAGGCGCGATTGAGGCGCGCTCCGAACGCGGAGTGCAGGACCAACTGCATGCCGCCCGACTCATCGAAGAAGCGTTCCAGTACCAGCGTCTCCTGGGTCGGGAGCACGCCGAGCGCGGCGCGCGCGCTGGCCAGGTATTCAGCGAGCTGCAAGGTGGCGGGCTCGGTGAGTCCGCAGTGCAAGCGCAGCCAGCGGACGGCCTCCTCAATACCGCTCTCGACGAGCATCTGGTCGAGCAAGGCCCGAAGGCGGGATACGGCCTGTGATAAGGCGGCGGTCCGCCCGGGCGCCTCGCCCAGCCAAAAGGGAATGGTGGGCGGCTGGCCCCGGGCATCCTCCACCCGGACGATGCCGGTCTCCACGCGCAGGATCCGCCACGAGGTATTGCCGAGCTGGAAGATGTCGCCGGCCAGGCTTTCGATGGCGAAGTCCTCGTTGACCGTCCCGACGAAGGTGCCCGCCGGTTCTTGGCGCACTTCGTAGTCGGCGTTGTCGGGGATAGCTCCCCCGCAGGTCACGGCGACGAGACGGCTTCCGCGCCTAGCCCGCAACCGTCGCTGCACCGTGTCACGATGGAGATAGGCGCCGCGCCGGCCCCGGCGCGTCGTGAACCCCTCGGACAGCATGCGGACAAGCTGCTGGAATTCAGCTCGGGCGAGGGCGCGGTAAGGGTAGGTGCGCAAAACCAGATCATAGAGCTGATCTTCATCCCAGTCTTCGTTGGCGACCATGGCCACGATCTGCTGCGCGAGCACATCAAGCGGCCCCGGCGGTACCTTACCCTGATCGAGATCGCCGCGGCGGACGGCTTCGAGCAGCGCCGCGCACTCCACCAGATCGTCGCGGCTCAATGGAAACAGCCGGCCCTTCGGAAGCGCCGAGAGCGCATGGCCGGAGCGTCCGACGCGCTGGAGGAGCCCCGCGATTGATCGCGGGCTGCTGAGCTGGCACACGAGATCCACGTCGCCCACGTCGATCCCGAGCTCGAGCGAAGCGGTCGCAACGAGCGCGCGCAGCGCCCCGGCCTTGAGCCGCTGCTCGGCTTCGAGCCTGTGCTCGCGCGCCATGCTGCCGTGATGAGCCGTAATTGCGTCCGTGCCAAGGCGTTCGCTCAGATGGCGCGCCACCCGCTCAGCCATGCGCCGGGTGTTGACGAATACCAAGGTCGTGCGGTGCTCGGTGATGAGTGCCGCGAGGCGGGCATAGACTTCCTCCCAGACCTCGTTTGACATCACCGCGCTGAGCGGTGACGCTGGGATCTCGATCCCGAGATCCCACGCCCGCTCATGACCCATGTCGATGATCGTGCATTGGCGATTGGCGTTCGCATCGCAACCGGCTAGAAAGCGCGCGACCTCGTCGATGGGGCGCTGTGTCGCCGAGAGACCGATGCGGGTGAGCGGCAAACCGGCAAGCGCGTCGAGCCGGGCGAGGCTGAGCGCCAGATGAGCCCCGCGCTTATTACTAAAGAGGGCGTGGATCTCATCGATGATGACCGTGCGGGCGGAGCGCAGCATGTCCCGGCCACCGACGCTCGTGAGTAAGATATAAAGCGATTCCGGGGTCGTCACCAGGATGTGGGGCGGGTGCTTACGCATCGCAACACGGTCGCGGCTCGGCGTATCGCCGGTACGAACGAAAGCACGGATGGTTGCCTCAACCCCGTAACCCTCGCGCAACAGCGATTGAATCCCTTGCAGCGGTTCTTGAAGATTCCGCTCGACGTCGTTGCTGAGCGCTTTCAGCGGCGACACATACACGATCTCCGTCCGATCGCCGAGTTGCCCGCGTTCAGCTTTGCGCACGAGCGTATCGATCGCCGCGAGAAACGCCGCCAGTGTCTTGCCCGAGCCTGTCGGGGCCGCGATTAGGGTATGGCGGTTTTCAAGAATCGCGGGCCAAGCGCGTCGTTGGCAAGGCGTCGGCTCGCGGAACCGGCCCTGAAACCAGTCGCGAACGACCGGATGAAATCGATCCAGGCTCAATGCGGGTGACCCTGCACGATTTCAAAAAGTCTCCGGAAATAAGCGGCTGCTCCCATCCAGATCTCCGGTGTCGCGATATTCCAGCGGTGGGATAGCTTCGTTCAATAGGCTGCCGTCAAGGACTCGACCCAATATGATCTCATGATCGCCGGCAGCGCACCGGCTCGCAACCACGCACTCGAAATACGCCAGGCATTCCGCCAAGACCGGTGCGCCGGTGCGTTTTTGTGACCAATCGATCCCTGCCAGCTTGTTCTCGCATCGTGGTTGAGCGAAATGGGCGGCGAGCGTCATCTGGTCTTGGTGCAGCACATTGACGGTGAATGCCCCGCTCGCGATCAAGAGGGGATACGATGAGTTCCGCGGGTTTATAGCGAGGGCGAGCAGGAGCGGATCAAAAGACGCCTGCATCACCCAGGCGGCGGTGAAGGCATTGCACTCGCTGCCGCGGGCGACGCCCACGACATAGACGCCGTGGGTAAGCTGGCGGAAAAGGTGTGCGATCGCGGACATGGGTTTTTCGACGTATGCTTGATCGTACCCCTGGTGTGGGAGCCGGTCGAGTAGGTTCCGGCGGCGGATCGCCACCGGCGCGGTGCTCATCGCAATCGAAGAAGCGGAGAATGCGCTCGTCGCCTACCGCCGCGCGCAGCTCCGCTCACGACCGTAGATCCACGCAAAAAGGCAAGTGGCTCTGCATCGCAAACATTCTCCTTTACTGGAAAAAAGACGCTAATGCGCTGTCATGGGCAAGCATCTTGCACAAGGAGCGTATCGGAGAGTGTCCCTAGGGAAGACTCCGGCGCCTCAGTCAACCCATAAGGTCGTTCCTATGACACAAGAAACATCAGGAAAGTATGCAAAACAGAATGCCATAGACCTCAGCCCGGCGGCATCCGCGTGGCTCACCTCCCTGCATGAGAAAGTCCGTCCGAAGCACTTACCCGAACAGTATCCACGCATCGTCAATCGCATGGTGGAACTTTGGCAACAGCCGGACTTGATGCGTACGTACTTCGAGGAAATCATGGTCAACACGCGCGGCAATCGCGCGGGTTTTCCGGCCGAGGTTGTGGTCGAGCTCGGATCGCTCAAACACCACTACAACCGCGTGCTATTCCCGATCAAAATCGATGTGTGGGAAAAAATCTGGTCGAAAATGGACTAAGTCGTGGATCGGGTCGAGCTGACGGGATTGCGCCCGTCAGCTCGACCCGATCGCTCGCTATTTGGGATGCTTCGTGGCATCAATGCTGGCGTAAACCAGCAAAGCAATGAATGCTAAAATAAAGATCGAGACGATAATATCCATTCTATAATCCCCGCAGACGCTCAATTTCACTCGCGATCCTTTTATGCAGAACCAGAATCCCCACGGCGATCATTATGATTGCAGCGATGTCAGAAACTACGAGCAGGAGCTTGGCATTCTCATAGTTCAAAACCAACCAGGCCTATCAAACTGATGTCGGTCATCATGAGAATTCCGAGCCACAGTTTTAAATAGGCAATCTCCTTCAGCATATTCAGTTGTGACATACATACCGAATCCGCTTAGGCAAACGCATCGCGAAACAAAAACCGGGACGCCAAGCGTGCCTTCAATCTGTGTCTGGAAATACTCGGGCCAAACACCCGGTTCGTTTGGGTGGCTTGCCGGACTGCCTTGCATCTCGGGGTCGATGTGCGCCCGAAACAAATCCTGGTAAGCGGCTTGGCGCTCTCGGGCTAGCCGTGAGATATGCACGCACGGGATTGAGTTCAATATGCCGGTAAATAGGTGTGAGGAGATAGCGATCACCCTGGACCCGGCTTGCATGATACCGACCCTTGCTGCTCCGGCGGTAAGCGTGGTTTATGTACCGGACATAGTGCCCACCGAGCGTTTGCGTGACCTGGCTCGTCCCCTCCGCCGAGGATGGCGTCATCAACACATGGACATGATTAGTCATCAGCACATTGGTGTGAACGGAGAGTCGGTATTTTCGAGCGGCTTCGCCCAGGCATGCTAGCTGGAAGCGCTAATCCTCCTTCGCATAGAAGCAGGCTTGCCGATTATTGCCCGGCTCGATGACGTGCTCGGGGATCTACGATAAAGAAAGCTGCGACAGACGGGCCATGCGCAAGTCCCTTTGCTGATTATTTTAAGCGGCAGATAGCGTATCATATTCAAGTAGTTTTTTACTCTGACGTCGAACTGCCACCCCGAACTACCAATGAGACACCATCAGGAACAGCCGGTTTGCATTGGGAACACAGTATGACCCTCGATCTTACGTTCAAACAGGTCTGCGACCTCATCAAGAAGGACGGGAAGAAAGATCCAAAATTGATTGAGGCTGTGAACCACCTCCTTGGGTTCGCTCTGATCTGCTCACCTGTCATTTTCGGCCCGGAAGCAGCTGCGCTCCTGCCTACGCTGGCAGTGAAAAATGAGCTGGTAAAAATTGGCAAGGGAGTTTTCGAGAAACTTTCCAAGAAAAAGGATAACGACTACCTAGCCAGGCAAGAGCGTATGCAGATGGCCTATGGACTCCTTTGCTTCACAGCTTTCTTCGAGGCCTTGGATGAGCAGATTCCCGAAGCTCTCCGCAAAAAAATTGGGCTACTCAAAGGAGAGAAAGATTTCCTCGCTAAGGACGCGATGGCTAAAACCGCTGAGCAGGGGAAAGCGTCAGCGGACGTGTGCGAGCATGCGGATGCTCCACTCGCGTCCCTACCGCTCGCGTTCCCCCATCCAACGGAAACGCTAGATCAACAGGTTCAACGCCACGCCGATCTGTGGCAGCAAATGGGCGTAGGCTTTCTCAGTTTCATCCCGAAACTCGCCTTCTGGGAGCAAGCGGAAGAGAAGGAACAAGCCAAGATTCTGTCCGCGATCCAAAAAGTGCCCGAAGAAGCAAAAAAGTGCTTTGAGGCGCAATACTTCGAACTGGCCAGGCGCTTTGAAGACTTTGCTGTGTGGGCAAATCTCCAAGAGCACAAGAAAACTAAGGAAATGATTGGGGAGCTTTCTAAATATGTCAGACACCACGCAGCGCTTGCAAAGGCTGGGGACACTTTAATCGACATCGGTCTCGCAAATCTGCACGCTGCCGTCCTAGACATCCCGGAGACGCTCAGGATCAGCCAAGCGACGGACATTGTTGAAAGCTTGACTAAACACTATCAGGCGCGAGTTAACGACCCAATCATCGAGGACAAAGAAGAACCGCAGGACGATAAACCCCGCCTCTCGTTCCCCGCCGTTCGCGATGCCTTTATTCCCCAGTCTTTTCGGGTGCTACGGCAAACTGGTAAAGCACGGCGTTTGGAGGACGAAGCAACTTGGGAAGATTTGGCAAGACGAAATGACTTGGGCGCGTTCTTACTGAGTTATCTCAGCTCCCCTTACAGTACCGAAAGCCCATTACTCATTCTAGGCCATCCGGGCAGCGGCAAATCGCTCCTGACAACCGTGTTGTCGTCCCAACTGATGTCGAAGCACTTCACGGTGATTCGAGTTCCACTGCGCGAAGTCAACGCGGAAGCAGGAGTTGTGGCGCAGATTGAAGAAGCAATTCGGCGGATTACGAATATTAACGTCGATTCCTGGGCTAGGCTAAGTGGTGCGTTCAAGAACAGTCCGCCTTTGGTCGTTCTGGACGGTTACGATGAGTTGCTACAGGCAAGCGGAAAGGTGTTTTCAAGCTACTTGAAAGACGTACAACACTTTCAAAAGAGTGAAGTAGAGCAAGGCCGTCCCGTTAGAGTGATCGTCACGAGCCGGGTCACGCTCATCGATAAGGCGACGGTTCCCTCTGGAGCAACAATCCTGCGCCTGCTCGAATTCGACAAGAACCAGCGAGAGCGATGGATCTCGATTTGGAACAGGGCAAATGTGAACTATTTCAGGGAGGCGAACATCGAAAAATTCGCACTACTCGATGAGAACGAAATCGGTGCAGAGAAAATTCTGTCGTTGGCCGAACAACCACTTCTGCTCCTGATGTTGGCGCTATACGACTCAGAAGCCAACGATCTCAGAATCAGCACGGTTCTCGATCGCACAAAGCTCTACGACAGCCTTCTGCGGCGATTTGTGGCGAGGGAACGCGGAAAAGAGAAAGGGTTTGATGACCTGAATGCATCCGACAGGAAGAAGGCGCTCGACGTTGAGATGCAGCGGCTGGGTGTGGCAGCACTGGGAATGTATAACCGCAGAAAGGTACACATTCTGGCGACAAGTTAAACGAGGACTTGAAGTTTTTTAACGCTGGACCGCCCCCGCCAGTTCTCTCGGGTAGGCCCTTGAGCCAGGCCGACCTTTTGCTCGGCAGCTTCTTTTTTGTCCACAGGTCAAAGGCGCAACATAGTGCTGGTGCTCCTGAACAGCACGAAGAAATATCTGCCTTCGAGTTTCTGCATAACACTTTCGGTGAGTTCCTCACCGCTGATTTCGTTCTCAGGCGAGCCCTTACGGAAGCGGTCCAACTCAAGGTACTCAAACAGAACGAAGATCTTCGAGAGAATCTCGAGAAGCACCTCAATTCAGCCGATGGACTCCAGCGGCAATGGTTCGCGAGTATGGTCTACACCCCGCTCTTCACTCGTCCCGTGGTTCTGGAAATGATGCGCGAGTGGGTCGGCCACATCCTGCCCGAAAGGAACCTAACGAGACAGGGTTTTATATCCTACTTAGACACAATAATTCTTAATCAGATCAAGCGGCTGCTTACAAAAAGGGAGATGCCGTCAATCATCCGAAAAGAGACAGCACAAGAAGGCTACCGAGCCCCTTTTGGCGATCACCCGCTCCTCGGCCATATCGCCATTTACAGCATCAACCTGATCCTTCTGCGAATAATCGTCAGCGACGAGCCATTCGTTTTTGACGAAACCCAAATCGGCACGCATGAGGATGGTGCACGTCCTTGGGATCGACTGACGCACATTTGGCGATCGTGGTTCGCCGTCGACAACCTGAGTGCCGTGACCGCCATCATGGTCGCGGACAGAAATGAGTCTCAGATTACAGTGCGCGCGAAGGAGACGTTCCAGGTCTCGGAGAGCCGGAGTCGATTGGAGGCCTATTTGAATGTTGGAATTTCCCTGGGAGACAACATCTCAAGCGGACTTACGGGGCTGCTATTATTTCATCCATATAGGGACAATCCGCTAAACCTTGAAGACGTTGCCGCACGACTCCGTTCGGAGAGAATTGATCTTGACTTTCAGATCGCAATGAAGCGACTGTTCGAAAGTGAGCATCGGATAGCGTCCGAAGGCGCCGCGAATTTCATTGGGCTCGTACGGCAAGCCCTAGAAATGGCTCTGCACGGAGATAAGCACGAGGAGCTTGAGCACATCGTTCTTAGCTTAAGACGCGGCGTCAGACGCCTGAGGCAAGGAGACTTCCGGCGAATGCACGTAAGTGTCAGGTTCCGAGAGTTTTCGAAGGAATTCCATCCTAAAATGATCGCGGAAGTAGCAACAAGAAATCCACAGGCCGCGCTTGTTTTTTTGCAGGTTGCCAAGGAGATGACCGGTACTGAATGGAACCGCAGATATACTGATGCAATTCTAGAGTTCGGGCTAGGCCGTTATGACCCAATGGAACTGTGTGAACGCGATCCAGATGCCGTGCTGGCCTGGCTGCAACTGGCGCGGGAACTGGGCGGTGGACGGTTGCTGGAACGCGTCGGACCGAAGCTGTTCCATTCCGCTTTCTTTGAGCGGGCGCTTGACCCACGTAATCTAGTGGAACTAAGTGAGCGCAACCCTGAAGCCGCGGTAGCCTGGCTGCAACTGGCGCGGGAACTGGGCGGTGGACGGGTCCTGGAACGCTTCGGACCGAAGCTGTTCCATCCCGAGTTCTTTGAGCGGGCGCTTGACCCACGCTATCTACTGGAACTAAGTGAGCGCAACCCTGAAGCCGCGGTAGCCTGGCTGCAACTGGCGCGGGAACTGGGCGGTGGACAGTTCCTTAAACGCTATAAAGCGAAGCTCTCCGACCCTAATTTTTTGATACGACTGGCAAAAAAGTTCGGCGGCGGACAGTTCCCGGAACGGTACGAAGGAAAGCTTTTCCATCCTGACTTCATGGAGCAGGTGCTTGATCCGCGCTATCTAGTGGAACTAAGTGAGCGCAACCCTGAAGCCGCGCTGGCCTGGCTGCAACTGGTACGGGAGCTGGGCGGCGGACGGTTCCTGGAAGGGTACGAAGGAAAGCTTTTCCATCCTGACTTCATGGCGCGGGTGCTTGATCCGCGCTATTTGCTGGAACTGAGCGAACGCAATCCTGAAGCAACTCTTTTGTGGCTACAGTTTATTCTGGAGGTCGGTGGGCAACGTTTCCTGGAAAAACACGGCAGGGAATTCTTTGATCAGGCCTTCGATAGATTCGTCCTGACTCATCCTCTTCGCCAGAAGCCCTCCGCCCTCGCGGTGGCGTTACGCCTTGCCCGGGCTATTGAGTCGCCCCCAGTAACCGAAAGGATAGGCCAGTGGTTAGATTCCTTCTTTCTCGTCTCCGCCGCTGGTCATTCAGCGTTTTCAGCTTTGCCTTTGGCGTCGCTCCCTGATCTTCATTGGCTGGCCAGCAGGACCGGTCATAAACAATTAATGTCGGAACTCAGCGTCGTCTCTCGCCTGGAAAGTTCTGGGATCGTCCAACCCGATGCTGCACCGGACGCTCCCGATCGTCGCGCCCGTGAGCTTTAGTCTTGGTCTGCCCAAGAAGGCGGATGAACAAGAGTTCGCGGTCAGAGTAAAAATTCCCACGCTACCGCGGCCTAGTTTCCGTGCGCTGCGGTCCCGGCTTTTGTTTCGCGATGCGTAAAGCAAGCGTGGCTTCAATCTGTCGTCCCCTTCGCCGCGGCTGGCGTCGTCAACACATGGACGTGATTAGGCTTCATCGCAAGACGTGTACAGAGACTCGGTATTTTCGAGCGGCTTCGCCCAGATACCTCCGCATAGAAGCAGGCTTGGCGATTATCGCCCCCTCCATGACGTGCGGGGGGATCGACGACGGGCCATACCTCCCAGTCCCTCAGTATTGTTCCTTTCGACGAAAAGGGCGTTTATTGTTTATACCTGAGTATACCTACCAGGGGTATAATATTGCATGTGAGCCGCGCGTCTTCCTCGGAAAAGCCCCGCACTGGGTCGGATCATCAAAGAAAGATTTGCTGGCCTTCCCGGAAGAAGTTATCGATGACATTGGATACGCGCTCGGGGTGGTGCAACTTGGTGGAACGTCGCCCTCGGCGAAGTCATGGAAAGTCGAGGGGCCGGGCGTGTTGGAGATTGTGAAGGGTTTTCGAGGTGACGCATATCGCGTGGTCTATAGCGTGCGGTTTAAGGAAGCGGTATATGTACTGCACTGCTTTCAGAAGAAATCGCCTTCCGGATATCAGCACGGCGAAGAGCGATACGAGGTTGATTCATGAACGATTGAAGGCGGCTCAAGTGGATTACGAGGTACGTTATGGCAAAAAAGCGTGATGTGGTTGAAGCGGGGAGCGGAAATGTGTTTGAAGACTTGGGCTTTGCCGATGCCGGCGAACGCAGGCTGACGGTGCAGCTTGCGATGCGGGTAAACGAGCTCATCGAAGATCGCGGTCTCACCCAGGTGAAGGCGGCTAAGCTTTTTGTTATTCCGCAGCCGCACGTCTCTGAGTTGGCGAACTACAAGCTCAGCCGGTTCTCCTCAGAGCGACTTATGCATTTCATTACTCTCCTCGATCGTGATGTGGAGATCGTGATT
>Ga0136614_10003252_pt1 | contig 10360 bp, 12 predicted proteins | sample AntDrymUQ2792106_2_FD_106643 | JGI IMG/M metagenome (GOLD analysis project Ga0136614, IMG submission 106643) | Polar desert sand microbial communities from Dry Valleys, Antarctica - metaG UQ279 (21.06) | ecosystem: Environmental > Terrestrial > Soil > Desert | place: Antarctica: Dry Valley... | reverse complement strand
GCTTTAATTTCGTCGCGTAACTCCTCCATTCGCCCGTAACGCGCTTCGGGTTCTTTGGCGAGGGCGCGATCTAGGATTTGTTGAACGCGCGGTGAAACGAAATCGGAACGCATCTCGTTGAACGGGCGCGGCTGGTCGTTCAACACGGCGCGGCGCACTTCGGCGCTTGTCTTGCCGCGAAATGGCCACGTGCCCGCAAGCATCTCGTAGAGCAGCACGCCCGTTGAAAAGATGTCGGCGCGGTGGTCGGCCGCCCCGCCGCGCGCTTGCTCCGGCGCGGCGTAAGTCGCTGTCCCGTAAGGCACGCCAAACTCGGTGAGATGAACGTCATCAGTCCGCGTTTGAGAATGCGCTCCCGCGTCGAGCAGTTTGGCGAGTCCGAAATCTAAAACTTTGACGAGTCCGCTACTGTTGACCATCACGTTGCCCGCTTTGATGTCGCGGTGGATGATGCCCTTGCTGTGCGCGGCGGCGAGCGCGTCTGAAGTCTGCGCGGCGATGGAGAGAGCGCTGGCAAGTTCAAGCGGACGCCCCCCCACAAGTTCGCGCACGTTTCTGCCCTCGATGTATTGCATCGCAATGAAATGCACGCCCTCCGTTTCGTGCAGGCCGTAGATCGTGCAGATGTTCGGGTGATCCAAAGACGACGCGAGTTGGGCTTCGCGCTCGAAGCGTTGCATGTTAATTTTCTTCTCGGTCAGTTCAGGCGAGAGGACTTTGACGACGACGGGGCGATTTAATTTCACATCAACCGCTTTATAAACTTCTCCCTGCCCGCCCGCGCCTAAGCGTTCCGTGAGCCGGTAATTGATTAACGTGCGCCCGATCATTGTCGTTAGCTTCCCGAAGCGAGTTCCACTTCTTGTTGCGTTTCGCGTGCGTTCACTTCGTAGTTCGTGATGAACAACTCTTTACCTTTCGGCGCGAAGTCTCTACGGAAGTTGTTCATGCCGTACTGCAATTCCCACTCGTAGATGTTGGCGAACGGAAAGTTATTTCTAATCTCCGGCGAATCATCATAAGTTACGAGCCACTTATGCGAATAAGCTTTCAAACTCTCGGCGAACTCATCGTGATTAAAACTGCTGTGCAAGCGGCCGCGCCTGCCGTAAAGCTTCGATTTCGCCGCGCTCAAGTAGGGCGGATCGAGAAAGACGAAACAACCATCTCCCGGCGCTCGCAAAACCTCGCGGTAGTCGAGGTTTGTGATCCTGACTCCTTCGAGAACGTCGCGCAGTTCGCCCAGCCGCTTGATTGACGACTCTGTAAATCTACTTTCAAAAGCCTTCTGCGAATAACCGCCCGCGTCAACCGTGCCGGAAAACGTGATGCGGTTGAGGACGAAAAACCGCACGGCGCGCTCCATCCCGGAAAGCTCCGCGTCGTAATTCGCCGTTAAGTCCTGAAACAATTTTCTGCCGTCCCGTGCCACTGTTTTAACTCTTGCGACTTCCGCCGTCAAACTTTTAAGGTCGCTTTGCGCACACTTCCAAAAACAATACAGATCAGGGTTCAAATCGTTAATCCACACGCGCGCGTGCGGCATTAGTTGGCGCAGACGAATGAAAAGCGAACCGCCCCCGACGAACGGCTCTCTGTACTCCGAAAAGGCTGCGGGCAGGAAGCGTTCGATCTGCTCCAAAGCTTTCGACTTGCCGCCGGGGTAGCGCAGCGGACTTCTCACGATTTTCACTTTTCGTGATGTCATTATAAGCTACAGCATGAACGCGCGTTAAATTAAAAAGTTGTTTCTCGGAAATTGGAAAGGCGAACTCGATGTTAAGTCCGCCTTTCGAGTTTCAAGCAAGACGTGCGTGTGCAACTATTTCGCCGTGCCGAGTTGCGCGAGGATGAAAGCGTAGTCGAAGGCGACTTCGCGTAGGGCGTCGTAGCGACCGCTTGATCCGCCGTGACCCGCGCCCATATTGGTTCGGAAGAGGAGCGTGTTCGAGTCGGTTTTCATCGCACGCAGTTTGGCGACATACTTCGCCGGTTCCCAATACATCACCTGTGAGTCGTTCAAACTCGTGCGCACGAGGATCGCCGGGTAGTTCTTCCGCTCGATGTTGTCGTAAGGGCTGTAAGACTTCATGTAACGGTAAGCGGCTTCGTCGTTCGGGTTACCCCACTCCAAGTATTCGCCGACGGTCAAGGGCAGAGATGAATCGAGCATCGTGTTAATCACGTCAACGAACGGCACGAGCGAGACGACCGCCTTGAAGAGATCGGGGCGCATGTTCGTGACCGCGCCCATTAAAAGTCCACCCGCGCTCCCACCCTGAATCACGAGGCGATCCGACGAAGTGTACTTCTCTTTGACGAGATGTTCGGCGCAACTGATGAAGTCGGTGAAGGTATTCTTCTTCAACCTCATCTTGCCCGTGTCGTGCCACTCTTCGCCCATGTCTCCGCCGCCGCGAATGTGGGCGACTGCGTAGGCGACTCCGCGATTAAGAAGACTGAGGCGCGGGCTTGAGAACGTCGGCTGCTGCGAGCTTCCATATGAGCCGTAGGCGTAGAGCAAGAGGGGCGTCGTGCCGTCGCGCTTCATCCCCTTTTTGTAAACGAGCGACATGGGGATGCGCGCGCCGTCAGCGGCGATGGCATAAATGCGTTCGCTCGCGTAATTGTTCGCGTCGTAGCCGCCGAGCACTTCCGTCTGCTTCAGGAGTTTCCGCTCGCGCGTCTTCATGTTGTAGTCATAGACGGACGAGGGGGTGATGAATGATTGGTATTGAAAGCGAAAAGTGTCGGTGTCGTATTCCGGATTCGCGTCGCCGAACACAGTGTAGACTGGTTCAGGCATCTCGACGCGGAAGGACTTACCCACGCGGCCGCCGTTAATTTCGGTGACGTTCAAATATTGAAGCGCGTTTTCGCGCTCGGCCACAACGAAGTAATTTTTGAAGAAGCTGGCGTTCTCCAACTTCACCGTCGGGCGGTAGGTAATCACCTCGCGCCAATTCTTCCGCGACGGATCGGAGACGGGCGCACGGACGAGGCGGAAATTTTTCGCTTTGTCGTTCGTGCGAATGTAGAAGCTGCCTTCGTGGTGATCGACGTAGTACTCGTGTTCGCTTTCGCGCGGCAAAATCAGAGTGGGCGCATTCGCAGGCTTGTCGGTCGGGATGTAGCGCCACTCGCTCGCTTCGGAACTGGCCGATCCGATGAGAATGTATTTGCGGTCGCGCGTGCGCGTGGCGAAGGCGCGATAGAGTTCGTCTTTTTCTTCATAAACGAGCGCGTCTTCTTTGTCGCCGCCTTTTGTGCCGACGGCGTGGCGGTAAATTCTGTAGGGGCGTTTCGCCGCGTCTTCCATGCCGTAGAAAAGCGTTTTATTGTCTGCCGCCCAAACCGCTCCTAAAGTTCGTTCAACGCGGTCGGGGAGCAGTTCTCCGGTGCGCAAATCTTTGACGTAAAGCGTGTACTGACGAAAGCCCGTCGTGTCGGTTGAGTAAGCGAGAAGATTGCCGTCGTCGCTTACGGAGTAGGTGCCGAGTCCGAGAAACTTGTGACCGCGCGCGAGTTCGTTTAAGTCGAGCGTCACCTCTTCTTTCGCTTCAAGGTTGCCGCGCTTGCGGCACAAGATCGGATATTGTTTGCCTTCTTCAGTGCGCGAATAATAAAAGTAGTCGCCGAAACGGTAAGGGACGCTTAAATCCGTCTGCTTGATGCGCCCCAAGATTTCATCGTAAAGCGTCTTCTGTAACGCTTCGGTCGGACGCATCACTTCTTCCGTGTAACGGTTCTCGGCTTCGAGATAAGAGATCACTTCGGGGTTCGTCTTCTCGCGCAGCCAATAGTAATCGTCAACGAGCGTGTCGCCGTGAATGCGTGTGGTCTTCGGAATCTTTTTCGCAACGGGCGGTTGCGTGCCATTTGAAACAAGGCGATCTGTTTGTGCTTCGAGTGTGGTGTTCATAATGAAAGATAAGCTCACGGCGAGCGCGAGCGTTTGAAAGAGCGTGCAGCTAAACTTCGGGCGCATTCGATTCGTGCCTCCTGCGATTAAATTCTTACGGTTGGATGCGGACTTTCTAAACTCGTGCGGCGATCAAGTTGATATACGTTCGATGTGCGCAAAGAGTTCTTTATTCACGAAGCGGGAAACGACTTTTGCACGAAGTAAAATTCGGATGCCAAGCGTCGCGGCCCGAAACTTCGGAGATAAATCTAAAGAGATGGATTTTTAAGTGACGAGCGCACGGCTCGTCTTCAGTCGTGAACCGTTCAACCGCGCGGCGGCGTGCCCCAGCCTGATGAAATGTATTCGCCGTTTTCGACGATGCAGGGCACGGTCGGGTCGCCATCCGAATAGCGAAGCATTTCGGCGCGACGCTCGCGGTCACTCTGGGCGTCGTATTCTGTCCATTCGACGCCCTGCTCCGTGTAGTGGTCGCGCGCCTTCTGGCAATAAGGGCAGTTGGGTTTGACGTATATTACGAGTGCCATGTGCGTTCCTTCCTTTAGAGTTCGTTAGTTTAGCAGCACCGCGCCATCTCACACAAAGGGATGCGAAGCGCACCCGCGTGCGGTTATACTCGCTCGAAGGGAGAAGTTGTGCGCAGCTTGTCGGCAAGGAGCGAGTGTTTTTCGTGAACGCGAACGACGATCTTTTTGAGCCTTACGATAAATTGATCTCGATTGAAATTCTCGGTCGCCGGGTGGAAGTGCCGGAGAACAATCACCTGCTGCGCTGCTTTCAATTTCTCTCGATGCGGACGATCTCCTACGGCGATTTCTGCTGGAACGGCGACTGTGCGCGTTGCGAATTCAAATACCACGAAGCCGGGCAAACGCGAGCCGATGATCGCGCTGCACTCGCCTGCCGCTTCCGCGCGCGCGAGGGTTTAGTGATCACGAGTTTGAATCGTTTCATCGAGTTGGAAGGAATTAACAAATAGGTCGGCGCAAACCGCATCGCGTGAAATGCGCTCGCCCGCAATCGCGGAATGAATTGATGACACTAAGGATTTTGGGAGTCAACGGAAGTATGCGTGCTCGTGCACACAGCGCAAGCGCGCTCACGGTCGCATTGGAAGCGGCGGGCGAACGGGGCGCGGAGATTCGCACGCTCGATCTGCGCCGCACGCTTTTGCCGATGTATAACCCGGACGTGGAAGTTGCGGAGACAGGAGAAGTGCGCGAGGCGCTGGCGGCGGTCGAATGGGCGAACGCCTTTGTGCTTGCCACTCCCGATTATCACGGCTCGATGTCCGGCGCGATGAAGAACTTTCTCGATCACTTCTGGACGGAGTTTGCCGGAAAAGTTTTTACTTACGTTTGCGCGTCGCACGAAAAAGGTTTAACCGCGATGGATCAGATGCGCACGGCCGTGCGCCAATGCTACGGCTGGAGTTTGCCTTACGGCGTGGCTGTCAACCCCGAAGAAGATTTAGACGCGGAAGGAAACGTCACGCGCGCGGCGACGATCAAACGACTTCGTATGCTCGCGCGCGATCTCACAATTTACGGCACGCTCATCAGCGAACAATTCGAGCGCGATCTGTTAAGCGACGATACCCACTCTTTCGCTGCGCGCTATCGCAAATGAAATGTTCCGCACTTCGTGAGGCGAAAGTTTTGCGCCCATAAAATTTCAACTTTGGAATCTCGAATCGAAAACACAAAAACTTCCTTTGACGTTTGCATAATTGGCGCAGGCCCTGCCGGACTCTCTGCTGCCCTGTGGTGCAACGAATTGGGTTTGCGCGCTGTCTTGCTCGAACGCCGACGCGAGATCGGCGGGCAGCTTTTATGGATTCACAACAAAATTGAAAATCATCTCGGCGCGCGCGCTGCGAACGGGCGGGAGTTGCGCGAACAATTCGCACAACAGATCGAAGAAGCAAAATTCGACTTGCGCGTTGGAATTAACATCCAAAACATTTGCTTGGATAAAAAGCGTCTTGAGATCGCAGACGGCGAAACAATTCATGCGCGGAGTGTGGTTATCGCCACAGGCTTAAGCCGGAAAACTTTGGGCGTTCTGGGCGAAGCAGAGTTTGCGGGGCGCGGCATGATGGAGTCGGCGACGGGCGACCGTGCGTCGTTTGCCGGACGCGACGTGTGTGTGGTCGGCGGCGGCGATTCGGCCGTTGAAAACGCTTTGCTGCTTGCGGAAGTTTGCCGCAGCGTGGCGCTCGTCCATCGCGGCGAAGCGCTGCGCGCCCGGCCTCAGTTCGTCAAACGATTGAACAACTCGCCACTCGTCCGCGTTTATCTTCGATCAAAAATCGAGCGCATCATCGGCGACGAAGAAGTTGAAGCGGTGCGAATCGTAAATAGTGAAGGTTGCGCAGCTACGGAGTTGAAAGCGCACGGCGTTCTGGTACGCATTGGCTACGAGCCGAACACGAAGATGTTTCGTGGCGAATTGAAGTTGAACGCGGAAAACTACATTTCAGTTTCAAATGAAGGCGAAACAAACATCAGAGATGTTTTTGCTGTCGGCGATGTCGCCAATCCGCTTGCGCCGACGATTAGCGGAGCAGTCGGCGCGGGTGCGACCGCCGCAAAAGTTATCGCCTCGCGCCTCACTGCCACGACGAGAACGCAGATGATACTTCAATGAACCACAAAACTATTTCACCGACGGAGCTTCACCAACGCATCGCAAGCGGAAACATCATTCGTTTGATCGATGTGCGCGAACCGCAGGAGCATGAGATCGCGCGTATCGAGTGCGCGCAACTTCTGCCGCTCAGTCGTTTTCACGAATGGTCGCACGCCTTAAACCCGGAGGAGGAAACGGTTGTGATGTGTCATCACGGAATCAGAAGCGCGCAAGTCTGTTCTGTGTTGGCGCGCGTGGGGTTTAAGAATTTATCCAATCTCGCGGGCGGGATTGACCGCTGGTCGGCGGAAGTTGACGAAAACGTGCCTCGTTACTGAAAGCATTGACGCGTTTTAAGTTGAATGGAAAGGGCGGCGCGAGAGCACCATGAACGGGGTTGACGATCAATCAGCTCGGCTGATTTGTTGGGCGAAGGGTCGGGAGCAACTCAATAATGAAACCTGCACGCCAGAATCCTAATCTTTTCTTCTGTAACTTGATAGACAAGCCGATGTTCTTGATCTATTCGCCGCGACCAGCAACCTTTCAACTCATGCTTCAACGGCTCCGGCTTTCCAATGCCTTTGAAAGGATCACGCTGCACATCTTTTACCAGGCTCACGATGCGCAGCGCCTTCTGACGATCTTGCCCAATCCACCAAGCTAAATCTTCAAAGGCGTCAATATCAAATTCCAAGCCTCTCGCTGGCTTCATCAAACGGGATTCCTTCCTGACGTTCCTTAGCCTCCAAAAGACGACGCTTCATATTCTCGCTTTTCAGCAAATATGCCGTTTCTTTTTCAGACTCAATTTCACGCCATAATTCGATAGGCACAATAACGCCAACAGGATTGCCGCTTTCGTCCGATACATACTGAATTTCTGCCATAATACAAACCTCTCACGTCAAGAATTACATGGAGAATGTATCAAAGTATTTATCGCCGCTCAATGACTTATCAGCGCGCGCCGCCCAACACAGTATCTGACCGGCGCGGCCCGACAAAAATGTTGGGGTAGAAACAAGTTTGTTGCCTCTCTGTGGTCTATGTGAAGCGCGTTTCTGATGCAGACGCTCGACTTTTCCGCGCCTTCAAGCATGGTCAACGATTTCGTTCGCTCCTTCTTTGCGCGCGCAGTGGGCACAGCAGTAGAACGTGCCGTTCGCCTCGATGCCGTGACCGAGAATCTTGCAGCCGCAGTTGTTGCACACGGGCGCGAGTTTATGGATCGCGCACTCAAAACTGTCGAACACGTGAGTGACGCCCGCCGTGATAACTTCAAAAGATAGATAATAGTCATTTCCGCACACTTCACATTTTGCCATCCTTGACCGCCTTTCGTCTGCCAGCGCGCAAGGAGCGGAACGCTGTCGATTGCCGCCCCTGTCGCGCTCCCTTAAGTTGCTGATTTTGGAACCTGTGTTTTTTTGCGTCCGCTGTTAACCTCGCAGCTATGTGAAGCGTTATATATTTATGTGCGAAGCAGAATCAAGCGAAGTTTAATTAAACTAATGGCGAAGTTGCGACGAAGGAGACGAAGATGAGTAACGAAGGACTTAAGATATTCATGGAAAATCTGCAGTCGATGATCGTCAGCCTCGGCTTTTTTATTTTGATCGGCTGGGTGATCGCAACGACCGTGAGCGCGCTCAGGCACAAGATGAACATTCGCGCGCAGACGGAACTTCACAATCGATTGCTGGAGAAATTCGGATCGGCGGGCGAGTTTACCGCTTACCTGCAAACGCCGAACGGGGAGCGTTTCTTTGAGAATCTGGCGGCGGAGCGCACGCACCCGGCGGGCAAGATTCTCGGATCAATTCAGAAGGGCGCGATCCTCACCGTCGTCGGGCTGGGTTTGCTGCTTTTGCACGTTTTATACAGCGCCGTCGATGAAGGCATCTTCTTGATTTCAGGTGTGCTCGTGCTGGCGCTCGGCGCGGGATTTCTGATTTCATCTGCGCTGTCTTACCGTTTGTCGAAAGCATGGGGACTGCTGTCGGACGCGGATGCGCGCGAGCGTCGCCGTTTGGCCGCGTCAGAATCTTTAAGCTCTTAACTTTTGCTGCAATCGCGTTTGTCAGATGTTTCGAGACGCAACTTTTACAGAAGAACTGCCTGCTAACTGCGCTCATGACCGCTTAGCGCAGGCGGCGCAATCACACGCCATGGATGAAACGACTTTCGAGGAGTTCTACGCCGAAACTGCGCGCGCGCTCTGGTCGTACATCCGTCGTGTGTCGGGCAGCGCTGAGTTGGCCGATGAGTTGCTTCAAGAATCATTCTTCCGCTTACTGCGCGCGCCGCTTCCGATGACAGATGAAGTTCATTTGAAATCTTATCTCTACAAAATCGCAACCAACTTGATTCATGATCACCGACGCGGGGTGAAGCGTGAAGCGTTCTGGCGACTTCGTTTGCCAGCGCCCGAGGAAGCGTATAAGGATTCGTCGCTCGATTCGGACACGATGCGAACCTTCGCGGAACTCAAGCCGCAGGAGCGCGCGCTGCTCTGGCTCGCGTATGTCGAAGGTTACGAACACCGCGAGATCGCCCACGTAATGCAACTCGCGGAAAAGAGCGTGCGCGTGCTGCTGTTTCGCGCGCGGCGCAAACTCGCGCACTCTCTTGAGAAGAAAGGCATCAACGCGGAGGTCGCGCTATGAAACAGGAAGCTTGTGCTCACGAGCAGGCGGTGACGAAAGCTATTGCCGCGAATAGATTGAACGAAGATTTGCGCGCGCATCTTGCGACGTGCGACGAGTGCCGGGAAGCTGCTGACGTTGCAAGTTGGATGATCAAAATTGCGGAAGCCACTGAAGCGGAGCGTGCGCTGCCGTCCGCCAGTTTCATCCGGTGGAGGTCACAGCTATTGAAGAGACAGGAAGACGTCCAACGCGCCACGCGCCCGATTAGGATCATTCAAGTTGTTTCCGGACTGATCGTCGGGCTCGCCGTTTTTGTCTTGCTGCTCCGGCAACCATCCGCCATCGAACACGGACTGGCGCTGTTTCGCCCGCCATGGGCGAATCTATTCTCGTCCGGTAACGAGTTTTATGCTCTCCTGTTAGTAGCTTCGTTGTGCGTTCCCGTGCTCTGTTTGGCGGTCGTCTTTGCTCTCAACTCAGCTCTAAAGATAAATTTTGAGCGATGACCAAACGCCTCGCTCTCTGAACTCGTTGTATCTGATTTACGGCAAACGCCGCGCAGGGTGTCTTCTCTGCGCGGCGTTTGCCGTAAATCAGATTATCTGTTGCGTCACATCTCGCTAACGCTAATTCCCCATCCGTGTCGCGTCCGCGTCAGTCTGCGCGGGTCGCCCCTCGGCATCAAGCACTGTGATGTTCGCGCCAACTCCTTCGAGCGAGCGCAGTCCCGGCTCGATCACTTTGCGATCACCGACAACGAGGATCGCCATCCGTGACGGATCGAGGTAGCGATTCGCCACGCGCTTGATGTCGTCGATGGTGACGGCTTTGACGCGCGCGATGTAGTTATTGAAGTAATCATCCGGCAAACCGTAGAGCACAATGTCTTCAAGGCGTCCGGCGAGTTGCCCCGAAGTCTCAAAGCCGCGCGGGAAGCCACGAATGATCGCTTGCTTTGCATAATCAAGTTCTTGCGGCGTAACGGGAATGTCGCCGCGAATGCCGCGCAACTCTTTCAAAAACTCTTGCACCGATTCTTTCGTGACGGCCGTCTGCACGCCTGCTGAAGCCGTGAACGGCCCCGCCGCGCGGCGATAACTAAACGCCGTGCGCGCGCCGTATGTGTAGCCTTTCTCTTCGCGCAAATTAAGAT
>Ga0136614_10003249_pt1 | contig 10363 bp, 13 predicted proteins | sample AntDrymUQ2792106_2_FD_106643 | JGI IMG/M metagenome (GOLD analysis project Ga0136614, IMG submission 106643) | Polar desert sand microbial communities from Dry Valleys, Antarctica - metaG UQ279 (21.06) | ecosystem: Environmental > Terrestrial > Soil > Desert | place: Antarctica: Dry Valley... | reverse complement strand
GGCCATAGCCCATCGCGCCCGAGCTCGGCGCGAGCTGCGTGCGAAGACCCGAGTACTGCCAGAAGCGATGCGCCCAGGTCGCGAAGTTGCCGGCGCCGTTGGCGATGATCGCGTCGGGGGGAACCGCGCGCGCCAGAATTTGCACCGCTTCCCATAGATCGAGGGCGGGGTCACCGTGCGCATACACCGCGGGACGTTGCTGCCACGCGATGAGCTCCTCGCGCGCCTGCACCACCGACTCGCGCCATGGCGGCTCTTCGATCGGGACCATCATCGCCAGGCGCGATGCGAACTGCGGCGGACCGGAGCTGATCATCAGCTGCGCCTGAAACACGCGCCCGAGTTCTTCGGTGCTGGCGTGCACATGGACCAGTGTTTGCGCGGGCACCGGCGCGTCGAGCAGTGTGTAGCCCGACGTGGTTGCCTCGCCCAGCCGCGGCCCGATCGCCAGAATCAGATCAGCGTCTTTGACGCGCTGCGCGAGCTTTGGATTGATGCCGATGCCGACATCGCCGATGTAGTTCGGGTGACGGTTATCGAACAAGTCCTGATAGCGAAACGCGCACGCGACCGGCAGATAGTTCGCTTCGGCGAAGCGCTTGAAGTTGTCGCAAGCAGACGGCGTCCAGCCGAAGCCGCCGAGAATCACGAGCGGCCGCTGCGCACGCCCGAGCAAACGGCGCAGTGCGGCAATCTGCATGTCGCTCGGCGCAGCGTGCACCGGCTGATGGCACAATGCGTCGCCGACCTCTGCCTTCATCGACTGCATGTCTTCGGGCAGCGCGAGCACGACCGGCCCGGCGCGCCCGCTGGTGGCCACCTGAAATGCGCGCGCAACGTACTCAGGCACGCGGTCGGCACGATCGATCTGCGCGACCCACTTGGTCATCTGGCCGAACATGCGGCGATAGTCGATCTCCTGAAACGCCTCGCGCTCGACGAAGCCGTTGCCCACCTGGCCGATAAAGAGAATCAGCGGCGACGAATCCTGGTACGCCACATGCACGCCGATCGCCGCGTTGGTCGCGCCGGGCCCGCGCGTCACGAACGCGACGCCCGGCTGCCCGGTCAGCTTCGCGTACGCCTCGGCCATATAGGTGGCGCCCGATTCGTGCCGGTTGACGATCAGCTTGATCATCTCGCGCGAGTCGTAGAGCGCATCGAGCACCGGCAGAAAACTTTCGCCCGGGACGGTAAAGGCGTGATTGACGCCCTGGATCAACAGTTGATCGACGAGCAGGCGGGCGCCGGTGCGGGAAGGCATGGGGCGTGAGTGTAAGGTTTAGGCTTACCTAGGCGTCATGAAAAGCAGGAGGCGGCAATGGGCACACCGATTCCCGCGCGCGCGGTGAATCTAGACGAGGTGGCGGTTCTCGTCGATCAACTCGAGCGTGATCTTGCAAAAGCGCGTGCGGGTGGTGCAAGCGTCGATACTCTGCGCGCGGAGGTCGAGCAGTTGCGCGCGGCACTCAGCGTGGCCGAGCCTTCGTACGACGACGTGCACGTCGGCCTGCACAGTGTGCGCACTACGCTCGATGAACTGGGAGATGATCTGAAAAGCGGCGCGCTGACCGGCTCCGATTACCTCGCTCGCATCGGACGCTTGCTCGGGCTCGGATAGGTCGGCACTCGATGAACTACGTCAACGTCGGCAACAGCGGCCTTAAGGTCTCGCGCATCGCGCTGGGCATGATGACGTTCGGCACGTCTGACTGGCGGCCGTGGGTGCTCGAGGAAGCGGCAGCGCGGCCGATCGTGCAGCGCGCGGTGGAGCTCGGCGTCAACCTGTTCGACACCGCGGACATGTACTCGGCCGGCGTGTCGGAGCAGATCACCGGCCGTCTGTTGCACGAGTTCGCGCCGCGCGACGAGATCGTGATTGCGACCAAGCTGTATTTTCCCGTCGACCTCGCGTTCAAGGGCGGCAACGCGGCGGCGCCGAAGCCGGTCGCGCGACCGAACATGAGCGGGCTGTCGCGCAAGCGCATCTTTGCCGCGGTCGATGCCAGCTTGCAGCGGCTGGGCGTCGAAGCGATCGATCTGTATCAAATCCATCGCTTTGATTCCGTCACGCCGGTGGAGGAAACGATGGAGGCGCTGCACGACCTCGTGCGCGCCGGCAAGGTGCGCTACCTGGGCGCGTCGAGCATGTGGGCCTGGCAGTTTGCGAAGATGCAGCACGCAGCCGAACGTAACGGCTGGACCCGCTTCGTGTCGATGCAGAACCATTACAACCTGGCGTACCGCGAGGAAGAACGCGAAGTGATACCGCTGTGCCGCGATCAAGGCGTCGGCCTGCTCCCGTGGAGCCCGCTAGCACGCGGTTTTCTAGCGGGCAACCGCGCGCGCGACGCGAGCCAAGAAAAATCCGTGGGTGCAACTTCACGTGCGCAAAGCGATGACATCGCGCAGAAGTACTACTACCAGGACGGCGATCACGCAGTGGCAGCCGCGCTCGGCACGATGGCGCAATCAAAGGGGGTTTCCAACGCGACGCTTGCGTACGCGTGGTTGCTGAATCAGCCCGGCGTCAGTGCACCGATCGTCGGCGCTAGCAAGACGTGGCAGATCGAACAGGCAGTGCAGGCGGTCGATGTAGCATTGAGCGTCGAAGAGCTGGCGTCACTGGCGGCGCCGTATCGGCCGCACCCGGTACTCGGGCATCAGTGAAGAAAGAAAACGGCCGCGATGGCGGTCGTTTGTTTGAGGCAAGCGACTAGCAGCCGCCTTTTTTGACTTTCTTCTTAGCTTCCGTTTTCTTCACTTCGCTCTTCACGTCTTTTTTGGCGTCGGCTTTCTTGACTTCTTCGGTCGCCGGCTCGGGCTTTTTTTCCTGGGCGAACGCCGGCGCCAGGGCGAACGCGCCGATGGCGAGGGCAGCTAGGATTTTTCTCATGGGAATGTGCCGCAGCAGTATTGAATCGAGGCAGTGTAGATGCCGCGGCGAAGGTCTTCGTGACCAATGCTTATGAGCTAAGCATCAAAATGAGGTGTGGTGCCCAAGGCGGGATGCCGCTCGGCGGGGATCAGGACAGCGCCCCTCCCTGGGTCCACGTTCAGACTTTCGGCCGATGGAGGTCACAACTTGAGCCGCGCGGTCCTTTTCATCGGATCGGTTTTAGCCTCTGAATTAGCAGGCGAGCGGGCGTTTTCTCAACCGGCCTTTTCCAAAAAATCTCCCGCAAACTTGGGAGTCATTTATCGAGCCGCGGTGTTTCGCGCGTACGCCATGAATATGACCGAGCCGGTTGCAACGCTAGCCGATGAGTCGTCTCCACTAACGGTGCCGACACTCGTCGAACCCCTGACGGTTCCATCGCCCTTGCCGGTGCAGGCGGCGGCGCCGACTCAAACGGCGCCCGTCCAATCCGCGCCGCGGCGTACGGCAGCGCGCGAGTTGGCGAGCTGGCGCGTGCTCAGGATGTGGGCCGATGGCGAAACGCTGGCCGATGCGGTTACCGTCAAGTTGATCGGTGTGCACGAAGGTCACTCCATCGTCATCACGGCCCCCGAGGACGCCGGCGCGTTGCCGGTGAAGGAGGGCGCGATATACCGGTTCCGCAGTTTCTCCGGTGAGTCCATCTACGAGTTCACGGCACCCCTGCTCAAGATCTGCGCCGAACCGTTTGCATACCTGCACGTCGGCTGGCCGCAGCAGCGCCAGGTCGAGAAGCGCGAATTGCGCGCGGCGCCGAGAGTCAAAACCGAGTTGACGTGCATGGTCTACCCCGGCGCGCAAGCGACCGGACGCTTCGTCAAGGGAACGATCAGCGATCTGTCTACCGGCGGCGCGGCGATTGCGCTGCACGATGACCTCAGCGTGTTCTACGACGAAGTGAAGGTCGTGTTTCAGGTGGCGGTGGCCGAGCAGGAGGTTATGATCGAAGCGCGGGCACGGCCGGTACGCAAGCCGGATGAAACGGGTGAGCGGCTCATGGGCGTGTCGTTCGTGGCGCTCGGACAGGCAGAGAAAATTGCGGTCCACGCTTTTGTCACCGCCGGCCTGGTCCGTGAGCTGGAGATTCCTTTGTACGCTCAGTCGTAGAAGTTACTGAACGTGTAAGCAAAATCGACGAATAAACAAAAGCCCGCACGAAGCGGGCTTTTTTCGACCTGCCGTTCGACTCAGTGCAGAATTTCCTGCGCGCCGCTCTGAATTTGAGCCTTGCCCTTGCCGGCACGCGCCGGGGGTTCGCACAGGCCGCAGACGTAATTCTTGGTCAGCTCGAAGGTGTGCGTGACGAACTTGCCTTCGCACTTGCTGCAGGAAGTTAACGTCACCATGCCGGCATCAACAAATTTCACCAGGCGCCATGCGCGTGTAACGGACAACAACGGCTCGAGTCCCTGCGCGCGGATCTGCTCCAGGTACAACTCGTAGGCCTTGATGATCCCGTCGATCTCTTCGAGCTCGCTGGTCTTGTCCAGATACTCGTACATGTTCAGGAACAGCGAAGAGTGAATGTTCGGCTGCCAGGTCATGAACCAGTCCGTAGAAAACGGCAGCATGCCGCGCGCCGGCGATTCGCCCTGAACTTCCTTGTATAGGCGCAGCAAGCGCTCGTACGACAGCTCGGTTTCCGATTCCAGCACCTGCAGACGTGCGCCCAGCTTGATCAACGCGATCGCGCGCTGAATTTGTTTACTCTCGGAAACGATGCTCTTGATGCGCATGATGGCTCCTTGCCGATGCGTGCTGCGATTTTTCTGATTAAGCGGTGACGTCGGCCAGCTTGCCGGCCATCACGATATTGGCGTGCAACCCGGCTACTGCGGCACCGGTTGCGCTCGACTTCGGCTTCGAGTGGCTGGTCAGGAGGTTCCAGACCATATCGTCGTCGAATCGAAATCGCAGGATCAGTTGATTCGATCCGGCGATCTTCATCAATTGCGCGGGGCTCAACTGATCGATGATCGTTGCGACTTCTTCGGAAACACCCAACCGGTACAGCGCCTGTGCCTTGTCGGCGCGGATCATGTGCTGAGCAAGAACGAGGTAGGCGAGATTGGCTTCGCGGATTTCCTGCAGAAGTTGTTCGTTGCTGGCGGCGATGGTGCTCATTCGGAGGCTCCTGGTTTTGCGGTCGGTGAGTGTTCGGACTGAATGCGTTTTGAAGTGACGCCATTGTGGGAAACCGGCTCAATTCGATGAATCAGCGAGCCGCTACGAAGGGTGTCGGGCTGCCGCTCGTCGGCTTGTAGGTCTTTCCCCTACGCGCAAAACTCGGCGTTCTCACGCTGTGCCTCAAGTCATTCAGATTGAGGCCGTTAATGGACCTGTGCGAGGCACGCGCGCCGCCGCCACGTCGATGGACGGACAGATGGCAAGTGCGCTTCGCCGAGTTGGTTGAAGTGATTTGGTTTCCTCCCCGCCTTTGCGCCGGTCCAACGGGCCGGCGCTTTTTTTTTCGACGAAAAGCGCTTGGAACGGCCCTCCAATCGGACGATGGCAAATACCTCATCGTCGGTACATTGCTCACACACCGCGTGCATCTACGCACACACGGCAATGACGGGGAACGGCATGATGCCGAACGATGTATGTGAGGTGGCCGAGGCGGCCCCAGTAGTTGAAGCGCGCGAAGCCGCGCGCTCGAACCTGCTGCAGCACTATGAAGCAATCGCGCAGGCGAGCTGCGCGATGCTGGCTGCGGCACACTCGGACGACTGGATTGAAGTCGAACGTCAGGAAGAGCGCTGCTGCACATTGATCGCGGTGCTGAAAGCGGCCGCTGACAGCCTGGCCGCGCCGCTCAACGCAGCCGACGATGCACGCCGCATGCAATTGCTGCGCCGGATTCTGGCCGACGACGCATCGATTCGCGGCCATGGCGAACCGTGGCTCGCACCCATCGCACCTTATATCTCGACGGCGCGCGCCGCAAAATGAGTTTGACGACACCCTTTCCTGAGCCCGATTCACCCGAGCTCGAGCGCTTCGCGATCTACTCGCGCAGCGAGATTGCTGGCTTGCTGCGCCAGCTGCGCGACAAGCAGGTGCTGGTTACCTTGTACTATGACCAGGCCGCCGGCTTTACCGTCAGTAATGTGCTCGACGTCAATGAAGGATTTGAAGAGCTGATTCTCGATCGCACCTCCGACGCGGCTGCGCAGAAAGCGATCTACGCGTCGAAGCAACTGGTGGTCGTTGCATTTCTGGACAACGTCAAGCTGCAGTTTTCGGTCGGCACAGCCGAGTCGGTCGATCACCATGGGCGCCCTGCATTTCGCGTTCGCCTGCCGCAACAACTGCTGCGCATGCAGCGACGCAACTCCTATCGACGCCAGCCGCCCGCGGTACGGCCGGCGACGTGCCTGATCCCAGCGCCGCGCAACAAGGGCCAGTACGAATCGGTGCGCGTGCTCGATTTGAGCGTGGGCGGGCTCGCGTTGTTCGTCTATCCACTGCAGTTCGAGCTGCCGACCGACCGTGACCTCGAGAGTTGTTATCTAGATCTTCCCGATGTCGGCCAGATCACCGTCACGCTGCGTGTGCGTTACATCGATGCGCAGCCTTCGGGTGACGGCGTGCGCCGGTGCGGATGTGAGTTTGTCGACTTAAGCGAGTCGGCCGCGCGCATGTTGCAGCGGTACATGAACAAGCTGGATGCGGCGGCGCGCCCACGTTCGGCGCGGCCGGACGAAGAAGCGGCCTGAAATAGTCGTAAGTAAAAAAGGCGCCCTGAGCGCCTTTTTTATTGTCGGAATCGTTTATTTATTGTCGGAATCGGGTTACTTGATCGAGGCCGCGGTCGGGTACATGTCGTTCCACGTGCGCGCGTACTGCGCGCCGGTGCCGATCCACGCCACCGTGCCGACCGATAGCGCAGAGGTGTAAAGCGAGGCAATCAGCTCGGCGGCGTTTTGACGGCACGCGATTCTGACTGCGCTCAATAAGTGCAGATGGTCTGCCGCGTAACGGCGCTCGACAATCTTCATGCTGCGATTGATCGGCAACAGTGACTCGGGCAAGCCGGCGACGCCGCGGCGGCCTTCGAGCTGGCGCGCGGCGGTGTCCTCAAACCATACGAAGAGTTCCGTCGGCGACGCGCTGGCGCCAGCCAATGATGCGGGCTCTGTCACTGCAGCATCGGCGGGCGCAGCGGCGCCGATCGGTCGCGTCGAGATTTCCGCGAGTTGCTTGACGAGTTGATTGCGAGTCATCGGTACATCCTTGGTCGCAGCGTTATGCCGTGGTCCTGGTGAAATCGACGCATGCGCGCGCTTCTTTAAAACGTGCCGTGGCGCGAATTGCTGCCCATGACTGGGGATGGGTGGCGATCACCCGCCATTCTTGCTGCGAACGGCGCGCGCATCAGTGAACGTCGCACAACAACAAACGTTGCAGAGCCGTTGATTTGCCTGAATTTTCTGCGTGTTGTGCGCGCGCATTCGCGGTTTGCAGCAGCGCGCTTCAATGCGCTCAGATGTCTTGCTTTTTCGCCACCTATCGGTCGATAGCGACCCGGCCTGCATCCCTAAAGTTTGGGCTTATGAAGAACGACGCCTTCTTGTACGACGCGCTTTATCAAGCGCTCAATAACGGTCAGCTCGAAGGCCAGGCGCTGGGTGAAATTCGTCCTAGTCCGCTGGTCGAGAGCGACTACATCAAGCAATACACGCCGCTGGTGCGGCGGCTGGCGCATCAAATGATTGCGCGGCTGCCCGCCAACGTCGAGCTCGATGACATGATCCAGGCCGGCATGATGGGCCTAATGGACGCGGCCTCGCGCTTCGAAGTCAATCAAGGCACGCAATTCGAGGTGTACGCCGCGCAGCGCATCCGCGGCTCGATGCTCGATGAGCTGCGCGCCAATGATTGGTTGCCGCGTTCCGCGCGCAAGAGCCAGCGCGATATCGAGAACGCGATTCATCGACTCGAAGGCAAGCTTGGCCGTGCGCCGCACGAAGCGGAAATCGCCGGTGAACTTGAAATTCCGCTGCCGCAATATCAGCAGCTCCTGCACGAGGCGCGCGGCGCTCATCTGGTGTACCTGGACGATCTCGGCGGCAAGCTCGACGATGAGGATTATCTGGAGCGGCACCTGGTCGGCGACTCGCCCGAGCCGGGCGAGATCCTGCGCGACAAGCGCTTTCGCTACGCGCTGGTCGACGCCATCGAAGAGTTGCCCGAGCGCGAGAAACTGTTGATGAGCCTGTATCACGAGCAGGATTTAAACCTGCGCGAGATCGGCGTCGTGATGGGAATTACCGAGTCACGCGTGTGCCAGCTGCACAGCCAGGCCATCGCGCGGCTGCGCTCGCGCCTAAAGAATTGGTAGTGGGTCCGCTCCTCGTGTACGCGAGCCTGCGGCTCGCACGTGCACTCGTCGCGATTAGTTAGTGCGCCGCCCTTCGGGCGGCCGCGCGGGCGGCGCAATACAAAAGCAAGGGAAGATCGACTTCGATCGCCGCTGCGCTAGCGGGCTAACGCTCTCAACTGCGCGGCTTCGCGCGCGAAGCGCTCGAGCTCATCGGTTCCGCCTTGCCGCATTGCAGACAACGCGCTCGCCTGCGGAGCGAGAAGGCGCAGCAGGTGCTGCTTGCGGCCGTCCGCCTCGGCCAGGCGCGCGGGGTCATCGGCGATCAGCGCCTCGCTCTCGTCGTGCAAAGCCTTGATGAGCTCGGAGAACAGACGGGCAGGCGCGCCCGGGGGAAACGGGGAATGCGGGTGCATGATTGAAATCAGTGTGGCTTGTCGAGGGAGCAGGTGCGCAAAGTCAGTGCCGCCATGAGCCCGGTCGCTATGACTTCAGCGTCGATGCGATAGCTGCCATCGGCAATCGCCGCCCGCAGCGCGACAATCCGGCTTTCAGGGCACGCCTTGCGTGCGAGCCGACTCTCCGCGCAGAACGAGGGTGCCAAATGGGGTCGCGCCAAGGTGGTCACGTCTCACAATTCGGCAATTAGCGCTCGAACTTTAGAACCACGATTCTCATCACAGGCGGCAGGCACGGTGCATTATTCTTCCCCCACCTTTGCAACCTGACGCTGACACCGCCCGCGTGGCCGACTCGCCCACCACTTCGCAACGTTCCGCCAAGCCAACCCCGCGTGTTGCGGGAACGCCGGCGGCCGCTCCCGATGTGGTTTCTGGAGAACGCGCATTGGCGCTCGGCTTGCCCAGCAGCGGCAGCGGCGAGGCAGCGGTCGCGCCCGATCTGCGAGCGATCAATGCGCCGCCCGATTTTGTTGCCCCCCCTGGTGCCGATGACGCCGCGGCGCTGGCCGCGCGCCCGGCGGACACCGTTATCGAAACTCTGTTTACGGCCGCGCACATCGGTCTGGCCCTGATCGATCGCGCTCTGACTTACCGGTTCTGGAACAACTGCCTGGAAGAATTGTTCGACGTGCCGGCCGACGCGGTGCTTGGCCGGAAAGTCAGCGAGGCCAAAGGGCTCAACCAGATACCGGATCTGATGGCGGAATTGCAGCGCGTCAGCGAGGGCGTCGAGCGCGTGCCGCTGGAGCGCGAGTATCAGCTGCCGCATGCGCAGCAGCGGTGGGTCCGCGTCAAGCTGGCGCCGGTTCTCGCGTTCGACGGGCGCTTTGACGGCGTGCTGGTGACGTGCGAGCGCATCGATCGCGAGCGTTTCGCCCAGCACTCGCTCGGAGCACTGCGGCAAGCGCTGCAGTCGGTGGGCGAGATGGTGTTCGAGATCGACCAGATGGGCGTGCTGGTCGACGCCAATGATGCGGCCCTGCAGAGGCTCGGCTACGAACGCGACACTCTAAAAGGCGTGGCGCTCGCGGCGATCGACACGAGTCTGGCGCGCGGCGAGGGCTTTGCGGCGTTGTATGAGCAGCTGCAAATTCGCGGGTCGCATCAATCCGAAACGCGCTACAAGACGCGGTTCGGCACGGAGTTCGCGGTTGAAACCGTGTTGCAGCGAGTTGTGCACGATGGGCGCGAGTTCATTTTGCTGCTCGCGCGCGACATCGGATCTCGCAAGCAGATCGAGAGCGACCTGACCGAAAGTGCCGAACGATTTCGTGCGCTATTCGACGAAAGCCCGGTGGCGGCGTTGCTGCTCGACAGCGAGTTCAGGCTGATCGGCATCAATCGCGCAGCGTGCGAAACCCTCGGCTACGACGTCGACGAATTGCAGGGCAAGGATCCCGAGACGCTGCTGCATGAGGACGATCGACCATCGCATCGGCGGGCGCGCGAGGAAATGGAGCGCGGCGCGACCGAGTCCGAGCCCGCCGAGCAGCGCTTCATGCACCGCGATGGGCGCGTGGTGTGGACCAAGCTTTCGATGCGCGCGATCGCGTCTGACAGCGGCCTGCGCCACACGCTGCTGGTGCTGGAGAACTTTACCGACCGCAAGATTTTCGAGGAGCAGCTGCAGGTGGCGCTGCG
>Ga0136614_10003248_pt1 | contig 10365 bp, 8 predicted proteins | sample AntDrymUQ2792106_2_FD_106643 | JGI IMG/M metagenome (GOLD analysis project Ga0136614, IMG submission 106643) | Polar desert sand microbial communities from Dry Valleys, Antarctica - metaG UQ279 (21.06) | ecosystem: Environmental > Terrestrial > Soil > Desert | place: Antarctica: Dry Valley... | reverse complement strand
TCGGCCCGCCTGCAAACAGCGCGCGACCAGCAGGCGCAGCACCACAGGCCCGCCATGGCCTTGCAGCTCGAGCACGTTCTCGCCGGTGTACGAATGCGGCGCCGGGAAATAGAGGGCGATGCCGCGGTCGATTTCAGTGCCGTCGTCGCCTACGAATTTGGCGTACAACGCGTGGCGCGCACCGAGGTCCGCCGCGTGTGCACCGAGCAGGCCGTCGATCACCGGCGCGATCGACGCGCCCGAAACGCGAACGATGCCGATGCCGCCGCGACCTGGCGCAGTGGCGATCGCAACGATCGGATCATCGGCCGCCATCGTGTTGACCATCGTGCACGGCAGTGTATCGGCGGCGCAAAATGACACGCCACGCAAGGGAGTCCCAAACCAAATGCCCGATAACGATCCGCTCGCTCGCTACGGTCCGCCGCTGGCCGGTGTCCTCATTGCGGTGGTTTTATCGGTGCTGATTGCCGCGATGGTCGCGGGCCAGATCGAGGGCGCGTATCAAACACGCGCGCTCGTCTACGCCGGATTCGTCTTGTGGGTCGTGCTGGGCGCCGCGGTGATCTTCATTCTCGCGCACCGCGGCGAGGCCGCGCCGCTGTCGCTCGCGCGCGTGCTGTTGTGGGCAGCCAGCATCTGGCTGTGGCCGCTTTTCCTGCTCCTCAATTACCGGCGCAAAAGCTAGCCGGGACGCTTGGCGTTCTCGATCTGACGCGTGACGTAATACTGTTGCGCGATCGACAGGATGTTGTTGGTCAGCCAGTAAAGCACCAAGCCGGCCGGGAAGAAAAAGAACATCACGCCAAAGATCAGCGGCATGAACATCATCACTTTCGCCTGCACCGGATCGGGCGGCTTGGGATTGAGTTTGTACTGGATCCACATCGTTGCCATCATCAGCAACGGCAAGATGAACCACGGGTCCGGCGTCGCCAGATCATGGACCCACAGAATCCACGGCGCATTGCGCATTTCGACGCTCGCCAGCAGCACCCAGTAAAGCGCGATAAACACGGGGATCTGCACCAGGATCGGCAGGCAGCCGCCGAGCGGATTGATCTTCTCGGTCTTGTACAACTCCATCATCGCGACGTTCATCTTCTGCTTATCGTCGCCGTACTGCTCGCGGATTTTCATCATGCGCGGCGTGACGCCCTTCATTTTGGCCATCGACTTGTAGCTGGCTGCCGACAGCGGATAGAACGCCGCCTTGATCAGCACCGTCAGCAGCACGATGGCCCAGCCCCAGTTACCGACGATGCCGTACAGGAAAGACAGCAGCAGATATATCGGCTTCGCCAGAACCGTGAGCCAACCGTAGTCGACCACCAGATCGAGTCCGGGCGCGATCGTCTCGAGCGTGTCCTGGTCCTGCGGCCCGATGTACAACGTCGACTGCGACGTCACGGACGCATTGGGTGCGAGCGCAGGCAGTGCCACGATGCTGCCGATCGAGTACAGATTCTTGTCGACCGTGCGCACGTAGTACTCGCGCTTCGCGCCGGCCGGCGGCACCCACGCAGATACAAAGTAGTGCTGGATCATTCCTATCCAGCCGTTGTCCGCCGCCTCGGGGAGGCGCGTCTTGTTCTTCTCTATTTCAGAAAACTCGATCTTGCGGAATTTGTCCTGCTCCGTGTACAGCGCCGCACCGGTGTAGACGTAATACAGAGCGGATTCGCCGTCGGGCTTATTGCCGTCACGCGTGAGCTGCATGTAAACCGAGGGCGCGAGCGGCTTGTCGGTCAGATTGACGATCTCGTGCGTGACATCGGCAGCGTAGCGGCCGCGATGAAACGTATACGTCTTGATGACACGCAGGCCGCCGCTGTCGGCGGAAAAGCGGACGTCGAGTCGATCCTGGCCGGAAGCCAGCTCGGTGGCGCCGGCCACCCTCGTAAACGGGGTCCGATGATTCGGAAAATTGCCGCCGACGATTCCGCTTTGCGCGACATACACGCGCTGCGGTCCGACGTCGAGCAGCACGGTGGTGGCGCTCGCATCGTGCTTCTTGCCGGTCACCAGACCCATCAGTCCACTGGCGGTCCAATCGGGCGCGACCGGCTGGCGTAGCAACTCGACGCGCGAGACCACGGCACCCAGCGGATCGATCGATGCGCGCATCAAATCGGTCTGGACGACGACCGGCGCGACCGACGCCCGGGTCGCCGCCGGCACGGCATCGACGGCCGCGGGTGTGGCAGCGGGTGCGGTCGCTTGCGGAACCGCCGCGCTGCTCGGCGGGGTGGGCGCAGGGGCCTGCGTTGCGGGTGCCGTCTGCTGGGGCGCCGACGTCGTGCCGAACATCGCCGGCCGCCCGTTGAAGACCAACCAACGGTCCCACAACAGAAACAGCGAGAAGCCGAAGATCACCAACAGGATCGTGCGCTGGATGTCAGTGCCCATGATCGGTTTCAATCGCGGTAAAGGGTGAGCGCGCGTCCGCGCCGTTCGCACGGCACCCGCAGCGCAGGCTGAATTGCTGCGGCACCGGATCTACGCCACCGGCACTGTACGGATGGCAGCGCGCCAGTCGCGCCAGCATCAGCCCACTGCCGCGCAGCGCGCCGTGCTGTTCAATCGCCTGCATTGCGTACTCGGAGCACGTCGGCCAATAACGGCAAGCGTTACCGAGCCACGGTGACAGCACGAATCGGTAACTGCGAATCGCTGCGAGCAATATCGTCTTGATCATTCTTTAATTGGTGATCAGTTCAACTCAATCAGTTCAGCTCACTTCGCCCCGCGCGTAGCGCCAGTTCGACCAGCGCTGCCTCCAATAACGCATCCGCTTCGACGCGCACTTGGCGCCTCCACTGCGTCATTGCAAGCGCCCGGCCTGCGCTGTTGATCAGCGGCGCCTTCAGGCGTAACACAACATCGATCCGGATCGCCCCCTGCGCTGCACGGATTTCAAATGCGCCTGCCTGGTGCCGGCACGCTTCGCGCACGATGCGCCTGATCAGCGCGCGATCGACCGACCGCCGAGCGTTGCGCTTGCCGACGGTCACGCCAAACCGAACCGAGCCGGCGGCGCTTGCTGCCGCCGCAACATCTGTCCAGGTAGCACTGAGAGACAACATCGGCCGCGACGCCTTCAGCGATTGTTCGCGCGGCGCCGCCAGAATCGCCGCAAAGTCGGACGACGCCTTGAGCCTGCGATCTGGACCAAAGCGAAAACGGCGGACACCTGCGGTCACCATCGAAATCAACGTACCGCGCCCCGCATCGAAATGCGCAAGCACGTATCCTTAATGTTCGACTGAAACAGCCAGCGCCTACCTCACACCCCGAGACGCTGCCGGCCCTTGGCGCGCCGTGCAGCAATCACGGCCCGGCCGCCACGCGAGCGCATGCGCACCAGGAATCCGTGCGTACGAGCACGCTTGACTTTGGAAGGTTGATAAGTTCGTTTGGTGGCCATCACACTCTCTGCGTAATTCAGATGCCCGCGCCGCCGTGCCGACGGAACGCGCACCGAAAGGCGCGCCATTAGACGCGATCAGGCGAATCGCTGTCAAACTGGCCTGCGCAGCAGAAAATGGCGGCCATGCAAGAGCCGCTTTTGCGCGCGGGCCGAGGCGCTCGGGCGCAAGCGCACTGTCACCAAAATTCATTCGCCGTAATCGCGATCGGCTGTGGATAACCCGGGGCCACGCGGGTAGAATTCAGCGCTCACCGGTAGTGACGCACGCCCTGCAATTCTGGTTGCACAAAGCACGTTGCACTAAGTGCGTCAACTACCAGCGACCGGGCGAAAGCAATGCCGATACGCGTGACTGCACGCGCAGGCGGATGGCACTTTCGCGAGTTCAAAGAAAAAGCTAGCCGCGGGGCACGTTAATTTAATGATGCATCTCTGGAATGACTGCTCGCGCATTCTTGAAAGCGAGCTGACCCCGCAACAATTCTCCGCCTGGATTAAACCGCTCAAAGCGCTCGACTTCGACGAGTCGACCGCCACCTTGACGATCAGTGCACCGAACCGCCTGAAGCTCGATGCGATCCGCTCTCAGTTTTCAGAGCAGATTGCCGGGGCGGTGGCGCGCGTGATGAAGCGTCCGATTTGCATCGTGTTTGCGGTCGAAGGCGGCGGTTTTGCCAGCGTGGCTGCTGTGCGCTTTCCGCTCAACGGCTCCTTGAGCGATGGCGCGCACGCCGCGGAAAGTGGTGCACCGGGTTCGGCTGCAGCGGCGGCCATCGCGTCGACCGCGGCCACCGAGCAACTCGAGCGCGCGCGGCTCAATCCGAATTTGACGTTCGACACGTTCGTCACCGGCAAGGCGAATCAACTGGCGCGCGCCGCGGCGATGCAGATCGCCGAGAATCCGGGAGGGTCGTACAACCCGCTGTTTTTGTATGGCGGCGTGGGCCTCGGCAAGACGCATCTGATTCACGCGGTGGGCAACGGCGTCCTGGCGCGCTCGCGCGCAGCCAAGGTGCGCTACATCCACGCCGAGCAGTATGTGAGCGATGTGGTGCGCGCTTACCAGCGCAAGGCGTTTGACGATTTCAAGCGCTACTACCACTCGCTCGATCTGCTGCTGATCGACGACATCCAGTTTTTTGCCGGCAAGGCGCGCACGCAGGAAGAATTTTTCTACGCGTTCGAGGCGTTGGTGGTCGGGCACAAGCAAATCATCATTACCAGCGATACGTATCCGAAAGAGCTGAAGGATATGGAGGACCGGCTGGTATCGCGCTTCGCGTCGGGATTGACGGTCGCGATCGAGCCGCCCGAGCTGGAAATGCGGGTGGCCATTTTGCTGAAGAAAGCCGAAGTCGAAGGCGCGCAGTTGAAAGAAGATGTTGCTTTTTTTATTGCGAAGAATCTGCGCAGCAACGTGCGCGAGCTGGAAGGCGCGTTGCGCAAGATCATGGCGTTCTCGTCGTTTCACGGACGCATCATCACGGTCGATGTGGCGCGTGAGGCGCTGAAGGATCTGCTGTCGGCCTCCACCGCGCAGGTCACGGTCGAGTTGATTCAGAGAACCGTCGCCGATTATTACAAGATCAAGGTGGCCGACATGTACAGCAAGCGCCGGCCGAGCGCGATCGCGTTCCCGCGCCAGGTGGCGATGTATCTGGCGAAGGAGCTGACGCAGAAGAGCCTGCCCGAGATCGGCGAGTTGTTCGGCGGGCGAGACCACACCACCGTATTGCACGCGGTGCGGAAGATCGGTGGTGAGCGCACCAAGAATCCGGAAATGAATCATGCGATTCACGTGCTCGAGCAAACGCTGAAGGGATGAACTCCATCTTCACTTCGACGCTAAAGCCTGTGGACAGACGCCTTAAGGCTGGGGACAGATGGGGACAGTTCGAGCACTGTGCCGCATGGGGTTCCAAGTTGTCCTTTTCACCCACAGCGAGTGCACATGCGAACAGAAGGCTTGTGCACCGCATTTCTTGGGTGCCAAGTCGTTGATGCAGTGGTGTTCATTCGTCTTGTCCCCAGAAACGCGCCTGTATTACTACTAGCTAATTATTAATATGAAGATAAAAAGGAACTAAGGAATGCAACTCGTCAAAGCCAGTCGTGATGCGTTGCTAAAACCGCTGCAGGTCGTCAGCGGTATCGTCGAGCGCAGGCAGACGCTACCGATTCTGGCCAACATCCTGGTGCGCAAGGACGGTGAGCGCGTGTCGTTCACCGCGACCGACCTGGAAATTCAGATTCAGACCAGCGCCGATATCGGCGCGGGCAAGGAGACGGCTGCAACGACAATCGCCGCGCGCAAGCTGGTCGACATTTTGCGAGCGCTACCCGACGCCGACGTGCAGATGTCGCTCACCAACAAGAAAATGGCGGTGGCCAGCGGCAACAGCCGCTTCAACCTGCAGACGCTTGCTGCCGAGGAATTTCCAACAGTGGCACAGGCGGAGTTCACGGCCGATTTTTCTCTGCCCGCCGCGACGTTGAAGTACCTGCTCGGCATGGTGCACTTTGCGATGGCTCAGCAGGACATTCGCTACTACCTGAACGGCATGTTGCTGGTAGTCGACGGCACGACGGTGCGTGCGGTGGCCACCGACGGCCATCGACTTGCACTGGCCGAAGTGACCAAGGCCGAATCGTCCAACAAGATCGAAGCGATCGTGCCGCGCAAGACGATCCTCGAGCTGTCGCGGCTGCTGCCCGATTCCGATGATCCGGTGCGCGTGCAGATGGCAGCGAACCAGGCTAAGTTCAGCTTCGGCGACATCGAGCTGATTTCCAAGCTGGTCGAAGGCAAGTTTCCCGATTACCAGCGCGTCGTGCCGGCGGCCAACACGAAAGTTTTCGCGATCAATCGTGAAGACCTGATGCATGCATTGCAGCGCGCGGCGATCCTGACCACCGACAAGTTCAAGGGCGTGCGCATGCTGCTCGGCACCGGCACGTTGAAGATCAATTCGACCAACGCCGATCAGGAAGACGCGCAGGAAGAATTGGAGATCGGCTACGAGGGCGAGGCGCTAGATATCGGCTTCAACGTCAACTATCTGCTGGACGTACTGGCCAATCTGAAAAACGACGAGGTCAGCTTCTCGCTCGGCGACGCCCTCGGCAGCGCGCTGATCACGATGCCCAATTCAGACAAGTTCAAGTACGTCGTCATGCCGATGCGAATTTAGCCACCAGCCAGCCAGCTCATGTCAGCCCTTCCAGATCAACCGCCGATGAATCAGCCTCAGCCCGCCGATGCCAGAGCGGACTATGGCGCGAGCAGCATCCAGATTCTCGAAGGACTGGAGGCGGTGCGTAAGCGGCCCGGCATGTACATCGGCGACACGCACGATGGCAGCGGCTTGCATCACATGGTGTTCGAAGTGGTCGACAACTCGGTCGACGAAGCGCTTGCGGGTTATTGCGACGACATCATCGTCAGCATCCATACGGACAACTCGATCTCGGTCGTCGACAACGGGCGCGGCATTCCTACCGGCATCAAGTTCGACGACAAGCACGAGCCCAAGCGCTCGGCAGCCGAGATTGCATTGACCGAGCTGCACGCCGGCGGCAAGTTCAACCAGAACAGCTACAAAGTTTCTGGCGGCCTGCATGGTGTGGGCGTCTCGTGTGTTAACGCACTGTCGGAATGGCTCCGTCTGACGATACGGCGCAATGGCAGCATGCATCACCTCGAATTCCGGCGCGGCGATGTGCAGGACCGCATCGTGCAGAAGATGCAGTCGGAAGCAGGGCCGGTTGAAGCGTCGCCGATGAAGGTGACCGGGCCAACCGATCGGCGCGGCACCGAGGTTCATTTTCTGCCCGACGACACGATCTTTACCAACGTCGATTTTCATTACGACGTGTTATCCAAGCGCCTGCGCGAACTCTCATTTCTGAACAACGGCGTGCACATCAGGCTGATCGATCAGCGCAACGCCAAGGAAGAGGACTTTGCATTTTCCGGCGGCGTCAAAGGCTTCGTGCAATACATCAACAAGTCGAAGACCGTGTTGCACCCGAATGTGTTCTACGTCAGCACAGAGTCAAGCGCGGGCGGAACGCCGGTCGGGGTCGAAGTGGCAATGCAGTGGAACGACGGCTACAACGAAAGCCTGCTCGCGTTCACCAACAATATTCCGCAGCGAGACGGCGGCACCCACATCACCGGGCTGCGCGCGGCGATGACGCGCGTGTTGAACAACTACATCAAGAGCCACGAGTTCGACAAGAAAGCCAAAGTCGAGACGACTGGCGACGACATGCGCGAAGGGCTCGCGTGCGTGCTGTCGATCAAGGTGCCCGAACCTAAATTCAGCTCGCAGACCAAGGACAAGCTGGTGTCGTCCGAAGTGCGGCCTGCCGTCGAGGACGCCGTCGGGCGCGCGCTCGAAAGCTATCTGCTGGAGCGCCCGGCCGATGCCAAGATCATCTGCGGCAAGATCGTCGACGCCGCGCGCGCCAGGGAAGCTGCCCGCAAGGCGCGCGAGATGACGCGCCGCAAGGGCGTTCTCGACGGCGTCGGGCTGCCCGGAAAATTGGCCGACTGCCAGGAGCGCGATCCTGCGAAGTCGGAGCTGTACATCGTGGAAGGCGATTCGGCCGGTGGTTCTGCCAAGCAGGGCCGCGACCGCAAGTTCCAGGCGGTGTTGCCGTTGCGCGGCAAGGTGCTGAACGTCGAGAAAGCGCGCTTCGACAAGTTGATCTCGTCCGAGCAGATCGCGACGTTGATCACTGCGCTCGGCACCGGCATCGGTGCGCCCGATACCCCCGACGGTTTTAACCTCGACAAGCTGCGCTATCACCGCATCATCATCATGACCGATGCTGACGTCGACGGCGCGCACATTCGCACGTTGCTCTTGACGCTGTTCTATCGGCAGATGCCGCTGCTGGTGGAACACGGCCACATTTATATCGCGCAGCCGCCGTTGTACAAGGTCAAGCACGGCAAGGACGAGCGTTATCTGAAGGACGATAACGAGCTCGCGCAATACATCGTCACGCTTGCGCTCAAAGACGCGAAGTTGGTACCGGCCGATGCAGCAGCGCCGATTGATGGCGAGGCGCTCGAAGTACTTGCGCGCCAGTATCTAGTGGCCGACGCCGTCATCGGGCGCTTGTCCCGGGTGATGGATCGGCCCGCGCTCGAAGCATTGCTTGCCGGCACCGAGCTTGATCTGGACGACGCGGCCAGTGCAGAGGCCTCCGCGTTGCGCCTGACCGCGGCGCTCGGCAACTCCACCGTGCATGTGTATGCACAGCACGATTCGGTTACCGACAAACACCGGCTGCGCATCGAGCGCCGTCATCATGGCAACGTGAAGTTAAGTGCGATCGATGCCGATTTTGTGCACGGGTCCGACTACGCAACGCTGGCCGCCGCGGCGCGCACTTTCATTGGAATGATCGGCGCCGGCGCGCGCATCGTGCGCGGACTAGGCGACAAGGAAAAGCAGGCCACCGTATCGAGCTTCGCCGAGGCCGTCGATTGGCTGATGCACGAGGCCGAAGGCGGCGTCACGCGCCAGCGCTACAAGGGCCTAGGCGAGATGAATCCCTCGCAGTTGTGGGAAACAACAATGGATCCCTCAGTGCGCCGCATGCTCAAAGTGCAGATCGACGACGCGATCGGCGCCGATCAGATTTTTACGACGCTGATGGGCGACGAGGTCGAGCCGCGCCGTCAGTTCATCGAGTCCAATGCGCTGGCGGCGGGCAATATCGACGTTTGACTATGTAGGTGTTGAACATCGTCAAAGTTAGGCCAACTCGTAATTAGAGTTATTGCTTAACTTTGACGATCATCTACGTTCAAGGTCTGCAATCGGACCCTAAGCAGAAGTCGCGGTCGTCCCCAAGCGGACGCGCTAGACGCGCCCGATAGCAGACATCAACGTTTGAGATGAGCGGCGGGCCAAGGGGCGCGAAGCGGCTTTGGAACGTCCGCTCGATTGATGGGCTGGACTCCCCCCGGCTTTGTCTGGGCATCATCGTGCCAGCTTGCCTCATGTGGAGTGGAGTGTCAGCGCAACGCTGCGCGAGGAGAGTCCGAGATGCATGCTACTGCTGCTTGTTGTGGTGGGAGTGGATCTGTCCAAGAGCGTGTTCGAGCACTCGCGCATCACTGGACGCGCACGGCTGACTCGCAGCCAGTTCGAGCGCTGGTTCACCGATCGCGACGTCGGCACGTTGGTCATGGAAGCCTGTGGCAGTGCCCACCACTGGGGTCGCTGGCTGGCAGCGATGGGCGCGAGGTCCGGCTGCTGCCGGCGCGCTACGTGGGCGCCTATGTGAAGCGCAACAAGACCAACGCCGCAGACGCCGCTCGCTGCTACAGGCGCTGCGCGACGAGGACATTGTGCCCGTATGGGTGAAGTCGGTCGAGCAACAGGCGCTGCAGGCCCTGCATCGATCGCGCAGCGCCTGGATGGCCACGCGCACCGCGCGCTTCAACACGCTGCGCGGCTTCTGCCGCGAGTTCGGCATCACGCGAGCTGGCGGTGGCCGACGATCAGCCAAGGTAGTCGACTGGGTATCGAGCAAATCGGTCGCGTGCTGGCCGATCCGGCCAGCGGTGTGGCCACGCTGCTGCGGTCGACGATGCAGCTGGCTGATCGAGGAGAACCGGCTGCTGGAGGCGCGCATCGGTCAGCTCGAGAAGCAACTCGCGCAGCTGGCACGCCAATCGCCCGCTTGCACAGCTATGTCCTTGCACGCGCATTTGCCGCGCACGTTAAAGGCAGTTTGACCTCGCCGCACTGCTCGTAGTTATCGGAGGTACTCGACGCCTTGTGCTGCACTGCCTGTCGCGTCATCAAGCACAACTCCGAGATGACGTTCGAAGGTTGTGCGATTGGCAACGAGCGCCTTCGTTGGCTCCTCGTGCACGATTTTTCCCGCGCTCATCAGGTAGACGCGGTCCG
>Ga0136614_10003247_pt1 | contig 10366 bp, 8 predicted proteins | sample AntDrymUQ2792106_2_FD_106643 | JGI IMG/M metagenome (GOLD analysis project Ga0136614, IMG submission 106643) | Polar desert sand microbial communities from Dry Valleys, Antarctica - metaG UQ279 (21.06) | ecosystem: Environmental > Terrestrial > Soil > Desert | place: Antarctica: Dry Valley... | reverse complement strand
CTTCAAAGACGTGGCTCAAGCGCGGACTTGTTCCGCTTTTCCGCCACACAACATCGTAGTACTCGTATTCCAACTGCGCGTGGTAGCCGAGCACGCGGCCAACATCGGCGATCATGTTTTGCACGTCCGTGTGTGTGAAGCTTTCGAGCGCGGTCGCCGCTCGCTCAAGCGTAAAGGTTGATCCTTCGGCGACGACGCGCTTGCGCCCGGCGGACGTGATTTGCCAGTGCCCGCGCGCGCGTTCGATCTCGCCGTTTTGGTCGAGCGCGCGACCGGCGCGTTGCACAAGACGCCGCCATCCTTTTCCGCCCTCGTTATAAAGCAGATTCGCTTCTTGAACTTGTGGAAAATATGCGGTGAGACGCCCGTAGATAAAGCGCACGTCCTCGAAGCCGCCAGTGGCGACCAACTCTTGCAGGATCGGCAACTCTACACGCGCGATGCTCGGATAAGTCATCACTGAACAAGTATTTTCCTTTCGCGCAAACTTACAAGATAACCCGCGGAGCAAGCAAGTGTTAAAGCGATTCTCGTCACACTTTCTTCATGCTCTCACACTTCGCCCTATTCAAACAGTTTGCTCAGAGCGACAAGCGTAATTCACGCGCGGCGCAATCAAAGAACTGTCTTTGCTCTTTGATTGAAAATAAAACACGAGCAACCTGCCCTTACGATACATTTCGGTACGGGCACAAACAGTGTTGTACACACGGGAAGCTAAATTCCCTAATAATGCTTAGTAAATTTAGGTTTCGTTTTGCTTGATTGAGTCGCGTTCGCAACTGGCATAATCGTTGCATCGCTGATGAATTACAGAAGCCGGATTGACCGGAAAACTTGAGGCGGGCGACGATTAAAAAAGGAGACGGCAAAAATGTTGTGGACAATAGTGGTGATTCTCTTGGTTCTGTGGTTGCTGGGCTGGGGTTTTGCTGGAGTCGGCAATTTAATTCATATCCTGCTCGTGATCGCTGTTGTGGTGTTGGTTATTAATTTAATAACAGGACGCCGCGCGGTTTAGACAAAATCATTTGAGTAAGAATGATTCAGTAAATGTGCGTTATGCTTCTCAAGCATAACGCACATTTCTTGTTTTACTGTTTCATCAAAAGGCGCGGATCAATTTCACTTTCAACCCGCGCCACCGGATAAAGATTCAATTGTTCGTCGCGGTAAGATGAACGGTCGAAAAAGAAACGCAAGCGTTCGCGCGGATTGGCCGCAAACTTCGGATCGTTTGCGACGCGCTGATTAAATTCGCGGCGCAAGCTTTCGTCTTTTTCCATCATCTCGCGTGCAATGCGCTCGAGGACATAATCCTCGGCATACTCTTTCTGCTCAAAAACAGGATTGAAGAATCCCCACGCGAGAAGCGAGTCGGGAGCTTCGGGTTCGAGCAAACTCATCAAAACACGCGCTCCCCTTTGCGCTGTTTCGATCACGATTGAACCCGATGAAAACGTTCTCCGCTCACGCACGGCGGCGACTTTGTAGACGGGCAGCACGCGCCCCTCAAAAGAATTCGGACTGAAGCGCACCTCGCTGAAGCGATAGCTTTCAACGTCAATCGTCAACTCTTCCCGCAACCTTTCAAATTCAATTCCGTGCCACTGTATTCGATCAATCACTTCCGTCCATTGCGGCGGCACGACATAGTAACGCGGCACAGCCACCGTCACCTTTGCTTTCGCTTCGTTAAAAAACGGAACATTAAGATCGAGCGGCTTAACGCCGTAGATGAGGCGCGTCTGACCGGATACTTCGCTCGACTCGCGCCGGTACTCAACGCCCTTAAACTCAAACGGCACTGATTTGTCGGTCAGTTCAACGCTAAGAGCGATGCGCTTCGACGGAGCAGTTTGTCGAGCAAGATTGATCGTTTCTTCGTCCGACTCGCGCGCGAGGCGCAAGAGTTCTTCAGGCGCACGGTTGATTTCTTCCAGCGTGCGGCGCAGCACGTCGTATGTGCCGCGCACGCGCGAGCGATAATTTTTTAGTGAGTGCGTCTCGATCAACAAGCCGGGGCGGTTGCGCATCGCGGCGTAGCCGGTCGCAAAGCGCGGCGTGGCGATGAAACCCTCCAACCCTTTCGCCGGATCGCGCCCGTCGCGCAAAGTAAGGTAGGGAGCAAGCAGATTGCCTTCCGACTCAACGGCCGGAACAACTCTCCGCTCGAAAACTTCGCGCATCCACCTGCCGACTGACGGGGAGACGTTTTCGTACCCCTCGAATTGGTAAGTTACGTTGTAGCGAAAATCCGCGCCGTCGGTTGTGTGACAATCAATAAAAAGATCGGGACTCCATTCGTTCCAGAGGCGCAGCCACGCCTGCGTCTCCGGCGCGTCAGCCTTCATGTAGTCGCGGTTCAGATTCAGGTTCGTCGAGTTTGCGCGCCAGCCCATCGCGCGCGGGCCGTTCTGATTAATCCGATTGTACGGGCTGAAACGTTCGTGCCCGTCCGTGTTGTAAATTGGAATGAAGAGCAACACGATGCGGTCAAGCAACGCCTCACGAGTTTTCGTGATCCCAATGTCGCGCAGAAGGGCAAGTCCGGCGTCTTTGCCGTCAGACTCCCCTGCGTGGATGCAAGCTTGCACAAGCACCACAACTTTATTTCGTTTTCTGGCCGCTTGCGGAGTGAAAGCATCGCCTTTCGCCGCGACGAGCAGCGGCAGAGCACGATTTTGGGGACTGCGACCGAAACTAGTGAAGCGAATCGTGTTTGAAGAAGCTGCGAGGCGGCGGCTGAATTCGATTGTTTCATTGTAGCGCGGCGTATCGCGGTAGTCGGTTCGCTCGGTGTAAGTCTGCCAACCGGGTGGCACTGGAGGAGACGAACTTTGCCCTTGAATATTTGAGATGAGCGTTAGCGTTGCACAGATCGTGAAACAGAAGAAAAGAGAAAGAGAGCGAAGAGGAATCATAATTGTCCGTTCTTAATTGCGAAGAAGGATGTAATGAAGATCGAGAATAGTTTCTGGCAGAAAGGACGCTTACGATGTGCGTGCGTTAATTGCGAGTCGCTTTTTCATCCCCAGATAAGAAGCACAAACAAACCTACCCAGAGTGCGTCCATGAAGTGCCAATAGATCACGCTCGTATCGGCCGCCGCCTCGCGCCTCGCGGCGTAGTATTTATCTTCAGCCAAACTCCGACGCGTCCGATACCCCCACAACAAATAACAGAGCGCCGCGATTCCGCCGAACAAGTGCAGGGCGTGCCCTCCCGTTAGCATGTAGAAGAACGAGCTGTGCGGATTTAAGGCGAGGAAAACCCCTTGCGCGCGCAGTTGACTCCATGCGATTAACTGCCCCGCCAGAAACCCTAAGCCGAGCAGCAATGTTACGCTCAACCACATGCGGTAAAGTTTTTCTTTGCCGCGTTTCAAAAATCTTTTCGCTTTTTCAGCCGTAAAGCTGCTCGCTAGAATGAGCGCGGTGCTTAACCACAAAACGTGCGGCAGTTGCAGCGACCGCCACCCGCCGGATTGCGAGCGCAAAACGTAGACGAGCGTGAGGGCGGCGAACATCGTTGTGATCGCGGCAATCGCCATCCATATTCCGATGCGGTAGCGAACGGGAGAGAAATTTTCATCCCTTCCGTCACGCTTTCCGCCATCGCCGTCTCCACCATCGCGGCGCCCGCCACCGCCACCCTTTGAACCATTTTTGCGATGCCCGTTGCTGCCCGTCGAGCCGCTCTTTGCTCCTCGCCCGGCCGCTCTTTTTGTGTCAGTTACAATCGTTGACACCACTATTCCCCTTTGACTTTAGTGCTCAACGCTCTTAGCGTTTAACTTCGCTCCACAAGGGGCAGCTGCGCGTGTGTTCTACGTCCGCTCTGCCACCTGCGCCAAACCGCTTCACCGAGCACAGCTAATAACAAGACAACAATCAAAGTCGCAATCGCCCACCGCACCTCTTCCCGTCCGCTCCGCGATGAAGCGACGCCCAACTCGCCATCCGGCTTAACTCTGAAACGATGCACGATGCGCCCGACCGCAACCTGCGCCAACACGCAAATGATGGCGATGGCAAACGCCTTCAATATGAAATCATAATTCACGCGCTGCTAAAATTTATTGTCAAGCACCATCAACACAAACAGCGCGGGCAAGTAAATGATGGAAGCGAACAACAAGCGGCGGGCATCTTTATTTGTCATCCGGCGCGCCGTGCGAATGCTGCTCCACAAGTAAAATGCGCCGAGCGCAAGCGCGCCCCAAGAATAGAACGCGCCCGCTATCCCTAACATCGCGGGGAAAAGACTGACGGGCAGCAGCAGCAAAGCGTAGACGATGATCTGCTGTCCCGTCGTGCGCCCATCAGATTCGACGACCGGCAGCATCATGATCCCGGCTTTGCCGTAATCTTCCCGATACATCCACGCGATGGCGAGAAAATGCGGAAACTGCCACAGAAAAAGTATCGCAAAAAGCGCCCACGCTTCGAGCGTTAAATGATCGGTTGCGGCCGTCCAGCCCATCAACGGCGGCATCGCACCCGGAAAAGCGCCGACAACGGTTGACAGCGAAGTTTTCGTTTTTAACGGCGTGTAAAAACCGACGTAACCCGCAACAACCGTCAACCCTAAAACGGCCGTTAAGGGATTAACCGCCAACCAGAGATAAATCTCGGCGACGGATGTTAAGAGTAATCCGAAGAGCAAAGCTGCCGAGGGCGCGATTCGATTTGAAGGCAAGGGGCGCGCAGATGTACGGCGCATCCGCGCATCAAGCCGCCGCTCCATAAACTGATTAAGCGCGGCGACGCCAGACGAGAGCAGCGCGATTGCCGCCATCGCATGAAGGAATCTGCCGTAATTGAATGTTTGCGTCAGGGCGAGCGTGAAACCGGCGGCGGCGATGAGCACAATGAAAAGCGTGATGCGCGGCTTTGTCAGCTCAACGTAAGCGGCAAATTTTTCGCTCAAGCTCAACCGCACCGCGCGCGATTCGACAATCTGCTCCCCGACGATTTCAACCGCGACCGTGTTCATAAACTATTAATAACCGATTCGCCGCGAACCTTCAACCAACGAGCAGAGGAAAGAATTTTTCGCTTCGGAAAGCGCGGCAGTTCCGTTCATTCGAGCGAAAAATCTTTACGCAATTCAAAGTTCGCGGACGGATGACAAAGCAACTTTGATCGTCTATGATTGCCGTGCGCTAAAAATCACAAAGCTTTTCTTCCGTTCAAGAGCGGAAGCACAAAAGCGATTCTTTCATCATTTTTCATTCTCGTTTGAAACGGATGTCTGCTACTCCTGCTGAAACTAAAACGGACGTGCTTCTCAAAGCGTCGCCGACCGGAAGCACGCTCGACGTTTGGTCAACGAAATTTCTCGACACACTCAGTTCCGTGCGCTTCGGCATCATCATGCTCGTCCTGCTCGTCGTTTTGAGCATGGTGGGGATGCTGATCATGCAACAGGAGATTGACGGCTTTGACAAATACTACGCCGTGCTCACCCCTTCGCAAAAATTGGTCTACGGCTGGCTCGGACTTTTCGACATTTACCATACGTGGTATTTCAATCTTTTTCTCATCGTTCTTTCGCTCAACATCGTGCTCGCCTCGATTGATCGCTTCCCGAAGGCGTGGTCGTTCATCTCCCGGCCGAAATTAGACGCATCCGCGAAATATCTGCGTGGTCAAAAACCGCGCGCAGAGTTGATCGTAAACGATGTGGATCGCACGCGCGCTGCCGAATCGCTCGCGTCGGCTGCGCAAGCTGCGGGTTACAAAACGCGCATTACGGAAAAGGGCGAACGCACTTTCGTGTTCGCCGAACGCGGAGCGTGGAATCGTCTCGGAGCCTACGCCGTTCACGTCGCCTTGTTGATGATATTTCTTGGTGGATTCTTTACGAATTATTTCGGGCGCACGGGCAATATGAGTTTGACACCCGGCGCTTCCTCTTCGCAAATTCTGATCTCCGTCTTTGATCTTGATCAGCAGAGGCGCGCGGGTCTTAATCTTCCCTTCACCGTCACCTGCACTGACATTCAGCAAAAGCTCATAAAAAAGGACGGTACGATTCAACCGGCGAACACGATTGACTGGCTGACGCGCATCCGCATTAAAGACGAACGCGGCGAGCGCGAGGCCGTCGTGAATCTCAACAACCCTTACGATTATCGCGGCTATCGTTTCTTTCAAGCGAGCTTCAACCCGACGGGCAGCGCGCGCAAGGTCACGCTTCAACTCACCCGGCAGGGAGGGGAGGCGCCGCAGGAGGTGACGCTTCAGCGCGGCGCGGCGGGCGTAACGCTTCCCGACGGAACGCAAATTCAGTACGCGGATTTTTCGCCGGACTTTCGCCTCGCCGGAGGGCGCGTCGCCACCGCCTCGCCGGATTACAACAACCCGGCCGCGATCCTGAGTTTAACCACTCCGGCGGGCGAGCGACTTCGGGCTTACGCATTTTCTAAGCCGTTACCCGACGGCGCGCCGGTTGGCGCGCCCGTTGGCGGCTACAAGTTTCGCTTAACTGACTTTGAGAAAGTGCCGCTCGCGCATGTGCTCTCGATCAAATACGATCCGTTCTACGGCTCAACCATTTTCTACATCGGCGGCGGTCTGCTTTGTCTTACGCTCTGCGCCGTCTTCTTCTTCTCGCACGAGCGGATTTGGGCGCACATCGAACAACACGAAGAAGGCGGGCACGAAGTCGTCATCGGCGGAAACACCAACCGCAATCAGACAGGCTTTGAGGATCGTTTCCGCAAATTTATTTCGTCAATTGACGGAACTCATAACCTTGAGGTAAAGCAATCATGAGTGAAGTTCTCAATAGGCCGGTCGTGCTCAACCGGCCGGAAACAAACGCCGAGAGTGGATGGTTCGCGTCATATCTTCCGGCGATTCTGCCCGTCGTCGGGGCAATTTTAATGACGCTGTGGCGCATCGGAGCGGGGCGCGGATTTATCTCCGACGGCGCTTTGATCACGCTCTCGCTCGCCTGCTACTTAACGGCCGCCGTCTTTCTGCTCACGAACATTTACGCGCCTTCAACGACCGCGCAGCGTCTGGGCTTGTGGCTGACGGGCTTCGGCGTCTTCTTCAATCTTTCGAGTTGGGGCGTGCGCTGGATCGCGGCGCGCGACCGCGAACTTGAAATTCTCGCCAGACAAGGCGGCGAGATGCCTTGGTTCTTTCGTTATATTCCGTTCGCCAATCTCTACGACTTGAGCATCGCCTTCGCTTTCGGTGCGGGGATTACGACGCTTCTGATCGCTCGACGTAAGAATATGAGATTCATCGGCGCGGTGTCGTTGCCGATGATTTCGCTCATTCTGTTGCTCGCGCTTTTCATCGGCAACGACTTCATCAACCTGCCGCCGATTCTCGATTCCTATTGGCGACCGATTCACGTCGGCGTCGCTTCGCTCGGCTACGGCGTCGCGCTCGTCTGTTTCGCCATCGCGGTGCTTTACCTGTTGAAAGACGGAGTAAAAACGGAATCAATGGCAATTTGGACGAGCATCTTCGCGCTCCTCGTGATCGCATCAATCGGACGCTTCGGCGTTTTCACTACCGGAGTTTACAGCGCGTCGGCATTTTTTGTCGGCGAAGGCACGCGCCTCGCGCTTCCGCTTCGCGCGACGGTTCCTTACGTCGGCCCCCTTCTCATCCTCTCGGCGCTACTGCTCGTCGGCGTGCTCGCCTGCTTCACCCAATACTTAACTCAAGCGAGCGAAGCGGCGAGGAAGTGGGGGCATCGCTTGCTCGCGCTCGCCCTTGTCGTTCAAGGTTTAGGGATCGCGGTGCTGGTGGCGCAAATCAGAACGGTAAAGAACATCTTGCCGCTCATTGACACAACACAGTATCCGCAATTCGGGCAGTGGGTAGCGGAGCGCGCCGCACGGATGCAGCCTGAACAAGTCGCGCTTTTAAGCAACGCCGAGTTGCAGAATTACGCCGCGCAATTCATCCGCGAGAACAATTCGATGTTGCAGTTTAGCCTTAACGCGAATCCGGTCGAACTCGCCGCGCTTATCACTGCGTTCGCCGGAACGCTCTTCGTGATTCTCTTCAGCTTCCGCACCGAGCGTATCCGCGAAAGCCTGCCGCCCTTAGAGCGACTCGACGGCATGATGTACAAAACCGGCAGCGTCACCTTCGCACTACTCGCCATGCTTTTGATTACGGGCGCGGTGTGGGCGAACGAATCGTGGGGACGCTATTGGGCGTGGGACCCGAAGGAGACGGGCGCGTTCGTCGCGTGGCTCACTTATGCCGCTTACCTTCACACGCGCATCGCGCGCGGTTGGACGGGAAGGCGCAGCGCATACTTCGCCATCGCCGGTTTCCTCTTTATCGTTTTCACTTACCTTGGAGTGAGCTACCTGCTGCCCGGACTTCATTCCTACGCATGATCAAACAGTGATGAGTAAAGAGTGATGAGTAGAACAGATTTTCGCTCGTCACTCATTACTCATCACTTTCTTACGAGTTATGACTAAAGAAAACACTCTTTTCGCCATCATCGGCGTGCTGCTCGGCTTTATCGTCGGGTTTATGTTCGCCAATTCCGTCAACCAGCGTGAGGCGCACGCGCACCCCCCGCAAACCACGACAGCGACGGCGGAAGCGCCTCTCACGCAATCTTCGACTCTAGAAGGAGATCACCCGGCGGCCGTCTCAGATGAAGCGGGCGGGATGATGCCGGACGTTCAGGCGAAGATACAGCGCGCAAAAGACGAACCCGACAATTTCCAAGCTCAACTCGAAGCGGCCGAACTTTACTATCGCATCGGACGTTTCGACCGCGCCATCGAGTTACTACTGCGCGCCAACCAGCTTCGTCCTGAAAACTACGAAGTCGTGCTTAACATTGGCAACGCTAACCTTGAAGCGAAAAGATACGCGGAAGCCGAGCGTTGGTACACAACGGCGACGATCAAAAAACCGGAGGACGTGGCAGCGCGCACCGGACTCGGCTCAACTTTCCTATTCCGCGAACCGCCGGACGTTAATCGCGCTATCGCGGAGTTCAAGCGTTCGCTTGACATAAATCCTAGTCACGAAGGAACCCTCGGCAGGCTGGTTGATGCCTTTGTGCGTAAAGGCGACGGCAACGCGGCGAGAGAGACGCTCGCGCGCCTCGAACAGATCAACCCGACGAACGAAGAACTTGGAGCGCTTCGCTCGCGCGTCGAAGAACTACAATCATCCGCAAGGTCTTAGGTTCTTTCTTCATGCTGCTGTTGCCCGTTGCGGAAAGTGAAGTGACGACTGAACGCTGTAATGAAGTCCTCATTACGGCTCAATCGAAAATCGTAAAACATTCGTCATCGCCTGCCGTTCCACTTTTCCATTGTTTAGGATGATAACAAGCTGATTGTTGTCCACGGTCACGCGGCGCACGCCGCTCATCGAGCGTTCGATTCTCGCCCCGTCTCTCGTTTCAATGATCAAGCGCGGGCTTGTGACGGGTTGAGCCGGAGGTGCATCGGGTGTGGCGGTTCGCGGCGTTGGTGTCGTTGTGCGTGCGGTTGACGGAGCGCTGCCTCGACGTGTGGTGGTGCTTCGGCGCGGCGGTGCGGTGCGCCGCGAGGACGGTCGCCTTCGCCCACGCTGTGGCGCGGTTCCTCTTCTTGCGACGGGAGCGGGAGCAGCAGGCGCCGGTTCTTCTGTGGGCGGAGGAATTTCACTGGACGGCGGCGTTGTCGGTGTGGCATCAGGCGCTTTCGTGGCTACGGCTTCTTCACGCCGCGCCGTTTCATCGGGCGCAACCCGGCCGCCGACGGATGTTACGCGTCTTGTGTTTCCGCTTCTGCTGCCGGGCTGTGTCGTGGATGAATCTGCTGCAAGCTCGGAGGAACTTTCGCCATCGGTCGCACCGCCCTGCGCCACCTCGAACGCTCCGTCAAACTTGATCCGGTAATTGCCTGCATCATCGTTCGGGCTACGCGCCTCAACCCGCAGCACAAGTTCCTCCGGTTGACGTAAGTAAACGCTTTTCGTTGCGCGCGAAGGAGTTTGTCCGGCGGCGAAGAGAACGAACTGCGTGAGCGGACGCAAACCGTTCGCCGCGAACAGGTCAACTCCGCCGTTCAAATTTTCGCTTTCAACGGTGATGATGAGATCGCCCTGCCGTCCTGAGAAACGGTAGAAGTGGCGCGTCGAACGCGCATCGCCGACATCTAACGCGGCGATCTGCCCGTTGATCGTGTTAGCACGCACGGGCGAAGCGACATCCGCGTCCGTTGATTGCGCGCGCGCTTCCCGCTCGCTTAAAGCTGTTGCGAAAAAGAGCGTCGCCATTAAAATTATTCGATAAAGATTTTTTTGCAGAGCAATGAAACGCACAGGTATACCTCCGCCCGTCGTATGACTGAAAGTGTAACAAATTCAAAGCT
>Ga0136614_10003246_pt1 | contig 10368 bp, 6 predicted proteins | sample AntDrymUQ2792106_2_FD_106643 | JGI IMG/M metagenome (GOLD analysis project Ga0136614, IMG submission 106643) | Polar desert sand microbial communities from Dry Valleys, Antarctica - metaG UQ279 (21.06) | ecosystem: Environmental > Terrestrial > Soil > Desert | place: Antarctica: Dry Valley... | reverse complement strand
CACTAGGGGCTCGGCGTCGGCGTCGGTCGGAAGCCGCCCAGGTACGGTGGCCTCCCACCTTCGGCGGGCATCGTCAGCTCCTCCTCGCCGGGAGTGGTCTCGTACTCGGGCGCCGGAGGCGGCGGTTCCGCCGAAGCAGAAACCCGCGGCGGGCGCGTGTCCGTCTGCAGCGGCATGGGAGCCGATCCCGGAGTATTCGTGATCGGCTCGGGGGCCGCGGGGTCTTCGACGTCGTCGGACCAGAGGGGCGTATCCACGGGCGGGCGCGAGCCGGGGGCGGCGTGGGAGTAGCCGAGGCCGCCGGACATCGATGCCGCGGCGAGGTCGCGGTCATAGTTCAACAGAGAGGCGCGGTCGATCAGCGTGCTGTCGACGATCAGCGGGTTGACCCGCGGGTCCCGCATCGCGGGGTCGAGGCGCAGGGCCTTCGCATATTCCGATACGGCCATCTTCTCCCACCCGCGCTTCTCGTAGATCCGGCCGAGACGGAAGTGCGAGTGGGGAAACCCGGGCTTCCGGGCGATCGACTTGCGGTACGCCCCGATGGCGCGCGACGTCTTTCCCTCGGTTTCGTTCAAGAGCCCCAGGTTGTACGCCGCGAGAAACTCCGAGCGGTCCAGCGCGATCGCCTTCTCGTACTGCTCCCGGGCCTGCTCCGCGAATCGGCGCTGCGCGAGCAGGTTCCCGAAATCGTTCCGCAACGCGGCGGAGTCCGGCTGCGCCTCGACCCGGCGCGCTTGTTCCAGGATGCGGTCGTCCAAAGGGTCTCCCGCTACCAGATACTTCTTGTAGAAAGGCTCCCCGGGTACGCCCTTGTCCTTGTCCCTGTCCGTGTCCCGGTCGCGCGCGGCGATCAGGGACACGCAGAGCAAAGCGACTCCTGCCATGAGGGCGGGTCGGGCGGACCGTTCCGAACGAGTCATTTTTTCTCTCCTGACTGGCGTCGCGCCACGAGCCGCACCCGCCCCTCCCGTTCGGCCACGTCGAACACGACTTCGCCGGTGCCGAGCCGCGCGCGCAGCTTCGCGCGCTCCTGATCCAGCGTCTGCACGAACTGTTCGTAGCGGTAGCCGCCCACGCTCTCGCCCTTCGATCTCTTGGCCGCGATATAGCGATCGAAGAGGTCCCGCTCCGGCGAGCGGCCCCCCTCGGGGGAGTGTACGGATGCGGCGGGGGTCGCGTTGGGACCGGGCGGCGCGGGATGGGGCCGCTGCGCGTCGGGGGGCGACACGAAGTGGCCATAGAGTCCCGGCCGGCGTCCGGCCTCCTTCTCGTCCTGCAGCCGCTCCCACCGCTCCCGGAGGGCATTGAACCGGCCCTGGAGGGTCGCAAACCGGTATTGATCGGCGGCCGCGTCCGGCGTCGAAGCCGTGAGCCGCCGGATCATCTCCTCGACGTGCCTGCGGCTCTCGACCGGGGGTCTCGACGCCGTGCCGTAGAGGAACGCGTCGTACTCGGCACCCAGCCGCCGGATGGCCTCCTCGAGCACGTGAAGCTCGCGGTCCCAGGGCACCAACCTATAGTACGGGACGGGTCGTGAACCGTGAACGAGAAACCGTGAGCCGAAAACGTTTCCATCGAAGCGAGGCGCCCCTCGGAGAGCACCCGCCGTCGATCGACGCCCTCCTGTCCTCTCCGCGAGCCCTGTCCCTGTCCGCCGACTACGGGCGAGACGCCGTGAAGACGGCCCTCCGCGAGGCGATCGCGGAAGGAGCGAGTGAACGGGGAGCGATCCTCGCAAATGCGGACGCGAATCTGGCGGGCCGCTTCGCCCGATCGCTCCGGCGAGCCATCAACGGGACGGGCGTGCTCCTCCATACGAACCTCGGCCGCGCTCCCCTCGGCGCCGCGGCGCGCGAGGCCCTCGCGGAGGTAACGGGCGGATACGCGACCGTGGAACACGATCCCGACACCGGCGCCCGCGGGCGGCGGCAGGACCACGTGCGGCCGCTCGCCCGCGCCCTCTTCGGCGCCGCCGATGCGCTGGCGGTCAACAACAACGCGGCGGGTGTCTTCCTCGCACTCTCCGCGCTCGCGCGGGGACGGGGCGTCCTCATCTCCCGCGGGGAGCTCGTCGCGATCGGCGGCTCCTTCAAGATCCCGGAGATCCTCGAGGCCTCGGGCGCGCGCCTCGTCGAGGTCGGGACGACGAACCGGACAACGATCGCGGACTACGACGGAGCGCTCACCGGCGAGGTCGCCCTGATTCTCACGGTCCACCCCTCCAACTACGAGATCCGCGGCTACACGCGGCGGCCGGAACCGCGCGAGCTCGCCCGCCTGGCCGCCGGCGCGCGCATCCCGTGGGTGCACGATCAGGGCACGGGATGCGTCGTGCCCCTCGACGAGTTCGGCGTCGCCGGGGAAGCGACCGTCCGGGACTGCCTCTCCTGGGGCGCGGACGTCGTCACCTTCTCCGCGGACAAGCTCATGGGAGGCCCCCAGGCCGGCCTCGTCGTCGGCGCCGCGGAACCCCTCGGCGTTCTCGCGCGACATCCCATCGCGCGGACCCTTCGTCCGGACAAGCTGACGCTCGCCGCCCTCGCTGCCACTCTCCGGGAGTGGCAGACCGGCCGCTGGAGAGACTTCCCGATCTATCGCGCGGCAGCGGAAGGGCTTCCTTCGCTGGAAGAACGGGGCGGCCGGATCCGGTCGGATATCGGGAATCGCGGATCGGGGTTCGAAGGGAGCGCCGCGCTGGAGATCGAGGTGATCGCCTCGGAGGCGCTCTTCGGCGGCGGCACCAGCCCCGAAAAGCGCTTCCCCTCGCGGGCGCTGGCGCTGCGCCACCCCGGGCTACCGCCGGACGAGCTCGCCCGGGCCCTGCGCACGCAGGAGCCGCCCGTCCTGGGACGCATCGAGGCCGACCGGCTCCTCCTGGACCTTCGCACGGTCGCGCCGGACGAGGACGCGCTCGTCACGCGAGCCCTCAGGGCGCTCGCCACCGGTCCGGTGCCATAATCGGGAGATGCCGCGCCGCGCCCCGCGTCTCACGGTTCTGGTCGTCCTCCTGCTCGGCGTCTTCGCGCTCAAGACGGGCTGTAGCCGCAAGACAGTGACAAAGAGCGGCGTCCCGCTGACCCCGACGAGGGGGCATGGCTACACGCCGTTGCCCAAGCCTCCCACCCCGACCTTCGTTCCGGGCCTTCCGACGCCGCCCCCGGATCTGCCGGGATAACGTCGGCTTCGCCCCCCGCGGCGCGAGGCTTCCTCCCACGTCGGCTTCGCTTGCTCGGCTGCGCCTCGCTTGCGCTTCGCCTCCCGCGGCGCGAGGCTCCTCCCCTCTGGGAGACTCCTCGCGCCGCGACCGGGGACGACGCTCTCGGGGACGACTCCTCGCGCCGCGACCGGAGCCTAGGCCTCCTCCAAAGAATGTTCCCGCAGCTTCGCCTCGAGGCGTCGCGGAGTCAGCCCGAGAGCCTCCGCGGCCGCCGTCCGATCCCCGTGGACCTGTTCGAGCGTCCGCACGAGACAGAGCCTCTCCGCCGCGCGCGCCGCTCTCTCCCGGACCTCGTCGAGCGTCTCCCCGGGAGCGGCGCAGGGCACGGGCGCCGCGTCGGGCGCCAGTCTCAGGTGCCTCTCCTCGATAACCCCGTCCTCCGAGAGGATGATTGCCCGCTCGAGGCAGTTGCGGAGCTCGCGGACGTTCCCGGGCCACTCGTAGCCGCGCAACCGCTCCCGGGCGGACGCCGCGAGCGTCTGCCGCTTCTTCCCGAGCTCCTTCGGGAGGTGCTCGAGGAACCAGTCGACCAGCGGGTCGACGTCTTCCGGCCGGTCGCGCAGGGGCGGGATGCGGATCGGGAACACCCGGACGCGGTAGTAGAGGTCCTCGCGGAAAACGCCCTGCGCGACCATCTTCTCGAGCGGGCGGTTCGACGCCGCGATGATGCGGACGTCGACCTGGACGGGAGCCGTCCCGCCGACCCGATGGAAGGATCTCTCCTGGAGCACGCGGAGGAGCTTCCCCTGGGTTGCCGGGGTGAGCTCCGCGATTTCGTCGAGGAAGACGGTCCCGCCGTCCGCCAGCTCGAACTTGCCGAGCCGCCGCGCCGCCGCCCCCGTGAACGCGCCGCGCTCGTGCCCGAAGAGCTCGCTCTCGAGCAGCGTGTCGGGAATCGCCGCGCAGTTGATGGCGACGAAGGGGCGCTGGCGCCGCGTGGACAGCGCGTGGATCGCCCGCGCGAAGAGCTCCTTTCCGGTGCCGCTCTCCCCCTCCAGGAGGACGGTGGCGTCCGTGCCGGCCACTCGCTCCGTCTCAGTCTGGACCGCCCGCAGGGGCCCCGAGCTCCCGACGATGGGGGGCATCAGGCGGCTCTGCCCGTCGGCGAAGAGGAGCGATTCGCGGCGGCGCAGGCGGCGCTCGATCCCCCGCGCGACGAGGAGACGCAGCAGGTCGGGATCCACCGGCTTCGTGATGAAGTCCTCCGCCCCCCGCTTCATGGCGTCCACCGCCGTCTCGATGGAGCCGAACGCCGTCATGACCACCACGGGGAGCGTCGCGTCTACGGTCTTCGCGGCGTCGAGCACCGCGAGGCCGTCGGCTCCCGGCAGCCGCCAGTCCGTCAGCACGAGGTCGATCTTCTCGCCGGCACGGAGGAGCTCGACCGCCTCGGAACCGCTGGCGACGCCGCGCACGGCCCAGCCCTCGGCCTTCAACATCTCTTCGAGCATCGCGCGCAAGGAATCCTTGTCTTCCGCGATGAGGATGGAGGCCATCGAGCTAGGGTACTGCGCCTGAATTCTTAGGGGCGGCGGCCCCTGCGGCCGCCCGGGGTGGGCTGAGGCCCGGGGGACCTTGTCCCCCGCCGACAGCCCGCCCCTGCGTGGTGAGGGATCCTCAGCGCTACTGCGGCGGCTTCGGCTGATTCTCGGGGCTGGCCGGGCCCGGGATGTATCCCGACTTCCCGTCCGCGGGCGGCGAAAACGAGACGGACGGCGCCGGCGCGGCGTACAGGGTCCCCTGGCCATAGGGAGTCTGCGGCGTGGCGGGCGCGGGCTTGCCCGGAGGCGCCGCCGCCGCGGCCTGGCCCGGCGCCGGGGAGGCCGGTGCGGTCCCGGACGCTCCCTCCGCTCCGGCGGCGGGAGCGGTCCCCGCCGCCTGTGTGGTGGCGGCCGCGGCCGCCGGCGCCGCGGCGGGCAGCGCGGCGGCGATCCACCGTGGGGCGAAGCGCAGGGAAGCGACGGGCTGCTCTCCGACCGCCAGGCTCGCCGAGAAGCTCACCGTGCGGTAGGGCTCGACCGTGCCGTTGGACAGGCTCGCTTCCGCGGACACGAAGGGCTGTCCCTGGGCGTTGACGGCGGAGATCGTCAGGCGCGAGCTCATCGCCGTGGTCCCGCCCGCGTTGCGGAGGCTGCCGCGGATCACGAGCTGCCCGCCGGCGCGCTCCTGGCCGTAGTCAACGACTTCGAGCCGGCCCGCCCCCGAGGGGGCTTCCTGGGGTTTCGCTTCGTCCGTCCCTGCCGCCACCGGGCTCTCGACGTAGTGCCCGACGTCCGCGTCCGTCACGCGGATGCGCGCCTTGGGTCGCCCCCGCGCGGCCCGGGCGGCCTCGGCCGGCGTCGACGGCACCGCCACGGTCTCGGCAGACCGCAGCGGAAGCGCCGGAACGGCCTGGGCCACGGAGGTCGCCTCGCGGTCGATCTCCGTGACCGGGACCGAGAGGAGCGTCCCGTCCGCCCGCGTCAGCAGGGCGTTGTTCCCCTGCCTCACCCACGGCTTCCTGAGCTCGATGCGCGTTCCGCCGCGCAGCACGACGACCTCAGCGGCCGAAGCCACAGCGACCGAGGCGAGACCGACGACCGCGCCGACGACCAGCGCCCGAAATCTCATATCTACGGCTCCTTCCAGTACATCTTAATCGTGGAGATCGAGCCGGGGATCGTGTCCTGCCGAATGCTGCCGTCCGAACCGAACAGGATCTCCTTCGTATTGCCCTCGGCGTCGGTCGACTGCGAGAGCGAGTGGAGGTTCCTGCCGACATCCTCTCGATAGTCCGAGAAGCTCCCCGTCGGCGACGTCAGGTTGTATCCGCCCTGTCCGCTCAGGAAGAAGAAGCGATACCGGAAGGAGTTGCCTTCCGTCGTACACGGGTTCGACGTGTCCGGGGTGAACGTGATCAGCGTGAGGAAACCCTGAATCGAAAGCACCGTCGAGGTCGTCTTCTCGTTCGAAGAGGCGAAGTCGAGCCGGTAGCCCTCAGGGTCCCCGCCGGGACCCACCCCGACGGGCGTGACGCCGCCCGTCGGCGTGATGTTGCGCAGGTCGCTCTCTGTGTAGGTCACGTTCTGGCCGGCGTCGATGACCATATGGAAGCGCGCGACCGAATCGTTGGGGAGCGCGAGCTCGGAGCGGTCCCCCGAGCCCCACGTGATCCCCATCGTCGGCCGGATGCCGCCCGAGAGGTAGACCACGCCGGGGTCGAGGAAGATCGGCTGGGCCTTCTGCGTCGCGCTGGTGGTCGAGTCGTAGAGAAGGAAGGGCTTGTAGGTCAGGTTGCCGCCGACGAGCTCGCCGGCGCGGGGAGAGGTGACGGAAAGGGCGTCCGGACGCAGGTCGAGGCGCCACATGCGGCCGAGCTGGTCGCCGATGTAGGCGGCGTCGAGGAGACCGTCGTCGTTCCAGTCGACCACGGCGGGGTGGGCCGGCATGGGGGCGAAGAGCGTGTCCGTGCCGGCGCCGTCCTTGCCCTGGACCGCCTTGTAGAGGATCTTGCCCGTCTCCACGTCCACGACGTAGATCGCGCGGCCGCTGGTCGCGCTGCGGAAGGGCGCGGCCGTCTCGTCCTGTTCGATGATCGAAGCGGCGGGCGCGAGGGACCAGTTCGGAGTGCCGTCCGGATTGAGCTGCGGATACTTGAATTCCGCGTCGAAGCCACCGCCGAAGATCGTCACGTAGCGGTCCTCGAAGGTTGCGCCAACCGAGATCCGGATGCGCCCCATCACGGGACGGGACCAGGTCTCCCCCATCGAGGCCGCCTTGGGGGCGGCGGGGATCGCGTGACAGACCGCCGTCGGATCGCCGGCCGCGAAGTCTTCGCAGTCGTCGGTGAATTCCCAGCGGACCTCGGGGTACTGCGCGACGCAGGTTCCCCCGCCGTTCAGGCAGTCGGGCGCGTTGTCCTTGGCGTCCGTCTTGACGCCGGAGCCGTCCACGCGGTCGGGCATGGTGACGTCGAGCGCATAGACGTGGTCTCCGCCCTGGCGAAGGCTGCCCACGAGGAAGGAGCGCCACACGCGGACGTTGGGGTCGGGAACCCCGGCGCCGGGGTTGGGATCGACGAAGACATCCGCCGTCCCGAAGGACCCGTCCACGAAGTAGTCCGGCTTCGGGGGGAAGGAGAGCAGGTTGGGGAATTTCTCCGGCATCACCGCGCGCGGCGCGTACGCGAAGATCTCGCGCCCCGAGCCGAGGTCGTGGGCGTTCGGAATGTCGCGTCCCCACACCCCGGCGTCGATCGCGTGGAGGAACCCGTCGTTGGACCCGACGTAGAGCACCTTCCGGCGCTTGTTGTGAAGCAGCGAGAAGTTCCCGTAGGGCTGCCCCGCCCGCGGCTCCAGGTTGAGCGACAGGTACTGGAAGTAGCGCGGGGTGTGCACGACGATCGGCTCGGAGTGGAAGATGTCGCCGAGCTTGTGCGGATAGCCCTTCGGGGTGGAGCCGCCGTCGGTGCGGTCCTGCGGCGGATCACCGGGAGTCGGCGCGTCGTCCTGGAAGTGGTAGGAGTATCGCTGCTGCTGTCCGACTCCGGGCCCGACCGGTAGGCCGGGGGGAGCGATGCCCGCGAGGCGGAGGACCTCGTCCCGGCTGCCCGAGCCGGTCGTGATGCCGCCGCGCAGGAACTGGACCGTGCGCAGCGCCTCGTTGTTGTCCGGGCCGGGGGTGAGGCCCATCGCCGAGACCAGCGCCGGCGCGCAGGGGGGCGACGGACAGGCGAAATCCTGTCGCGCGAGTGGCACCGTCGTGCCGTTGGCCCACACCATCTTGCGGCCACGCCACACGTTGAACTGGACGTTGTTCGACCCCGCGTTGAGACCGGCGGCCGGAGCCACGGGCGCGAGGCCCGCGCTGCCGAGGCTGGCCACGGGATCGGTGTAACCGAGCACACGGGCGGCGTTCCAGAGGGGCTTGCGGTCGAGGGCCGCCGCCGCGTCGGGGTCCGTTTCGGCGGGGTAGTTCCCGGTCCCCGGAATCGGAGTCGGGGTGGGCGTCACGGTGGGCCCGCCAGGAGTCACCGTGGGAGGCGGCGTCGTCGCGGCCGCGGTCACGACGGGGATGTTCCCCGTCGCGGGGTCGAACTTGTAGCTCTTCAGGGAGCCGGCCCAGATGGACCATTGCGAGAACGTGCCGTCCTCGTTCTCATGGCTCGGGATGACGGCGCCGAGCTGGGCGGCGTCGCCGAGGCCGCTGGCGAAGGCGGGGAGGCTCGGCGCCGCGAAGGAGTTCGAGTTGCGCTTGTAGTTCAGGATGCTCGTCAGCGCATTGATCAGATCGTCGCGGTTCTCCGCGCCGAAGACCTGGCCGTTGTCGTTGGACGGGTCGGCGTCGTTCGTGAAGTTCATGCAGGTGAGACGCGGGTCCGTCGGGTCGAGCCCCATGGCCACCACGTTGACGGGGATGCCGGTCGTCCGGACGTTGCTGCCCGGGACGGCCGCGGCGATCGCCCGGTTGACGGGGTCGGGGAGGGGCTCATCGCGGAGGTCTCCCGCCGCGCCGAACCCGGTCGGCCCGCCGTTGCAGGGGTTCGAGCGGCACTCGTCCACGCCGTCCGTGATGAACACGATGATGTAGTCGCGGCATGCGGCCTTCGGATCGTCCGTCTGCGGGAAGACACTCAGTTTGAAGTACTTGTAGGCGTCGAGCAGCGCGCCCGCGAGCGGTGTGCCGGGGGCGCTCACGACCACGTTCTTGGCGCTCTCCTCGAGCCGGTACGCCGACGTCGCGGGCTGGGCCGGGTCGTACCCGACCACGGAGCTCGCGAAGCGCAGGAGCCTCTTGATCGCCGGCGTGTTGGGCGTGTCCGAGGCGACCCAGTCCCGGTTGAAGGGGATGACGGGCCAGCGGTCCGCGGCCGGCGGGTCACCGGGGCCGTACGTATTCGAGTACGGGTCATAGAGGCCGCCCGAGAGGTCCGTCGTCCGGGAGCTGCCGTAGGTGGGATTGTCGAAGAGGGCGATACCGCCGCAGTTGTCCGTGTACTCATCGCACTCGGGCGAAAGCAGGCCGCGCACGGGACAGGAGGGCTCGCCGAACGCGTCGTTGGGGAACTGCTGCAGCCGCTGCGGCCGGTCCGTGTCGTAGACGGCCGCGTACATCCCCTGGTTTCGCCGGTCGGCGATGGAGGAGGTGTCGGGCACGGCGTCGGCGTTGCCGTCACCCGTCTGCGAGCCCCACGGCGGGTTGCCGTTGTCGACGTCGTTCGCCGTCGACTGGTACGGGTAGATGCCCGGGTCCGGGCTGACGGCGAGATCCCACTGGTCGGCGCGGGTGTATCGGAGCTGGACCGTCTTCAACAGGAAGAGGCCCGGCGTCGGGTCCGCCTGGGGATCGTCGAAGCCGCGGCTGGCCGCCGGGACCGGCCCGCCCTCTCCCGGATCGAGGAAGGTGTTCGAGTTGCGGTCCTGCCACTCCGTGCCGGGACCGGGGCCGTCCAAAAGATTGTTTCCGTCCAGGTCCTGGAAGGCGCAGAGGCGGTCCTGGGACGAGGTGCAGGGGACGCACTTGAGGTTGCCGGTGTAGCCCGCCGGGATCCCCTGGCAGGGCACGGCATTCACGTCCTGGGGCGGTGGCGGCGGCACCATCGCGAGGAGCCCGCGCACCGCCGGGGAGAGCCACTTGGCGATCTGCGGCAGGAGGCCCGGGCGCGGCATCGCGCCGCCGGGCAGCGGCTCCTCCGTCGGGGTCCGCGTGGGCGTGCGGGTGCGGGTCGGCGTGATCGTCTCCGTCGGCGTGTTGGTCGGCGTGTTCGTGCGCGTCGGGGTGTTGGACGGCGTGATGGTCGGCGTCGCCGTGCGGGTCGAGCTCGGTGTTCGCGTCTGGGTGATCGTCGGCGTGCGGCTCGCGGTCGGGGAGTTGGTCGGGGTCCGCGTCACCGTCGGCGTGTTCGTAATCGTCGGGGTATTCGTCTCCGTCCGCGTCTGCGTGGCCGTCGCCGTGTTCGTCCGCGTCGGCGTCTGGGTCCGCGTGTTGGTCCGCGTCGGCGTCTGCGTGATGGTCGGCGTCCGCGTGATCGTGGGCGTGCCGGACGCGGTGGCGGTGGCGGTCCGCGTGGGCGTCCGCGTCCGCGTCCGAGTGGCCGTCGGGGTGGCCGTCTGTGTACCGGTTTGCGTCCGCGTCGGCATCTGGGTCCGGGTCGGCGTGATGCTCGGCGT
>Ga0136614_10003245_pt1 | contig 10369 bp, 10 predicted proteins | sample AntDrymUQ2792106_2_FD_106643 | JGI IMG/M metagenome (GOLD analysis project Ga0136614, IMG submission 106643) | Polar desert sand microbial communities from Dry Valleys, Antarctica - metaG UQ279 (21.06) | ecosystem: Environmental > Terrestrial > Soil > Desert | place: Antarctica: Dry Valley... | reverse complement strand
ATGGGTGACAGTTGACTCCACGGCATTGGGGCACCTCCTCGATTCAGGTGCCCGCAGTATGAACAAACTGTTACCCATGTCCCCGGACTAAACTGTTACCTATGTGTCTGGACCGTACCCAGCCCTCCGAGTGCCCAAGCAGCCTGATACAACCCGGCCGCATCGAAACCGACCTGACGGACGACAATAATTCTAACTGCATAGGCGGCCCCCATCATCATCAGGCCACTGGCCATGAAGGCGCAGCCGAGTTTCAACAGGGCCGCTACTTCCTGCTTAAATTCGGGCGCCGTCATAGTAGGCGTTTGGGTATGCAGCTTCCGGCTATACCACCATGAGGTAAAAACCGCCATCGCGGCAACGCCGACGAGGGACGGCGCAACCCCATCGTCACCAAGGAAATAAACCATGGCGACGCTAATGAGCGTGCCGTAGATTGCGCCAAAGACCACCATCTTGGCGAGATCGGTAATGCGCCGCATCCCCTGTATCAACGCGCCTTGCCCGTCAGATACTAAACGGAAAAACACGGCGACTGACAGTAGTGCAACGGCGGCGGCGTGTTGCTCGTTGCCAAAACTCACGGCGGATACCTGTTCGGAAAAGGCCGCCAGTAGAACGGCGCCCAATACCCCCAAGAGGATCGCTATACGCCTCAGGACGGTTGCGGTGCGCGCGATCCGCTCTGTGTCGCCCGACCCGACTGCGGCGGCGATCTGGCGTACACCACTGCTGTTGATGCCCATCCCCGCGATACTATGCGCGAGGTCCGCGATTGATCCGTATAGACCCAGTAAGCCGACCCCGCCCGGACCGAGCAATACTGCCATGGCTTTGGTACGAACGATGCCGATTGCGATGTTTAGCAACGATGCACCACCGAACAATGCCGAGGACTTCAGGACCTGGCCGTAGGTATGCGTCCCAGTCCTGGCGGTCTCCGTCGTTCGAGTCATGTCTTGCCCACGAGCCAGCGAGAGCGAAGTGTTATCAGGATCCGATGGCATAGCGTTTACCGTTCAGGCCGCCGACCAGATATTGTAATGACGTCTCTAACAAGTGGACGTTTGCGAACAAACATAGCTGAAGCCATTTATAATGGTTCACAGTACCACCCAATTCCATTCCCACCGGGAAGGATCTTCGGGTCGTGCGATGGCCGCGGATTGCACCCAGCAAACGTAGAGTATTGGAGGGGTCCCGAAGTCATTCCAGCGAAAACTGCCAATCCGTAGCCGTTTTTCGCCGCCGCACTGGACCACAGCTTTCGCTGGGGTGATGGTTCCTGGGTAGGGCTAGGGTTACGGAATAAAGACGACGCAACCGTTTCACTGGTATCCCTTTCATCCTAACCTTCTCCTCAAGAAAAAGGGATGGGCCGTCAGGAACCTATCCCTGCAGGCACGCTACCGCCATGCGAAGCGCTTACGCGCTTCGCAGAAGCGATGCTCTATTTGTAGCCCAACCCGTCAACCCGTGCAGCGAATCGCGGGTGACTGCCCCGCTAGAGTCCTATGCTCTGCGTAGGAGGTCGCGATTGACGCTGATGTAGTTCTTCCTGCCAAGCGCGTTCAGCAAGATAACCACGCGCTCAGAACCGGTTTCGGCTTCGAAGATAGCGTCGACGCCGGCTAAAGGTCCATCATCCAACACTACTTTATCTCCCGGTGCAAACACAGGAGCTTTCTGACAATGCAAGCCGGTGGCACAATCGGCACGAAGTTTCAGTGACTCGACTATGCGATCCTCCACCACGGCCAACTCGTCCCCGAAGCGCACGAGCATAGCAACGCCCGTTGTGTACCCGATCGGACCTGTGTCGTCGTAGCCAGGGCTTAAGTGCACAAACAAGTAGCGTGGAAACAGCGGTTCAATGTACTTCTTCCACCGCCCCCGCTGTCGCCGGAGCTCGGAAATACGAGGCAGATACACCTCGTAGCTTTGGCGTTTCAGGTTCTCTTCCGCAACCGCTTCCTTTCGCGGTTTCGTGTAAACAACGTACCACTCCTTCATACATACGACCGCATACCAGAATAACCCACCCGCAACGCTTCACGCAGAGAGTCCACAACTCGATCTTGCTCGTCGAGGGTCATCTGTGGATAAAAAGGAAGCATCAGTGTATGGTCCTGCGCTTCCTCGCTGTGTCGCAATCGTTGGCAATGGCCTTCCGTGCATTCATGTCCCCTAGGGTCCGGGCCGCACTTCCAGGTACTGGATGGGTAGGCCGCTTCCCGATGGGCACACATCACGCCACGACGCGTCGCGACACCGCTATCCAACATCCGTTGCATGACCTTGCGCTGATCACATCCTCCCGGCAGCCGTACACAGAAGCTTTGCCAATTGCTCCGCGCCCAACACGGTTCCGCTTGCACAGCAAGGCTGGCCATCTCTGAGAGCAGCTCCCTGTACCGCGAGGCAAGCTTACGGCGGATCTCGACGATTTCCGGTAGCCTCTTAAGTTGCGCGCAACCCACCGCAGCTTGAATATCCGTCATGCGGTAATTGAACCCGACGTCACGATATTCCTCAAAGATCACCTCGGACGCACCATGGCGAACCGTATCTGGAACGCTCATGCAGTGCTGGCGCAACTGTCGGATCCGGCTATCCCACTCGCCGTTGTTCGTAGTGAGCATCCCGCCTTCACCGGTGGTGATCACCTTGCGCGGGTGAAAGGAAAAGCACGCGATATCCCCATGCGGCCTGCCGATCCGTTCCCAGCTGTCGCCAATTCGAAGTTCACTGCCGGTTGCACACGCCGCATCCTCGATCACTGGCAGGTTGTAGCGCGACGCGATGCCCTTGATTCTGGGAACATCACACGGCATGCCCAACTGGTGCGCACACAAGATAGCTCTTGTACGTTCGCCGATCGCCGCTTCTATCTGGGCAGGATCGATATTGAGCGTATCCGGGCTGATATCGATAAACACTGGGATTGCGCCGCAATAGCGAATGCTGTTTGCGGTCGCGATGAACGAATGGCTTACCGTAATGACTTGATCGCCCGGTCTCACTCCAGCGACGATAAGGGCCAGGTGCAACGCGGCAGTACAGCTCGACACCGCGCACCCGTACGCTGCTCCGACGCTGGCCGCAAAGGCCTTTTCAAAGCTCGCGACGCAAGGCCCCTGGCTCACCCAGCCAGACCGTAAGACCTTAACCGCCTCCTGGATCTCTTCTTCCCCCACCAGGGGTTTCGCCATCGGAATCATCCATCGTTCCTCAGAAGTGGCCAGCGTTACAGCGTGGACGGATATAGCCGGTAACGTGCGACCGACGGCCTCGATGCCACTCACGCCGCCCGCGCAAAGTCGCGACGTGCACGCCACCATGCCACCAGCTCTTTAAATCCTTCTTTGAGCGTCACGGAAGCGTTGAAGCCCAGCACCTCCTTGGCCTTGTCCGTATCCGCCAAGCGTCGTGAGACGGCGTTCACTTTGCGTTCCTCCCTGTATTCCGGCCTCAGATCCGCTTCCATTACCTCCAGCAGGACATAGGCGAGTTCTTTCAGGCTTGTCTCCGCACCGCTCGCGACGTTGAACACCTCATCCGTGATATCGGACTTCGCAGCCAAAATGTTCGCGCGGGCGACGTCCTTGACATGGACAAAGTCCATCGTCTGATTGCCATCGCCCAAGATGAGCGGTGCCTCGCCCGACGTGATCCTTTCCATCCATCGGATCAGAACCTCCGTATATACGCCATGAATATCCATGCGCGGACCGTACACGTTGAAATAACGCAAAGCTACGTAATCTAGCCCGTACATCTCATGAAAGCTTCGCAGCAGACCCTCATTGAACCCCTTGGCGGCGCCATACAGGGTGCGGTTATTGTAGGGGTGCTGGGTTTCCGCAGTCGGGAAGTGGTCGGCCATGCCATAGATAGACGCCGACGATGCTACGATGACCTTAACCACCTTGTGGTTGACGCATAACTGCAATAGATCGAAGGTCGCGTCCACCATCACTTCGAGCGCTTCGCGAGGCTCCTCGGCGCACTGGGTGATTCGCAAGGCCGCTTGGTGAAAGACAAGGTCGGCGTGGCCCACCAGTTCCTCCATCAGATCGTGGTCACGGATGTCCCCTTCTACCAATCGGACCGAGCCCCGTTCTCGCGCACCGCCTAGATTGTCGCGGCGACCTCGTATCATGTTATCTACGGCTACAATTTCCTCGCAGCCCTCATCGATCAGGAGATCGACAATGTGGGAGCCGACGAAGCCGGCCCCGCCGGTGACCAGTATTCTCTTGCCGTTCAGCTTCATGTTTCCCTTGCTCCTCAGCGTTCTTACCGCGATCCGTTCGTCACGGGCTCCCCATTTTCCCGCCACCCTATCACTTTCGCGGGAACCCCGGCCACCTTTGCAAACGCCGGCACATCGTGCGTCACGACCGCGCTCGCACCTACGATGGCCCCCCGCCCGATCGTGACGCCTGGCAAGAGGACCGCGTTCGTTCCGATATCCGCCCAAGCCCCGACGCGCACCGGCTTGATCTCCAGATCGGTCTGGATGATCGGCATGTCTAGCGGCAGTCCGGTATGCACGGAACCGAGAACCTTGGCCCCCGGGCCCCAGCCGACATACTCTCCCAACACCAGGTCGCGGGCGTCGAAATAGCTCTGCGGGCCGATCCAAACGCAATCACCTATCCTGCAACAACCGTCGAAACGGCCTTGGATAAAGCTGTGAGCACCGATGAACACCCCTTTCCCGATTTCGAAGGTCTCAGGGTGCTTGAAGCTCACGCCCTGTTCCACCACCAGCCCGTCACTGCAAGACCGCGCGAGCGCTCTCCACAGCACACGGCGCATCAAAGCGTCGAAGCTCCCATACCCTTGACTGAACCGGCCATATAGATCAACCAGACCTTCCCGGCTGTACTGTTGCCGGAGATCCTCGGCTAGCCCAATCACGTATTCCAGATCGGGATCGAGCTTGCGCACACCATGCACCGCTTTCGCGAGCCGGCCGACGCTCTCATCCTCATGCGTCATACAATCCCTGCCTGACAGCCCTACACACCGCCTCGACCTGTTCCGTTTGTAGCTCCGGGAACATCGGCAGGGACAAAAGCTCTTGGGCGGCGTTCTCGGTCACGGGGAGGTCGCCCGGCCCATAGCCGAGATCCCCATAAGCTTTCTGCAGATGCACCGGAATCGGATAGTGGATCCCTGTGTGCACCCCCGCGGCCCGAAGGGTCTCCTGTAAGGCGTCGCGCTTAGGCGTGCGCACCGCGTACACATGGTAGACGTGGCGCGCGTAGGCAGCCTCTACGGGCGTCCGCGCTGCTGAACCGTCCAAGCAATTCTGGTAGGTCACGGCATGCTGGCGGCGGGCTTGGGTCCACCTCTCTAGGTGGCGCAGCTTGACGCGCAAGATCGCCCCCTGTAGACCCTCCATACGGTAGTTGAACCCCTTGAGCACATGATGATACTTGCGCTCCTGACCCCAGTCGCGTAGCTTCCGGATGGCGTGCGCATACCTCTCGGTGTTCGTCACCACCATGCCAGCTTCCCCGCAGGCGCCCAGATTCTTTCCAGGATAGAAACTGAAACACCCTAGGTCACCAATCCCACCTACGCGCCGGCCATTATATTCTGCGCCGTGCGCCTGAGCAGCGTCCTCGATGACCCCTAGATTGTTACGCCGCGCAATATCCAGAATAGGGTCCAGGTCGGCCGGGTGACCGTGCAAGTGTACCGGAAGTAGTGCCTTTGTCCGCTCTGTGAGAGCCGCCTCTACCTGGGTGACGTCCATATTGAGGGTCTCAGGTTCGACATCTACGAAGACCGGTCGTGCGCCCGTATAGTCAATCGCAGCTACTGTCGCAACAAAGGTACAGGAGACGGTGATCACCTCGTCGCCCGGCCCCACGCCGGCTGCGAGCAAGGCTAGATGCAGGGCACTCGTACCCGAGTTCACTCCGATTGCGAATCTCGCGCCGACGTATTCGGCGAACTCCTCCTCGAACGCCGAGACCTCACTACCCAACACATACTCGCCGCTCGCCAGTGTCTTCGTGACTGCCGCCCCTATTTCGTCTTTGAGGGCCTCGTATTGTGCTTTCAGGTTCAAGAATGGAACCATGCCGTTAGCATCCATTGAAGTTGAGCCCTATGGGGCGGCCGCGCGTATTCATGGATTGCGTTGCCGCTTCCAGTATCCGGACGACTCTGAGTCCTGCCCGACCGTCTGTGATAGAGCGTTCGCCGCGAGTTATGCAGCGGACGAAGTGCTGCGCCTCCGCGAGAAGTGCTTCGGTCACCTCTAATTGCGGTGCCCACATATCACCGGTACGGTATCCAATCATCACATCATACATGCTCTCCTTGCTACCATTGACCGTGATGCCCTTGTCATATACCTTTACCTTCTCGCTCGGCTCTACGTCATCATATATGATCATCTTCTTGCTTCCGCCGATCAGCGTCCGGCGGACCTTCACCGGCGCCAACCAGTTGACGTGCAGATGAGCAATCGCATTGTTTTCGAAGAATAAAGTCAAGTAGGCGATGTTGACCGGCTCTCCCGGCACATGACTTACGCCGGTGGCGGAAACCGCGATTGGGCTCAAGGGGAACACATAGTCCATTATCGAGAGGTCGTGCACAGCCAGGTCCCAGATGACGTTGACGTCGGGCCGAAACAACCCCAGACTTACCCGCACGGAGTCGTAGTAGTATAACTCTCCGACGTCACCGTCGCTCACTAGTGCTCGGATTTTGCGAACGGCACCGGTATAGACAAACGTATGATCTACATGGAGGGTCAGATTGCGTTTGTCGGCTTCCTCTATGAGCCGCTCTGCCTGCGCGGCCGTCTGCGTTAACGGTTTCTCAATGAACACATGCTTCTTCGAGCTGAGCGCCTGCAAGGCCAAGGAATAATGACTTGCTACCGGCGTGGCGATGATAATGGCATCGATATCACGATTAGACAACAGGGTTTCATAATCGGTGGTAATGGCGATAGCGGGATAACGCGCCTTGACCAGACGCAGACGCTGTTCATCCAGATCGCTGACCGCGACGACTCGAGCGTCTGGAACCTCAGAGAAGTTCCGAACGAGGTTAGGTCCCCAGTATCCGTAGCCAATAACTCCTATCTTCATTACGAAGTCCTCCTTGACCTTGAAAGAGTACGACTGTACAAAAGCAGGAAACAGACCAGCACTACGTCCGCTCCCTGTCTCGCGAATCTCCCGTGATCAGCGCCGGTACGCCGGCAACTATTGCATAATCCGGTACATCGCGCGTCACAACAGCCCCGGCGCCCACCAAAGCCCCGGTCCCGATCGTAACGCCACATAGAATTGTTGCGTTACTGCCTATCGCGGCACCGATCCTGACTCGTGTCGACGTCACCTCCCAATCCGCTTCCGCCAGCAGGTGGCCGTCTGCGGCAACGGCTCGCGGATACCTGTCGTTGATAAACATCACACCATGGCCCACGAAGACCCCCTCTTCGATAGTCACGCCTTCGCAAATGAAGGTGTGACTAGATATCTTACATCGAGCGCCGACAGACGCGCCCTTTTGTATCTCCACAAAGGTCCCGATCTTCGTTCCCGGCCCAATGCGACAACCATACAGGTTGACTAACTCGGGATGGTGAAGCACAACCCCATCGCCGAGCTGCACGTCGTTGGCGATCATTCAACTGATACCCATGTGTAGGTTAGACGGCGAAGATGTATAAATGTCGTCCCGCACAGCGCACCTTTTGGTACCCGGTGATTATAGCTCCAAGCTCTTGGAGCCCTGCCGACACATCCCACCCTTCACAGGTAAGTTTGACGTCGGTACCCTTTGCGTTTCCAGGCTGCAGCACTTCACCACCGATATCGAGTGGGCACCCGAATCGGCTTAGCTTTTGTCGTGAGCACGACCTGCCACCCATGTTTAAGCCATTCCTCACCAGCACATTCCCATCGGCCCGAAATGCGCCGCCTTTAGTCTCTGGCCTGACGCAGTCAGCTTCCGAGCCCCGTTGCTTTTACGAGGACTCGGCGATAGTTATCGGCCCTCAAGGACCGGGACATTCAATACGATAGCAACCTCCGCTCCAGCCGGGCCGATGTTCCGCTACTCCACCATTAACCGGTCTCGTCCGCTCCCCGTTTTTTGCGAGGATGACGGGAACTCCCAGCTTTGCGGTAGCTCGAAGCCCATCGCGTGTTCCCCGCGATACGGTAATGGCACGGCTATCGCCGCTGAAGTCGAAGGTCACCACACAAGTGCATCAGAGAACCCGCTCGTGTAGTAGCAGGATGCCATATTGCAAACGCACATGTTGAGTTCGGCATATCACTATTGTCGTCGTTACCCGATTCAATTTCGCAACTTGACGTTTTACGGACCGAAAGTAGCGTATAGCGAGTAAACCACTCCGGTGATTGCGACGGCTGGAAAAGTAGTCGGCCATGTCCCGAAACCGACGGGGTTGGTGCTATATGCGCCTTGCCCGGCGCTACCGTTGTTGTAGCGCATGTTATTGACAGCATGCGTCGTGCCATTCGTGTTGTACATCAACCAGTAGATAGTATTGGCCTGGAGGGTTACGGTGATTGGCAGCGTATTCCACGAATTCGCCACGAGATTACCCGTTGCTGACTGAGCCACCCGCGTGCCGGGCCGACCCCCGCTATCGGTATAGATCGCGAGTTGATAATTCCGGTTGTTAGTCGTGGAGTCAACGCCATCGATATACACTGACATCGAAACGATGTTGCCGCCATTGGATGTGGAGATTTTCGAGCCGTTCAGGAAATTACTGTCTCCACTGTCCAACAAAGTGCCGATGCTCGTATTCCCAACCGTTGAAGAAGGCGGAGGCGGCGGTGGTGGAGTAGATGCCGAGCCGATCTTAAGGGTCTTGGCAATTGAGGGTACACCATTGGCGTCCACAATGAAGAGCATGTAGTACCCCGGTGGTACTTCGTTGCCGTTTTCCGGAGCGTCAATGATCAGTTCGTTGGCAGTTACGTTGAAAGCAAGGTCGCCATAAAAACTATTCATATCGGTGCCGTGGGTCACCGAGCCGAGACCAATCAGTGCTAGGGAAGTGATGGTCGTAGCGTCCGGGCTGCCGACAGTGAATGGCGGTGAGCCGTACGGCACAGCGTCAGGCACGCTCGTTATCGTAGGCCTTGGTCCTTTGAATAGGTAAGGTGGAGAATAAACCTGAGCGGAAAAAAGATCCGGTGGAGGTCCAAAAGCGTGGCCGCCTCCAGCGGCGAGCACTCGGCCATCGGGAAGGAGCAGAGCGGTCGAATGATACATTCGCGGGAGTTGCAAAGAAGCCAGGGTCGTCCAGGTTTCTGTGTTTGGATCCCATGTCTCCACGGGGAGCGGGCCATTTGTCGCCCTTGCATCGGCCGTAGATGATCCGCCGACTGCCAGCACAACTCCCGTCGGCAACATCACGAGATTATGCATGTAGCGCCCGAACGACATCGAGGCAGGCGTTTGTCTCCACGCCGGATTTGCGCCGTTCATGTCGAGCAGGGCTGTGCGGCCGAGCGATGGAGACAAAAAGCTCGTACCGCCCCCCGACATCAAAATCCTACCTGGGCGATACTGAACCGCCGAGCCTAAGGTCACAGGAGTGGAGTTGACATTCGTCCATGTGCTGGCGTTTGGGTCCAAAAGCTGCACTGGACCATGTTCCGGCGATATGGCGAGGATCTTTCCATTTGGCAGATGAAAATTGGCTGGATACTCTTCTTCCTGCAATTGGGTCGTTGCCACCGTCGTCAGGGTGTTGATTGAGCCATCGGCTGGATCATAGATTTCAGGGATGTCGGCAAAAACATCGGTCGTGATCTGTCCACTGACAATGGAGACGCGTCCGTCACTCAGTTTGGTCAACGCCGGATACCACCGGTCGTAGGCCATATCAGCGGTCGGGGTCCAGCTGTTGGTATCCGGATCGTACTGAAAAGTAGTATTGATTCCGACTTCACCCCGCACTATGCTTATGGCCGCCGGCGACGAAAATCTTTCCGTCAGCCAGCTGAGCGTGACCGGAGCACCAGAGCTCACGGTTGACGAGGGGAGTGAGGGTAAACGTCTGCGTCGCCGGATCCCAGAGCCGGGGCTGAGTTGTGGCGGATTCCTCGTCCCACATCAGTACCATGCCGTTTTTCAATAGGTTCGTGTGCATCGCAATCAGCGGCCAATCCATTACCGGCGACCACTCGCCTATCTGGGCTCTGGGATCGGGACCAGGCGGCGCTGCTGTCGTAAACGACCAACTGAAATCATTGGTCAACGCATTGCCCGCCACATCCTTCACTCCACCGGCGCCCCCTTTCACCGTAGCGGTATAGAGCACTCCCGCGCCCAACGCACTGCT
>Ga0136614_10003242_pt1 | contig 10372 bp, 12 predicted proteins | sample AntDrymUQ2792106_2_FD_106643 | JGI IMG/M metagenome (GOLD analysis project Ga0136614, IMG submission 106643) | Polar desert sand microbial communities from Dry Valleys, Antarctica - metaG UQ279 (21.06) | ecosystem: Environmental > Terrestrial > Soil > Desert | place: Antarctica: Dry Valley... | reverse complement strand
GCGCACGGCCGCCGCGAGCGCGCATAGCAGGAGCGGCTTGGGGTCAAGACTGCGCCGGAGACCTACAAGGAGGGAGCCTGGCGACAGCCTGCGCCGTTGCTCAGTCCGCCGCCGGCCGGTAGGCGCAGATCAGCACGCCGGTCTTGGCCTGCGTCACCGACACCAGCTCGAGCGGCCGGGCGCGCCCGTCGCTCGGGAAGATCGTCTTGCCGCCACCGAGCAGGATCGGCTCCAGCATGAGGCGGTACTCGTCGACCAGGTCGTTTTCGACGAGTTGGAGGGCGAGCGACGAGCTGCCCATCACCTGGATGCCCCCGTCGCCATCCCGGTCCCTGAGCCCGCGGATCGCGCCGATGGCCTCGTCATCGCCGATCAGCGTCGTGTTGTTCCATCGCGACGACGCGTCGTCGGCCGAGAGCGTGCGCGACACGACGTACTTCGGGATGGCGTTCATCCGGTCGGCGAACGGGTCGCCCGCCCGGCCCGGCCACGCCGACGCCATCACGTCCCAGGTGCGTCGCCCGAACAGCAACGCCTCCGTCTGTGACATGACCTCGTCGAACGCCGGACCCATCGCTTCCTCGTCGAAATAGCGCATGGACCAACCGCCGTGCTCGAAGCCGCCGTCGCTGTCCTCCCCTTGGCCGCCGGGCGCCTGGACGACGCCGTCGAGGCTGATGAAGTCACTCAGGATGATCCGCATGGTGGACCGTGTGGCGTCCGGGAACTCACCGCGCACTGCGCGACGCGTTGTCGACCGGTATCCGAACCGTACTCGATCGGTGCCGCTCGAACCTCGAGCGTGCCGGCACCTCTTCACCACCTCCGCGCCGGCTGCTCGCGGTGTGGGCGCGAGTCGCACCCGGGCTTCGACACGTCGTGGGGAGGCTCTCGACCGGGCGCCGCTTCCGGCGTACGCTGACGAGCGACGAACGGCCAACGGACGTGGACGATGCCCGACCACAAGATCGGAACCCGCGCGGAGTGGCAGGCGGCTCGCGACGACGTGGCAAAGCTCGAGGCCGAGCATGCCGAGCTCGAGCGGAAGCTGACCGAGCAGCGACGTCAGCTTCCGTGGGTCCGCGTGGAGAAGGAGTACCGGTTCGACACCGAGGACGGGAAGAAGACGCTCGCCGAGCTCTTTGACGGGCGCTCCCAGCTCCTCGCCTACAACATCATGTTCGGGCCCGACTACCAGCTCGGCGCCTGCCCGGGTTGCTCGAACGTGGGCGATGAGCTCGACGCCACCCGCGTCCATCTCAACCACCGCGACGTGACGCTGATCTGCTTCTCGCGCGCGCCCACCGACCGGCTCATCTCCTACAAGGAGCGGATGGGCTGGCAGTTTCCCTGGGTCTCAACCTATGCGACGGAGTTCCCGTTCGACTTCGGGCTCGCCCTCACGCCCGAGCAGGCGCAGGAGATCCCCGAGGTGAGGGAGATGACCGAGAACCCACCCGATTGGCTCGAGGACTGGGGGCGGCAGGTCGGAGCCAAGCTCGAGGACGGCCTGCGGGAGAACCCGAGCTTCATCGCCTTCGCGCGCGAGAACGGGACCGTCTACCACACCTACACGGTGTCGGCGCCCGATCCGTTCGTCGCGCCGTACAACTCCATGCTGCTCAAGCGGACGCCGAAGAGCGATCCCGCGGGGTTCCGCGCCTGGCGCAAGGACGAGTACCCGGACTGAGGGCGGTGCTTCGCTGCCGGTACGTCCGACAGACGCAGCCAACCAACTCGCCGGCTCTCCGCTTCTCGCGAACAGCAGAAGCTCTGGGCTACCTTGTGGGGGTGAGCTTGGTCGAGCGTGCGCCCGAGGTTGTCGAAGGCCCTTGCCAGCTCGATCAGTTGCCGCGTGGTGTTGCCATCCCATAGCCAGGTGAAAGCCAGGCGGGTCGGGGGGTCGATCTCGGTGTAGCGGCCGCCGCCGCCGTACTCGATGTCCTCGTGGGGGTCGCGCATGACGACGCGCACGGTGCCGCCCACGCGCAGGTCGACCTCGGCCACGCTCGTCTCCCAGTCGTGTTCGGCGTGCCACCAGCGGCGGATCACCTCCTCGCTGGTCCACGCGTCGAACACCGCCTCGGCGGGCGCCTGGAAGGCGCGCTCCATGCGCAGCGTCGTGTTGTCGCTCATGTCCCAGGCCTCCTGCGGCGTCGCAGGCGCACCACCATCCAGCCGCGCGCAAGCAGGAGCGCGGCGCCCGCGCCGCTCGCCGACGGGAGCAGTTCCTCCAGCGGCACGCCTCCCACGTGCGCGATCACGCGGCGCCACCGTACTGGTCGTGGAGGTTCCACCACTGGTACGGCAGGGTCTGGGGGTAGCCCTCCGGCGAGTCTTCCCACTCCTCCTGTCGCCCGAGCGCGGTCATGTCGAGGTAGCTCCAGGTGCTTCCCATCGCCTCGTCGCCGCGGTTGTTGATGAAGTAGGTGCGGAAGATCCGGTCGCCGTCGCGGAAGAAGGCATTGGTGCCGTGCCACTCGCCGACGCCGAAGTCGGCGTCGAAGTCATCCGTGATCGTGTACCACGGGATGTCCCAGCCCATCCGCGCCTTCCAGCGCTCGATGTCCGGCTGCGGCGCGCGCGAGACGAAAGCCAGGCTGGTGTCGCGAGCGTTCAGATGAGCGAGGTGAGCGACCTGGTCGGCGAGGAAGGAGCAGCCGCCGCAGCCACGCTCGGGCCAGCCGGCCACGCCGGGCTCGAAGAAGAAGCGATAGACGACCAGTTGGCGGCGCCCGTCGAACAGGTCGAGCAGGCTCGCCGGCCCGTGTTGACCCTCGAACGTGTAGTCCTTCTCCACCGCCATACTGGGCATCCGGCGGCGCTCGGCGGCGAGGGCATCAGTGAGCGACGGCCCACATCGCGACGACGGCCGCGGCGAGACCGCCGATGGTGATCGCGGCCGAACTGCCCGGGTGCGCCTTGGCATGGATCCACGCGTCCTGGGCCTTGCGCTTGAAGGAGTCGAAGAACCGCTCCGCGAAGCGGAACTCGGTGGACCAGATCCACAGGCCGAGAAGTACGGGTGGGATGGTCAGCGGTCCGGGCAGAACGGCGAGCGCGAAGCCGAGCGCGATGCACAGCAGGCCGGCGACGAACACGCCGACGCGGTACGCCTGGCCTATGCCGGGCTTGGAGCGCACGCGCTCACGCCACCCTCCCGTAGGAACCTGAGCCGGCTGGCCGAGGCCGTCATCAGCCGCGGCGTCCGAGGTTCGAGGACGCGTGTCGAAGGTGGTGTCCGTGGGTGACATGGCCCGGGGACTACCCAGATCCACTGCCAGGGTGGAACGTCTTGGCGCGCGTGCACGGTCGAGTCGGGACGCGCGCGCAAGCCGCGTGAGCGACATCGCGCTTCCGCGCGCGATAGCGAAAGCCGTACGTCTGGGCCGGACGGCGGCCCGCCCTGCGGACGCTCCGAGCGCTCAGCCGCCGAGTGACACGGAGCGCCCGGCCAGGAAGCCGTCGCCGCTGACGATCTCCTCGAGCACCAGGTTCGGCACCGGCTCGTCGGTGGTCACCGCCATCACGGCCACGTCCGTGGGCCCGTCGTCCTCGGGCGGCTGCCGGCCGACCGCGGCGGAGGAGATGTTCACGCCGTGGCGGCCGAAGCAGGTCCCGACGCGGCCGACCATGCCGGGGACGTCGGAGTAGCGGAACAGCGCGAGGTGGCCGTCGTCCAGCTGCAGGTTGAAGCGCTGGCCCCACGCCTCCAGGAGGTGCGGGCGGTGCCGCTGGCCGAGCGTGGTGCCGACGACGCGCACCCGCTCGCCGCCGGAGACGACCGTCAGGCGCACGAGGTCGGTGAAGTCGCGCGCCACCGCCTCTTTGCGCTCGGAGACCTCGATCCCGCGCTCCTCGGCCAGCGAGGGTGCGTTGACGAGGTTGACGTCCTCCTCCGTGTGCCCCGCCAGCAAGCCGTTGAGCACCGCGATGGTGAGCAGGCGGGTGTCGCGCTCGGCGATACGGCCGAGGTACTCGACTTCCAGGCGCTCCACGCTGGAGCCCTCCGCGAGCGCCATCGCCAGCTGCCCGAGGCGGCGGCACAGCGGCAGGAACGGGCCGAGCACCTCCATGTCCTCCGCCGACACCGCCGGGATGTTGACGGCGGTTGAGACGACGCCGCCGGTCAGCGCGGCGACCACCTGCTGCGCGGTCTGCACGCCGGCGCGGTCCTGCGCCTCGGTGGTCGACGCGCCGAGATGGGGCGTGACGACCACGTTGGGGTAGCCGTCGAACAGCGGGTAGTCGGTTATCGGCTCGCTCGGGAAGACGTCCAGCGCCGCGCCGGCCACCTTGCCGGAGTCCAGGGCCGCCCTCAGCGCCTCGTCGACGAGCAGCTCGCCGCGGGCGCAGTTGACGATCCGCACGCCGTCCTTCATCTGGGCGAACGCCTCGGCGTCCAGCCAGCCGCGGGTCTCGGGCGTCTTGGGCAGGTGGATGGTGATGAAGTCGGCCTGCGCGTAGAGCTCGGCGCTCGAGTCGGCCTTCTCCACCCCCAGCTCGCGGAAGCGCTCGGCGGAGACGAACGGGTCGAAGGCGACCACGCGCATGCCGAAGCCGCGCGCGCGGGCGGCGACGAGCTGGCCGATGCGCCCGAAGCCGAGCACGCCGAGGACCTTCTCGTAGACCTCGACGCCGCCGAACTTCGAGCGCTCCCACTTGTGAGCGGTCAGCGAGCCGTGGGCCTGCGGGATGTTGCGCGCCAGCGCGAGCATCAGCGCGACGGTGTGCTCGGCGGCCGCGACGATGTTCGACTGCGGCGCGTTGGCGACGATGATGCCGCGCCTGGTGGCCGCCTCGACGTCCACGTTGTCGACCCCGATGCCCGCGCGACCGATCACCTTGAGGTTGTCCGCGCGGTCGATCAGCTCGGCCGTCAGGCGCGTGGCCGAGCGGATCAGGATCCCGTGGTAGCCGCCGATCCGCTCGGCCAGCTCCTCGTCGGACCAGTCGACCCCGAGGTCGACGTCGAACCGCTCGCGCAGGAGGTCCACGCCGGAGTCGGCGATCTGCTCCTTGACGAGGACGCGATAGGGCTCGGTGAGCTGACTCACGCGGGGGCCGGGACGCCGGCCTCGAGGAACACGCGCTGGGCGGCGCCGACGCCGGTGCCGTGCTCGACCTCGTGGCCGAGCTGGTGCAGGACCATCTCCAGGCCCGACAGCGCGGTCAGGATGTCGAAGGCGCCGAAGTAACCGCAGTGGGCGATCCGGATGATCCGGCCCTTGAGCTGGTTCTGGCCGCCGTTGGCGGTGATGCCGAGCTTGCGCAGCGCGCCGGGCACCTTGCCGCCGTCGATCGCGTCCGGCAGCTCCACCGCGGTGACCACGGTCGAGCGCTCGTCGGGATCGCCGAACAGCTCCAGGCCGAGCGCGGCGGCGCCGGCGCGGGTGGCGCGGGCCAGCAGGGCGTGGCGGGCGAAGACGTCGTCGAGGCCCTCCTGCTCGATCAGGTCGAGCGCGACGTCGAGCCCCAGGAACAGCGGCACGGCCGGCGTGAACGGGCTGTTGCCCTTGCGCTGGCTGGCGGCGGTCTTGTTCCAGTCGAAGAAATAACGGCCGCCCGGGTTCGCGGCGGCGTAGTCGAGCGCGCGCTGGGAGACGGATGCGAAGCCGAGGCCGGGCGGGCACATCAGCGCCTTCTGGGAGCCGGCCACGACGACGTCGATCCCCCACGCGTCCTGGCGCAGCTCGGCGGCGCCGAGACCGGAGACGGCGTCGACGACGAGGATCGCGCCGTGGCGGTTGGTCACCTCCGCGATCGCCGCGACGTCGTGGACCACGCCGGTCGAGGTCTCGCTCAGCGTGGCGAAGACGACCTCGATGCCATCGTGCTCGGAGAGCAGGCGATCGATCTCGGCCGGGTCCAAGCGCTCCCCCCAGCCGGCCTCGCAGCGGACCGTGTCCCCACCGTACGCGTCGCACAGCTCGATCCAGCGCTCGCCGAACTTCCCGGCCGCGCACGCGAGCACCGGCTGCCCGGCGCGCACGAGGTTGGCGGCGGCGGAGTCCATGGCGCCGGAGCCGCTGGCCGCGAAGGCCAACACGTCGTTGGCCGTCTGGAAGATGCCGGGAAGCTTGCCCAGCACCCGCTCGTAGACCTCCGCGAACGCGGGGGCGCGGTGGTAGAGCATCGGCGCTGCCATCGCCTGCGAGACGGCGGGCGGGACGGGCGTCGGCCCCGCCGTCATGAGGTACTGCTTCACGAAGGGGTTCGGCGTCATGGCGGCGGCTCACGTTAGCGGCCGGTGCGCCGCCGGTGCGGCCTCAGAGCGCCGGGTCGAGCGCCCCCGTCACGCGCGGCGCGCCGCCGGCCGGCAGACGGCCGCCGAACCGGTCGGCCACCTCGCTCGAGGGCATCGGCCTCGCGTAGTAGAAGCCCTGGGCGTGCACGCAGCCGAGGCGCATCAGGCCGTTCGCCTGCTCGATCGTCTCTACCCCCTCGGCCACCACGTCGATCTGCAGGCCGGCGGCCATCTTCACGATGGCCTCGACGATCGTCCGATCCTCGGTGCTCGAGTCCATGGCGGCGATGAAGCGGCGGTCGATCTTCAGGCCGTCGATGGGGAAGCGCCGCAGGGCAGGACGAGCTCGATCCAGCCCGGTGCGGCGGCCCAGCCCAGCAGAACGCCGACGATCAGGATCGGGATCGCGCCGCTGCCCTGGGCGGCGATGAGGGCGCCGACGAGGAACACCATCTGGTTCGAGCCGCCCATGGCAAGGGCGGAGGTGCCGAGCCAGCCGATCGTGCGGGGATGCTCGAGCGGCTGCACGCCGTCGAGCTGGGTCGATCGGTCCACACGGGTTTCTCGGCCGTGCGGCCGGAAGCATGAGCGCCGCCGGCGGCGCTGCGGCTCAGAACTCGGTCTGGATCCAGTCCATGTGCGAGCGCAGCTCCTTGCCCTCGCGCTCGATCTGGTGGTCCTGCTGCTCCGCGCGCATGCGCTGGAAGTTCTCCTGGCCCGCGCGGTTCTCGGCGATCCACTCGCGAGCGAAGGCGCCCGACTGGATCTCGCCGAGGATGTCGCGCATCGACTGGCGCGTCTGCTCGGAGATGATGCGCTTGCCGCGGGTGAGGTCGCCGTACTCGGCGGTGTTGGAGATCGAGTAGCGCATCCCGGTGATGCCCTTCTCGTACATCAGGTCGACGATCAGCTTGAGCTCGTGCAGGCACTCGAAGTAGGCCAGGCGCGGGTCGTAGCCGGCGTCGACGAGCGTCTCGTAGCCCGCCCGGACCAGCTCGGAGACGCCGCCGCAGAGCACCGCCTGCTCGCCGAACAGGTCGGTCTCGGTCTCGTCCTTGAAGGTCGTCTCGATCACGCCCCCGCGGGTGCAGCCGATGCCCTTGGAGTAGGCCAGCGCGAGCTCCTTGGCGCTGCCGCCGGCGTCCTGCGCGACCGCGATCAGCCCCGGCACGCCCGATCCCTCGAGGAACTGGCGGCGGACGAGGTGCCCGGGGCCCTTGGGGGCGATCAGCGCGACGTCGACCTCCGGCGGCGGCTCGACCTCGCCGTAGTGGACGGAGAAGCCGTGGCCGAACAGCAGCGTGTTGCCCGGCGAGATGCCGTCGGCGATCTGCTCGCGGTAGACGTCGCCGTGCTTCTCGTCGGGCAGCAGGACCATCACCACGTCCCCGCGCGACGCGGCCTCGGAGACGTCGAGCACCTCGAAGCCGTCGGCGCGGGCCTTCTCGGCCGAAGCGGAGTCGGGGCGCAGGCCTACGACGACGCTCACGCCCGAGTCCTTGAGGTTCTGCGCGTGCGCGTGGCCCTGGGAGCCGTAGCCGAGGATGGCGACGGTCTTGCCGTCGAGGAGCGAGAGGTCCGCGTCGTCGTCGTAGAACATGGCGTCAACCTAGCGTCGGTCGCTCGTCATCGGCTTCCTGCCGCGGCGCCCGGGCGCCGATCCGTCATCGATGACGGGGCGAGCGAAACCGATCTCGGCGATTCAGGCCGTCGCGACGGCGACCCAGGTGCGGGCCGGGATGGCGAGCGCGCCGTCCTCGCCCGCGAACTCGGCGGCCGCCTCGCCCAGCGCCGCCTGGATGTCGGCGGCCGTCCCGGGGTCCAGCGCGGCCGTCGCGTCGGCGAAGCGCATCGACATGTCGCGGGTCGACTCCCACCAGTCGCGCAGCGACTCGTAGCGGATCGTGAACCCGACGGTGGCGACCTCGTAGTCGACGAAGCCGGCCTGCTCGAGCCGCTCGGCGATCACGCCCTCGGGCGCCCAGGCGAACTGGCCGGGCGCGTCCGGGTCGGGGCGCTGCTCGAGGCCGCGGCGGACCAGCTCGCGCGCCGGCAGGGCGCTCCAGAGGTTGTCGTCCGGGCCGGTCCAGGCCGCCAGCGCCACGCGCGAGCCGGGCTTGAGCACGCGCCGCGTCTCCTGCAGCGCCGTGACCGGATCGGCCATCAGCATGTAGCCCCAGCGGCACAGGACGCCGTCGAGGCTCGCTGCCTCGACGTCGATCGAGGTCTCGGCGTCGATCTGCTTGAAGCGGACGTTGGCGATTCCCATCGCGGCGGCGCGCTCCTGGGCCACGTTGAGCATCTCGGGCACGAAGTCCGAGACGATCAGCGTCCCGCCCGGCTGGATCAGCTCCGCGGCGAGGAACCCGGTGTCGCCCGGGCCCGCCGCCAGCTCGAGCAGCGTGTCGCCGGGCTGGGGGCCGAGCGCGTCCACGAGCCATGTGGAGACCGGCATCGTGGCGCGCCGCAGCGCGTCGGCGCGGGCGCCCCAGCCCTTCGCGGTGGCGCTCCAGCGGACGCGGCTCTCCTGGCGGTGGTCGGCGGTCATCTCATCTCCCGGCGCTGGAGCTTCCCAGACGGCGTGCGCGGGAGCGCGTCAGCCACCTCGAAGGCCTTGGGGACCTTGAAGCGCGCGAGCCGCTCGCCGCACCAGCGCCGCAGCTCCTCGGGGCCGGCCGGCGCGCGCAGCACGACGCTGGCGGTGACCGCCTCGCCCCACTCGGGATCGGCGCGCCCGAACACGGCGGCGTCGGCGACGGCCGGGTGCGCGAGCAGCGCCGCCTCGACCTCCGCCGGCGCGACGTTCTCGCCGCCGGTGACGATCGTGTCCGACTTGCGGCCGATGACGACGAGCCGGCCGCGCTCGTCGAGGCGCCCGAGGTCGCCCGTGCGCAGCGTCCCGCCGCCCGCCACCGTCGGGCCCTCGACGAGGATCTCCCCGTCGGGGGCGAGGCTCAGCGCCAGCCCCGGCAGCGCCCGGCCGGCGGTGTGCAGGTCGCCGGGCTCGGCGATCGTCACCTGCGAGCACGCCTGGGTGAGCCCGTAGGTCTGGACGACCGGCCAGCCGGCGTCGCGGGCGCGCTCGAGCAGCGCGGGAGTGGCCGGGGCGCCGCCGAGCAGGATGCGGCGCAGCCGCGGGCCCGGCCCGGCGCCCGCGTCGAGCAGCCGCTGGAGCATGGTGGGCACGAGCGAGGCGATCGTGATCCCGTCGCCGGCGGCCCGCTCGAACGGCGCGAGCACCGCGGTCGTCCCGTAGATCGCCGAGCGCAGCAGCACCATCAGCCCCCCGACGTGCGACAGCGGCAGCGGGCACAGCCAGCGCTCGTCCGGGTCGAGGCCGAGCGCCACGGCGGAGCCGAGCGCGTTGGCCTGCACGTTGCCGAAGCTCAGCTCGACCGGGCGCGGCGCGGCCGTGGTGCCGGAGGTGTGGACCACGAGCGCGACGTCGGCCTCGGTGGGGGCGATCGGCGGGGCTGCGCTCGCGGGCGGAGCGACCGGCGCTCCGCCGCCGCGCGGCGCCGCCGGCGGGGCGTCCACGACCATGTCCGCGGAGGCCAGCAGCGCCTCTCGCTCGGGCCCGGCCAGGCGCGGATCGACCGGCATCGCCGCCGCTCGGGCCAGCAGGCACGCGTGCAGGGCGACCGCGAAGTCCAGCCCCGGCGGAAGCGCGAGCGCCACCCGGCTGCCGGGCGCCACGTCGAGGGCGCCCGCGCGCGCCAGCAGCTCCGCGTAGGTCAGCGAGGCCGCGGGCGCCTCGAGCGCGACGCGGTCCGGCCGCAGGGCGGCGGCGCGGGGCAGCCATGGATCGATCGGCACGGGGCTGAGGCTAGTCTCAGGGCCCATGTGGACGCTCACCGGCCACTTCGACGACATCCGCTACGAGACCTCGGGCGACGGGATCGCGAAGATCACCATCGACCGCCCGGAGGTCCGCAACGCGTTCCGGCCGCAGACGATCGTGGAGATCTCCCAGGCGCTCGAGCGCGCCCGCGAGGACAGCTCGGTCGGCGCGATCATCCTCACCGGCGAGGGGCCGCTCGCGTTCTGCTCCGGCGGCGACCAGCGCGTGCGCGGCGACGCCGGCTACGTGGCCGAGGACGAGGCGGGCAAGCGGGGCGTCGGGCG
>Ga0136614_10003241_pt1 | contig 10373 bp, 9 predicted proteins | sample AntDrymUQ2792106_2_FD_106643 | JGI IMG/M metagenome (GOLD analysis project Ga0136614, IMG submission 106643) | Polar desert sand microbial communities from Dry Valleys, Antarctica - metaG UQ279 (21.06) | ecosystem: Environmental > Terrestrial > Soil > Desert | place: Antarctica: Dry Valley... | reverse complement strand
GTTACGAGGTGGGCGCGCTCCGGCGGCACCTCCTCGCGATCCTCGGCCTCGATCAGACGCGCCGGGTCGCGATCATCGGGGCGGGACACCTCGGCGAGGCGCTCGCCGACTCGGGCGGCTTCGCCTCGGGCGGCTTCCAGGTCGCCGCGCTCCTGGACAACGACCCGGGCAAGATCGGGCACCGCACGCGCGGAGGGCTCGTCGTCGAGGACGCCGGCCTCCTGCGCGACGTGATCGCCCGTCAGGACATCGCCATCGGCGTCATCACCGTCCCGGCGGCCGCAGCCCAGGAGGTCGCGCAGCGCTGCGCCGCGGCCGGCCTGAAGGCGCTGCTGAACTTCGCCCCCGCGCGGCTGATGGTCCCGGCCGACGTCCGGGTCAAGAACGTGGACCTCAAGGTGTATCTCGAGACTCTCTGTTTCTACATGCCCCGCGCGTGACGCGATCCGCGTCCGCCCGGAGATGAAGGAGAAGCCCATGGCAGGAAAGCCGAGCCCCGCGAGACGCTCACCGCAACCCTCCTCCCCGGCGCGGCCGGAGCGGGACCGCCCACCCTCTCCCCAGCGGGGACGCCCCTCGCCCGCATCCGCGCCGGAGAACCTCAACCCGTTCGACTTCGCGCTGCGGCAGTTCGACCGCGCAGCCGATCACCTGGATCTCGACAACGGCACGCGGGCGGTCCTCCGCGCGCCGAAGCGCCAGCTCATCGTGTCGATTCCGGTGAAGATGGACAACAAGGAGATCCGCGTCTTCCAGGGATACCGGGTGCAGCACAACATCGCGCGGGGCCCCTCGAAGGGAGGGATTCGCTATCACCCGGGCGTGACGCTGGACGAGGTGAAGGCGCTGGCGATGTGGATGACCTGGAAGTGCGCCGTGGTGAACATCCCTTTCGGGGGGGCGAAGGGAGGGATCACGGTGGACCCGAAGACGCTTTCGCTCGACGAGAACGAGCGGATGACCCGCCGCTTCACGTCTGAGCTTTCCATCATCCTCGGGCACGACCGCGACATCCCCGCTCCGGACGTCTACACCACCCCCCAGACGATGGCGTGGATGATGGACACCTTCTCGATGACGAAGGGCTACTCCACCCTCGGCGTGGTGACGGGCAAGCCGATTCCGGCGGGAGGCTCCGCGGGGCGCGGCGACGCGACGGCGGAGGGCTGCTTCGTGGCGATCGAGGAGGCGGCCGGCCGCATGCGGCTTCCGCTGAAGGGGGCGACCGCCGCCGTGCAGGGCTTCGGGAACGCGGGGTCGATCGTCGCGCGCTTCCTGGACGAGGCGGGCGTGCGCGTCGTGGCCGTGTCCGACTCTCAGGGCGGTATCTACGACAAGCGGGGGCTCGCCATGGAGGGGATCTATGCGGTGAAGCAGAAGAAGGGCACCGTCACGGCCGGACGCGGCGAGCAGATATCCAACGAGGACCTTCTGGAGCTTCCCGTCGACGTGCTGGTGCCCGCGGCCCTGGAGGGTTGCATCACGCGGAGCAACGCGCCCCGCGTCAAGGCGAAGGTCGTCGCGGAGGCCGCCAACGGCCCGACGACCCCGGACGCGGACGACATCCTGCGCGGCAACGGCGTCCTGGTGATCCCGGACATCCTCGCCAACGCGGGGGGGGTAACCGTCTCCTACTTCGAATGGGTCCAGGACCTTTACTCGTTCTTCTGGGAGCCGGAGCTGGTGCGCCAGCACCTGCAGAAGACGATCCGATCCGCGTACCAGGACGTGGAGAGCACCGCGCGGCGTTACGACACCGACCTGCGGACGGGCGCACTGATCCTCGCGGTGGGCCGCGTGGAGGAGGCGACGCGGATTCGCGGGATCTTCCCGTAGGAATCGGAAATCGGAATCGGAAATCGGGGATTGAACAGGCGGCGCGCTCTGTCGGTCATCGCCAAGGCCCTCTTCATCTTTTACTGCACGGCCGTCGGCGTGTACCTGCTCCTGCGCCCCTGGGCGGCACCCGCCGCGGCCGGGATCGCCGCTTCCGGGTTCTTCCGGGGCTTCGTCTCCGGGCTCGGCCTGCTCCACCTCGTGGCCGGCGCCGCGGATCTGCGCTCGCTGTCGCGGCAGCTGGCCGCCGAGCGGCCGGGATGAAGGCGCTCTATGTCACGGACCGCCAGGCGGCCGGCGAGGCACAGTTCGCGGCCGTGCTCGACGCCGTCCGGCAGACGCCGGAGCTTTCCGTTCAGCTCCGTGAGCACGGGATCGCGGACCGGGAGCACCTCGACCTAGCGCGTGCCTGCCGCGCGGCCCTCGGCGTCTCCACCCCCCTCTACGTGAACCGGCGATACGACATCGCGCTCGCCGCGGGGGCCGACGGCGTGCACCTGCCCGACGGGGGTCTCCCCGTGGCGCGCGTGCGGGCCCATGCGCCCCGGGGATTCCGCGTCGGGGTGTCGACGCATCGCGCGGAGGACGCCGCGCGCGCGATCGCGGACGGCGCCGACCTCGTCGTCCTCGGGCCGATTTTCGCGACACCGTCCAAGTCGGCCTACGGTTCCCCCCTGGGTCCCGCGGCCCTCGCCGGGCTGCCGCCGCGGTCGACCCATTCCACCGACGTCTACGCGATCGGGGGGATCTCGGAAGACAACCTCGAAGACCTCGCCCTACACCGGGACCGGATCGCGGGGGTGGCCGCGGTTCGGATGTTCCAGGAGGCCGGCGATCCCCGCGCCGTCGCCGAGCGGATCGCGCGCCTGTGAAGACCGCGGAGCACCGGCTCCCCCTCGTCGCGCGGCGTCTCCTCGGCCCCCTTCTCCTGCTGGCCGCCGTCGGGGCCGTCGTCTTCCTCTTCTCGCGCCTCGGCGTTGCGACGACGGACACGGTCGCGGGACCCGACGGGAAGACGCCCCTCTCACGCAACTGGGGAGCGCTCGCCGTCGGCATCGCCGCGGCGCTGCTCGTCGTCCGGCTCTTCGACTACGTCTTCTTCGACGTCGCCTCCCGCCTCCGGCGGAAGTCGACCGCTCCGGCGCTCCTGCGGCAGATCCTCGGGCTCGTCCTCTTCGGGATCAGCCTCGGCATCCTGTTCCAGGCGACCCTCCACGTGAGCCTCACAGCCCTGGTCACGACGTCCGCCATCATCACCGCTGTCATCGGCCTCGCGCTGCAGGACACGCTCGGCAACCTCTTCTCCGGGCTCGCGCTGCACACGGAGAAGAGCGTTCAGGTGGGGGACATGATCCGGATTGTCGACGCGTTCGGAACCATCGAGGAGCTCTCCTGGCGTGCCATCAAGCTGCGCACGCTCGACGGAAACATCGTGCTCGTGCCCAACAGCCTGGCGAGCCGCGAGCGGCTCTCCGTGTACCGGAGGCCCGGACGACCGATCGCGCGGGCGATCGAGGTGGGCCTGGAATACGGGACGCCGCCGGAGAAAGCGATGCGCGTCCTGGAACAGGCCGCGAAAAACGTCCCGGGAGTCGCGTCGTATCCGGAGCCCGCGGCGACGATGAAGAAGTTCGGAGACTTCGCGATCGTCTACGAGCTGCGCTACTGGATCGAGGACTACGTGCGGCTCATCGACCTCGACTCGCAGGTGCGGGAGCGCATCTGGTATCGCCTGGACCGGGAAGGCATCGCGATTGCCTACCCCCTCATCCGCCAGCACCAGTTCGCGGCCGGGCGCCTGGAGGCTCCGGCCCGCGGCGCCGGGCTCCTCGAGGCAATCGACCGCCTGGACCTGTTCGCCCCCCTCTCTCCGGAAGAGCGCCTCAAGCTCGCGGAGGGCGCGCAGGAGCGGCGGTTCGCGCCCGGAGAGGTGATCGTTGCCGAGGGCGACCGCAGCAGCTCGATGTTCGTGGTGCAGGAGGGGCAGGTCACCGTGTCGATCCACGGGGCGCAGGGAGACACCCGGAAGCTCGCGATGCTGCAGGCGGGGGACGCGTTCGGGGAGATCAGCCTCCTGACGGGAGAGCCTCGCACCGCGACCGTTCGGGCCTTGAGCCAGGCCGTGCTCGTAGAGATCACGAAGGCGACCGTGGCGCCCCTCCTCGAAGCGAACCCGACACTCGTGGAGGCGCTGTCCGCGTCGATGCGGGAGCGGCGGCAGGAAGCGGCGGACCTGTACGACGCGTCCCGGGAAAAGGCCGAGACGCCTTCCCCCGACCGCAGCGTCCTCGGGGCCCGCATCGCGCGGTTCTTCGGGATCAAGCTCCGGGTGTGACGTGGCGCTCCTTCTCGGAATCGATCTGACGGAGGTCGGCCGCGTCGCGCGAATCCTCGAGCGGTGGAACGGGCGGTTTCTGGAGCGCGTCTTCCTGCCGGGTGAGCTGAGGCGCGGGCGGCGGCACCCCCGCGCCTTCGCCGAGCACGTGGCCGGCCGCTTCGCGGCGAAGGAAGCGGCGATGAAGGCGCTCGGAACGGGCTGGCGCGGGATCGCCTTTCGCGAGATCGTCATCGAGCGCGATCCCTCCGGAAAGCCGCGCCTGCGCCTGCTCGGGCGGGCGCTCGAGCGCGCGCGCCGCCTCGGGGTGCGCGAGACGGAGCTCTCGATCACACACACCGCCGACCTCGCGGCCGCGGTCGTCGCCCTCCAGACGTCCGACGAGGGTCGGTGAACCGTCCGCAGCCGCGTCGCTCGTGTAAGCTCGGCGGCTTCCCATGAACGAGCCTGCGGACTACAAGGCGACGCTCAACCTTCCGAGGACCTCCTTCCCCATGAAGGCGGACCTCCCGCGGCGCGAGCCCGAGCAGCTGGCGGCATGGACGCGGACGAACCTCGAGGCGCGCCGCCGCGAGCACGCGGCCGGCCGTCCGCGGTTCGTACTCCACGACGGCCCGCCCTACGCGAACGGCAACATCCACATCGGGCACCTCATGAACAAGGTGCTGAAGGACTTCATCGTCCGGAGCCGCGCGATGATGGGCTTCGACGCCCCGTACGTGCCCGGTTGGGACTGCCACGGCCTGCCGATCGAGCAGCAGGTGGACAAGAAGCTGGGAAGCAGGAAGCGGGACATGACAGCGGTTCAGATCCGGGCCGCCTGCCGCGAGTACGCGGCGCGCTACGTGGACATCCAGCGCGAGGAGTTTCAGCGCCTGGGCGTCGGAGGCGCCTGGGACCGGCCGTACACGACGATGGACCGTTCGTACGAGGCCCACATCGCCCGCGCATTCGGCGAGTTCTACAAGAAGAACCTCGTCTACCAGGCGCTCAAGTCCGTCCGCTGGTGCTTCGTCGACCGCACGGCCCTCGCCGAGGCGGAGCTCGAGTATGAGGAGCGGGAGGACCCGGCGATCTGGGTCCGATTCCCGTTGCCGGCGGTCGATCCGGATGCGAAGGACCCGGGTGGGAAGGGGGAAGGGCCCCGGGGCGCCTTCGCCGTGGCCTGGACGACCACGCCGTGGACCGTGCCGTCGAACGTTGCGATCGCCGTCCACCCCGACGAGACGTATGCGCTCCTGCGGGGGGACGACGGAAACCTGTACCTCGTCGCCGAGAAGCGGGCCGAGTCGCTCGCCGCGACGGTCGGGTGGAAGAGCGCGGTGTCCGTTCCCGGTGCGAAGTGGACGGGGAGGGAGCTGGCCGGGTGGCGCTACAGCCACCCGCTGCCGCCGGAGAGCCGGGGGGACCTCACGCCCGAGGAGTCCGCCGCCTCCTTCCGGTTCGTCCTGGGCGACCACGTCACCATGGACGCGGGGACGGGACTCGTTCATACGGCCCCGGGCCACGGGGAGGACGACTTCCTGACGGGGCAGCGTGAGGGCCTGCCGATCCTCTCCCCGGTGGACGAGGCGGGCCGTTACACGACCGTCGCGAAGTACAGGGGCAAGAAGGTCCTCGACGCGAACGCGGAGATCGTCGCCGACCTCGAGGCGTCGGGCGCGCTGCTGCACCAGGAGCCGCGCTTCCGCCACGAGTACCCCCACTGCTGGCGCTGCAAGAACCCCGTCATCTTCCGCGCGACGGTGCAGTGGTTCGTCCGGCTCGACGACCCGCGGACGGACGTGCGCGAGGGGGCACTCCGGGCGATCGCGCGCACGCAGTGGGTGCCCTCCTGGGGGGAGCAGCGGATCGGGGGCATGGTCGAGAACCGGCGCGAATGGGTCATCTCGCGGCAGCGCCGGTGGGGCTCGCCGATCACCCTGCTCTACCCCGTTCGCGACGGCGAGCGCGGTCCCGCGTATCCCTGGGTGGACTCGCCGGCGGAACAGGGGAGGTTCTTCGACCGCGTCGGGGAGATCTTCCGGCGGGAGGGCGCGGACGCGTGGTACGGGCGGGCTGCCACGGACTTCCTGCCCGAAGGGGCGGATCTGCGCGGGTACGCCCCCTCCGACTTCGAGCCGGAGACGGACATCATGGACGTCTGGTTCGATTCCGGGGTCTCACACCTCGCCGTGCTGCGCAGCGGCGAGTGGCCGGAGCTCGTGAAGGGAGGGGACGGGCCGCCGGCCGACCTCTACGTCGAGGGTCATGACCAGTACCGCGGGTGGTTCCAGTCCTCGCTCCTGACCTCGGTCGCGATCTTCGGGGAGACACCCTACGCGGGCGTGGTCACGCACGGGTTCGTCGTCGACGGCGCCGGACGAAAGATGTCGAAGTCTCTCGGGAACGTGGTCGCCCCGCAGGACCTGATCAAGCGCTTCGGCGCCGACGTGCTGCGCCTCTGGGTCGCGAGCGTCGACTACCGCGACGACGACCCCATCTCCGACGAGATCCTCAACCGCTGCGCGGAAGGCTACCGGAAGATCCGGAACACCGCGCGCTACCTGCTCTCGAACCTCTCCGACTTCACGGCGGGTGACGCCCTCCCCTACGGTGCGCTCCATCCCCTCGACCGCCGCGTGCTCCGGCAGGCGCGGCGGGCCGCGCGACGCGTCGTCCAAGCCTACGAGACCTACGAGTTTCACGTCGTGTATCACACGCTGCTCGGCTTCTGCACGACGACCCTCTCGGCGTTCTATCTCGACGTTCTGAAGGACCGCCTTTATGCCTCCCCCGCGGCGTCGCGGGAGCGCCGGTCCGCGCAGACGGCCCTCAACCGGATCGCCCGGTCCCTCGCGACGCTCTCCGCTCCCGTCCTCGCGTTCACCGCGGAGGAGATCTGGGACGGCCTGCCCGCTCCGAAGGAAGAATCCGTACACTTGGAGCGTTTCGAGGCGCTGGAAGACCTCCCGGAGGATTCCGGCTCCGACGAAGCCTGGGACCGATTGATGAAACTTCGCGACGAGGTGGCCGTGATCCTCGAGGACGCCCGGCGGCAAAAGACAATCGGTTCTTCGCTCGAGGGAGGGCTCCGGCTCGCCGGAACGGAGGCGATGGAGAGGGACCTGGAATCGGCCGAGCTCTCCCGCGCGGACCTCGCCGACTTCTTCATCGTCTCTGCCCTCGCGATCGACCGCGATGGCGACCGCTCCGCCCGGCCGTCCGCCGTATACGAGGGCCTGTCCCTCGCCTTCGCTCCGGCGGAGGGGCGGCGGTGCGACCGGTGCTGGAAGGTGACCCCCGAGGCCCTGTCGTCCGGTCTCTGCGAGCGCTGCCGCGCCGTCCTCGCCGCGCTGCCGCCGCCCGGCGCCGAAGGCAACCGGGTCGCCGAGGGCCCCACGGCGTGAACGGAGCCGCCGGCATGAGGGAGAGCGCCGTCTATCGCGGAGCGTACATCGCCGTCTCTCTCTTCGTCCTCATCCTCGACCAGTGGACGAAGGGCCTGATCACCCGCTCCTTCGAGGTGCATCAGTCGCGGCCCGTGATGACAGAATTCTTCGACCTGACCTATGTCCAGAACAGCGGCGCGGCCTTCGGCCTGTTTGCCTCCGTGGACTCGTCGCTCAAGGCGATCATCCTGAACAGCGTCGCGATCCTCGTCTTCCTCATCGTTTCCGCCTATGCGCTGCGCACCTCTCATCGCAGTGTCCGCCTCCAGCTCGGTTTCGCGCTGATCCTGGGCGGCGCCGTGGGGAACCTGATGGACCGCGTGCGGCACGGCTACGTGGTGGACTTCCTGGACTTCTCGATCTCGGGACACCACTGGCCCGCCTTCAACGTCGCGGACGCCGCGATCTGCATGGGCGTCGGTCTCCTCTTCCTCGACATGCTCCGCGGCGAGGAGGAGCCCCCTCAGGAAACACGGCCGGCGGCCTGACGTGTTTCCGCGCCTGATCCAGATCGGCTCCTTTTACCTCCCCACCTACGGGGTGATGCTGGCGATCGCCTACCTGACCGGCATCTGGCTGCTGCGCCGCAAGGCGAAGGCGGAGGGCCTCCCGGACGGCAAGATCCTGGACTTCTCGCTCTATATCCTCGCCTCCGCGATCGTGGGGGCAAAGCTCATGCTGGTCCTCGTCGAGTGGCGTCACTACACGGAGAGCCCACGCGACCTGCTCGGCGTGCTGCGGTCGGGCGGAGTGTTCTACGGCGGACTGATCGCGGCGACGGCGGTTGGGATCGCTTACATGCGCAAGCACCGGCTGCCCGCGTGGCGGATCGCCGACATGGGCGCACCGTCGATCGCGCTGGGCGAGGCGATCGGCCGCTGGGGATGCTTTGCGGCCGGCTGCTGCTACGGGAAGCCGAGCGACGGTCCCTTCGGCGTCACGTTCACAGACCCCTTCGCCAGCGAGGCCGTCGGCACTCCGCTCGATGTGCGCCTCCATCCGACGCAGATCTACCTCTCGCTCAACGCGTTGCTCGTCTTCCTCGTCCTCCAATGGGCCTACCGGCGCAGGACGTTTGATGGCGAGGTCTTCTGGCTCTACGTCCTGCTCTACGCGATCACTCGGGGCATCCTCGAGGTCTGGCGGGGCGACCTCGTGCGCGGGTTCGTGATTCCCGGAGTGCTCTCGACGTCTCAGTTCATCGGCCTCGTGATGGCGGGGCTCGCGGCCGCCATGCTCTTCTATCTGTCGCGCCGCCGGAGTCGAGCGGCCGCGTAGAGGCGACTCGACCGCTCGGGCCGAGCCCGGGCGGGGACAAGCCCCGCCCCTACGGCCATCGCCTCCGATGATCCGCCGCTTCCGCGTGGGCTCCCCGTCGTCCGGCACCCGCCTCGACCTCTTCCTCGCGTCCGCCTGCTCGGACCTCACCCGCTCGAGGATCCAGAAGCTGATCGCCGAGGGAGCGGTGCGCCTGCGGGGGGCGCCCGCGAAGCGGGCGCACGTGGTGCGCGCCGGCGACGCGGTGGAGGTGGAGGTCCCCGAGCCGCGGCCGACGGCCATCGCGGCCGAGGACATCCCCCTCTCGGTCCTCCACGAGGACGAGCACCTCCTCGCAGTCGACAAGCCGCCGGGAATGGTCGTCCACCCGTCGCCGGGCCATGGGTCCGGGACCCTCGTCAATGCCCTGCTCCACCACGTCCGCGACCTGTCGGGGATCGGAGGCGACCTGCGGCCCGGGATCGTCCATCGGCTCGACCGCGACACGTCCGGCGTCCTCCTCATCGCCAAGACGGACCTCGCCCATGCATCCCTCTCCCGCCAGATGAGGAAGCGCACGATGCGCAAGGAGTACCTGGCGCTCGTAGCGGGGGTCCCCCGCGTCCGGAAGGGCGAGATCACGCTGCCGATCGGCCGGGATCCACGCGACCGCAAGCGGATGCGCGCTTTCCGCAACGCGGAGGATCCGCCCGCGGGCGCGCGGGCCGCGGACACCCTCTACGCGATCGAGCGCGAGTGGCCTGCCATGGGCGTGACGCTGCTGCGATGCCGGCTCGTCACGGGCCGCACCCACCAGATCCGCGTCCACCTCGCGGCAGAGCGCCTTCCCGTGGTCGGCGACCCCGTGTACGGCCGACCGCGCTACGACAGGGTCGGGGACGCCGCCCTCCGGAGAAGGCTCGCGAGCTTTCCGCGCCAGGCCCTCCACGCGGAGCGCATCGGTTTCCACCACCCCGCGTCGAACGAGCCCGTGGAGATCGTCGCGCCGCTGCCCCCCGACCTTCGAGAGCTCCTCGCAATGGTCGAGCTCGTCTTTCGATCCTAGAGCTCGGGCCCCCGCGGTCGCGGGCACCGACGCGGCCACCACGTCCATCTAAATCCATTCAATTTTCTGCCCCCGGAGATCCGAAGGGGCCGGGGTCGCGTATTCCCTCCGACGGGAAGAACGTGTGCGCGCCGGGGAAGCATGCGCGCGCCATTCCTGAAATCCCGTCTCCTGGCCACCCGCCAAGACAACTGACCGCCTCCGGCCATCGTGGCCGGAAACCGAAAGGAAGGAACTGCGTGGACGATCGAAAACAGCGTTCTTCGCGCGCGCCGATCCCGGCCGCCGCTCTTGCCCTCTTTGCCGTCATCGGCCTCGCGCGGCCCGATGCGGCCCTGGCCAACCACCCGGTCCTCGTCGAGGGGAACAACTGCGCCAACGGCGGCCCCGGCGTCACGACCGTACCTCCCGGGACGTGCGGCGACTTCGACGGCGACGGCCTCATCGG
>Ga0136614_10003240_pt1 | contig 10374 bp, 5 predicted proteins | sample AntDrymUQ2792106_2_FD_106643 | JGI IMG/M metagenome (GOLD analysis project Ga0136614, IMG submission 106643) | Polar desert sand microbial communities from Dry Valleys, Antarctica - metaG UQ279 (21.06) | ecosystem: Environmental > Terrestrial > Soil > Desert | place: Antarctica: Dry Valley... | reverse complement strand
GGCGGCTGGCCGTGGAGGAACTGTCGGTCGAGGCCGTGGGACAGTTCGACCTGGTGCTGTTTCTCGGTGTCTTCTACCACCTGCGGTCGCCCATCGACGCGCTCGATCGTCTGCGCACGATCGTCCGCGGGCACCTGATCTGCGAAACGCACACGCTGCTGCCCGCCCTGCACGGTGGTTATCCGTTGGTCTCGTTTTTCCCAGGCGATGGGCACGAAACCGGCCGCCCGCGCGAGTTCACCGCCATTCCCACCGAAGAGTGTCTGGTGCAGATGCTGCTGTCGTCGGGATTCCGGACCCTGGACGTGAAATACCGCCCGTCGATGCGCCTTTTCAAGCAGATCACCGCGGCGCTGAGCAACCGGCCCCAGTCAGGGCGCCTCATCATCCACGCGTCCTAGCGCAGGCGGCTGTGGCGGTAGCCGTACGCAAAATAGAACCCGATCCCAATCGCCATCCACAGTATCAATCGACGCCAGGTTTCCCAGGGCAGACCGAGCATCAGGACGAGGCTCACGGCCGCCGACATCAGCGGCAGGAGCGGCACGAGCGGCATCCGGAACGGCCGCGGAAGGTCCGGCCTCGTGCGTCGCAACACGATGATCCCGATCGACACGATTACGAACGCCATCAGCGTCCCGATGCTCACCAGGGCGCCGAGCGTGCCGATCGGCGTGAGGCCGGCCGCTATGGCCACGACGACCCCGGTCACGATCGTCGAAATGTGCGGCGTGTGATACCGCGGGTGGACCCGACCCGCCCATGCAGGCAGGAGCCCATCCTTCGACATCGACAGGAAGATACGCGGCTGCGCCAGCATCATGACGACCATGACCGAGCTCAATCCGGCCAGCGCCCCGACGGTGACGAGTACTTCGACGACCGCCATCGTCGCTTCCCATGACGTGCCGGCCGCACGACCCGCGGCCGCCTGAATCGCTACCACGAGCGGCGCGGGCTGATTCAGCATTGCCTGGTGGGGAACCAGCCCGACCATCACGCCTGAGACGAGCACGTACAGCACCGTGCAGACCGCGAGGGAGCCGAGAATGCCACGCGGCATATCTCGCTGAGGGTTGCGCGCTTCCTGGGCCGACGTGGACACCGCGTCGAACCCGATGTACGCGAAGAAGATCACTCCGGCCCCCCGGAGAATTCCGCTCCAGCCATACTCGCCGAAGCGTCCGGTGTTCTCCGGAATGAATGGATGCCAGTTGGCGGGATCGATGAACATCGCGCCCGCGGCGATGACGATCAGCACGACAGCAACTTTGATCACGACTATGACGGCGTTCACCGAGGCCGACTCGCTGACGCCGAAGATCAGCAGCCCGGTGACTGCGGCCGTCACGAGGACCGCGGGAAGGTTGAAGACCGCGGTGACGGGATCGCCGCCCACAACCGACACCACGGTCCCAGGGGCGGCGCTGAATGCCGCGGGAAAACTGAGCCCCATCTGCCCCAGCAGCGTGACGAGATTCCCCGACCATCCCACCGCCACGGTTGCCGCACCCAGGGCGTACTCCAGAATCAGGTCCCATCCAATGACCCAGGCTACGAGCTCGCCGAGCGTGGCATAGGCGTAGGTGTAGGCGGAACCTGACACGGGGACACTCGCCGCAAACTCTGAATAGCAGAGTGCGGCGAGCACGCTCGCCAGACCGGCGATGACCATGGAGATGACGATCGCGGGCCCCGCGTGCGCGGCTGCTGCCTGCCCGGTCAGAACGAAGATGCCGGTGCCGATGATCGCGCCGACACCGAGCAGCACCAGCTGGGTGGGACCGAGCACGCGCTTGAGCCCGCCGGCGGCTCCGCCGATCTGCTCTGCCGTGATTTGTTCGATGCTCTTGGTTGCGAAAATGGACATGTCCGAGCCTGTCGCGCAAGCCCGGACGAAGTCATGAACTCAGCCTCAAACGCCTCCAAGAAAACTTTAAGTTGTTCTTAAGGCCGCGGTAACATCCCTGTTCACGCGGGTATATGACTCCAATCGAGACGTCAGCCGCGCCCGCCGTCGAACGCGGCAAGGCCCCGGCCGTCAAGTTCGGGGAATTCGAGTTCGACCCGGCCGCGCTCATACTGAGGCGTGCCGGCGCTGAAATTTCGCTGCCGCCACGTGTCCTGGGTGTCCTCCATCTGTTGCTGGAGCGAGCCGGCGAGATCGTGCCGCGCCAGGAAATCATTGACAGCGTATGGAAGGAGGCCTTCGTCACCGACACCTCGCTGGCGGAGGCGGTCAGCTTCCTGAGGCAGGCCCTCGGAGACGACCCGCAGTCTCCGACGTACGTGCAGACCATCCATCGACGGGGCTATCGGTTCGTGGCCCCGGTGGTGCGACGGGGCGGAGTTGGCGGCGCCGGTGGTGGCGGCGGTCTCCCTGGCACCGTCCGGCGGCGCCGACTCGAGGCGGGTCTCGCCGTCCATAGGCGCCGTGTTTGTTCCGTGGAGCGTCGCGGCGCTGGCCGCTGCACTTGCATTCGCGGCAGTCTGGCAACTGACCCACCGGGATGCGTCGCGCGCGCCGATCGCGCGCTTCCCACTGACACCTCCGGCCGGCACATCTTTCGATCCCCGCGGAGCGGCGCTCGCGCTCTCGGCTGATGGCTTGCGCGTCGCATTCTCCGCCTGCCAGCCGACGGGATGCATGCTGTACGTGCGCGAGCTCGATCACCTGGAGTCTCAGCTGCTGGCGGGCACCGCAGGCGCCACCGCGCCGTTCTTTTCGCCTGACGGCACGTGGGTCGCCTTTTTCGCCGAGGGCAAGCTGAAGAAGGTCGCGCTCGCCGGTGGGTCGCCGCTCACCCTCGCAGACGCGCCGGAAGCGCTCGGCGGCACGTGGACCACGGATGGCCGCATTATCTTCGGCGGCTCGACCGTCTCCGGCCTCATGTGGATCCCTGAGCAAGGAGGCGACGCCGCGACGCTGACGACGCCGCGGCAGACTGATGGTGAAGTGCGGCATAGCTGGCCAGCCGTGATACCGGGCGGACGGACGCTGCTCTTCACGATCGCGGAGTCGATCTCCCCGCTCGCCCCCGGCCGCATCGGCGTGTTGCTATTCGACCGAGCGGGCGTGAGCCCGAACTGGACCACGTTGCCCGGCGCGTCCGGCATGGCCCGTGCGATCTCGCCGGATGCGATCGTGTTTTCGCGCGGGACAGAACTTCAGGCGACGTCCTTCGATCCTGTTCGGCGAAGCATCGCCGGGGTGCCACAGACGGTCGTTCCGGCCATTGCGTCCGGCGCCGCCGCCCAGTTTGCCGTGTCCGAGGCGGGCTCCCTGGTCTACGCCGAGCCGGCGGCGAGTGCTGACGGCGATCCGGTCTTCTGGTGGTCACCGGACAAAACAACTCCAATCAGCCTCGCCGCTCACCCACTCGCGTCGCCGGCGCTCTCGCCGGACGGCACTCGTCTCGCGGCCGCGAGTGAAGGTGACGGCACCCGGCCGGACATCTGGGTTGTGGAGATAGCACGAGGCGCGGCCACCCGGATCACGCATGGCGGCATCAGCGCCTCGCCCGTCTGGAGCGCCACCGGGCGAACTGTCTACTTCGCCACTCGAATCAGCGGAGCTTTCGAAGTGTGGAGCGCAGACGCCGACGGCGGCCGTACGGCAACCCGTCTGTTCGCCTCTGGCGAACATGCGTTTCCGGTCGCGGCCTCTCCGGATGGCGCGCTGCTCGCGGTCGTGCGGCCAGGCACCTCGAGCCGGGCAGACCTCTGGTCCCTGCCACTACGAGGCGGAGCGTCCGCTCCACTGGTTCAGACGCCGTACGATGATGTCGCGGCGGCATTTTCGCCGGATGGACGGCTGGTGGCGTACCAGTCGAACGAAGCGGGACGCTGGGACGTCTATGTCCAGCGGCTCGGTGACGGCCGGCGCACCGTCGTCTCGAGCGGCGGCGGCGTGAGACCGTTCTGGTCTCGTGACGGGTCTGCCTTGTACTACGGCGCCGGCAATCACCTGATGTCGGCAGCGATCAGCGCACGCGAGACATTACACATCTCGGCGCCTGTTGCCGTCGTTGCGCTCGACTCCGCTGCGCCGCTGGGCGTGGCGCCGGACGGGAGGTTCCTGTTCGAACGTCTGCCGCCGTCCGCGTCAGACCGCGCTATTCTGGCGCTCGAGTGGCTTCGCGAGCTTCGTCAACTGCTCGGCCCGCCTTCGGCACGCCTCCCGCGGTGAGGTCGCGCCGGTCAATGCCTCCGCGGTCCGCGAACGCACGTGCCGCGTCTATCCGCTCATACATCGGCGGATGTGCGTGGAACATCCAGAGAACGGGACGTGACGGGCGTTCTTCGGCGAGGTTCTGGGCGGCGAGGCGCTGCATCGCCGACCGGAAGGCGTCGGGCCGCTCGGTCAGCGCGAGCGCATATCGGTCGGCGCGCCGTTCGTTGATCCTCGAAATCGCGTTGGCGAGTGGTCTCGCACAGAGCGACACGGTTCCCGCCGCAAGAATCAACAGAGGCAGACCGCCCACATCGGACGGCCCGGCGAGGCCCAGAGGCTGCCACCAGGCGTCGATCGCGGAGTCGGCCGCGTAGAGCGCGGCGGCCAGCACCGCGCCCTCGACCGCGAGTCCCTGCAGCAGGTCGCGATGCACGTGGTGCGCCAACTCGTGCGCCAGGATCACCTCGATCTCGTCGTCCGCATACTCGGCGAGCAGCGTGTCGGAGAGCAGGATGCGGCGCGTGCTGCCCGCGCCGACGAGCGCCGCATTCGCACGACGGGTTCTTTCTCCCAGACCCCACTCGAATATCCCGAGAATCGGAACACCGGCGCGTTGGAACAGTGACGCCAGTCGTCCGCACAACGACTCCCGGTCCAGAGGCTTGAACCGGTAAAACAGCGGGAACAGGACGATCGGCGCGAGGCGCGCCACCGCTGCCAGCACGGCCCAGAAAATGACCGCAGACATGACCCACCACCGCTCGGGGCTTGCGCGCATCGTCCAGTACACGACTTCCGCGGCGGCGATCGCGAAGGAGATTCCCAGCGCCGCGGCCTTGGCATGCTCCCGAATCCACTCCGGAGCACGCTGAAACGACAGTCCATAGCGACGCTCGAGGATGAAGGTGCGGTAGTACGCGAACGGCACCGTGACGGCTCCGTGGAGGAGGGCAAGAACCGTCACGTACAGGGCGACGGTGACCGGAGAGGGCCACGCGGGATCCCCATGTGGCGCAAGCGCGGTCCGCAACCACACCGCGGCGCCCGTGAACGCCAGCGCGCCAAGGCTCGCCGCTGCGGCTGCCGTCGAGAGCACCGCGGCCTGTCGCGTCAGCCGGTGATAGCGGGCCGACTTGTCTTCATTCACGGATTGTGGCTGCGAACGGCTCGGACCGGCGGCGATGGATCAATTCAACTGCACGGAGATCAACTTCGACACGCCCGGCTCCTCCATCGTAACGCCGTAGAGCCTGTCGGCGATTTCCATGGTCTTACGATTGTGGGTGATGAGGATGAACTGGGTGTGCTCCTGCATCCCCTGCAGCATTTCGACGAACCGGCCGATGTTGGCGTCGTCGAGCGGCGCGTCGATCTCGTCGAGAAGACAGAACGGGCTCGGGCGATATTTGAAGATCGCGAACATCAGCGCCATGGCGGTGAGGGCCTTTTCGCCTCCTGACAGGAGCTGCACGCTCTGCAGGCGCTTACCGGGAGGTTGCGCGATGATGTCGATGCCGCTCTCGAGCTGATCGCTTTCGTCGAGCAGCACCAGCCCGGCGCGGCCACCGCCGAAGAGCGTCGTGAACGTGCCCTCGAAGTTCTGGTTGATTGCGGTGAACGCCTCGCGGAACCGCTCTTTGGTCGTCCGGTCGATCTTCTTGATCGCCTCGCCGGTCGCCGTGATCGAGTCGACGAGATCCTTGCGCTGCGCCGTCAGGAACGTGTGCCGCGATTCGAGGTCGTCGAACTGATCGATGGCCATCATGTTGACGGCCCCCATCCGTTCGATCTTTGCGCGCAGGTCTGCGACCATCCCGTCGGGCGTGAGCGGCGCGGAGGACGGCGCCGCGTCGGCCGCGCCGAGCGCGTGATCGGCCTCGGCTCCGGTCCGGCTAGAGCCAGATACTACGGGCTCCTGGTCTTCACCTGTCTCGGCCGCCTCCGGCGCGTCGTCTACGGGCTTGGGGCTGGCAAGCAGGCCCTCCTGTTCGAGCTGGCCTACTTCGGCGGCTACGTCGTCAAGCGTGGCCTGCACCGCCTCGACGCATGACGCCGCGAGGTGCGAGAGGTCCGTTTCGGCGGTCGCGCGGGTCACGTCGAGCTGCGCTGCCTCGGCGCGGACTGCATCAAGCGCACGACGTGCCTCGCGGATGGTGACCTCTTGTTCGTCGAACCGGGCGCGCAACGATTGGGACTCGTTGTCCGCGACGCGGACGCGATCGCGCAGACCGTCGAACGTCCGCAGGTCGGCGTCGAGCCGCGCCTCGGACGAGGTAATGGCTGTTCGAAGGTGGGTCCTGCGGGTCTCGGCTCGGGACAACTCCTCGCGGCGGCCAGCCACGCGCGACTCGAGCTCGGCCGCTGCCTCCTCGAGCCGCTGCACTTCATTAAGCAACGCGCCGCCGCGCTCGACGAGGGCCGCGTGGGTTGCCTTGGCCTCCGAGGTGCGCATGGCCTGCGCCTGCATCGCGTCGCGCGCTTCGAACAAGCGTCGCTGTGCCTGCGTGAGTTGCGCGTCGGCGGCCTGCTGCTCCGCCTCGATACGTACGATCGACTGTCGCGCTTCGTCGTGCCGGCCTACCTGCGCTCGCAGCTCTTCTTCGGCGGTCCGGCGCTCGACCGCCACCTGATCCTGTTTCCGCGCGACGCGCGCCGCAGCGTCAGCCGCTGCTGCCCGCTGCGCGTCGAAGCCGACGGTCGCCTTCTCCTGGCGGTGCACCTCACCCTGGAATGTCACGATGGCGGATTCCGCGGACGCGATACGCACGTGGAGCGCCGCGATCTCGTCACGCACACGATCGGCGGCACGCTGGTCGAGGGCCACTCGCTCGCGGATCTCTTTGATCTCGCGCTTCGTCGTCAGGATGCCACGCGCCTCTGCGCGGGCGCCCCCGACCACCCGGTGAGCACCGTGGAACACGTCACCTTCAAGCGTGGCGACAGGGGCCACCGTAACGGCGCTCGCTGCTCGGGCTGCATCGAATCCCTCGCCGATCCATGCGTTCGAGATCGCGGCGCGGATCGTCTCAGCCGCGGGACCCGCGACCCTGATCACCTGAGACAGCGCTGTGAGTCCCGGGATTTCGGCGGTTTCGGCGCCCGGCTCAACGCCCACGACGAGGGACGTTGCATGAGCCTCTTCAGCCCGTTCGTCTACCTCCCTGCGAGCGATGAGGAATCCCACCCGCCCCGCGTTCAACTCACGCGCGAGCTGCAGGCCTGCGGCAGCCTCATCATGTGTCTCGACCACGACGTGCTGCAACAGGTCGCCCAGGCACGCCTCCACTCCGCGCTCGTAACCGCGCTCGACCTCGAGGTAATCCGCCACCGACCCGAGCCGGCCGACGGGGCGCTGCTCGGATTCCGCCAGAATCAACCGCGCGCCGTCACCGTACTCGGCACGCGCGGCGTCGAGCTCCTCGAGAGACTGGAGCCGGGCCAACGCCGCTGCGATTTCGTGCTCGGCCACGCGGAACTCCCGCGCCCGCATATCCCGGTCCGCGCGTGCGCCGGCAAGCTCGGCGTCCTTCGTGCCCCGTTCAATGCGCAGGCCGTCCATGGCCTCTCGCGCACGCTGGATGGATTCTTCGGCTGCCTCACGCTCCCGGGCGGCGCGCTCGCTCTCGACGCGCAGGTCGTCGCTTTCTCCCTCCAGCTTGGCGATCTGTTCGGTGAGGCGCGTGCGCGCGGCGCCGGCATGGTCCATGGCATGACGAAGGGCCGTGGCTGCATTCACGGCCGCGTACACCTCGCTGCGAGCGGCCTCGACGTCGGCTTCCAGCCCCTCGATATTGCGCGCAACGTCGGCGTTCGCGGCCTCCTCGCCCGCGAGCGCAGCTGATGCCTCCTCTCGCTGCTCGACGGCACGGGCCGCGGCGGCCCGGCGCTGAACAAGATCCTGACGGGCGGGCTCGCGTCGCATTTCCAGCGCACGAACTTCGGCGACAATTTCCGCTATTGCCACCTCCAGATGCTCGACCTGTTGACGGTCGAACGCTATTTGCTGCTGGAGCCGCCCCATCTCGAGTTCGCTCGCGTGGGCGGCCTCACGCGCCGCGGTTGTCCGGCCGTCAACATCGATCAGCTCGAGGCGCAGCCGCTCGAGCACCGCCTCGACCTCGGCGACGTGGGCAGCCGCAGCCACCTCCCGTGCCCGGGCATCTGCCAAGCGGCCGCGCGCGCCTTCCATTGCCTGCCCCAGGAGCCGGTAGCGATGCGTAAACTGGACTTTTTCCCAGCGGCGAAGTTCCTCGCGGAGCCGTTTATACCGGCGTGCCTTTGCCGCCTGCCGCTTCAACGCGCCCCGCTGCTTCTCGACCTCGAAGACGATGTCGTCGACGCGTGTGAGGTTCTGCTGCGCCGCCTCGAGCTTCAGCTCGGCCGACCGCCGGCGGCTCTTGTACTTCGTCACGCCGGCGGCCTCTTCGATGAGCTGGCGTCGATCGGTGGGTCGTGCGCTGAGGATCTGACCGATCTTGCCCTGCTCGATCACCGCGTACGCCTTGATGCCGAGGCCCGCATCCATCAGCAGGTCCTGCACGTCACGCAGGCGGCACGTTTCACCGTCGATCAGATACTCGCTTTCGCCAGATCGGTACAAACGCCGCATCAACTCGACGTCACGCACGATGAGTGGCGTCTCGTCTTCAACCGCGACACCGCCGGCGGCGATCAGCCCAGCGCCGTCCGGAGCGGCCAGCACTGCGCGTCCCGCTCCGCCGCCGTTACCGTACCCGGCCGGACCCGGGCGAGGCGCCCCGTTCCCGGGCACCCGCGCTGCGACCGCCGCAAGGTGCAGCCGGACTTCAGCCGCAGCCGTCGGCTTTCGCGCATCGCTCCCTCCGAAGATCACGTCCTCCATCCGGTCGCCGCGCAGGCTTTTCGCGCTCTGCTCGCCCAGCACCCAGGTCAGCGCGTCGACGACGTTGCTCTTTCCGCACCCGTTGGGCCCGACGATGGCTGTCACACCCTGGTCGAAGTTCAACTCCGAACGGTCGGGGAAGCTCTTGAAGCCCGCAATCTCGAGGCGCTGCAACCGCATGACGTGAGTCCCTCTTTGCCCCAAAAAAAAGCCGCCTCAGGGCGCGGACACACCGCGACCGGAAGCGGCTGGGTGCGCTTCGCAACTTGACTGTTTTGAGAATGACGATGACGTGACAAGAACCGTTTCGACCAGGCTCACACCCCACCCACAGCGAGATGGCCCCTGAGTCCAGCGAACCGGCCGTCAGTCTAACAAGCCCCATACCTAGGGGCAAGGTCAAAGTAGGGCCCCAAATATGGGGCCGAATGCCCTATTGAGCGCCCTTCCCGCCGCGCGTCGTCTTGTTCCGCGAAAGCTCCGTCAACCGCATGGCCTCGCCGAACTGTCCGAGGGCGAACTGCGCCTGCGGATCCTTGGTCACGAGGTTGCGCCGCGCCTCCTCCATGCCGAACAGATCGAGGTCGATGTCGTAGTGAATCATCGCGCGGATGAACGCTTCGTCCTTCGCGAAGGATACGTCGTCGACCGTGACACGCTGATTCTGCAACGACGTTTTGAAGTCCTTCAGCATCTCGTCGGTGACGGCAAAGCCCCGGGCCAGGCGCTTCTTGTTCTTGTTCACCTCGCTGAACCGGGTGTCGCCTTCGGCCGTGAACTGATCGGCGAAATTGGCGAACGCCTGGCGCGCCAGGAGCAGCCGGCCGAAACGCGTCGGGTTGAAGCCTTCGAAATGCCCGACCACGAACTTGTCGGGCTCCACGCCTCCGCCGCCGTACACTTTCCGACCCCCGTCGGTGTACTTCAACTCGGTCATCGCGTGCGGCCGCTCGGCTTTCTGATCGCGAAGCGTGTACATCAGATACTCGTCGAAGCTGCCATCCCAGGGACGCTGGATAAGGCGGCCGCTCGGCGTGTAGTACCGCCCGGTGGTGACCGCGACGCCAGCGCCTTCGCTGATGCGGTAAACCGACTGCACGAGCGCTTTGCCGAACGTGGTCTCGCCCACGACGAGCCCGCGGTCATGATCCTGCAGCGCACCGCTGACGATCTCTGATGCGCTGGCGCTGTTGCGGTTGACGAGTACCACCAGGGGTAAATGCGTGTAGTCGCTGTCTTCGGTGGCGCGATATTCCTGGTCCGAGTTGGGAATCCGCCCGTGCGTAGAGACGATCAGATCGCCCTTCGGCAGGAAGCGATTCGAGATGGCAATCGCCTG
>Ga0136614_10003239_pt1 | contig 10374 bp, 12 predicted proteins | sample AntDrymUQ2792106_2_FD_106643 | JGI IMG/M metagenome (GOLD analysis project Ga0136614, IMG submission 106643) | Polar desert sand microbial communities from Dry Valleys, Antarctica - metaG UQ279 (21.06) | ecosystem: Environmental > Terrestrial > Soil > Desert | place: Antarctica: Dry Valley... | reverse complement strand
GGCTGAACCCGTCCAAGAATCTCGACGACCTCGAACTGCCCGCTGGCGTCGTTCCACTCCTCGATGAGCCCCTCGATCAGCTTTTTGGTCAGCACGACCGAGCCGACCAGAACACTCCAGCGAACGCCGTCGCGGTCGAGGCCGGAGAGAAACTCGGCCGGGCCGAGCTTCGTCACGCCCTCTGTCCATTCGAGCGCCTCGATCGTGAGCGGGTTCGGCGCGTCTGGCTCGCGAAACATCCACGCCTTGCCGTGATCGACGTCGCTCTCCGCCTCGTCGAAGCGCGGATCGCGGACGTCCGGGTTTTCGTGTACGTTAGTCATTACTAACTCCTTGTTTTGGGATGGTGGGGCCCCGGCTACGTCGGGGCTCCGGTGCGTTCAGAGGCCTGCGAGAGCGTTCGTAGCTCGCCGCTCAAAGCTCGCGGGCCGGTCGGCTCTTCTAACCGGGGCTCACCTCCGTACTGCGCTCCGCGAGCCAGCGGTTGACGTCGACTGCACGGAAGCGAAGCGACTTGCCAACCTTGAACCCGGGGGGTCCCTTCCCCTTGCCGCGCCAGAAGTGGATCGTGGAGACCGGCACGCCGAGGTATTGGGCGAGCTCCACCGCCGAGAGAAGATCGGGAAGGTCGCTCGTTGTGATTTCTGCCATACGAGCGATTTTAGATGATGATTTCGTCTAGTTCTAATATCCTGCTAGCATTAAAACCACATGCCGATCAGGAACATCACCCCCTCGAGTTACGTCGGGCCGCAGGTACTCAAGTTCCGCAAACAGCGGGGCTGGACACAGCAGCAGCTCGTCGATCGCCTGCGCGAGCTCGGCGCCAAGCAGACCGGCTGGACGCAGACGAAGGTTCACAAGCTCGAGGTCGGCAAGCTCACGCGTGTGCTCGTCGACGACGTCTTCGAGCTCGCGATCGCGCTTGACGTCACGCCGATCTACCTGCTGACGCCGCTCGAAGGCCACGACGAGCAAGGGAACACGTTCAAGGTCTGGCTTGGCGGCAAAGTCGATCACTGGCCCCGCGAAGTGCGTCAGTGGATCAGGGGTGTGCAGCCGATCCTCGGTCTCGGTGATTACCGGTCCGACGAGGAGGCACAACGCGGCCAGCGCTTCTACCTGCTCGAGTCGCAGTCGTTTTCCGAGTGGGAACAAATCGTGAAGGCCGGCGAGTACGCGAAGCGCATGCGTGGCTTCGCGATGGCGCTCAGCCCGAAGCCCAGCGACGAGGAGAATCCTGATGGCTAGCGCCTGGGTTCGCCGCGCCGTCCTGCCGTCAGGCGCGGTTCGCTTCCGCGTCGTCTACCGGCTCGGCGGCAGGGAGAGCCCGCGGCTCTACGCCGGCAGCTTCGCGACAAAGCGCGAGGCGGACGAGCGCCAGCGCTGGCTCAGCGGCGAGCTCGCAGCCCGCCGTATCCCTGATCTTCGCTTCGCCGCGGCCGAGACGATGACGTTGCGGAATCTCGCTGCGCGTTGGGTGGCGGCACGTGTCGATGTTTCTGCGGGAACCATGGAGACCTACCGTGTCGCGCTCGGCCGGCTTCTCCCTCGTCTCGGCGATGAACCGGCAGAGCAGATCGACGCGCAGAGCGTCGCGGATCTCGTCGCCGAGCTCCACGCGGCGGGTCTGAGGAAGCAGACGATCAGAAAGACCGTCTCCGTGCTGGCGATGGTGCTCGACCACGGCCGCGTTCAGCCGAATCCGGCGCGAGACAAGCTGACCGTGAAGATGCCCCGCGAGGAGCGGCGCGAGCTTCAGCCGCCAACGGCCGCGCACGTCGAAGCCGTCGTCCGCTTGCTGCCGAGGCAGTACCGGCTCCCGGCGCTCGTCCTCGACGCGAGCGGAATGCGGATCGGCGAGCTCGAGGGGCTGACCTGGGGCGACGTCGACGAGCCGCGGCAGCGCTGGCGCGTCTCAGGCTCCGTCGCGAAAACGGGACGGGCCAGGTGGGTTCCGGTCCCGCTCGAGCTCTTCCAGGCCGTCACGCGGCTCGTGGCGCGTGAGGATCGCACTCCTGAGCGCCGCGTCTTCCAGGACTTCGGCGGCGATCGTTTCCGCACCGCGATCACTCGCGCCTGTATCACGGCCGGCGTACCTGCGTTCTCCCCGCACTCCTTGCGCCACCGCCGCGTGTCGCTGCTCCACCTGGGCGGGATGCCGTGGGCGCGGATCGGCGAGCTCGTCGGACACGACGACATCACGACGACGAGCCGCGTCTACACGCACATCGTCGCCGACGAGGCCGAGCTCGCCTACGCGGAGCTGCTGACATGAGGGCGGAGGAGCCGCTGGCGCTGGCCTTCCTCGGGACGGGTAGAACGTGTCGTGTCTGCGGCACGCCTCTCACAGATCTCACGGTGCAGGAACGGAGGTTTGCCCAGCTTTGGCTGGAGGCGAATCCCGAGGCGCCGAATCCCGGTTTACCCCGCTGCCCGAAGCATGAGACTCGGGCGATCGTGGAGTTTCTTGACGCCGGCTTCAGGCGTAGCCAGTACCTCGAAAAGCACCAAACGTGACCGCACGTGCTCGTACGGTGGCGCTACCGGTGGCGCTACCGGCCGCCAGAAAGCCCCATTTGCAGGGGTGTTCGAATCCCGTATGCGCCTCTACAGCTTGCGGTTGAACACCGGGACGCCCTTGCCCCTTTCAAAGCGGCAGCTCCCCCTCCTCAGATCCACGGACAGGCGACGACCAGCAGGTCCCACCCATGTTCGGGCCAATCCGCCCGGCACAATGTGTTGGCGCTCGCTGGAACGGACACACGTGAGAAATGGCCAGGCTCCTCGGCGCACTCCTGGTGGCGGTGAGCGCCCTCGCCGGCGTGGTCGGGGTCGGCTGGCTTCTCCTTGACGCCGTCGGGACAGAGTGGGACTACTGCCGCGGCAGTGGCTGCACAGCCGGGTGGAAGATGGGAGCCGGCTTCACCCTTGCGGCGCTCGCGGGAACCGTTCTTGGAGTCGCCCTCCTGCGCAGTGTCGGACGGCGCCCTTCAGCCTAGGCGCCGAGCTCGTGGAGGAGCGGCTTCGTGTCGTGCGGGTCGAAGCCGAGCCGCCCCGCGATCTCCTCGCTCGACGGCCTCGTCCCCTCGGCGAAGAGCGAGCGAAGGTGGTCGCCCGTCCGCCGGTCGCGCCACCAGTTCTCGCCGACCTCGTTCGTCAGCCAGGCGCGCAGCTGGGCCGACCGGATCCAGGCGCGGAGATAGTCGGCCGAGTAGAAGCCGGCGTCCATGTCCGCGAGGTACGCGTCCGGGCGGTAGGAGATACCCGTCGGCGATGTGAGCAGCTCGTGGTAGCGCTCGGGGCCGGCAGCCCCATCGTTGAAGTTGCCCCAGAACTCGAGCTCGAACTCGAGCTTCGCCGTGTACCGCCGGTAGAGCAGCGCCTCGAGGAAGATCGTCGCCTCGGCGTTCTCGGCGGCCTGCTCGTCCGAGAGGTCGAAGTACTCCGCGTGCCAGGCCGCCTCACGCGAGATGGCCTCGAAGATGTAGGAGTAGATCTCCGTCAGCGCGTGGTCGCGCGAGAGGTTCCGGAAGGTGTACGGCAGGCTCGGGTCGCAGCCGCCGTAGTGGAGCGCATGGCCGGCTTCGTGCAGGAACGCCTGATAGTCGTGGAGCCCGCCCTGCGCTCGGGTGATCAGATGGACGACACGGGGCGGATCCGCTGCGATCACACAGGCACGCGGCGACTTCTGCGGTCGATCGTCCAGGTCGAGCTTGATGTTCGGCTCCTGGTCGAGGTCGAAGCCGAGACGGCGGAGCGTCTCCAGGCAGACCTCCGTCGCCCGATCCTTCGTGTACGTCGCCTCGAGTGGCGAGAGCCTGCGGAGCCAGCCGACGTGGTAGGAGGTCGGCACCTCTGCACGCTCGTCGCCGAGGAGCTTGTCGAACCACCGCCGCGACAATCGGCGGTAGACGTCGTCGGCGGCCCGACTCGCCTGTGTGAGCACCCCTGAGAGGTCGCGGAGGGAGATCCGCTTCTCCTCCTCGTTCCGCCTGACCGGGTCCGGCTGGCCCGAGAGCTCGGCGTCCAGCTGCTCACGCGCCTGCAGGAGCACCATCCGGTCGTCGTTGAACCCCGCAGACGCATCCCCCTGCAGCCGCCCGAGCTCCTCGCGATCGGCGTAGTCCGGCAGGACGGCCAGCTGCGCCTGAGCAGACCGCAGTGGAAGCTCTTCCCCGCGGAAATTGATTCGCGCGGCGAGGATCGCGTTCTCATGGGCGTCTTCGCGCTCGCTGAGCTCGACCTCGACGAGGCCCGACTCGCACGTCTTCCGAAGGCGGTAGATCCTCTCGCGTTCGTCGTCGCCGGCCCCCGACTCGGCGTCGTGCAGGGCATCGAGCTGGTCGCGCGTGAAGAGCTCGCGGTAGCGGGCGACGATCTCGGCGCGCTCCGAGACCTCCTTCTCGCCAACCCGCACCGCGCGCCCTTCCTCGGCGCGCTCGTACAGGTAGCGCTGGAGCTCGGCCTCGAATTCGGCAGGAGTTCGGACTGCAGTCGTGCTCACGGGCGCGGAATGTACCGCAGGGTCAGCGGTCGACGAGCTTTCGAACGGTTCGGGTCAGCTCGTCGATGGCGAAGGGCTTGCCGATCACCGTCTCCCCGTCGGGCAGGTATGTCCCCGGGCTTCCCGTGAGGAGCGCCACTCGACGCCCCCCTTCCTTGATGGCCGGTAGCAAGCTCAGCCCGTCCTGGTTCCCAAGATGGACGTCGAGCAGGACTGCGTCCACGCTGTCGGACTCGAGAGCGCCTCTGGCAGTCTCGAGATCGCCGGCCTCGACGACCCGATATCCCTCGAGCTCCAGGTTCACGCGACAGAGGAACCGGAGGGACGGATCGTCGTCCACGACCAGCACTGTGGCCGGGCCGTCTCCCATGGCGGCGAGTGTATAGGGGTGTTCGGCCGTACCCAGATCGCGGGTTCGTTCGTTTACCTTTTTGAAATGGGAAATCGGCCCGAACCGAAGACGCCCGCCGCCGAGGGGCAACGCCTCCTGGAGCTGCCGCGCCCGACGCCGGCTTTTCGCCGCCGCGCGTGGCTCGATTTCCAGCGAGCACTGGACCCGCTGGCGTCGCCTAGGCCGCTGCGCCGCGGGCTGCTCTAAGCCGCCGAAGAGTCTCTTCGCGCCCGAGCAGCTCGAGGCTCTCGAAGAGGCCCGGCGAGATCTTCGACCCGGTCACGGCGATCCGGAGCGGCTGAAAAGCCTCGCGCGGCTTGAGCTCGAGCCGCTCGGCAAGCCCTCGGAGCACCCGCTCGATCTGGTGGGCCGTGAACGGCTCGAGGCCTGCGAGCGCGGTTTCAGCTTCGGCAAGAACGGGTGAACCACCGTCCAAGAGCGACGGATCCGGAAAGACGTCTTCGAAGAGGAAGCGCGTGTACGCCTGGAACTCGGCGAGAGCCTCGATCTTCTCCTGCACGAGGGGAGCCGCCTTCCGGACCAGGTCTTCCTCCCACTCCGCACCCTGATCGCGGAGATAGGCGCTGACCCGGTCTGCGTACTCCTCGGGCGGGAGGTTTCGTAGGTGCACGCCGTTCAGCCAGGCGAGCTTCTGGTAGTCGAAGACGGCCGGGCTTGCTGACACCCGTTCGAGGCTGAAATGCTCGACCAGCTCCTCGCGGGAGAAGACCTCTGTCTTGTCGTCGTACGCCCACCCGAGCCTCGCCAGGAAGTTGACGATCGCGGCCGGGATGTACCCCTGCTCTCGGAGCTCGTCCACCGACTGGGCGCCGTGGCGCTTGGAGAGCTTCTTGCCGTCCGTGCCGAGCACGTCGGAGGCATGCGCGTAGACCGGGAGCTCGGCGCCGAGCGCGCCCAGGACCTGAATCTGCTTCGGCGTGTTCGAGACGTGGTCCGAGCCGCGGATGACGTGGCTGATTCCGTCGAGCATGTCCTCGACCGGTGAGGCGAAGTTGTACGTGGGTCGCCCGTCGGAGCGCACGAGGACGACGTCCTCGAGCTGGGCGTTCGGGAAGTCGATTCGCCCGCGGACGACGTCGTCCCACCCTGTCTCGCCGTCGTCGGGCATCCGGAAGCGGATCGCACCCTCGTCCTCGTAGGCCTTGCCTTCGTCGACGAGCCTCCGGGCCAGCTGCTGACACTCGTCCATTCGGTCGAGCTGGAAGCGAACCTCTCCGTCCCAGTCGATCCCGAGCCAGCTCAGGCTGCGCTTGATCTGCTCGGTGGACTCCGCGACCTCGCGGCCGGTATCGGTGTTCTCGATTCGGAGCAGGCACTCGCCACCCTCCCGCCCACGCGCGAACAGCCAGTTGAAGAGAAAGGTCCGGACGCCTCCGATGTGAAGGAAGCCGGTGGGGCTCGGGGCCATGCGGACGCGGATCATGGTCTGACTATCGTAGGGCCGTGCTCCTCGGCGGCCATGTTGGCGGCGGCGTCAAGGCGGCACCGGAGCGCGCACGCGCGATCGGCGCCGAGGCGCTGCAACTCTTCGTTCAGAGCCCGAGGGCCTGGCGCTTCCCCGACCACGACCCGGAGGTGCTGTCGACATTCGACGACCGGGCACGGGAGGCGGGAATGCATGCCGTCCTCGTGCATGCCATCTACCTCTGCAACTTTGCGAGCCCCGACGACGTCGTCTACGGAAAGTCGACCGAGACGCTCCGAAAGACGGTCGAGACGGCCTGCGCGATCGGCGCGGACGGCGTCGTCTTCCATGTGGGGTCTCACCTGGGCTCCGGGTTCGATGCGGGCCTCGAACGAGTGTTGCCGGCGCTCGAGCAAGTCCTCGAGGGCTGCTCCGAGAGGACGTGGCTGCTCGTCGAGAACTCGGCGGGCGCCGGCGGGACGATGGGACGGTCGGTGGAAGAGCTGGCGACCCTGATCGGCAGAGCCGGTCGGCATCCGCGGCTCGGGATCTGCCTCGACTCCTGCCACCTCTGGGCCTCCGGGCATGACGTGACCGATCCGGCCGCCCTCGATGCGCTGCTCGACGAGGTCGACGCCCTGATCGGGCTCGACCGCCTCAGGGCTCTTCACGTCAACGACTCGGCGACGCCGCTCGGCTCGAACCGAGATCGGCACGCGAACATGCTCGAGGGTCTGATCGGCGAAGGGCTCTCCGTCTTTCTCGGCAACCGCCGGCTTCAGGGGCTACCGGCAGTCCTGGAGGTCGCAGGCCCGGACAACCATGGGCCGGATGCGAATGAAGTGAAGAAGCTGCGGTCGCTCTGGGAAAGCGGAACTAGGCGTTCGGGCGGACCTGCGCGAAGACGCGGAAGCTCGGCGCGCCGACCGGCAACTCGAAGTACTCGGGGTTGACGCAACCTAGATCGTCACTCCGACCTGCGTAAGTGCTCTCGACCTCCGCCCGGCACATGGGCAGCGGGTTCCTGTTGGCCCGAACAGCGCCGAAGCCCGGGGCGCGGGCTTCGGCTTCTTCGAGCAACTCGAGGTCGATCTCGACCCGGTAGACCTTCTGCATGCAGCCGACGTACGTACGGCCGACTTCCTCGAACGCGTAGAGGAAGGGGCACGCCCGCGCGACACAGGCAGCCGGGTAGACGACCTTGTCGCAGTGGACCTCGCACCGGCGGCACTCGACTTCGTCCTGGGGGCGAAGCGGGAGGCTCCGCGGACGGGTCGCCTGTGACGCCATAGGTGGATTGTGGGTCACAGATCTTGGCCCGCGCAAGACTTGACAGGGGCCTGTAATCGCGCTAGCGGCGCGAGCTTGCCCGAGAATCGTCGTGACCCGGAGACAGGCGTTCGACCGCGTTCAGCACGTCCATCTGGGTGAAGGCCTGGAAGTCGGGCTCCACCGGCACCTCGGCGTCGTCGGCCCGGAACCACAGGGCCTGCACCGTCTTGATCCCCACCCGCGAAGCCCCGAGGATGTCGGCGTCGAGGCGGTCGCCGACGAAGAGCGCCTCGGCCGGCACCGCCCCCACCTCGGCGAGCGCCTGCTCGAACATCGCCGGATGCGGCTTCCGCTTGCCGAGCTCGGACGAGAGCACAACGACGTCGAGTCGCTCGACGAGCCCCTGCCGCTCGAGCACGGGCCGGAGCAGCCACTCCGGGCTCGCGGTGTTCGAGACGAGCGCGAGCTTCAGGCCACGCCGGCGGAGCGCCTCCAGCAACGCGTGCGTCGTCGCTGCCAGCGAGTAGTACGAGGCGAACACGTCGTGGCTCGCAGTCAGAAAGAGACGGATGTCATCGTCCGTGAGATCGGCGCCGTGGTGCGTGAAGCCCGAGCCCATGACCGCTGCGATGTCGATCTCGTCAAGGTCGTCGAGCGAGAAGAGCTGCTCCGAGTTGTCCTGGAAGTATCGGAGCAGCGCCTGGGCGTCGGGAAGGTGGTCGCCCGGGATCGCCGAGAGCCCCGCGGCGTACCCCTCGAGAGCGATGTCGTCGCTCCACTCGTCCTGCATGAGGGTCCCACCCCAGTCGAACAGAACAGCTTTGAGCACGGTGGTTAGGGTAAAGGCGTGGCGCGTCGAATCCTCTGGGGCTCGCTCGCGCTTGCTCCGCTCTCGATTCTGTTGCACTACGCCGCGGACATCGGCGACACCGCCGAGTTTGCGCTCGCCGCCGCCGCCCTGATCCCGCTCGCGTGGCTGATCGGCGAGGCGACGGAGCACGCCGCCCACCACACCGGGGCCGGCGTCGGCGGCTTCTTGAACGCCACATTCGGGAACGCGCCGGAGTTGATCATCGCGCTCCTCGCGGTCAACCAGGGCCTCACCGAGGTCGTCCGAGGATCGCTGACCGGCAGCGTCGTCGGAAATCTCCTGCTCGTGCTCGGCTTCTCGCTGCTCTTCGGCGGCAGAGGCGAGATCGACCGCGATTCGAGCCTGGTCTCGATCGGGCTCGTGGCCCTGGCCATCCTGCTGTTCCTCGTTCCCGCAGTGCCCGGGTGGACCGGCGATCCCGAGCGCGACCTGATCGTCCGGCTCTCTGTTCCCGTCTCGATCGCGCTGCTCGTGGCCTACCTTGGCGTGACCTGGATCTCACTTCGGCGCCACCGCCGACTCCACGTATCCGACGAGCCCCGCGAGATGATGGGCTGGAGCTTCCGGACAGCGCTGGCCGTCCTCGGAGTGGCCACGGTCGTGACGGCGCTGATCGCCGAGATCGTGGTCGGATCGATCGAGGTCTTCGCCGACGAGCTCGGCCTCTCCGAGTTCTTCGTGGCGGCGGTGATCGTCGCGATCGTCGGAAACGCGGCAGAGCACGGGGGTGCCGTCGTCGTCGCGGCCCGCGGGCAGATCAAGCTCGCCGCGGAGATCGCCCTCGCCTCCAGCGCGCAGGTGGCGGTGTTCCTCATCCCGGCGGTCACACTCATCGCTCTGCTGATCGATCCCCTCGCGCTCTCACTACGCGAGATCGAGATCGCGGCACTCACGTTCGGCGTCCTGTTGACGCTCGTGCTGTTGATCCAGGGCCGCTCGAGCCGCGCCCGCGGCGTGATCCTGATCCTGGGTTACGTCGCGATCGCCGTAGCGTTCTTTCTGGCCGGCGAGCGCAACTCCTAGCCGAAGGTCTCGGGCGTTCTCGTGACCGGATAGGTCGCGAAGTAGAGCTTCACGGGCGTGCCGCTCTCGTCCCGGACGATTCGCAGCAGCTCGCCGCGCTCGTAGCCGTGCACGACCCGGTAGACGTCCTCGGCCTCGCGCTCGTAGACAGAGCGGCCGAGGTCAAGCCGCGCTTCCGGAAAAACCGACTCGAGCTTTCCGCTCCGGAAGGAGAAGACCACCTCGTGCCCCTCCGACCACCACCGGCCGAGAACCCCTTCGAGCTCCGGGGAAGCGGCCTCGCGCGGGCGCCACTCCTCCTTGACCGGAGGAAAGGCGTCCGCGACCGCCTTCGAGAGCTGGATGCCGAGCGCAGAAATCGTGACCCCGGCGCCGGAATTGGTGACGACGGCGGCACCGGTCTTCGTCTCCGGAAGGCACGAGACATGTGCGAGGAAGCCCGCATGAGCGCCGTCGTGGCCGGCAAAGATCCTGTCCTCAACCCGGTAGAGCGCGAAGCCGAGTCCGTAGCCGAGCCGCCACTGCGTCAGGTCGAGCATCGACTGGAAGACGCGCATCTCCTCCACCGTCTCCCGACGAAGAACTTCGTGGCTCGCACCAGCGATGAACGCGGCCCAGCGGCACAGGTCCGGCGCGGTGCTCCAGAGCTCGCCTGCCGGTGCGAAAGCGCGACCCTCGATCACCGGCTCTCGACGGGCCAGGTCGGCGTAGGGGTCGACCAGGTAGCCGGTCGCCGCAGGAAGCTCCGCCGTCCACGTCGTACGAGTCATGTCGAGCGGGGCGAGGACGCGGTCGGTGAGGTAGCGCTCCGGTGCGTCGCCCGAGACTCGCGCCAGAACCTCTCCGAGCAATGCGAAGGCCAGGTTCGAGTAGTGCCAGTAGGC
>Ga0136614_10003234_pt1 | contig 10377 bp, 6 predicted proteins | sample AntDrymUQ2792106_2_FD_106643 | JGI IMG/M metagenome (GOLD analysis project Ga0136614, IMG submission 106643) | Polar desert sand microbial communities from Dry Valleys, Antarctica - metaG UQ279 (21.06) | ecosystem: Environmental > Terrestrial > Soil > Desert | place: Antarctica: Dry Valley... | reverse complement strand
TTCGCTGGAGCGGTCGAGCGCCGAGTCGGAAGCCAGCACGCGCTCGGGACGCTGCTTGGCGAGCTCGGACAGTCGCGCCGCCTCGTTCACCGGGTCACCGATCACGGTGTACTCGAAGCGGTGCTCGGCACCGACGTTGCCGGCGACGGCCACGCCCGCGGAGATCCCGATCCCGAAGTCCACTTCAGGCACCTCGCGGGCGAGCCGCGCGGCCAGGCGGCGCGCCGACCGCAGAGCATCGCCGGCCGGGTCCTCACGGGGCGCCGGCGCCCCGAACACGCACAACGCGGCGTCGCCCTCAAACTTGTTCACGATCCCGCAGTCGGCCTCGACCACCTCGACCACCACCCTGAAGAAGCGGTTGAGCACCCGGACGACCTCTGTCGGGGGCATCGCCATCGCCATCGACGTCGAGCCCACCAGATCGACGAAGAACGCTCCCACCTCGCGCTCCTCGCCGCCCAGCCGCGTGCCGTCCCGGAGCGCCGCCCGTGCCACGTCCTCGCCCACCTGGCGCCCGAACAGGTCGCGTATCTGCTCGCGCTCGCGCAGCCCGTCGGCCATCCGGTTGAAGCCCGCCTGCAGCAGGCCGACCTCACTGCCGTCGTCCACCTGCACGTGAACGTCGAGATCCCCGTGCTCCACGTGCTCGAGCCCGTGCTGGACAGAGGTGATCGGCTCGGCGATTGCCTTGGCGGCCATCAGGGTGGCGAGCAGCCCGACGGACAGGGCGACCGCGCCGAGGAACAGGACGGCCGCCGCGACGTAACTGGAATCGACATCGGGCTTGAAGACGCCGGCCGCCGCCACCACCAGGACGCCGAACAGAGGCACGCCGGTCCCGAGACTCCACGCCATCGCCAGACGCCGGCGCACGCCGGGGGCCACGGGCCCATCCGGCATGCGCTCGGCCAGGGCGCGCGCGGTCACCGGACGCAGGAGGCGCTCGCTGAGCAGGTAGTCGAGGGCACTCGCTGTCTGACCACCCAGCCACACAGTCGCCAGAACCATCGCCCCGAACTCCCACGAGTGCACGGCGGTGTCCAGGACGAAGAACAGAGCGCCCGCTACGCCCCAGGTCCACCCGGTGAGCCTGGCGGCGTCGCTGGCCATGCTGAGGCTGAGCCGGTGCTCGTCGGCGTCCGGGTCACGCCCCTCCACGAGCCACCGGACCCGGTCATTGAACCGGGCCCGCGAGATCCGCATCGTGATCAGGCCGGCAACCACGACATACATCGCGATCAGCGGGCCGTTGAGCAGGGCGAGGTCAGTGCGCTCACCCGGGTCGATGAAGATCGGGATCAGGAAGCCGACCAGGTTGAAAACCACGATCGCGCCGGCCACACCCGCGATCCAGCCCATCCGGGTGAGCCTGCGCAGCGTGTCGCGCGCGAGCTCGCCACCAGACTGGTCAGCCAAGTCCACCGGACGCGCCGGGTGCAGACGGCAGACCCTCGTATGAGCGACCCCGCCGAACGCGTTCACGCGGTGGCGACCTCGACCGGGAGACGGTCGCGCAGCACCGCGGTGGCACCACGGGCAGGCCTGATCGTGATGTTGCGCCGGCGTGCGACCTCTGCGTCCCCGGTGGCGTCGAGCTGGCGCGAGGACAGCACGGTCCGCAGAATCAGCTTGGCCTCGAGCATCGCGAAGCTCATCCCGAGGCAGCGGCGGCGCCCGCCGCCGAAAGGGATCCAGGTGTAGGTGCCGGGAGCCTCATCGAGGAAGCGCTCCGGGCGGAAGGCGTACGGGTCGGGGTAGACGTTGGGGTCGTGGTGCAACAGGTAAGCGCTTGCCACGAGGCACACGCCCTCCGGATACATCCATCCGCCCACCTCCAGCGGACGCACCACGAAGCGGGGCGCAACATTGGGCAGCACCGGCCGCCGCCGCAGCGTCTCCTGGATCGTGGCCGTGAGGTAGGCGTCACCTTCGCCGGCATCGATCTCCTCGGTGAGTCGTGCGAGAACCGCGGGCTCGCGCGGGAGCAGCTCGAACGCCCACGCCAGCGTGGATGCGGTGGTCTCGTGGCCCGCCACCAGGAGCGTCATCAGCTCATCCCGCAGCTCCTGTTCGGACATCGGCGAGCCGTCCTCGTGGCGCGCCTCGAGCAGCATCGCAAGGATGTCGTCGCCCCCGTGGTGCTCGCGGCGGCGCTCGTCGATCAACTCGAACATGAGCGCATCCGTCTGACGCTGGAGCTCGATGAACTCCGCGTACGGGCCCACCCGTTCCAGAAGCCCGGTCAGGGGGTTGGCGGGCAGCATGCTCATCGGCCGCTCGCCGAACGCGAGGATCCGGCGCAGCCGCTCGCGCAGCGCGTCCAGCTGTGGACCCGTGTCCAGTCCGAATACCGCGCGAAGGATGATCTCGAGCGTCACGTCCTGCATGCGCGAGTGCAGTTCGATCGGCTCGCCCCGCGGCCATTCGGCCACCTCCCGATCGGCCACCTCGGCCATCAGGTCCGCCAGGGCCGCCATCTTCTCGCCGTGAAAGGCGGGCAGCAGCAGCTTGCGCTGCTCCATGTGGGCGGCCTCATCGAGCAGAATCACCGAGTTGGAGCCCACGAGCGGCTCCAGCACCCGGGCCCCCTGTCCGGGGTGCAACACCTCCGGGGGCGCAGTGAACATCTGCTTCAACTGGTCCGGCTCGGACAGGTAGACGAAGGGCGGCGCGAGCGGGAGCTGGACCGTGAACCGCTTGCCGAACCGCCTGCGGCAGCGCTCCATGAACGCCAGCGGACGAGTCCAGAAGCCCATGCCCTGCAGCGCGACCGGAAGCCGCGGGCCCGGCGGAAGATCTGTGCGCTGGCTCAACCGCTCCCCCTGATTGGTTGAGAGAGGGTATGCCCGCGCGCCACCCGCCGCTATGTGACAGTGCGCACATAGCCGTCCACGCGCTCCGCGGCGGTCAGTGGTGGAGGGGGGACTTCTGTGCTTCGGTCTCCGGCGCCTCGATGTAGGGCTGCTGCTCGTCCTGCTCCTCGGTCTCGTGGTAGACCGACTCTGCATTCACGGCCCAGATGTCGTGCTCGGTGCCCTTGACGAGGTTGTCCACCGCGCGCATGGCGGTGAGCATGGAGTGGTCGGAGTTGTTGTAGCGGTGTAGGCCGTTGCGCCCCACCTGCTGCAGGTTCTCGATGCCGTCGAGCCATCCGCGGATCGCGTCGATGCGCTCCGAGTAGTCCATGTCGTACATGGGGTAAGCCTTGGGCACGCGAGTGGCGAAGCCGAACTCGAGCATGTCTGGCTTGGCCAGCCCGAGCTGCTCCAGCTCCTTCATGCCGAGCTCCACGAGCTTGTCGTCGTCCATCTCCCACAGCTCGTCGCCGGCGAAGCAGAAGTACTCCAGCCCAACGCACGCCTTCGATGGGTCGGGCACCATCCACGGGCTCCATGAGCGGAAGTTCTGGATCCTGCCGACCTCCACGTCGGGCTCGTGGATGTAGATCCAGTTGTCGGGGAAGAGGTCCTCCCCGTCGAGCACGAGGGAGACCGTGAGGAAGTCGCGGTAACGGATGCCCTTCGCGGCGGAGACCACCTCCGGCTTGGCGTGCGGCTCGGCCATGCCCACCACGTTGCGCAGCGGCAGTGAGGAGATCACGTAGTTGGACTCATACGTCTTGCCCTGAGCCACCACGCCCTTCACGCGGCCGTCCTCGATCAGCAGCTTCTCAACGGGAGTCTCCATGAGGATCTGCCCGCCGAGCTTCTGGATGTCGTCGGTCATCGTCTCCCACATCTGCCCCGGGCCGTAGCGCGGGTAGTGGAACTCGCCGATGAGCGTCTTGATATCGCCCTTGTTGCCGAAGAAGGCGGCCTTGGCGGCGCTGAAGAACGACAGTCCCTTGATGCGCTGAGCCGCCCATTCGGCGCGGATCTCCGAGGTGGGCACGCCCCACACCTTCTCGGTGTAGGACTTGAAGAAGAGGTTGAACAGGCGCTTGCCGAACCGGTTGGACACCCACTGTTCGAAGGTGTCCTCGCGGCCCTTGGGCTTGATCTGGGCCCACAGGTAGGAGAGGAACGCGCGGGTGAGCTCGACGGGGCCGAGCTTCTTGATCACGTCCGGGCCGCGCAGCGGGTAGTCGAGGAACTTCTTGTTCCAGTAGATCCGCGACATGCGAGGACGGAGCAGGAACTCCTCGCGCATGATCTCGTGCCAGAGGTCGTCGACCTCCTTGACCTTGGTGAAGAAGCGGTGGCCGCCGAGGTCGAACCGATACTCGCCGCCCGGGCCGTCGCGGACCTCGGTCTTGGCGATCCCGCCGACCTGGTCCTCGGCCTCGAAGATGATCACCGGCAGGCCCTGCTTTGCGAGCAGGTAGCCGGCCGTCAGACCCGCGGGGCCTGCCCCGAGGATCAGGGTCGGCTGCTCCCGCACGCCGGGGGTGGCGGGCTCGACTACGGGGGACTTGTCGTTGGTATCGCTCATTCGCCTCTAGTCGTCGATCTTGGTGTAGAGCACGCCGCGCACACCGATTCTTGTCGCGCGGCGGTAGAAGGTGGGTACGGCGCCCATGGGCACCGTTTCGTCTCGTTTGAAGCGCCGGTCCAGCTCCATGGCCTGCCCCCACTGGGCCGCCCTGCGCCTCACGAGTGACGTCCATGGTGCGTCCCAGTCGCCCAGGTTGCTCGTGACCGGATGCACCAGGAGGACGCTTCGCGAGCGCGGCAGCCTATCAAGGAGAGGGGTGAGATTCTCGGCGGGAGTGGCGTCCTCGAGCTTCTCGTACGCGTCGCGCCAGTCCATCACGCCCTGCGTCTTGACCTCGCCGAGCTGGGTGGCCTCGGCAAGCCCCGGCGGCAGCGTGTAGTCCATCAGCGGGGCCTGCTCGGGCTGGAGGGTGACCACCAGGTCGCCGGGCTTGAGCTTGTCCTCCACCGCAGCGCCGAGGTCCGAAGCGTTGGACTTGTTCTTCAGCCCACTCGTGCGCGGGATCGCCCAGATGCCGAGGACGATCACGAGCGCGACGACCCCGAGGTAGCCCGAGCGGGACAGCCCGTAGGCGGCGAGCAGGAAGATCGGCCCCAGCGCCACCCCCAGGTAGCGGGTGGTCCACGCGGGGGAGATCTGCGAGAACACCCAGGCGAAAGCCAGCATGCCCACGCCGATCGTCAGCGCGGCAATCATCGCGTCGCGGTCGGGCTTGTGGTCCGCCCCGCGCGTGGTCAGAACCGCCGCGATCCCCGAGCCCGCGGCCAGCAGCAGCGCGACGGTAACCGTCCCGCCGCCGAGCAATCCCTTGGCGATCTGCACAACCACTCCAAAGCGCGGCGGGTTCAGCCACGGCGCTCCGGTGTGGGCGGTCTGGTAGAGCAGCGTGGGTATCCACGGTAGGTAGAGCACGAACGCGAAGCCGTAGGCGAGTGCCGCGTCCTTGAACACCGCCTTGCGGTCCTCGGCCCGGTAGAGCAACGGGGCCAGCGCCAGCAGGGTCCCCACCATGACGAAGATGCCCCAGCTGTGGGTGTACAGGATCAACGCGACGGCGACCGAGAACGCCGGCAGGTAGTTCCGGCGGTGATAGACGAACACATGCAGGAACAGCGCTGAAACGGCCAGGCTGAGCACCGCCAGCAGCGAGTACATGCGCGTCTCCTGCCCGTAGTAGGTGAGGAACGGGTTGAAGGCGGCGAGCGCGGCGCAGATCAGCCCGGCGCGCCGGCCGAAAAGGCTCCAGCCTGCCCACAGTCCGAGCGGTATCGCGAGGAGGGAGATCGCCACCGACAGGCCCTGGGTGTCCGCCGGTCCATTGCCAACCACGTCCATCCACACCGACAGCATCAGGTAGTACAGCGGCGGGTTGCCGTCCTGGCGCAGCACCCCGGGGATGTCGAAGAAAGGCTGCGAGGCGATCCCTATGGACAGCCCCTCGTCCATCCACAGGGACGCGCCGAGGGCGCGCGTGCGAAGCACGAGTGATGCCAGCAGCAGGAACCCCAGGATGAGCACCACGCCCACGACGCCGGTGCGGATCGACTGCAGCCCGGGAAGGGTGCGTGCGCGAGATGCGACGGAGGCCATCGGCGGAAATGTAGTCGTGCGCACCCGGCCGAGCCGGCTGCTTCGCGAAAAAGACATAGTCAACGCGAAGACACGAGCTCGGGAGTTGCGCGGGTGGGCGCAGCCCTGGGTGCGCCGGGCCCTCCCGCCGGACAGTCACGGCCACGAGCATCGGCACGGGGCACGGTCTCCACGTGCCAGCGCCGGTTGGCCGCCACCTCGCGAAAACGGGGGTCGTCGACCGGCGTGAGCGCGGCCTTGGGGATCGTGTTGGTGCGGAACGCCACGCCAGGGGCCGGCGTGCCGAGCCTGGCGTCGGCCACGTCGAGGCCGTGCACGCCCAGCTCGTAGGCCATCATCTGTGTCTGGAAGGGACCGGTGTAGAGGCTGCCGCAGCGCAGCAGCCGGTCACGGCCGCCGGCCCGCTCGATCGCCCCTGAGAGGCCCTCCCACAGGCTGGCCTCGTAGCCGAGCTTGTCCACCACGCGCTCGGTGTTGTCGACCTTGTCGCGGATCGCGGGTATCAGCGCGAGCGAGCCGAGCAGGAAAACGCCGGCTGCCGCGGCCAGGCCCAACCTGGGGCGGTCACCCACCACGCGCGTGGTGGCTGCCCGGACGCCCTCGAAGATCCGTCCCACCCCCACCCCGCCGAGCGCGCACAGCGCGGCCGTGGTCACGATCAGGTAGCGCTGGTTGCCGGCGTAGCCGAACTGGGTCATGACGGCCACGAGCACCAACCAGGCCAGGCCGGCCGCGGCCAGGAACAGGACCGGCCCCTGCACGCGGCGGCGCCTGAAGGCGACGATGGCGAGGATCAGCGCCAGTGCCGCGCCGGCCTCGATCGGCCAGATCGTGCGCTCGTGGAAGCGATATGCCACCTCCAGCCCCGGGTTCTCGGCGAAGGCCGCGCTCTGGGGGTTGGGATCGTTGGCGCGGGTGGACGCCCGCAGGGCGTCACCGGATCCCCAGATCTCCGGGCCGAACCACAGCAGGGGGATCAACACACCCACGGCAACCACGCGCAGCCTCAACTCGGGCTCGCGGACCATCAACCAGAGCCCGTAGAGCCCGAGGAAGGGCCACACCTCAGGGCGCAGCAGGGCGGCCGCGAAGCCGAGGTACAGCGCATGGTCGCGGCGGCCGTCGAGATGGCGCTCGAAGGCCCAGAGGGCGAACGCGGCTAGCAGGGGCTCGGAGTTGCCCAGCGCGGCGTCGCGCGCGTAGTTGTAGGTGGTGGCGAGGAAGGCGGCGCCCATGAAGCCGGCGATCGCGCCGGGGATGCCGCCGCCGGTGAGCCGGCGGCCCACGCGGTAGGCCATCACCAGCGACAACAGTCCGCCCGCCCGCGCGATCCACAGCCAGAGCAGCGGCGCGACGTCGTTGCCGAAGAGCGAGAAGGGGATCGTGAACAGCACCGGGAGCGGCTTCCACGACGGCCCGCCGTCGGTGACCAGATCCAGGTCCACGATCTCGCGGCCCCACATGATCCAGGCCCATGGGTCGTAGGTGGGCGTGGCGGGCCAGAGCAGCGTGAGCGCGGACAGGGCCAGGCAGGCCACAAGCGCCGGCCACAGCCGCTTGGAGGCGGGCCGCCCGGCAGGCTCGGACATGCCGGGGGCGTGCGCCGGCCGAGGGGGCTCCGAGTCGCTGGAGTTTCCGCGCAGCCGGAGCGCGAGCGCGTGTGGAGCCGACACCTTCATGGGCTGCTTACGCGCGGCTCGTCTGAAGGTGGCTGGCCTCGCGCATTCGCGCCCAACCGCCATAGCGCAGGACCATCACGAGCAGTCCTACCACGGTGATCGGCACGTAGAGCACGAAGCGAAGGAGCAGCAGGTAGGAGGTGACGGCCGAGCCGGCCCCGCCCAGCGCACGGGTTCCGAAGGCCACCGCGGCATCGAAGGTCCCGATCGATCCCGGTGCAGCCGGTATGGCGGCCACGAAGTTGGTGAGCGCCACGAGGTACATGGCCCCGGTGGTGCTTATGTCCAGCTCCACCGCACGCGCAACGGCGAGGTAGACAGCGCCCTCGATCAGCCACAGGACGGCCGTGCCCGCCAACAACGGCAGCCCTGCCTTGCTCGCGAGCGCGCGCGGCGCGCCGGCGAGGGGACGGGCGAAGTCGCGCAGCCGCTCCATCGCGCCACGGCTACGCAGGAAGCTGAACACCCCCACGGCCAGCGCCAGCACGGCGATCCCGGCGCCGGCGATCAGGAGAGGGCTGTCGGTGGGAAGGACATCGCCGTCGAGCACGCCGTACACCGCGATCACGAGGATCAGGCTGAGCACGATCACGTCGAGGATGCGCTCGGCCACGATCGTGCCGAGCAATGTGCGCTTGCCGGCGCCGGTGCGCTGATCCAGCAGCACCACCCGCAGAGCCTCGCCCGCGCGTGCGGGCAGGACGTTGTTGCCCATGTAGCCGACCGTCGTCAGGCCGTAACAGTCCCGCCGGCGAGCGTCGACGCCGATCAGGTGAAGGATGCGGTGCCAGCGCTCAGCGCGCACGAACGTGGCGAGCGCGTAGAAGAGTGCGGCCGCGATCATCCAGCTGATGGCCTCCGTGGAGTGCGGTAGCTGGGGGGCCTCCTGATGGGATGCCCACCAGACCACCGCGGCGAGGGCGATCAGCGAGAAGACTGCCTGGAGTACGGCGAAGCGTCGGTTCATGGTAGGTCGGCGCGCTGAGGATACTTCTGCCCGGGCGGCTCTCGCACGAATCCTCTGGGAGCTGCGGGGCCTGGACGGGAGGTGGGTCCTGCTGTGGGCGACGGCGCGACGCCGCTCGGCCTGAAGGTAGCAACTGGAATCACTACTCTGGCCCCGCCATGGAGTTACGCCATCGCCTGTCCGTCACCTGCTGTGCGCTTGCCTTTGCCGTCGCGGGGTGTGGCTCCTCGAACGATCCGACCAAGCCTGGCTCCGATGGGCCCGACCCGAACGACAAGCGCGCCGTGGCGCTTGAGTGCATCACCGAGGAGGAGGGTCTCGAGGCTCAGACGTCGGGCGCCAAGTCCATCTTGGTCGGGAACGACCCCGGCGGCCCGCGCGTGGAGTTCTTCCTCTCCTCCGGAGAAGCTGAAGGGCAGCAGTTCAAGGGAGAGGCTGAGGGAAGTGAGCAGGTGGGCGCTGCGCTGGTGTTCCTCAACCAGGGCTCCGAGGAGGACCTCAAGTCGCTGGAGAAGTGCCTGCAGGACGTGCAGTAGCTGCTCGGCCGGCGCCGCCTAGGTGCCGCCCATGCTCCGCAGCACCGAGCCGCCCGACACCTCGAACACCTCGACGTCGTTGCGACCACCGCGCATCGCGCTCTCCGGGACCATCACGGCGACCAGCTCGTCGCCGCCGGTGGCCAACCGGAAGCTGCTGCCCACCGCCTGGATGCGCCCATTTACCGCCACGGCGATGTCCCGGCCCGAGCCCGAGCCACCCGACACGGTGCCCACCACCCACGTGGGGACGAACGGGGTGCTGAGGTCCACGTTGGCGTACTCGCCGTCCGCGACCAGATCCACGCGCGCGCCGGAGTCGCCGGCGGCGCTGAGCTCGGAGACCTCGCGGCCAACCAGGCCCGAGTCGCCCCCCACGTCGTACATCCGCTCGGGCGGGTCGTCGCCGGAGCCGTAGTTGCGGATCTTCTCCTGCACCTCGGCGTCGCGATCGCGCTCCAGCTCGTCCTTGGTCACGCGCACGAACCCCGACAGGTCGCGCTTGAGCATCTTCACCTCGTCGCGCGCCTTGACCTGCGCGCTGAATGCCGAGAAGCCGTCCACCTTCTCGGGCAGGCGGCTGCCCAGGACGTCGGCGATCGTGGGCACCACGTCAGTGGTCTCCACGACCGAGTCGTCCACCCTGCCGCTGCGCTGGTTCGGGCGCTTGACGAACAGTGGGACGGGTGAGATCTCGTCGATGTTCTGACGGTCGACCCGGCGGCGGTCGAAGCGCCCGGTGTCGAAGGACGTTCCGTGGTCGGCGGTGACGACGATCAGCGAGCGGTCGTACTGGCCGGTGGACTTGAGGTGCTCGAGCAAGCGCTTGATCTCGAGATCCGCGAAGCCCACCTGCAGCAGGTGCCGCAGCTGCAGCTGGCGCATCTGGCCCTCGTCCTTATAGGACTGGCGCGATATCTGAGGCACGGGGTCGCTGGCCGTGCGCCGGTACTGCTTGCCGCTGGGCAGGTACTGCCACGGCACGTGGGGCAGCAGCGCGTGCTTGAAGTTCAGCGCCGGACGGGCACCGGGGCGGATCGCGTCGATCCAGCCCTCGAAGCGCTTGTTGCGGTTGGAGTTGAGGTTGGCACGGGTGTTCGGCTGGTTCTGGGAGCCGGAGTCCGAGGCCGAGGCGCTGGCACTGGCGCCGCCGCCCCCTCCGCCGAAG
>Ga0136614_10003231_pt1 | contig 10379 bp, 6 predicted proteins | sample AntDrymUQ2792106_2_FD_106643 | JGI IMG/M metagenome (GOLD analysis project Ga0136614, IMG submission 106643) | Polar desert sand microbial communities from Dry Valleys, Antarctica - metaG UQ279 (21.06) | ecosystem: Environmental > Terrestrial > Soil > Desert | place: Antarctica: Dry Valley... | reverse complement strand
GCGCTCACCAGACCGTGCGCGGTAAGAAAGTACGCGCCCCACACCATCCACGAGCGCCAGTTGGGGCGCGTCAGAATGTAGAAAAACCGTTCCGGCCGTTCGAGATCGACGATGAGGACGACGGCGGTGAACGTGACGAAGACGATCGACAAGATCGGCGCCGCCACTGTGACAAGCGATCCTTCGAAGCCGAGATACCACAACAACGCAGCGACCAGCATCGCGCCGGTCCCGATCGCCTTGAAGAGCAGGTAGAGCACCATGTCCATCCCCCACGGTTTGTCGTGCGGGACGTCGTAATCGACGCGCGGATCTCCCGGAGCCTCCGGATCCGGCATCGGCGCCCCCAGCGGACGCAGGTGGACCTGGCCCTCCTTGAAGTAGAGCGGCCGCGTCGACGCCTCCGGCCTGATCACGCTCTCTTCCGCGCCGAGGTAGAACACCTTCGGTCCGGTGCCTTTCTCGGGCTTCCGCACCATGAACGCCTCGCGCTCGACGATGCGCGAGACTTCGCTCGCCGGATCGTCGAGATCGCCGAAGATGCGGCACTCGGTGGGGCAGACGCTGACGCAGGCGGGCTGAAGTTTGTTCTCCACGCGGTTCGCGCAGAAGTTGCATTTCTCGGCGGTACGCGTGTTCGGGTCGATGAACAGCTGATCGTACGGACAGGCTTCCATGCAGGCACGGCAGCCGATGCACGAGGCGCCGTTGAGGTCGACGATGCCGTCGCGCCTCTTGAAGAGCGCGTTGGTCGGGCAGATCTTGACGCACGGCGCCTCGACGCACTGATTGCAGAGGACGGGAAAGAACAACCGACGGGTGTCGGGGAACGTCCCTTTCTCGACCGTCTTCACCCAGCACCGATTCACGCCGACAGGGATCTGGTGCTCGGCCTTGCACGCGATCGTGCAGGCGTGGCACCCGATGCACTTCCGCAAGTCGATCGCAAAGCCGTAATTTGCCAAGCGGCGACTATAGCGTACGCACGAACGCCGTCCTGGCCGCTTCACGCGCACTCGGCGGCACCAGCGGGAAGGTCGCTAGAATATGTTCGAAGTCCGGCACGGTCAGTCCGTAGATCCGCGCGGCGAGCGCCTGGTGCCGTGCGCTCGACTCGTGGTCGCCTGGGTCTGCGGTCAGCATTCGCGCGCGTGCCGCCATCTCGCTGAAGGCGCTGCCCTCACGCGGCGGACGCGGCAGCGGAAGCCGATCGATCACCGCCACTGTCACGTGCGTGCTTACGCGAAGGCGAATCAGGTAATTCGCGACAAAGCTGTTGAACATGCCGCAGAGGAACTGCTGCGCTTCATCGTCCAATGGCGTCTTGAGACAGAACAGCGTATGAGTCGTCACGACGCCTGGTGGAAGCACCGCGGCAATCAGCGTCAGACGATTCGTCGCGGCAGCGACGTCTCGATACGCCAGGCGGCTGCGCGTGAAGGACGCGCCGGGCAGGAGCGCCGATGCACTCTTCGGATCGATGAACAGGCGGGACCGGTCGAGCGCGACCTCGAAGGGTTGAATCTGTTTCCCTTCGACCACGGGCAGTCGTCCCGACGGATCGGCGGAGAAGTGGCGCCGATCGTCGGTGGCGTTCAACTCGCGTCCGAAGCGGAGCCCCCACCCGTCCTCGTCGCCCGCCGCGGGGTGCCCGAATGCGAGCCGCGTGGCGATCGCCGCGTCCTCCCGGGTCCGCAGGTCCGGTATAGCCACCTGGTGGCCGCTCAGACGTTCCACCAGCTCGCGCGAGACCATTACCGCGTCATGATCGGTGCCCTGCTCCGGCATCCGGTCGAAATCCGCGGCATTTCGCGGTCCGGACCTGAGCGGCACCAGGCGCGTTAGTCCGCCGGTGGTCGCCGTGATCAGGAGAAACCGCAGTCCGCGATGCACCGGAAATATCGCGTCGCGGTTGTCGATCGAGACGAGGCTGTCAATTCGGGTGGCGTCGAGGACGTGACGTCGCAGCTGTGCGCAGCCGTGATCGGTGGCGAAGCCCGACGGGAGCACGAGGCCGATGCGCCCTCCCCGCCGCGCGAGCGACAGTGCGCGCTCGGTGAAGAGCTGATACAGGTTGCCGTGGCCGGAGCCGTGTAGCCGATAGACGCCGCTGTCACGCGTGAACCGGGTCAATCTGCCGCCCGCAGCGGCGCTCGCGTCGCGGACCGACGGAGGTCCACTGTCTCCACGCAACATTTCCCACGGCGGGTTGCCGATGATGGCATCGAAACCTGCGTCGTTCCGGGGTTCACCCGAGACGTGGTGGAAGACGTCCGGGAACTCGAGGCGCCAATGAAAGAACCGTTCGCGCGCGGCCGCTTCCCTGGCCGAGTCGAGCAGCGATTCCGCGACCTGGTCCGGCAGTGTCCGGCGATCGAGGAGCGACTGAAAAGTGGCGCGGCTCATGCCGCGCACGTCGTCGGCGAACCAGGCCGCACACCAGAGGTCCGCGACTGCCGTCCAGCGTCCGAGCGGACCGTCAGCGGACCTGAGCGTGTCGAAGAGCCGTTCCTTCGAATGGACGTGGTCGAGCGTATCCTCGGGAGCCTCTCGCAGGGCGACGTGCGACGTCACGGCGCGGCCGACCTCCTGTTCCAGCTCGAGATGCTCGAGCAGCGGCAGCGGAGCGTGGGTGCGCCGTCGTCCAGAAGGATGGCGCCGAACGTCTTCGATCGAGGCCCCGACGAGACTGTTGCCTGTGCGCAGCTGGCGATCGAAGAAGGTCAGCGGGCGGTCGCGGCAGAGTGTCGCGAGCCAGAGCGACAGCCGCGCGAGCTGCACGGCCATCGGGTTGACGTCGACACCATAGAGGCATTTCTGCGCGACGATCCGCCGGAACGCCGCGCGTTCGTCGTCGGTGACGTCGCCAGACGCAACGCTGCCGTCGCGGACGAGCGCGGACTCGTACGCATGTGCGACATAGCGGCACGCCGCAACGAGAAAGGCGCCACTGCCCATGGCCGGATCCAGAATTCGCAGTCGAAGGAGATCGTCCGGGCCGGCATTCGCCACGAGAGGCGCGAGCGTGCGGCGGACGAGGTGTTCGGTGAGCGTGCGCGGAGTATAGAAACTGCCAGTCGCCTTCCGGCGTCCGCCCCGGATGAGAACCGCCGCGCCGTCCGGGGCGGCCGTGGAGATCTCGAAATCCAGCACGCGCTCGTAGACACCGCCAAGGTGTTCGACCCCGAGATCCGCGTACGAAATTCTCCGGCGTGCGTCGCGTTCCGGCCGCGTCGTCAGCGCCAGCAACGCCTCGCGCACCCGCCCGTCGTCGAGCGGCAGCGTGTCAGCGAGAGGCGCGTGCGATGGGGAGAACAACCGTCCGTTGAACGGCGGCACACGAAGGGTGCCGGCGCGACAGCCGCGATGCGCGAGCCGGGCAATCGCCTGAAGCGTCTCCCACAGTCCGAGCGGTAGACGAGATCCTTCCACCATCGGCCGGAGAGATTCGACGGTGTAACTGTCGCGAAACACCGGATGCCAGTTCGGCACGAGCCCGCGTGCTTCTGCGAAGAGAAGAAACAGGATCCGATAAATAACGACCAGCGACTCGTCGTACGCGCGGCGAGTCGAGAGGTTCTCGTCGCGCTTTCGCCGCCGCCGGCCCGCGGCGGCCACGAACGCGGTCGTCAGGCCTGCGATGGCCTCGTGCACGCCCGCCTGTAATGAGTCTCGTACGTTTGCGCGGTGACGTTCGGACGCGAGCACCGCCGCGTCCAGCTGTGTCTGACTTCTTCCCCCGAACGCTGCGGCGCGCAGCAGCCGCCAGGTCAGCGCGAATGTCGCCGGCTCGGCGGCGATCCGCTCGAGGTCCAGTTCGACGTAGCGTCGTGAATGGGTGCGCGCTGCGTCGAAGAGCCGCAGCGACGGGCCGTTGAAACAGAAGCACCAGCGGACCCCGGCAGCGATGCCGCGGCGGACGCCCTCGCGCCACGCGGTTCCCAGGTCCTGACCCCAGGCGAGAGTGATAGCCGCCGCAACCACCTCGCCTGAGGATTGCAGCAGGGCATCGACGGCTGTCGCACCCGACCTCGCAGGAACGACGTGAAAGCCGAGGGCGGTACAGAGCGGCGCCGCGACCTCGTCGAACACCTTTCGCGCCGGCCAGGCAGGTCCGGCCATGCGGGACAGTGTCGCGTGCCATTTCAGCAGCGAGCGATGGACGGCGATGGCCTCGCCCGACTCAGGGTCAGCAAGACCGGCGGCCTCGAGCGCATCATGAGACAGGAGGCTTCCCGAAAGCCCGGGAATCATCGGTGCCGGCCGAGCCTGACCGCCACGAGCTTGATCTCACATTCGACCTGGAGGTCTTCGGCATCGCGATCCGATCGAACGTCTGCATCCTCCATCATCAGCGCCGCGGCTCTGCGCTGGTGCTCGATCGTCTTGAGCGCGCGGTTGTCGAACAGACCCGCCTGCACGAGCCTGCGGGCCGCGGATGGAAGCCCGAGAAGAATCGCGCGATCGCGGTGTTGAAGGGCCCCAATGACGGCGGCCTGTCGAGCGCGTGCCGTCCGAAGGCGGGGTGCCGAGTGCCGTTCCGCGGCGTCCACGACCGCCGCCCAACGCCTGTCGAGCAACCCGGCCAGGAATTCGCGGACCGCGCGGCCCCGCCTGTCGCCGTGCCAGCCTTCGTCGGTTTCCAGCAGCACGAGCTCCGAGTGCTGAGGCTGTCCGGACGCATTGCGGAGGAGGACCTCTACGAGAAGTCTGACTGAGCCTCCTCGGTTGCCGGCAGCGACGACCGCACGAGCGTCAGTTGATGGCATCGCGAAGGCGCGCCGCTGCAGTCTCGCCCGTTCGGCCTCGACGGTCGCTTCGGCAGCAAGGCGGTGGAACGCAGCAGCCGGAGTTCGATCGGCCGGCACCTGGATCTCCTCTCCCGCGATCACGCCCGACGCCACCATCGACTCCGTAATGGCCAACAGTGCCGGGTTCTGCCGGGCGCCGGCTTCAGCGGCGGCGCGAACGCGCCTGAGCAGCGGAACCAGGACAAGGCGTTCGGCGGTGTCGCGAGCAACGAGCACCACTTCATGCACCGTGCGCACTTGCCCCAGCCGATCGACGCGCCCTGTCCGCTGTTCCAGCCTGCCGGGCGTCCACGGCAGCTCGAAATGAATCAGCAGGCGGCAGCGGCGGTGCAGGTTCAGCCCCTCGGCTGCGGCATCCGTCGCGAGCAGAAGTGAATCTCGGTCGTTGAACAGACGCACAATATCGGCGCGTTCCCTCGCCGACATGCCGCCGTGCAGAAGGGCCGGCGCATGCCCGGCCTCACGCAGCGCCATGTCGATGCGCGCCAGCGTGTCGCGATATTCCGTGAACACGATTGCCGGCTGACGCGCGCGGCGTATGAGCCGCACAAGGACGCTGATCTTTGATTCGAAACGGGCTGCCGCGAGCGCGAGCTTCTCGAGGCGCGCCAGCAGTGCTCGTTCTGTCGGGGCGTCAGCGAGACCGTTGCCTCCCAACGCACTGTCCGCAATATCGTCGGCAATCGCGTCTTCCTCGCCGAGCGGCAGCAGCAGTTGAGTGTTGTCGCTGGGCTCCGCGCCGGCGAGGAGCGCGATCCGGCGTTGTACCGAATACCCCAGAGACGCGGCGCTCGAGAGCGCTCTCTTGCGGAGCAGCGTTGCGGTCAGCATCCCTCGTGAATCCGGATTCGTCGCCGCTTCGTTCCATACCCGTGTCGTGTACCGGTCGAGCAGCCGGTGCATGCGACGCTCGGCCGCCGTCAGGCGGACATGGAGCAGGACGCTGCGGCGGCGGGACGGCAAGCCCACGTCAGCGCGCGAACGCCGGAACTGCACGATCGAATCGTCGAGCGCGCCGATCCCCAACAGGGCTGCCAGCTGCGCCGGGTCACCATCGGGAGGCGTGGCGGTCATCAGCACCACGCGGCGTGCGCGTGACGCGATGGCATGCGCCGCCGCAAGGCGCGCGGTCCCGATCGCGGCGCCGTGCGCTTCGTCGGCCACGACGACGTCCCACGTCACGTCTTCGAGCGGCCGCAACACTTCCGGCCGTTTCACAAGGTCGATCGACGCGACGTAACAGCCCGGCAGACTCCAGGGATTGACATCAGGAGGCAGGTTGCGTGATTGCGTGGACAGCCAGCCGGCGTCGACTTTATTGATGTCGAGCCGGAATCGCTCGCGCAGTTCCCCCGTCCATTGCGACACGAGGGCCGCGGGCGCCAGAATCAGCCCACGGAACGAGACGCTATCCGCGGACAGCTCCGCCAGCAGCAGGCCCGCCTGGATCGTCTTCCCGAGCCCGACCTCGTCGGCGATGAGAACCCGCGCAGAGCCGTGGCGCAGAACGGCGAGTGCCGGCTCGAACTGAAACGGAAGAATGTCGATGCGGGCCGACGCGGCCGAACCGACGCTGCCGAAGGCACGGCTGCGGGCCAGCGCCGAGAACACCCGCCCTCCCCACGCGCGTTCGGTGACGATGCGCGGGTCGCTGCGCGGCGCGAGGGGCACGACACGGTCGAACGGTCTCAGGAGCGTCCGCGTCGAGGGAGTGTTCGAGGCGGAGACCACACGCAGCCGGATCGCCTCGCAGTCGGCGTGGAGGGTGCGCGCCGCAATCCTCCAGACACGACCGCGCGCAGAGACGCGGGAATCTGCAGCCAGTGGATCGTGCGGAGGCTCGGGCACGCCGCCGTGTATGGCAACGGCGGTGCCGCGCGAGCCCAGGTACGGCCAGGCGCGCGCAAGCACTCGTCCGGACGGTGTTTAGCCGACCGGACGTTCGACGCAGGGAATTTTCGCCCGCGTGACGGACGAAGTTTCTGCGACCTGCGCTCAGCGCGGTGTGCGAAGTTCTTCCAACGCGCGGCGCGACACGATCACCGGGCCGGAGACGCTTCCGGCGTGCTGATCGGCGATCGAAGGCACACGCACTCGACGGATGCGGCATCCGGTCGCATACACGAATCCCGATACCGGCACCGGGAGCTTCAGCCTGGCGAGCAGCGCCAATGCTTCCTCCTGCTCGTCGGTCGTCTCGACAGGTCTCGGCCGCTCCGGGCGTGCCCACGACGTGATGGGCATCAGCTTGAAGATGCTGTCGATGCTCGTGCCGGACACGACCGCACGGAAGTCCGCGAACGGTTCCTCCGATACCTGCGGCGCGGGACGCCCCTTGCCGGCAGCCGTCGCGGGCACCGAACCGGCGCTCGCGGTAACCGCGGGTAGCATCTCCGGCTGCACCGGCGGCTGTTCCTGTTTCCGCGGCGTCTTGCCTTTGCGCTCGGGCTGCCGCTTCGGACGACGCTCGATCGCCGCGGCCTCTTCCTTTTCCCGAAGCGCTCGCTCGCTCTCCGCAAGCCGAAGCGCCCGCTCGGTCTCCGCGGCCTGTTCCGCGGCGATGCGCAGGAGTTCGGCCGCCTCGCGCTGTTGTTCGACGGCCTGCTCCGCGGCGATGCGACGGAGCTCGGCGGCTTCGCGCTCGCGTTCGGCTGCCTGTTGCGCCGCAAGGCGCTGTTCCGCTTCCTCGCGGCCTCGAGCCGCGGCCGCCTCTGCTGCGATCCGCCGCTGTTCGGCCCGTTCCCGCTCCTGCTCGGCCTGCCGCGCACGTTCTGCAGCCGCTTCTGCCTCGCGCACGAGCTGCTCGCGCTGCGCCGTCTGTTCTGCCTCGAGACGCCGGCGGTCCTGTTCGAGCCGCTCCCGCTCCGACTGTCGGGCGCGTTCGCCTGCCTCCTCGGCCTCGCGCATCAGCCGCTCCCGCGCGACCGCTTCCTCCGCCTGACGGGCGCGTTCGCCGGCCGCTTCCGCCTCGCGGCGCAGTCGCTCCCGTTCGGCCGTCTGCTCCGCCTGCAGACGGAGTTGTTCCTGCTCGTGCCGCAGGCGCTCGGCGACCCGCGCGCGCTCGATGGCTTCTTCCGCCTCGCGCTTCAGCTGCGCGCGCTCGGCCGCTTCCTCGGCCTGTCGCAGGCGCATCTCTTCCTGAAGGCGCTTGCGCTCCGCCTGCAGCCGCTCGCGTTCCGTCACCGCGGCGCGTTCGGCTGCCAGGGCGGCTTCCCGCAAGAGGCGCTCGCGCTCCGTTGCTTCCTCTTCGCGAAGGCGCCGCTGCTGTTCTTCGAATTGTTTCCGCGCCTCCTCGATCTCGCGCTGTGCGGCGGCTTCCGCCGCGCGCAGCACTCGCTCGCGTTCGGCCGCGGCTTCCGTTTCGAGGCGGCGGCGCTCCTCGTCGGCTCGCTGGCGCTCCTGCTCACGCGCGCGCTCCGCTGCCGCCTCCGCCTCGCGAGCCGCGGCCGCGTCCTCGTCCCGACGTTTGTGTTCATCCTCGGCGCGGCGCCGGGCCTCGTCGGCATCGAGCCGCTGCCGCTCGCGTTCCCGCTCGCGCGTCTCTTCCTCGCGCAGGCGCTCGCGCTCTATTTCATGTCGCAGACGTTCCCGCTCTGCTTCCCGGGCCTCGTGACGGAGTTGATCCAGCCTGTCAGCACCCGCCTTATGTGCGGCGGGCGCGGGCGGCGCCGACGCTTCGGTCTCTTCGCGGCGCGGCTTCCAGGTGAACGCATCGACCGGCGCGTGGGGTGTGTGGACGGCCGGCGGCTGCGCGTTGAGCGGCACGAGCGCGTGCGCCCGCGCCGCCGCTTCGATCCTGGCTTCCTCGGCTCTGACCACGTAGCTGCGGATCTCTTCCGCGTACACCGCCGGATCGCACGCGGCAAAAACCTCCTGCTCTTTCGGCTTGCGCCGGAACCGGCCGAAGAACCCGGTGCTGCCGGTCTGCTCATCGCGGCCGATCGCCGCCATCATCGGGATGTTGTGCGTCTGCACGTGCTCGGTCCCCTCGACCAGGCGCAGATGTTTCAGCAGGTCCTCTTCATCGCGGGGCGAGAGCAGCGACGACAGCAGAAGGACGTCAGGCACCCGCGCAGAGATCGCGGCGATCGCCGCGTCGCGCGAATCCACGATGTGGAGCTCCGCCTGTACCTTGTTTCGAATGAGGCTGCCGAGAAGCGTTGCCTGCTGATGATCTGATTCGAGAGCGAGGATCAGCGCCACGCGTTATGTCCTCACCATAAACAGGAACAGCACCCCGCCGACGGTGGCAAACAGCACCAGCGGGGCGTTCTCGATGCTCTGGTACCGCACCGCCGTCGCCACGGTGTCCACCAGCTCGGACGCCCGGTTGGCCAGCGATTCCACGTTCTGACCGCGCGACAGAAGCTCAGCGCACTTGTCGTGCACCCGCTGATCCACAGACGCCAGCGCGACGAGCAAGATCACGAAGACCGCCAGGGATGCCAATGCCTGCGGCAGCCTCGGTGGAAAGCGAAGAACAAACTTCATGGTCTGGCTCCTGACGGTCTTCCAATGTGTTGACGATGCCGTGTGAGGCGTGCCGCCTGCAGACAGACGGCATTACCCGTCATAGCGGCACCGCCGGGCACCGCCCATCGCAAGTGCCGTACCGCAGCCGCGGTTCAACAAATCACTCCGAAAACCCACGCATCTTCAAGTGTTCTCGCCTGTTTCATGCGGCGTGGAAGGCTTCTCTCGCCTCCCGCCCCGCACACAAATTTCGGGATGCGCGTTACGGAACTGATAGTTGGGACCGGTGCGGCGGCGGGTCCCCACCGGCGACGGAACACCTACCCCGGAACAGCATCAACAGCAATGACAACAACCACTTGCGAGCTGGCCCAGAGCCTCGAACTGAGGCGTGGCACATCCGTTGCGATTGGGCCGGCCGTGCCATGGCAAGTCGTCGGGCACGCAATCAAACGAAACTGCGGCGGGGCCGCAGAACTCGGGACCGCACCTGCGGTGCCCACTCACACATCCGAAGGAGGATGGCATGTCGAAGCTCGTCGCAATCGTCAAGAACCTGAAGCGCAATGAAGAAGGCCAGGACCTGCTGGAGTACGCGTTGCTCGTCGCGCTGATCGCGCTCGTCGCGATCACGGCGGTGACGTCGGCCGGCACGGCGGTGGCGACCATTTTCGGCGACATCGCCGCGGCGCTCTAATTCCGCGCTCACATGGTGCCGGGTGTCGCCGTGACGGCACCCGGCAGTTTCTTCACTCGAAGTTTTGAAGAGGATGCCATGCAGCTCGCAGTCGCACTGATCGGTTCTCTTCAGCACGACGACGACGGCCAGGATCTGCTCGAGTACGGCTTGCTCATGTCACTCATCGCGATCGTCGCGATGACGGCGGTGACATCGGTGGGCACCGCGATCCTGTCAGTCTTCTGGGCGGCGATCGCCGCGGCCAGTGTCTAGCGTCGCGCTCGGAGTGCTCGCTGCCGGGCTGGCGGGCGCCACGATCATCGATTTGAAGACGCGCAGGATTCCGAATCTGCTGACCGCAGGGATGATCGCGCTCGGCTTCGCGCTGCCCGCGGCCGGAGCGAGCGGTATCTCAG
>Ga0136614_10003230_pt1 | contig 10381 bp, 7 predicted proteins | sample AntDrymUQ2792106_2_FD_106643 | JGI IMG/M metagenome (GOLD analysis project Ga0136614, IMG submission 106643) | Polar desert sand microbial communities from Dry Valleys, Antarctica - metaG UQ279 (21.06) | ecosystem: Environmental > Terrestrial > Soil > Desert | place: Antarctica: Dry Valley... | reverse complement strand
GTCCCGCCGCCGATGTCGACAAGAACCCCGCCCAACTCGCGCTCCTCGTGAGTCAGGACCGCCTCGGCCGACGCGAGCGGCTGGAGCACCAGATCGTCTATCTCCAGGCCCGTCATCCTGACCGCCTTTATGAGATTCTGGAGCGAGCCCACTGAGCCGGTGACGACGTGGGTTTCTGCCTCCAGCCGCTGGCCGCTCATGCCGAGTGGGTTCTTGATCCCTTCCTGGCCGTCCAGCACGTATGAACGCGGTACAACATGGATGATTTCCCTGTTAGGCGGAAGGGTCACCGCCTTGGCCGAATCGAGCGCGCGTTGTAAGTCTGCGTTGGAGACGTCGTGACCGTGGTTAGGCAGAGTGGTCACGCCGCGTGTGTTCTGAGACTCGATGTGACTGCCGGCGACGCCGACCAACGTCGAGCCGACGCGCTTCCCGATGATGCGCTCGCATTGCTCCATCGCAGCCTGGATTGAGGCGCTCGTGTCCTCCAAGCTCACGACGATGCCCTTCTTGAGACCGCGCGACGGCGCGACACCCGCGGCGACGAGCTGAAGGCGACCGGAACGGGATTGTTCCGCCACAATGGCGCAAGTCTTCGTCGTGCCCAAATCCAGGGCGGCGATCAGCCGCTCTCGTGCCATCCTGCCGCAGAACGGATTAGACAGCCGCGTGTTGCGTTATGGCAACAACGCGGGCGCAATGGCGTCGAATCTACTGCGCCAGCTGGTAGTACGGGCGGTCCTGCGGTCGCAGGTCCAGCAGCGAGATCTTCAGGCTGTTTTTGCGCGCCAGCTCAACCACCGACGCAAGGTTGGCCAGCTTGATGTTGAGCGAATCTGGCTCGCCGACGATGATGCGCCAGTTCGTTTCGCTCGTGAAGACCAGACCGGCTGCCCCCACCTCTACCTCTCGCACGCGTACTCCAACCTCAGGCAACGCCTTGCTCAGCTCGCGCGCCGCCAGGAGAGCGCGCTGATTGACCCTATCTCCAACCTGCAGCTCGCGCCCCGTCGTGTCCTTCACCTGAAAGAGGTCCTTCGCGACGGGTACCTCGGCGGTGTCGGCGATGAGGAAACCCTGGTCGTCCACCAGAAACGTCGCCGCCGCCGTGTGCCACGTAGCGATTGGCGTGCGCTCGACGATGTCGATCTCCATCCCGTTGGGCAGGCGAGGCGTCACGCGCGCACTCAGCACGCTCGGGATGGAGGCGACCTCCTGTGCCACGCGCTGCGAGTTCACCACGAAGATGTTGTGTCCAACCACGTGCGACAGCTGAGTCGCGCGGGTGATCGCCTCCGCCGAAGATTTGGACTCACGCCGCATCGTAATCTGCTCTACGCGGAACTGGGGCAGGACCGCCAGCGCCGTCGCGCTGCTGAGAGCCAGCACGCCGCCCAGAAGCGACAGCCAACGTGCTCCGGCCCACGTCAACGCCAAGCGCCACGGTGAGCGTCGGAGCGCCCGCTCGATCTGGCCCGGATGCGGCAGAGAGCGGCGCAGGCGGGTGCGTTGCGGCTGCGACGGCGGTCGGGCGGCGCTCATAGCCCTGCCACTTCTTCTTCGGGCCAGTCCCCGATCAGCAGGATCTCCACTTCCAACGTCACGCCCTGTGACTGCAGGACGCGTTCGCGTGCCAGGCCCATGAGAGCAACAACGTCAGAAGCGGTTGCACCGCCTCGATTTACGAAGAAGTTGCCATGCCTTTCCGAGATCTGTGCGCCGCCGCGGCTGGTCCCCTTGAGTCCTGCCGCCTCGATGACCTTGCCCGAGAAGAGCGGCGTCGGGTTCTTGAAGACCGAACCGCAGGAACGTTCGGTCGGCTGACTCGCGCGTCGTTTCGATTCAGTTTGCTCGATCAGCTCGAGCGCCTCGATCTTCGATCCCGGGGTGAGGCGAAGATCGACCGAGAGTACCGCAGCAGGTTCTGGGTTGCGCTTGAACCGACTCGCGCGATAGGCGTAGCCTAACTCGGAAACATCCAGTTCCCGATCTCCATCCGGAAACCACGCTCGGAGGCGGCTCACCGTGGTGTTCATGTCGCCGTCATACGCACCCGCGTTGCCCGCCGCCGCACCACCCACCGTTCCGGGAATGCCACACGCCCACTCAAGGCCGCGGAAGCCGAGCGACGCCGTCCAGCGGGAGACGCCCGCGCTCAGGGCGCCGGCCTCGCAGCGCAGCTGCACCTCGGCGCTCGACTCAAACAGTACCTGCGCGCGTGTGCGCTGAGCTGGCGCCGCCTCTACTTTGATGGCCAACCCTCGATAGCCTCGATCCGCGATCAGTACATTGCTGCCACCACCCAGCAGCATCCAGGGCACGCCGCGCCGGTGCGCTTCGGTCAAGACTCGGGACAGCTCGGTCGCGGATCGGGTCCGAACGAAGTAGTCGGCAGGCCCCCCCACCTTGAGTGAGGTAAACGGCCCGAGCGGCACGTCGCGCTCAACGCTTAGTCCGACCGCATAGCTCAGGTCAAGCCCTGAGCTTGACATCGTGTGCCACCTCTTGCGCCAAAAACTCGATCGTGCCCGCTCCCATGATGAGTGCGACGTCGCCGGGGCACAGCTCGGCGGCGAGCACGCGCCGTGCCTCCTCTAGCGACGGTACGTGACGAGCGCGGGGATGGCCGGTTGCCTGAACCAGTTCGGCGGCCCCGCGGTACTCCCCGTCGGGCTCACGGTTCCTGGGCGCGTACACGTCGGTGATCAGCGCCACGTCGGCGCCGCTGAATGCGCCCGTGAACTCATCGAATAACTCCTCGGTGCGTGTGCGCAAATGGGGCTGAAAGACCGCCCACAGCCGGCCACCGGTGGGAACCTGCCGGCGCATTGCCTCGATCATAAGCCGCACCGCGGTGGGATGGTGCGCGTAGTCGTCCAGCACGCGGATGCCGGCATGATCGGCCAAGAGCTGTAGCCGACGGCGGGCTCCGTGAAACGCGCCCAGCGTGCGCGCCGCGTCGGCTAGCGGTACTCCTGCCTCGCGCGCGGTGGTCAGCGCAGCGAGGGCATTGCGCACGTTGTGGATTCCGGGGACTACGAGCTGAATGGCGGCCACCTCCCCGTCCGCACCCACGGCGAAGCGTGCGCCATCCGCGTCGAGCTCCACGTCTCGCCCGGTGACGTCCCACAATTCATCGTCGGAGGACAGGCCGAATCGAACAACGCGCGCTGGCTGCACTTCCTCGACAAGAGAGGCGACTCGACTGTCCTCACCCCACACAACCGCGGTGCCGTTCGGGCGGAGGCACCGCAGGAAGTCGGCGAACGCACCGCGCATGTTCTCGTAGGTGCCGTAGTACTCGAAGTGGTCCGGTTCGACGTTATTGATCGTTGCGATTTCTGGCTGATATTGCAGGAAACGCCGGTCGAACTCGTCGGCTTCGACGACGAACCATTCGCCTTCGCCCCACCGCGCACTCGTGCCGAGGTCTACCAGCTCGCCGCCGACGTGGAATGACGGCCGCAGGCCGGCGCGCTCGAGGATGAGCGAGACCATCGAGCTAGTGGTCGTCTTGCCGTGGGTGCCGGCGATAGCGATGCCGCGTCGCGCGTTAAATAACTCCCCCAGAGCGACAGCGTGCTTGACCGTTCGGATGCTGAGTCTTCGCGCAGCCTGAAGTTCCGCGTCGGTCTCCGGGACTGCGGACGAGTACACGACCAGGTCCGCCCCTGCGACGCGCTCCACGTCACTTCCCGCATACGTTAATGCCCCGAGCGCGGTCAGGTCCTCCAGCGCCTTGGAGGCGACCTGGTCGGAACCGCTGACCGGTATCTGCTGCTCCAGGTAGAGACGCGCCAGAGCGCTCATGCCCGCGCCACCGATACCGACCATGTGGATTCGCCGGGGCTCGCCACTCATTGCACCCTCAATGACGTCTCCGCCGCGCGATAGAGCGCACCAACTCGGCGATGTTGTGCGCCGCTTCGGGACGCGCCAGGCGCCGCGCCTCGGCCGCCATCTCCCTCAGACGCGCCCGATCCTCCAATAGCGAGAGCACCGCCGGCAGAAGTGCGCCCTGGCTCAGCTGCACGTCGGTCAGCTTCACCGCAGACCCCTCATCGACCAGGAAGTCGGCGTTCTTCTCTTGGTGTCCGCCGGCGAAGGTGCCGGGAATCAGAATTGCCGGCAATCCAAGAATTGGCAGCTCGGCCAGGGTCGAGGCGCCGGCACGACACACCATGAGGTCGGTCGCCGCCATCGCGTCCGCAACGCCGCGGTGCAGGTAGCGAAACAGGTGGTAGCGCTGGCGCAGTTCCGGATCGAGCCGCGCCCGTAATCCCCGCAGGAGCTGCTCGTCGGACTCGCCACACAGGTGGATGAGCTGCGTGTGATGGAGCAGCGGCTCAAGGCCGTCGCTTACCGCCAGGTTCAGGCTCTGCGCGCCCAGGCTACCCCCCATGACCATCACTACCGGCAAGTCGCCACGCAAGTTGTATACGGCCCGGGCGCGCTCTTTGTCCGCCTCGAGGAATTCATGCCGCACTGGATACCCGGTAACGATTGCCTTGCTTCCCTTGAAATACTGCTTTGTGATGGGGAATGAGAGCGCGATCCGCGTCGCCAGTGGCGCCAGCGCCCTTACTGCCAGGCCCGGGGATGCGTCCGGCAGGTAGAGCGCCGCCGGCACGCCGGTGAGGCGCGCGGCCAGCATGGTCGGCGCGCTGACGTAGCCGCCAGTCGCGAGCACAGCATCCGCCTTGAACGAAGTCAGCGCGGAAGCTGCCTGCGCGGTTGCGCGCCCAAGGCGCAATAGATTCAGCCCTAGCTTGTGCGGCGCCGTGCCGACGATCGGCCCCACGTCCAGTTGCCTGTGTTCAATCCCCGCGTGTGCCATGACCTCGTGGTCGCGGCGCGAGGGGCCGTGCAGATAGAGCAGGTCGGCCGCGGGCTCTCCGCGTTCAGACTCCCGAAGCGCGTGCGCGACCGCGAGCGCGGGGTAGATGTGCCCGGCGGTACCACCGCCCGAGATGACGACTCTCAGCGGCGGACGGTCCGCGCTCTGCGCTGCGGGCGATTGACGAAACGGTCTGTCTGGAGACATTGAGCAAAACGCCGCAGGCAGCCAGAGTGGAGATGAGCGACGAACCGCCGTAGCTGATGAACGGCAGGGTAATGCCGGTGAACGGCACCGAGCTGGTGAGCACCGCCATGTTGAGCATCGCCTGGAAAGCGATGCCACCCGTTACGCCCACCGCCAGCAGACGGCCGAACTGGTCCGGAGCGTACCAGGCGATCCGCAGCCCGCGGTAGGCGAAGAACAGAAAGGCCAGCACGACCGGCACGGTGCCAATCAAGCCTAGCTCCTCCCCCACCACCGCGAAGATTGAGTCGGTGTGCGGGAACGGTAGATGGAAAAACTTCTGACGTCCGACACCAAGCCCGACGCCCGTGATGCCACCGGCGCCGAACGCCATCAGCGACTGCACCACGTGGTAGCTCGCCGCTTGTGGCCTCGCCCACGGGTCCATGAACGCGAGAAAGCGTTCGATCCGGTAGGGCGCAACTCTGATCATGAGCACGCCGGCAAACGCGCCGACGCCAGATAGCAGCGCCAGGTGCGAGAGGCTTGCCCCCGCCGCAAAGAAGATGGCCACTGCCGTGATGACGACGACGATCGTCGTGCCCATGTCCGGCTGCTTCATGAGCAGCGCCACCACGACGCTCATCAAGACCCCGAACGGCAGCAGACCGTTGGCAAAATCGCTCACCTGTTCGCGCTTCGCCGTCAACCAGTGGGCAATGTAGACCACCAGCGCCAGTTTGGCCAGCTCGCTCGGTTGGAGTTGGAAGCCGCCGAACGTGATCCAGCGCTGGGCGCCATAAACCTCAGAGCCGATGCCAGGGATCAATACCGCCGCCAACAGGACCACCGCGCCGACCAGCCCGGGGACCGATAGAGCGCGCAGCGCGTGGTAATCCACGCGCGTGAGCACCATCATCGCGACGAGCCCGATGCCGGCAGATAGGACCTGCTTGAATAAGAAGTGGAATTGATTTTGATATGCGGTATACGCGGTGACTACGCTAGAGCTGTAGACCATGATCAGGCCGAACGCCAGTAGTCCGGCAATGGCCAGCACGAGCGCGTAGTCCGGCTGACCGAGCACCGCCCGGGCGGGGCGTACGACCGAGGATCGGACGCGCGGCGTGACGTCACCGGAGGTCGGGAGCGCGACCGGGTCGCGCGGATTGTGAACGCTGACGGCAGCCATCAGCTCACCAGCGCCAGGATCAACCCCACGAACGCCCCCGCGGCGCCGGCGATCCAGAAGCGCTGCACAACCCACATCTCTGGCCACGCCTCGTGGGGCCAGTTCACCCAGCGGTCCGGCCGAGGCGCCTGCCGGAAATGGTGGTGTACGGGCGCCAGCCTAAACATACGCTTGTTTGCCAGCTTATTGGTGAGGACTTGAAGGATGTCCGACGCGGCTTCGAGGACGAAGATCACACCAATGGGAAGGAGCAGGAATGGCTCACGCTGCATCAGCGCTACCACCCCCAGCAGACCGCCCAGAGGAACAGAACCCGTGTCGCCCATGAAGACCTGCGCCGGGTACGCGTTGAACCAGAGGTAACCCAGGAGCGCGCCGACGACGATCGCGCTTAGGGCCGCTGAGAGCGGATAGCCGAGTAGTATCCCGATGACCCAGAATGCCGTGAACGCAAGCGCACCGGTTGTCCCGAGCAAGCTGTCGAGACCATCGGTGACCGCAACCGAGTTGGTCGTGGCCAGCAAGACGAACGTCGCGAAGGGCACGTAAGCCCAGAGCGGCACATCGAAGTCTCCGACGAATGGGATGTGCACCTGGGTGATGCCATACCAGGCAAGCGCCGTGCTCGCCGAAATGCAGAGAACGACCTGGGCGCCCCATTTCACGGCAGGTGCGAGGCCTGCCGACCGCGCCCTGCCGATCAGCGTCTGCCGGTCATCGATCCCGCCAAGCACAGCGAGCCCAACCGCAAAAAGAATAGGCAGCAGCATCAACAGGCGACCGGTGCCGATTACCAGGAAGGCCAGCGTCACCCCGACGATTGGAACCAGGAAGATCACCCCGCCCATCGTGGGCGTTCCCTCCTTGCTCTTCTGCTCGTCTCCTTCGCTCGGGTTGGTCTGTTTCCCCATCCGCTGCGCGCGCAGGAAGCGCAGCCAGAACGGGCCGAAAGCGAGAGCAAGGCCTAGCGTGACGAGCGCTAGCGAAATCGACTCGATCATCCGTTCAATGCCCTCCGTGTCCGGCCGAGACGTGCTCGCCAGCGAGCACCGTGACGATCTGATCCATTCGCATGCCCCGAGACCCCTTGACCAGAACGAAGTCGCCAGCGGCGAGTCGTGGCGTCAGGCGCTCGGCCGCCGAATCCGGGTCGGCGGCCCAGACGACATCGTCCATCCCGGCATCGCGCGCCCCGGTCGCGATCTCCCGCCCAAGCTCTCCAACTGCTATGAGTGCATCGGCACGCCCCGGCGCGTACGCGCCTATCTCGCGGTGCGACGGCGGGCCGGCGCCCCCCATCTCGAACATGTCTCCCAGCACCGCGATGCGGCGCCCGGCACAGGAACCGAGCACGTCAAGCGCCGCGCGCATCGCATCAGGACTGGCGTTGTAAGTGTCGTCCAAAATGGTGACGCCGTTCGGCAATCGCAGCGGGACTAGGCGTCGATTTTCGAGGGGACGCTCCAAGCCGGAGACCACCTCATCCCAGGATGCACCCTCGTCCAGCGCAGTCGCCGCCGCCGCCAGCGCGCAGGTCACGAAGTGAGCCCCCGTCAGTGGAAGCACGACACTCCGGCTCTGACCGCCGCGCTGTAGCTCGAACCGGACGCCGTCAAATCCCAGCGGCTCCACGTGCTCGGCGCGCACGCTCGCGCTTGCCGAGCGTCCGAAGGTCACCACCTTCGCACGGGTTCGCTCGCGCATCAGTGAGACGCGGTGGTCGTCCTGGTTGAGCACCGCGGTTCCACCCGCAGGCAGCGCTTCCACCAGCCGCCCCTTTTCACGCTCGACCGTGTCGACGTCCCCAAAAAACTGTAGGTGGGCCGGCGCCACTCGAGTCACGACGCCGACGTCGGCGCGGACGATGGCGGCGAAGCTCTCCATCTCCCCGACCGCGGAGATGCCGATCTCCAGCGCCGCGTACCGGTACTCCGGCGTCAGGTCGAGCAGCATGAACGGGAGCCCATACTCGTTGTTGTAGTTCCCGCGCGTCGCCAGGACGGCGCCGCGCTGCTCGAGAATATGCGTCAGCAGGTCCTTCGTGGTCGTTTTGCCGACGCTCCCGGTGAGCGCGATCACCCGCGTGGCGTGCTGGCCGCGCCACCAGCGCGCGCACGCCTGTAGCGCGCCGACAGCGTCGCTTACCAGAACGAGAATCGGGCGTCCGTCGGACGGCAGCGGGTCGCCGGGCCGAAGCGTGTGCAGCGCTCCCATCCTCACCTGTTCGGTCAGGTTATCCGGAATGCGCTCGACGAGCGCCGTCCGTGCGCCGTTCTCGAATGCGTTTGAGGCAAAGTCGTGTCCGTCACGGCGCGCCTTTACCGCGACGAATAGCCCACCCGGTAGCATCGGCGGGCTACCGTCGGTCAATGAGGAGTGCGTAACCGTCGAGAATACGTGTCGCCGCTCTGCCCGCGACACCGGGAATGCGTTCTCGCCGTCGCGCTGCCACGCGGCCAGGTCACCCAGGCTGAACGTCTTCTCCGGGGTGGCCGGTACAGCCGGACCATTCACCGCCGCACAGTAGCGGTGGAAGCGGCGCCGGCCCGCGGTTGCGGTGTCGGGGTGCTGCGTGGGATCGGTGTTGGGGTTGGCGTCTTGATCGGCTCGGTCGGGCGCAGCCGTTTGTAGCGCGTGATCTCTTGCCCGATGATCGCAAACGCGGGCTTCGCAATAAGCGAACCCCACGGCTCGGTCATCGGCCTATCGATTTTGACCAAGATGACGAATTGCGGGTCATCTGCTGGAACCGCTCCAATGAACGATGCGATGGTCACACGTGGGTCATACCCACCGTTGACCAGGTCCGGGATCTGCGCCGTCCCCGTCTTGCCCGCCACCTTGAATCCGGGAACGAGCGTACCGCGAGTCTCCCCGTTCTCCGCTGCACCCACCAGCATGGTGAGCAGCGACTGTGACGCCTCGCGCGAGATCACTTGTCGCACGATCTGCGGCTGTGTCTCGTCCACCACCTTGCCCGTCGCCGGATCGATCACGCGCCGCACGACGAAGGGCTTCATCATGATCCCGCCGTTGGCCAGCGCGGCGACCGCCGACACCATCTGTAAGGGGGTCACCGAGATCGCCTGCCCAAATGAATTGGTCGCCAGGTCTACCTCGGACCATTGACGCCCGCGGTGGTTCCTGACAATCCCCGTCGCTTCCCCCTGCAGGTCAATCGCCGTGGGCTGCCCGAAACCGAACGCGTTAACGTAACGGTAAAAGCGGTCGGCGCCGAGCTTGGTCAGCGCCAGCCAGCTCGCACCGATGTTGCTGCTCTTTTCAAGCAGCTGGGTCATGTTGGTGACGCCGTTGGCTTTGTGGTCCCAGTTGCGGATGGTGTGACCACCGATCGAAAGGACACCGGAATCGTTATACGTCGTCTCCGGCGTGATCAATTTCTCGCTCAGCGCCGCCGCCATGGTGATGACCTTGAAGGTGGATCCCGGCTCGTAGAGCCGCGATACCGCGGGGTTGGCGAACAGCTCGGTCTGCTTAGCGAACTCGTCAAACTTGTTGGGGTCGAACCCGGGACGGCTAGCCATCGCCAGCACCGCGCCGCTCTTGGGATCCATCACAATCACCGTGCCGCCCGACGCCTGATGCTGCGCGATCGCACGGTCCAGCTCGCGCTCGGCGAAGTACTGGATCGTCCGATCGATCGTCAGGTGCAGATCGAACCCGTCTAACGGCGGCTGCCAGTTGCGCTCGGCGAACGCAATCTCGTTATTGGCGGTGTCGCGCTCGGCGCGCAGCCGTCCCGGCGTGCCGCCAACGGGACCTCCCGTGTTACCGCCGTACTGCCCCTCTAGTCCGTACCAGCCCACTCCCTGGTTGTCGACGAACCCGAGCAGGTGCGCCGCGATCTGGCCCCCCGGATAGGTGCGCTGCGTGGTTGGCTCGAGGAAGATGCCGGGGATACGCAGCTGCGCGACCTGCCGCGATACCTCTGGCGGGAGCTTGCGGCCATTGAGCAGGCGCGCGTACTGCCGAGTTCTGTCCGAGAGCGCCGGCAGCAGTTGCTCGACCGTAACGTCGAGCACTGGCGCCAGCTTGGCGGCGACCTCTTCCGGGCGCCTGATCTGCGACGGCACGGCGAACACCAGGTCAACTGAAACACTGCCGGCCATGAGGTCACGGTTCGCGTCATAGATGCTGCCCCGTCG
>Ga0136614_10003229_pt1 | contig 10381 bp, 9 predicted proteins | sample AntDrymUQ2792106_2_FD_106643 | JGI IMG/M metagenome (GOLD analysis project Ga0136614, IMG submission 106643) | Polar desert sand microbial communities from Dry Valleys, Antarctica - metaG UQ279 (21.06) | ecosystem: Environmental > Terrestrial > Soil > Desert | place: Antarctica: Dry Valley... | reverse complement strand
TCGCAGTCGGGTGGGACGGTCTCGAGCAGCTGGACGAGTTCTCGGACGTTCAACAGGCACTCCCCTGACGTCGGGATCGTTGTCGGCGTCGTGAGGCGCGGGGTCCGACGAACGTGCCGGCGACCCCGAGCGTAGACCCGAATTGTGAAGAGATCAGTGAGCACGAATGCCCCCGGCGTCGTTGCCGGGGGCATTCGCCGTGGGGGGTCAGGCGGCTGCGTCGGAGGTGCTGCGCCGGTGGCCGAACTGGACCTTGTCGGCCCGGACCTTGAGGGCGGTGCGCCGGTTGTCGTCGGCGTCGGTCCATTCGCTGTAGGCGAGGCTGCCTTCGACGAAGACCTCGTCGCCCTGGTGCTTGTGCTCGGCGACGAGCTGGGCCGTCTTGCCGAAGGCGACGATGCGGACCCAGTGGACCGTCTCTTGGCGGTTGTCGCCACTGCCGTAGACTTCGTTGTGGGCGATGCTGAACTCGCACACGGCCTTGCCGTCGCTCGTGAACCGGAGTTCCGGGTCCCTGCCGAGGTTTCCTGAGATCACCACGATGTTCATTGCTCTTTCTCCTTCTGGTTGGTTCCCGTCGAGCGGGTGTTGATGGAGATGGCGGGCCCGGGGCCCGCAGCGGCGGTCCAGGTGCGAAGCGCCGGGGTGCGGGCTGCAGGCCCGCGCGGCGCAGCCGTCGCCGCTTGGGCCGAAGGTCGCTGATCCCCGGCGGTGAGAGGCGAGGACACGGAGCGAAGCGGAGTCCCGCAGCCGGCGCCTTGACCGCCGCGGAGGACCCGGGCACTGTTCATCGCAGACAACACCCGCCCGGCGAACAGCGACCAGTGAGCAAACCGCGAGCGGTCGTGGCGATCACCCGGACCGCTTCTCGGGCCGCCGTTCGGGTCATCGGCGTCACCGCCATCCGTGAAATCGGCCTCGCGCGGCGACGGTGCGCGGAGGCCGCCTCCGCGCAGAGCAGGAAACCAGGTCAGATCGTCGACTGGCACGCAGACGGCTCATACGCACCGAGCACAACGGCGGTCGTCAACGACTCGTCACGCAGCCGGCGTGCATCCGCCGTGGACCGTCGACTCCGCAAAGCGCGTCGTCTCAAGAACGTGATCGCCAACGTCGAGAATGGGATCGTTCGTGCCGGTCCGGCGTTGGGCTGCGATCTGCGCGAACAGCGGAGCTGTCAAGGTCGCGCTGCGGGTCTATCAAGCCCATGATCGGGCATTGGCCGACGCCGGGTTCGGCGGGGCGTCGGACGAGACGCGGGCGGTGATCGACTCGATCTGCGCCGCCCGCCGATCGGACGCCGCTGCCGCTACGTGAACGCCGGCGACCCGCTCGCGGCTCAGCAGATCGGCGTTGCCGGTAACGGTTTCGGCGGAGACGGTGACCGCCACGTCTCGCGCTTGGCCAGGAAGTGTGCTGTCGGACGGGCGTCGTCGCCCGTCGTCGATCTGTTGCCGGGGTGGTCATTCGATGGTGATCATCGCCTTGACGAAACCGGGTGGCTTCGCCCGCAGTGTGGCAAATGCGTCGTCGACTCGGTCGAGCGTGAATCGGTGCGTGATGAGACCGGACAGATCGATCTTGTTGGCGGCGACGAGCTCGAGCCCGCGCCGCGTGCTCTCGCGGAGCAGATCGCGATCTCCGACGTGGGCGTTGACGACGGCGATGGCCTTCCAGTTCCAAGCCGCCATGTCGACGCTCCGCGTCGCCTGGTGATAGCCGAGGATCGAAATCACGCCATGAGGCCGTACCAACGCGGTTGCGAGATCGAGACCAGCTTGGGATCCGGTTGCCTCAACGACGACATCGAATCCGCTATTCACCGTCTCCGCCGGGAGAGAGGCGGGGTGGTACGCCATGTCCGCTCCGTGACGAAGCGCCGAAGCTTGCGCGTCGTCACGCACGTCGACAGCGATGATGGCTGCGGTTGCGGCCCAGCGCACGAACTGCACCATGAGCAGGCCCATGAAGCCGAGACCGATCACGGCGACCCGGTCGGCGAGATGGAAAGGGGTGCGGCGGAAGCCTTCGGCGACGCATCCGAGCGGTTCACCAATGGCCAGTTGCGGATCGAGTCCGACCGGGACGGCCACAACGTCACGAATGTCGGCGAGCACGTGGCTGGCGTACGACGGCGTGATGCGGCCGGTGATGAACGTCCCGGCGGCGAGATCGACCCCGGCTCCGGTCGCGACGACGGTGCCGACCGGTTCGTGACCAAGCTCCAGCGGACCGGCGGTCGGGCCGGCGGACCACGTCGCCAGATCGCTGGCGCAGACGCCGTTGGCGATGACGCGCATCAGGACTTGGTCTGGACCCGGTTCGGCGACTTCGGTCGACGCCACGACGCCGTGCTCGGGGGCGACCAGCTGGTAGCCGCGGCCGCAATCGTGTGTCGTCATTTGATCGCTCCTGATGTGAGACCACGGATGAAGTGACGGTTGAGCGCGAGGTAGGCGACGATCACTGGCAGCGAAGCCAGCGTCGTGCCGGCGAAGAGCACGGCCGTGTCGGTGGTGAACCGGCCCTGGAAGAATGTCAGTCCGACCGGCAGTGTGCGGACGTCGTCGGATTGCAGGAAGAACAGCGGCACGACGAGGTCGTTCCATGACCACATGAACTCGAACACGACGAGCGCCTGCAGACTGGGTGTCGCGAGCGGCCGGACGATCGACCACATGATGCGCGCGTTGCCGGCGCCGTCGATGCGGGCCGCGTCGAGCAGGTCCCGCGGCAGCTCTCGGAAGAAGGCGCGCAGGATGAATACGCCGAATGGCAGCCCAAGGACGCCTTCGACGAGGATCGCGCCGGTGCGCGTGTTGAGCAGACCAAGGTCGCGTAGTTGGAAGAACAGCGGAATAACAATGGACCAGACGGGAATCATCAACCCGAGCAGCAGGAGGATGAACACGGGTGTCGACCCGGCGAGCCGGAGCGTCGCGAGCGCGTAGGCCGCTGGGAATGCGGTGGCCACGACGAGCAGTACGGCACCGCCGGAGACCACCACGCTGTTGACGAGATAGTCGGAGAAGCGGGCCTCGTTCCATGCCCGCGCGAAGGCGGAGAAGTCCGGTGGCCAGGGCAGACCGATGGGATCGTCGGTGATGGCCGCTGAGGTCCGCAGCGACGAGAGCCACACCCACGCGAGCGGCAGCAGCGACACGACCGTCATCACGCCGAGGGCGCCGTAGCTCGTCAGCTTCACCCGGAACGTCGGCTGACTCATTCCCGCTCGCGCCTTCTCAGGACGACGACGGTGACGGCGAGCACCAACACCGTCAACACGACTGTTGCCGCGGCGCCGTAGCCAACCTGGCGGGTGACGAAGGCGAGTGAATAGATGTAGTAGGCGACGACTTCTGTCCTGCGGCCAGGGCCTCCGTTGGTCATCACGTATACGAGGTCGAACGTGCGCAGCGTGTTGATGAACGACAGGACCAGTAACAGTGTGATCTGGCTGCGCAGCCCGGGAATCGTCACATGACGTAGCTGTTGCCATCCGCCGGCTCCGTCCAGCGCGGCCGCCTCGTAGAGATGTCGGTCGATCGCTTGCAGCCCGCCGAGGAACACGACCATGGCGAAGCCGAAGTATGTCCAGTTCGCGGTGGCGATCACTGCCGGCATCGCTGTGTTCTGGTCGGCCAGCCAGGCCCTCGTTGCCGAGTCGCCGCCGACGCCCCGGAGGGCGGCGTTGAGGAGGCCGGAACGGGGGTTGTAGATCTGGTTCCAGGCGATGCCGACGACGACCAGGGACATCGTCGCGGGGAGGAAGAACACGGTCCGGAAGAACGTCCGGCCACGGATCCACGATGCCGAGAGCACCGCGGCCAGTAGCAGCCCGAGACCTTGGGCGAGCCAGCTTCCGGCGACCCACAGCAGGTTGTTGGCGAGGGCGGAACGGAAGCGCGCGTCGCCGACGAGGCGCCGGTAGTTGTCGAGGCCGATCCAGGTGCGCGACTCGGTGAGGCCGTTCCAGGACGTGAAGCTGAGCCGTATGGTTTGGATGACCGGCCAAAGCAGGAATACTGCGTAGAGCGCCATTGCTGGCATGACGAGGGCGTATCCCCTGATGGTGTGCCCGATGCGCCCGGCGCCCCGGGCGCCGGGCGAGCGAACCACACCCGAGCGGGTGGGCGACGCCGACGCCGACGCCGACAGAGCCGTCATCCGGCTGATCGGGCCTGCTCGAGTGCGTCTTGCAGTTGCGCGGCGAATGTCTCGGCGTCCAACTCGCCCGTCAACAGCAGCTGGGCGCCGCCGTTCCAGGCGTCGATGACGAGGGGGCTACTCGAGTAGCCCGTCCAGTAGCCGATTCCGCCTCCGTCGAGCGCCGCGGCGACGACGTCGAGACTGTCACGGACAAGGTCGTCGACCTCGACCGACCCGCCGTCGAAGTTCGTTGTCGGGAGCACACCGGCGGCGAACCAGGCTGCCTCGGCGTCGTCGGAGAAGTGTACGAAATCGATCCATGCCGCCGCCGCGTCGGGGGCGTCGGCGCTCGCGGTGATGGCCCAGGCGCCGCCGATGCCGCCTTCGGCCTGCTGGGGCTCGCCGGACTGCATCGGGAAGGGAACGAATCGGACGTCGACGCCCTCCATGTTGGTGATGATGTCGGGAATGACGCCGGTGCCTTCGATGAACATGCCGGCCTCGCCAGCGAAGAATGACTTCAGCGCGTCGTCGAAGCTGACGGCATTGAAGTCGGGTGTGAGGTACCCGCTGGCAGCCCAGCCGGCGCCAGTGTCGAATGCGGCGATCACCGCCGGATCGCTCCACGAACCAGTGCCGCCCAACGTCTCGATCCCAGTGATCGTCTCGATGGGGACAGTCGCATGGAGCGCTGCGCCGATGAGGTGTGACGACGGCCATTGGTCCTGGTTGCCGAACGCGATCGGCGTGATCCCCGCCGCCGCGAGCGTGTCGGCGGCGGTGATGAACGCGTCGTAGGTGTCGGGCGCGGCGATGCCGTGCGTTGCGAAGATGTCGGCGTTGTAGAACAGCCCGACCGCCTCGCTCGACCGACCGATACCGAAGAGCTGTCCGTCGAACGTCGTGCGCTCCAGTGCCGACTCCGCGAGTCGGTCGGTCCATTCGTAGGACGTTGCGTAGTCGTCGAGGCTTGCGAGCAATCCGTTGCGGGCGAGGTCGCCGAGGCTGGACTCGTTGGCGTCGTAGTCGACGACATCGGGACCCTCGCCTGAAGCCAGCGCCGTTGGCACGGTCCGCGTCAGGTCGTCGAGCGTGAGGTACTCGATGTCGACGTCGATACCGGGATTGTTCGACTCGAATGTCTCGTTGAGTTCGTCGAGGACGTTCTGGAGGGCGGGATTGTCGCCGAATTGGCTCAGTACGGTGAGTTGCACAGCGTCGTCGCCTGCGCCGGCCCGCCGCGAATCTGCGGCGATGAGAGCGGTGCTGAGGAGCGCCGCCACTGCGAGCGCCCGGCGTGGCCGCCGAAACGGCGATCGTCGGCGATGGTCTGAATGCTGAAGTCGTGTGTCCATAGGTCCCCCTGTTGATGACGTGGTGAGAATCGATCGATGCGTCCCTACCGCCGTGCCGTGCTCGCCGAACTCGTGTCGAGCCGATCGGCGCTTCGCAGGTCCGAGTCATCGAGTGCCGTGCATGCGACGTCGATCAGCTCGAGATGGCGCAGCCCCTCTCCGAACCCGGTCAGCGGCATCGACTCACCGGCTCGTGTGCCGCGGATCGACTCATAGGCAGCCGCGAGCAATGCGGCGAGCGCTCCGCCGGGTCGGCCGTGGCTGACGGAGAACGTGCCGGTGGCTGCGACCTGAGCCTCGTCGTCGAGACGGAGCGTTGCGACCCTGGCGTGAGGGACGATCACGAGGCGCTCGACACCATCGTATGACCACTCGGCCGATCCCAACGCGCCATCGATACTCAGGCTCACGTGGTTGGCGTGGGCGGCGCTGACCTGGGAAAGCACTGCGCTCACAGCGGCTCCGTCGCGCAGTCTCATGAGCAGCGAGACCTGGTCGTCCTGGCCGCCGCTGATGCTGACGAAATCGGCCGCGACACTGACCACCGGGCTGTTGGTGACGGCTTCCACGAGGTCGAGCAGGTGGGTTCCGATGTCGGCGAGCACTCGGGACCGTCCCACCTGGGTGGGGTCGGCTCGCCAGCCGGCGGCTCCGCCGAGCATCCAGTTCTGCAGGTACGTGGCGCGGACTCCGTGGATCGCGCCGAGTTCACCGTCGAGCACGTTCTGGCGAAGCACCTGGGCGAGCGGGAGGAAGCGGTACTGATGGCAGAGCACGGACGTCGCCGAGGACCGCTCTGCGAGGGTGGCGAGGAGTCGGCCGTCGGCCGGGGTGTGCGCGAGTGGTTTCTCGCACACCACGTGTTTGCGATGCCGCAGGGCTGCACCGGCGATCTCGGTGTGCGTGCTGTTCGGCGTGCACACGTGAACGACGTCGATGTCGTCGGCGTCGAATATGTCGTCCCAACGATGCCCGCTCTCTCGCGCAACGAACGGTGCGGCGTCACCGCTCGCGGCGGACGGCGTTGCGCCGAGGACCTCGCGAACGACGACGCCGGGGAGTGCGTGCAGGGCGGCGACGTGAAGAGCTCCGACGCCACGGGAGCCGACAACCGCAACACCCAGCGTCCTCATGAGACCGCTACTCCGTCTGCCGCCTGGGCGTGCAGCGTGGCCAGCGTTTTCTCCAGCCGCTCAAGGGCGAACAGCATGTCGAGGGTCATCAACGCCGCCCCGACCGTCGCCGCCTGGTCGGCCAACCTCGAGCGGACAACCTGCAGGTCGCGCGTCGCGAGGGCGATCGAGCCGGCGTACAACGTTTCCCGCAACTTGGCGAGGAAGCGGTCGCCTCCTTCGGTCAGCCCTCCGGCGACGACCACGAGCCCAGGGTTGAAGAAGTCGACAACGACGGCGAGTACCCGGCCGACGTCTTCGGCTGCGCTCTGCAGCAACCGGTCGCATGCGCTGTCGCCTCGCGAGGCTGCTGTGGCGACGTCCTCGGCGGTGATCTCGTTCCCAGCAGCGAGAATTGCGGCCAGAGCGGGGCTCGCGCCACTCCGGGCCAGCTGGCCGGCCTGACGGGCGATCGCGGCGCCGCCGGCGGCGGTCGCCATGCTGCCGGCGCAGCCCTGGGCGCCGCGGTGGAGCCGGCCGTCCGAGATCAGCCCGGCGCCGACCCACGAGCCGAGCTTCACGACGAGCGCGTGCTGTTGACCGACCGCAGCGCCGTGTCGTGCCTCGGCGAGGGCCATCAGGTTGACCTCGTTGTCGACCCAGGTCGGCACGCAGTAGCGACCGCTCAGCCGGTCGCGGATCGGCTGGTCGTGCCACTCGGGGTGCACCGGGGGAAACACGACGCGGCCGGTGGCGAATTCGACCGGCGCGGCAACGCCGACACCGATTCCGCACAGGACGCCGTCGCCGCGTCGCTGCGGATCGTGGACGAGGTCGTCGAGACGATTCTCCAGCTCGCCCAAGACGACGTCGGGTCCGAGCGACATTCCGTACGGCCAATGCTCGGTCCATCCAACCACGCCGGCGAGGTCGGCGGCACTGATCCGCAGATGGGTGACGGCGACCTCGACCGCGATGACGTAGCCGAGCTCGGCCGCGAAGCGGAGGCGCTTCGCGGGGCGGCCGCCGCCACTGGCTAGCTGACCCTCCTCGACGACGACGCCCGCGGCTTGCAACGCCCTGACCCGCTCGGACACCACCGCCTTGCCGAGGTCGACGAGGTCGCCGATCTGCTGGCGCGTCTCGCTCCCGCCGACACGTATGCAGTCGAGGACGCGAGCAGTGCTCCTGAGCACATCGTCGAACTGCGGCGCGCCGGCGAACTCCCGGGGCACGGCCCGGACAACATCTCGAAGATTGACTGCTGAGCGAATAAAGACCAGTTAAGCAAACCCGACTTTGATCTGTCAACAGCCGAAGCGCGTTGAGGTATCGTGTTGCGCCTGACGCGCCGGGGTCGGTCGACGACGAAGGCAACTTTGCCGGCGTGATCACCACCGTAGAAGTAGGCAACGCAGATGACGCACAGTGCCATATACCTCGCGCCGATGGCGCAAAGGACGAGATCGGCCGTGGCGAACAGCACGGCCCACGTCAGCTGGTAGACGGCGTAGAACGCCTCGCACTGACGTAGGGACAGTGGATCTTGACTCGATCGACCCTCGTCGGCGTGACGGCGCCGATGGCTGATCCCATGGCGGAGTCGGGTCCAGGGGCGCCGCCGCGGGCGCGCACCGACGAGGCCTTGGGTGTGCGATCGAACTCGCTGTGCAGCCCGCCGAAGAGGCCCTCGGTGAACGCTCTGAACTGGTGCGGCAACATCCCTGTGTTGATCGGGTCATACGGCACTACTCGGCCGACGCAGCGTCCGAACAACGTGGGTGTCAGATCGTCACCGTACGTGTGTCGTCCGTTGCGACGAGCGACAGACGACCCCGCTGCCTGATGCCGTCGCCGTGAACGGCGGCGCTCCCGCGCCGAGCACACTCCTTGGCGTCGGGATCGCTGAGTAGCCATCCTGGCCTGCGGCGCGGACTTCCTCATGCGGGGCACTGCGACGCCGGCAGTAACTGGTGGCCTCCGATGTGTTGGCACGCTCCGGCCTCTTGCCCGGCGGGGTGTCACAGCCCTCAACTACGATGAATCGCACCGACCCGGTCGGCCTATCGCAGCGCCGGAAGCTTGCCTCAGCATCGTCAACCACATTCATGGGAGGTGCATCGTGCACGCTCACGTCTTGGTCGGCGCCGTGGAGCTGACCGACGGGCAACGGCAGGGCTGCCAGCGCGACGGTCTCGTGCTCATGGCGCTCGCAGCCCTCTATCTGCTTCCCACGATCGTCGCCGCGATCCGACACGTGCCGAACATTACCTCCATCGCGGTCATCAACATCTTCGCCGGGTTCACGCTGTGGGGCTGGGTGAGCGCGATGGCGCTCGCCTGCCGCCACATGGATCGCTCTTCCCCGTCCCCCGCGCCGTCGTACGCCCCCGGCTGGTACCCGGACCCGTGGATGCCGGCACGTCTGCGCTACTTCGACGGCGGCCGCTGGACAGGCCGGATCGCGTCCCCGTCACTCGAGACGCCGATCTCTGCTGCGTGCGTCCAGCACCCATCGGCACCCGCAGGCCCTCGGCGGCGCGTCTGATGACACTGCCCGCCCAGTCGTATTCGCGCCACAGACTCTGTCGCCGACGCGCCTTGTCGGAGGACCCGCGGTCATCGGCGGCCGCGTCCGCCGCGAAGGATGCGAGGCACTCAGCCCGGATCAAGCCAACGATTGTCGCGGGGAAGCCCGCCAGCGACCGGATCGCGAGCCGCGTCGTCATTGCTGACCGCGATACCAGCGTCGTCGCGTCCGCGTCGCTGCAGCTCCTCGATCAGGCGCCGTCTGATGTCGTCGCGCAACTCGGGCACGACGTGCTCGATGGCAGCAATTCCCGGAGTGTGCGTGACGCCGACTCGTCGGATTGCGTCGAGGTCATCGGTGCTGAGCTTGGCGCCGAGAACCAGGCCACGATCAAATCGACGAGTTGCTCACGACTGCGATCCGGCCAACGGTGTGCGTGCGCTCCGCCGATGTTCGACACGGTTGACGTCGACACGCCGTTTCGGCGCGCGATCTCGGCGACCAGGCCTCCACGCCGGTACTCCAGCCAGATCTGCTCTCGTGTCGACTCGCCGATACGCTGCTGACCCGGGCGGCGCCGCTCGACGCCGTGGTCAGCGAGAATCCGGTAGAGCCTGCTCAAGCCGACGTCGTGGATCTCGGTCAGCTCCCGGATCCCGACCCCCGCGGCGTAGTCGCGGATCACGGCCTGTTCGTCGACCGGCTGCAGCCGACTGCGCGCTTTGCGGCGAGCTGACGGTGTCATTAGATGCTTCACGATGACCCGTCCGCGAAGGCACATGGAGAACCGCCCCACGAGCATCGACGAACGACTCGCTCACGCTGGACTACGCGGACTTCGACCTGCGATACGACCGGGGTCTGTTCAATGATCGCCTCCAACGCAACCAGCGGTCTTGAGCCGGTTCCTACTCGACCGCCGGCGGACCGCTCGTCAAACACGTTACGTGATGGGTTCGAGATAGTCGTGGAGGTCGAGCCAGTTGAGGATCTCGCTGCGGCGCAGGATCCAGCTCGTGTCGCCGCGTGGCCACAACACGTCGGCGTTGAAGTGGCAGCGGATCGTAGCGGCGCCCGCCGCCGGTGAGCCCGGCGAGCTGAACCGCGTCGGCAACCAGGTCCGCGCCAAGGGCATAGATCCGATCGCTTCGTGGCATTCCGAATTCGTCGGTCCAGTCGTACTCGGCCCGCCAGTTCATGCTCTCGTTGGCGCGGTGGCGACGCAGCCACAGCGG
>Ga0136614_10003228_pt1 | contig 10381 bp, 6 predicted proteins | sample AntDrymUQ2792106_2_FD_106643 | JGI IMG/M metagenome (GOLD analysis project Ga0136614, IMG submission 106643) | Polar desert sand microbial communities from Dry Valleys, Antarctica - metaG UQ279 (21.06) | ecosystem: Environmental > Terrestrial > Soil > Desert | place: Antarctica: Dry Valley... | reverse complement strand
GCTCAGCCTGGACGAGGTCCGGCGCTACAGCCGGCACCTGATCATCCCCGAGGTCGGGATGGACGGGCAGAAGCGGCTCAAGAACGCCAAGGTGCTGGTGATCGGCGCCGGCGGTCTCGGCAGCCCGGCACTGCTCTACCTCGCCGCCGCCGGGGTCGGCACGCTCGGCATCGTCGAGTTCGACGAGGTGGACGAGTCGAACCTGCAGCGCCAGGTCATCCACGGCCAGTCCGACCTGGGCCGACCGAAGGCCGAGTCCGCGCGCGACCGGGTCGCCGAGGTCAACCCGTACGTCCACGTCGTCGTGCACGGCGAGCGGCTCGACAACGACAACGCGCTCGACATCTTCGGGCAGTACGACCTGATCGTCGACGGGACCGACAACTTCGCCACCCGCTACCTCGTCAACGACGCGGCGGTGCTGCTCGCCAAGCCGTACGTGTGGGGCTCGATCTTCCGCTTCGACGGCCAAGCGTCGGTGTTCTGGCCGGCGGCTCCGGGTGGCGAGGCTCCGTGCTACCGCTGCCTCTACCCCGAGCCGCCACCGCCCGGCATGGTGCCGTCCTGCGCGGAGGGCGGCGTGCTGGGGGTGCTGTGCGCATCCATCGGCGCGATCCAGGTCACGGAGGCGGTCAAGCTGCTCACCGGGATCGGCACCCCGCTGCTCGGCAAGTTGGTGGTGTACGACGCGTTGGAGCTCGAGTACCGCAAGCTGTCGGTGCGCAGAAACCCGGACTGCGCGGTCTGCGGTGACAACCCGACCGTCACCGAGCTGATCGACTACGCCGATTTCTGCGGCGTCATCAGCGACGACGCCGCCGAGGCAGCCGCCGGCTCGACCATCTCGGTCACCCAGCTGGCGGCGATGCTGAAGGAGCGGGACGAGGGGACCCGCGACTTCACCCTGGTCGACGTGCGCGAGCCGAACGAGTACGAGATCAACAAGATCCACGGCTCGGTGCTGATCCCGAAGGGCGATTTCCTAACCGGCGAGGCGCTGGGACGGCTGCCCCAGGACAAGCCGGTGGTGCTGCACTGCAAGACCGGCGCGAGGTCGGCCGAGGCGCTGGCCGTGCTCCACGGCGCCGGCTTCGCCGACGCCGTACACGTCGGCGGTGGTGTCGTGGCCTGGGTCGACCAGATCGACCCCTCCCAACCCGCCTACTGACCTGTGGGGATGACTTTCGCTGGGGCCCCAGCGAAAGTCATGCCGCCCCAGCCATATATCGCTGGGATCGCGTACGTTTCCCTGGGGCCCCAGCGAACATCTCCCCGAGGTCGACGGCTGGCAGGCTGGGCGGGTGACCGCCGAGCCGGTTGACCGGGAGGCGCTGGTCGAGCAGGTGCTCGACCTGGTCGAGGCGATCCCACCCGGGCGGGTGACGACGTACGGGCTGCTCGCGGACCTGGTCGGATACGGCGGGCCGCGCTGGGTTGGAGCCGTCATGGCCAGGTACGGCGGTGCGGTGCCGTGGTGGCGGGTGGTCCGCGCCGACGGCACCCTGCCCGCGTCACACCGCCGCGGTGCACTGGCCCGCTACCGCGCGGAGGCGACCCCGCTCCGGCACGACCCTGCCGGTGCGGTGCTGGGCGTTGACATGCGCTCGGCCGGCTGGTCGCCGCACCGCTGACGGGTCGGAACACCCACTGTCGGTGCCGGCTGCTGGAGTACCTCGGTGCCGACGTACCAGCTCCGGGCCCGCGCCGCCCACAAAGCGCCCGTGCCGATGCTCGACCTGCACCAGCGGGCGGTCGTCGACCACGACGCCGGCCCGTTGCTCGTGCTCGCCGGCCCGGGCACCGGCAAGACGACGACGCTGGTCGAGGCGGTCGTGGACCGGGTCGAGCGCCGCGGCCTCGCGCCCGAACGTGTGTTGGTGCTGACGTTCAGCCGCAAGGCCGCCGGCGAGCTGCACCGCCGCATCGCTGCACGGCTCGGTCGCACCACCGCTGGCCCAGCGGCGTACACGTTCCACTCATACTGCTACGGGCTCGTCCGGCGATTCTCCGACCCGACGTTGTACACCCAGCCGCCCGCGCTGCTGTCCGCCCCCGAGCACGACCTACGGCTGCGCGAGCTGCTGCGGCACAGCCGCGACTCCGGGCGGGTGGACTGGCCGCACTCCGTGCTGCCGGCGCTCGCCACCCGCGGATTGGCCGCCGAGTTGCGCGCGCTGATGGCGCGCGTCCGCGCGCTCGGGCTCGACCCCGACGACGTGGCGGCCGCCGGACTCGCGCACGACCGGCCGGAGTGGGTCGCGGCCGGCCGGTTCCTTGCCGAGAGCCTCGACGTGCTCGACGGCCAGGGCATGCTCGACTACGCCGAGCTGGTACACCGCGCGACCGTGATCGTTACCGACCCCGAGCACCGCGCCACGTTGCGGCGCGAGCTCGCGTTCGTCGTCGTCGACGAGTACCAGGACACCGATCCTGCCCAGGTGGCGCTGCTGCACGCGCTCGCCGGCGACGGCCGCGACCTGCTCGTCGCAGGCGACCCCGACCAGTCCATCTACGGCTTCCGGGGCGCCGACGTCCGCGGTCTGCTCGACTTCGCCGACCGGTTCCGTACGGCTTCCGGGGACCCCGCGCCGACGCGACCGCTGCGTACGATCCGGCGCTTCGGCCCGACACTCGTACGCGCCTCCCGGCAAGTGGCGCACCGGCTGCCGGCGCCCGGTCGGCTCGACGCCGAAACAGTCCGCGCGTTCCGCGACCCGGAGTGCGCCGCGCTTCCCTTCAGCGACGCCGCCGGCGACGGTGAGGGCGCGCTGCAGGTGCGGACGTTCGTGTCCGCCGCGGCGGAGGCTGAGTCGGTCGCCGAGCTTCTCCGGCGGGCACACCTTGATGACGGCGTCGGCTGGTCGGAGATGGCGGTGCTGGTGCGGTCCGGGGTGCGGTCGATCCCGCGGCTGCACCGGGCGCTGGCCGCGGCCGGCGTTCCGGTCGAGGTGGCCGGCGACGAGCTGCCACTGCGGGCGCAGCCGGCCGTGCAGACGCTGCTGCGCGCCCTCCGGTTGGCCCATCGGCTGGCTGACGGTGTCCCGTTGCCGGCCGATGACGTCGAGGCGCTGCTCACCTCGCCGGTCGGCGGGATGGGCGCCGCGGCGCTGCGGCGGCTGGCTCGCACCCTGCACCAGCGCGCCCTGGGCGAGCAGAGCCAGCAGCCAGCGCCGTCGTCGGCTGAGCTGGTGGCCCGCGCCGTCGCCAGTCCGGACGGGCTGAGCGATCTGCCCGGCGGCGAGGCAGCCCGGGCTCGGCGGGCGGCGCTGCTGTTGCACCGGGTCGCCGGCCAGCTGGGCGACGAGGCGTCAGTCGCGCAGCTGCTTTGGGAGGCCTGGGACGGCACCGGCTGGCCGGCGATCCTGCGCCGGGCGGTCGAGACGGGGGGACCGCCCGCGGCCGCGGCCGACCGTGACCTGGACGCGGTCTGCGCGCTGTTCGACCTGGCCCAACGTGCCGACCAGCGCCAGCAGCGGCGCGGCCTCGGCTCCTTCCTCGACGAGGTGGACGGGCAGCAGATCCCGGCCGACCCGCTGGCCGAGCGGGCGGTCCGCGGCGGCGCGGTCCGGCTGCTAACAGCACACCGGTCCAAGGGTCTCGAGTGGCGGCTCGTCGTGGTCGCGGGAGTCCAGGAGGACGGCTGGCCCGGTCTGCGCCGGCGCGGGTCGCTGCTCGCGACCGACCGGCTCGGCGCGGACGGCGTGCTGCCCGCTCTGTTGCCCGCTGGGCCGTCGACCAGCACCCTGCTGGCCGAGGAGCGGCGGCTGTTCTACGTCGCTGTGACCAGGGCGCGGGAGCGGCTGGTCGTCACCGCCGTAAGCAGTGCGCAGGACAGCGGCGAGCAGCCGTCCCGTTTCCTGGACGAGCTCGGTGTCGACGCCGGTCCACCCGAAGCCCGCCCGCGCCGGCCGCTGTCCCTGCACGGGCTGCTCGGGGAGCTGCGCGCGCGGGCGGAGGCAACCGACGACCCGGCCGTGCGGGCGTCGCTCGCCCGGCGCATCGCGCGGCTGGCCACGTCGGGGCTGGTTCCCGCCGCCGACCCCGATCGGTGGTGGGGCCTGCGCGAGCCCACCGACGCGCCCGCTCCGGTCCGGCCCGCGGACCGCCCGGTGGCGCTGTCCGCGAGCGCAGTGCACGCCATCGACGAGTGTGCGCTGCGCTGGTTCCTCCAGCGCGAGGCCGGGGGCGCGTCGCCGGGCACCGCCGCGCAGGGTTTCGGCGCGGTGGTCCACGCACTCGCTGCGGGGGTCGCCGACGGGGACCTCCCCGCCGACCAGGCGGCCGTACGCGACGAGCTGGACCTCGTGTGGGACCGGCTCCCCTTCCCGGTGTCGTGGGCCAGCAGTGCCGAGCGGGCGGAGGCATCGGCCGCGCTGGGCCGCTTCCTCGACTGGCACCGGGCCGACCGTGGCCGCACCGCGCTCGCCGCCGAGCTGGAATTCGACGTCACCGTCCCGGTCGGCGCCGACACCGCCCGGCTGCGCGGCTCGATCGACCGGGTCGAGCTCGACCGCGACGGTGCCGTGGTGGTCGTGGACCTCAAGACCGGCCGGACCGCACCGGCTCGCGCGGCGGTCGAGCGGCACGCCCAGCTCGGCGTCTACCAGCTTGCCGTCGAGGCCGGCGCCACCACCGAGGTCGCCGGCGGTAGCGGCCGGCCGGGTGGCGCCGAGCTGGTCCAGCTCCGCCACCAGCGCCGCGCCGGGGTGCACGTCCAGCACCAGCCCGCGGACGTGACCGGCCGTACCGCCGCCACCCAGCTCGCGCACGCGGTCGCGGTAGTCCGCGGCGAGCGGTTCGCCGCCACTCCCGGTCCCGCCTGTGCGCACTGCGAGTTCACGCCGGTCTGCCCGGCACAGCCGGCTGGTCGGACCCTGCTCGACCGCTCGCACGACGACACCGAGCAGTCATGAGCACGGCCACGGCGGCGCGTGTGCCGTCGGCGCTGCGCGACGGCAACGACCTCTACGACCTGCTCGGCATCCCCTTCAGCGCCGAACAGCTGGCCGCGATCACCGCCCCGATGGAGCCAGGGGTGATCGTGGCCGGTGCGGGCTCCGGCAAGACCACCGTGATGGCCGCGCGTGTGGTCTGGCTGGTGGGCACCGGGCAGGTGCTGGCGAGCCAGGTCCTCGGGCTGACCTTCACCAACAAGGCCGCCGCTGAGCTGGGCACCGCCGTACGCAGCCGATTGCAGGCGCTCGCCAACCCGACCGGTGCGGAGGCCGACCCGGTGGTCTCGACCTACCACGCGTACGCGGGCGGGTTGCAGGTCGAGCACGGCCTGCGGCTCGGCTACGAGCCGGACCTGCGGCTGGTGTCCGACGCCAGCCGCTACCAGCTCGCCGCGCGCGTCGTCACCTCGTTCACCGGTGCCCCGCGGCACCTGTCGGTGTCGCTGCCGCGGGTGGTCGAGCAGGTGATCCGGTTGGACAACGAGCTGTCCGACCATCTCGTCGACATCGACGCCGTCCGCGCCTTCGACGACAACCTGCGGTGCGAGCTGGCCAGGCACGACCCGGTCCGCGACGTACGGGACGCAGCCTCGGCCTCGCAAGCGCGCGACGAGCTGCTCGAGCTCGTGGTCGCCTATCGGCGGGCCAAGGCGGAGGCGGGGGTCACCGAGTTCGCCGACCAGATGGCGCACGCCGCGCGGTTGGCGGAGCGCTGCCCGGAGGTGGGCGCCGACGAGCGGGACCGGTTCCGGGTAGTGCTGCTCGACGAGTACCAGGACACCTCGGTCTCCCAGCGCCGGCTGCTGCAGGGGCTGTTCAGCGGCGCCACACCGGCGAGCGGCCGGGGGCACCCGGTGACCGCGGTCGGTGACCCGTGCCAGGCGATCTACGGCTGGCGGGGGGCGACGGTGGACAACGTCGACGAGTTCCCCCGGCACTTCCCGCGCGCCGACCGAACGCCGGCACAGCGGTTCGAGATGACCGTCAGCCGCCGCTGTGGCCGCGCGATCCTGGCCGCGGCCAACGACGTGGCCGCAGAGCTGTACGACACGCACCACGGCGCCGCGCCACTCGCGCCCACCGACGACGCGCCGGTCGGCGCCGTCCGGGTGTCGATGCACGACACGGTGGCCGACGAGGTGGCTGCGGTCGTGGACACGGTTGACCGGCTCGGTCGCGACCTGTCCGCCGGCAGGTGGTCGGACATCGCGGTGCTGGTGCGCGACGGCAACGAGCGGGCGGCGCTGACCGCGGGGCTCCGGCGCCGCGGCATCCCGGTCGAGGTGGTCGGCCTGGCCGGGTTGCTCAGCCAGCCGGAGGTGGGCGACGTGCTGGCGACTCTGCGCTGCGTCTCGTCGCTGACCGCCAACACAGCGCTGCTCCGGCTGCTCGCCGGACCGCGCTGGCGCATCGGCCCCCGCGACCTGGCGCTGCTCGGTGCCCGCGCTCGCGAGCTGGTGCACCTCGAGCGCACTGACGCACCGGGGCTGCGGGCCAGGCTCGCCGCCGCGGTTGCCGGCACCGACCGCACCGAGGTGGTGTCGCTCTCCGACGCGCTCGACGACCCCGGCGGTCGCCCGTACTCCGCCGCCGCCCGGACCCGCTTCCTCGAGCTTTCCGGCGAGCTGACCGGGCTGCGCCGCGCCGTCGGCGACCCGTTGGTCGACCTGGTCCGCCGGGTCGTCGACGTGCTCGGTGTCGAGGTGGAGCTGGCCGCTACACCCGGCCCGGAGGCGGATGTCGCCCGCGACAACCTTGCCCGATTCCTCGAGGCGGTCGGCGACTTCGCCGGCACCGACCCGACCGCCGGGCTCGCCGGCCTGCTCGGCTGGCTGGACGCCGAGCTCGAGCACGGGCGTGGGATGGAGATCGCCAACCCCGGGCCGGGCGACTCGGTAAAGCTGCTGACGGTGCACAGCGCCAAGGGGCTGGAGTGGCGGGCGGTGGTGCTGCCGTTCCTGTCCACCAACGTGTTCCCGTCGGCAGTCCACCGGCCGCGCTGGGAGCGCACCGCCGACGTGGTCCCGGCGCCGCTGCGGGGAGACGCCGACGCGTTGCCCGTGCTTGCGTCGTGGACCCGGTCCGGCCTGCGCGCCTATCGAAGCGAGTGCGACCGCGAGCAAGAGTTGGAGGAGCGCCGGCTCGCGTACGTCGCAATCACCCGGGCCAAAGAGGTCGTCGTCGCCAGCGGCCACTGGTGGGGGCGCACGCAGAAGCGGGTGCGGGGGCCGTCGCCGTTCCTCACCGAGCTGCGCGGGCACGGCGTCGACACGGGCTGGGCCGCCGCGCCGGAGCCCGACGCGGACAACCCGCTAGCCGGGCGGCAGACCGCGGTCTCGTTCCCCGGCCGGCTCGACCAGGAGCTGGTCGATCGGCGCCGGGCGGTGGCGGCGCAGGTACGCGCAGCGATGACGGCGGGCACTGCCGGCCAGCCGGACTCCGACCCCGATCTCGCCGAACTGGACGCCGAGATCGACACTTTGCTGGCCGAGGCCGGTCGCGGTCGCGACGACGACACAGTCGTCGTCGACCTGCCCGGCGCGCTGGCCGCGACCACCGTGCTGCGGTTGCGTACCGAGCCCGAGGCACTTGCCCGCGACCTGGCCCGCCCGATGCCCCGCCGGTCATCACCCGCCGGCCGGCTGGGCACCCGCTTCCACGCCTGGGTCGAGTCCCACCTCGGCCAGCAGCAGCTGATCGGACCGGACGAGCTGCCCGGCCGGGCGGACGCTTACATCGACGACGACGCCGACCTGCGCGAGCTGACCGAGGCGTTCCGCGCCAGCCCGTACTCCGACCGGACCCCGTACGCGCTCGAGGCGCCTTTTCAGCTGGTGCTCGCCGGTCAGCTGGTCGTTGGTCGCATCGACGCCGTCTACGCCCGGCCGGACGGTGGGTTCGAGGTGGTGGACTGGAAGACCAGCCGGCGCGAGGACGCCGACCCGAACCAGCTGGCGATCTACCGGTTGGCGTGGGCTGAGCTGCACGACCTGCCGGTCGAGCGGGTGGGTGCCGCGTTCTACTACGTGCGGACGGGGACCGTGGTCCACCAGCCGGCGCTGCCCGGCCGGGCCGAGCTCGCGGCGACCCTCTTCGGCTAGCCGCCGGCAATCCGTTGCGGGGTCCTGGCCCGCTCAGGTGCGAAGAATCCAGCCAGAACCCCGCATTCGACGGAGCGGCCGAAGGGTTAGGCGTCGACCGGGACCGCGAGCATCGCCTCGAGCGCCAGCTCCACCATCTCGCCGAAGGTCTGCTCGCGCTCCTGCGCGGTCGTCTCCTCACCGGTGACGATGTGGTCGGACACCGTGCACAGCGCCAGCGCCCGCCGACCGAACCCGGCGGCCAGCGTATAGAGCGCGCTGGCCTCCATCTCGACGGCGATCACGCCGTGCTCCACCAGGTGCTGGGTGAGCTCCGGGCGCGGGTGGTAGAAGGAGTCGGAGGTGAACACCTGACCGACGACCGGGTCGCCGCCGCGGGCGACCGCCGCGTCGTACGCCGTGCGCAGCAGCGCGAAGTCGGCGGTCGCCGAGTAGTCGAAGCCGTGGAACCGGTGCCGGTTCATCGACGCGTCGGTAGCCGCGCTGATCGCGAGCACCACGTCGCGCACCTTCAGCGACTCGGTCAGCGCACCGCACGAGCCCACTCGTACGAGCTGCTGCACCCCGTAGTCGCGGAACAGCTCGTTGGCATAGATCGCCATCGACGGCTGGCCCATCCCCGAACCCTGCACGCTGACCTGCTCACCGCGGTACGCGCCGGTGAAGCCGAGCATGTTGCGCACCCGCGAGTAGCAGCTGGCGTCATCGAGAAACGTGTCGGCGATCCACTGCGCCCGCAGCGGGTCGCCCGGGAAGAGGACTCGGGGCGCGACCTGACCCGGCCCGGCGCCGATGTGGATGCTCATGGCCGGCGAGGCTATCCGGAACGTGAACCGTAGGGTCGGCGGACGTGGCGGGTCTGGACGGCGACGGGCTGCCGTTTGCAGCGGCGGCGCACGATCGCCGCGCTGATGAGCGCTCGCTCCCGGACTGGTGGGAGCGTGCCGCGGCCGACCCGGACAGTCGGGTGCTGGTGGTCGGCGACGGCGTGGTCGCGACCGAGGAGCGCCGACTGCGGCTGCTGACCGTGGCAGACGCAGAGCGGCTCGCAGCCGACGCAGGTACGGACTCCGAACGGCTGCTGCTCGGCACGCATGGCGGCGCGCCGGTGTTGGCGCTGTCCATGCCAGTTGTGCCGGAGTCACTGCGCCCGCGCTCGGTCCGTGCCGTCGCCCCCGGTCTGGATGAAGGACAAGGCGGCCTGCTCGTGCACGCGCTCGGCTTGGCCAACTGGCACAGCACCCACCATTTTTGCGCGCGTTGCGGCGTGCGCAGCGTGCCGGATCAGGCGGGGCACGTACGTCGCTGTCCGGACTGTGCCGCTGTCCACTTCCCGCGCACCGACCCCGCGGTGATCATGCTGGTCACCGACGAGCACGACCGCGCGCTGCTCGGACACGCCCCGGACTGGCCGGACGGGCGCTACTCGACGCTCGCCGGGTTCGTCGAGCCAGGGGAGTCGCTCGAGACCGCCGTACGCCGGGAGGTGGCCGAGGAGGTGGGGATCGTCGTCGGCGAGGTGCGCTATGCGGCTAGCCAGCCGTGGCCGTTCCCGTCGAGCCTGATGCTCGGCTTCTTCGGTCGAGCGGAGACCGCGGCGATCCGGGTGGACGGGGACGAGGTGTCGGCAGCTCGCTGGTTCTCCCGCGACGACCTACGCCAGGCCGCCGAGGCCGGTGACGTGCTGTTGCCGAGCGGGTTCTCGATCTCGCGCTGGCTCGTGGCGAGGTGGTACGGGGCGGAGCCGCCCGGCCAGTGGTGAGCCAGTGGTTGATCAGCTGTCAGGCAGACAGCGCGAGCTGCGCGTGCACCTCGGCGATCGACGGGTTGGTGAGCGCGGTCCCGTCGGTGAACACCAGCGTGGGCACGGTGAGGTTGCCGTCGTTGACCCTGGCCACAATGTCCGCGGCTGCCGGCTCCCGCTCGATGTCGACGACGTCGAAGTCGAGGCCCTCGCCGTCGAGCTGCCGGCCGAGCCGGTGGCAGTAGCCGCACCACGGCGTCGAGTACATCGTGAACCGAGCGGTCATCCCCGTCCCCTTCGCTCGCTGTCGGCGCCCGACCCTATTGTGACCCACGTCCTGTGCACCGGCGGCTGGAGGCCTCACGACGTGACGACCGCCGAGCAGCTGCTCGCCGCGCTGGACCCCGAGCAGCGCGAGGTCGCGACAACGTTGACCGGCCCGGTGTGCGTCGTCGCCGGCGCCGGCACGGGCAAGACCCGGGCGATCACGCACCGGATCGCATACGGCGTCGCCACCGGGACCTACCGGCCGCACGAGGTGCTCGCCGTCACGTTCACCACTCGGGCCGCGGCCGAGATGC
>Ga0136614_10003227_pt1 | contig 10384 bp, 9 predicted proteins | sample AntDrymUQ2792106_2_FD_106643 | JGI IMG/M metagenome (GOLD analysis project Ga0136614, IMG submission 106643) | Polar desert sand microbial communities from Dry Valleys, Antarctica - metaG UQ279 (21.06) | ecosystem: Environmental > Terrestrial > Soil > Desert | place: Antarctica: Dry Valley... | reverse complement strand
GTAACGGTTGATGTGATCGATGGCCTCGTCCAGCGAGTCGACCACTCGGACCGCCACGACGAGGTCGAGGTACTCCGTGGCCCAATCCTCCTCGGATGCCTCCGAGGCCGGGGGATAAGCCTTCCGGGCTCGCTCATCGCCGCGTACCTCGACCCCTGCGGCGGCGAGCTCCTCGAGGCAGCCGCGGAGCCAGTCTGATGCGAGCCGCTCGTGCACGAGCAGAGTCTCGGCGGCGTTGCAGACGCTGGGACGCTGCGTCTTGGCATTGAGCACGATACGCCGGGCCATCTCGGGCTCGGCGGCGGCGTCGATGTAGACATGACAGTTGCCGTCGCCGTCGATGATGTAGGGGACGGTGGCGTTCTTCTCGATGCTCTTGATCAGGGCACGCCCGCCGCGCGGCACGAGCAGGTCGACAAGGCCCTTCGAGCGCATGAGCTCGAGGGCGGCGGCGCGGCTCGCATCTCCCACGAGCTGGACGGCGTCCGCAGGAAATCCGGTCGCGCCGAGGCCGCTGCGAAGCGCAACCGCGACCGCCTGGTTGGAGCGGTGTGCGATCGAGGAGCCCCTCAGGATGCACGCGTTGCCCGCCTTGAGGCACAGTCCGGCGACGTCCGTGGTGACGTTGGGACGGGCTTCGTAGATCACCGCCACCACGCCCAGGGGAGCCCTCACCCTTTGGATCGTGAGCCCCGAGGGGCGAGTCCATTCCTCGACCACCTCGCCTACGGGATCGGGTTGTTCGGCGACCGCCTCGAGCGACTTGCGCATCGATTCGACGCGCGCCTCGGCCAACGTGAGCCGGTCGACGACGGTGCGGGATTCGCCTCGTTCGGCGGCCTCGGCCACGTCTGCGCCGTTGGCCTCGAGGATCTCGTCCCGGGAAGCGACCAGCGCGTCGGCCATGCCCTCGAGCGCGGCCTCTCTCCCCTCCCCCGAAGACCGAGCCACCGCAGTTGCCACCCTGCGGGCACGCTCGCAGACCTCTCCGACCCCCACCAGGGTCCTCACTCCTCCAGCACGACCAGCTCGTCGATGTGTATCACCTCGCCCCCCGATGTCCCTGCGGTCGAGCGGCCCGCCGCCTCCTCCAGGTCGGCGGCCTCGTAACGCACGAGGCCGCGGGCGAAGACATTCCCTTCCGGATCGCAGACATCGACCGCGTCTCCCGGGCTGAAGTCGCCTCGGACCCCGGTGACGCCGACCGCCAACAGGCTCCTCTTGTGACGGGCGAGTGCCTGATGCGCCCCCGCATCGACCACGACCGTGCCTCGCGGAGGCTGAGCGAAGGCGATCCACAGGCGGCGGGCGGAGATGCGGTGGGGGCGAGGCCGAAAATAGGTGCCGAGGCGGCCGCCGGCGAGAACCTTGTCGAGGATCTGGGGCTCTGAAGCGTCGGCGATGACCACCGCGGCCCCCGAGAACGTGGCCACCCACGCCGCCGTCAGCTTGGAGGCCATGCCGCCGCTTCCGAGCTCCGTGCCTCGTCCGCCCGCCCGGCGCTCGAGCTCGGGCGTGATCCGATCGACCTCGTCGATGAGGGGGGCAGAGGGGTCGTGCCTGGGGTCTGAGGCGTGAAGCCCCTTGGCGTCGGTCAAGAGCACCAGGAGCCGGGCCCGCGCCAGGTTGGCCACGAGGGCCGCGAGCCGGTCGTTGTCGCCGAAGCCGATCTCGTCGGTGGCAACCGTGTCGTTCTCGTTGACCACCGGGAGCGCCCCCAGCGCCAACAACCGGTCCAAAGTGTTGCGGGCGTTGAGATAGTGAGAGCGGTGCATGAAGTCGTAGCGCGTCAAGAGCATCTGGGCGGCGACCAGGCCATGCTCGGCCAGCCCGGCCGAGTAACGGGCGAGCAGGCGGCCCTGACCCACGGCGGCAGCGGCCTGCAGGCTGGGCATGTCGGAGGGGCGCGCCACCAGCCCGAGCGGCGCCAGACCGGCTGCGATTGCGCCCGAGGACACGAGAATCGCCTCGATCCCGTTCAGGCGCGCCCCGGCAATGCCGGCGCACAGAGATGCCAGTCGCTCCGAGTCGAGAGCCCCGTCGGGACCGACCAGGGAGGCGCTGCCGACCTTGACGACGAGCCGGTCCCCCGGCTTCAGCTCAACTCGTGACACTGCCTGCCTCGGGCTCGAAGTCGAATGACACCGCTCCGATGCGGACCTCGTCCCCCGCCCGGGCGCCGGCCCGTTCCAGGGCGCGCTCCACCCCCATGGAGATGAGCGCGCGCTGCAGCCTGACCACGGAGTCATCGTCGTCGAAGTCTGAGACCGCAACCGCCCGCTCCGGCCGGGCCCCGCGCACCCGCCAGGAGCCGTCCTCTTTCGCCACAGTGATGGGCCGCTCTGAGACGGTATGGCGGATGTAGCCGACGGGGGCCGGTCTCAAGGCCCGGGCGCGCCTCACCTCCTCATTGAGACGCCACACCAACGCGTCGATGCCCTCGCCGGTGACCGCGGAGATGAACATGGAATCGGGCCATTCCGAGCGCACCGCCGCGGCCGACTCCGAGCCAACGTCTGACTTGGCGGCAACGACTAGCGAGGGCCTGGTTGCGAGGTCGGGGTCGAACGCCTCCACCTCGCCCTTGAGGACTTCGACGTCGTCGAGCGGGTCGCGGTCGGTGGCGGCGAGATCGATCATGTAGCAGAGCACGGCGGCCCGGCTGACGTGGCGCAGAAAGCGATGGCCGAGGCCCTTGCCGCGATGCGCGCCGGGGATGAGCCCGGGGATGTCGGCGACGACAAAGGTGTCATCGCCTGCCCGCACCACTCCGAGGTTGGGAACGGTGGTGGTGAAGGGATAGTCGGCGATGCGGGGGCGGGCGGACGAGATGCGCGAGATCAGAGTCGACTTGCCGGCGTTGGGAAAGCCGACCAGCCCCACATCTGCGAGCAGGCGCAATTCGAGGTGCAACCTCTTGTCCTCGCCCGGCTCCCCTTTTTGCGCATAGTTCGGCGCACGCCTGGTGGGAGTTGCGTAGCGGGCGTTGCCCCGGCCCCCACGACCTCCTCGGGCCGCCACGAGCTCATCGCCGGGACCGGCCAGGTCTGCAATGAAGACGTCTCCTTCGTAGACCACGGTACCGGTGGGAACCGGCACGAGGCGGTCCGCGCCGCGCACGCCGTGCCTTCTCTTGCCTGCGCCGTGTCCTCCGCGCCCGGCTTTGATATGAGGGTGGTGCTGCAGCTCGAGGAGCGTCCCGACCGAGTCGTCGGCTCGAAGCACGACGCTGCCCCCGTCGCCTCCGTCACCCCCGTCCGGGCCCCCCTTGGGCTTGTAGGGCTCGTGATGGAAGGATGCCGAGCCGTTGCCTCCCGCGCCGGCCAACACCTCGATCGCGGCCTCGTCAACGAAGGCCATGAGGCTCGCCCCCGAGCGACTAGTCGGTGAGTACGCTTACCACCCGGCGGTCGCGCGCCCGGTGGAACGTGACAATCCCGTCGGCTTTCGCGAACAGGGTGTCGTCCGAGCCGCGGCCGACGTTGAGCCCCGGATGCCAGCGAGTCCCCCGCTGGCGCACGATGATCGAGCCCGCGCGGGCGCTCTGGCCGCCGTGGACCTTGACGCCGAGTCGCTTGGCGGCGGAGTCACGGCCGTTGCGGGAGGAAGCCGCTCCCTTCTTGTGAGCCATGTAGTTGCTCCTTAACTCTTCTGGGGGGCCAGGTTGATCCCCGATATCTCAACGCTCGTGTACGTCTGCCGATGCCCGGTGTGGCGCCGGTAACCGGTCTTGTTCCTGAACTTGTTCACTTCGGTCTTGGGGCCGCGCGACTCGTGCAGGATCTTGGCATCCACGCTGGCGCCTTGGAGGGCAGACCGGCCCGAAGTCGAGCGGCCGTCGTCGTCGACCACCAGCAACGGGGTGAACGACAACTTGCCGGACGAGTCCTTAACCCGTTCGATCTCTATGACGTCGCCCGGGGCGACTTTGTACTGCTTGCCGCCGGTGCGGATGACCGCGTACATGTGCTCGAACCTCTCAGGAAATGGATGGGAGTGATCATGATACCAACCCGTTTCTCATCGAGCGGTCGCCAGATGCTCCATAGCGACCGACTTCAACCACCACTCGGCAATCGGGGGTTGGGTCAGTCGACGTCGTGGATCAGGATCCCCCGGCCCTCACAGGTCGGGCAGGGGTCCGAGAACGCCTCCACGATCCCGGCCGCAACTCCCTTGCGAGTCATCTGCACCAGGCCGAGTGGCGAAATGTCGTGGACCTGCGTGCGGGAGCGGTCCCGCTCGAGCTGACCCCGGAAATGGGCAACGACCGCATCGCGGTTGGCAGCTTCCTCCATGTCGATGAAGTCGACGACGATGATCCCTCCGATATCCCTCACGCGCAGCTGGCGAGCGACCTCGGAGGCAGCTTCGAGGTTGGTCCTGTAGACGGTCTCCTCCAGAGTCGACTTGCCGACGAACTTCCCCGTGTTGACGTCGATGACGGTCATCGCCTCGGTGCGGTCGATCACGATGTGCCCGCCTGAGGGCAGCCACACCTTGCGGTCGAGTGACTTGCGGATCTGCTCGGTGACTCGGTATTCCTCGAAGATCGGCAGGTCGCCGTTGTACAGCGACAGCCTCTGGTCGAGCTCGGGCGTTGTGTCGCGCACATACGAACGCAGGATCTCTTCGAGCACCGCATCGTCGACCACGCACTGCTTGACGTCGCGATTGAAGAGGTCGCGCACCACCTTTAGCTCGAGCTCTGGCTCCTCGTACAGAAGAGCGGGAGCCTTGGCCTTCTGCGCTTTGGTCGTGATCGTCTCCCACACACCGATCAGGCGTTGCAGGTCCGCTTCGAGGTCGGCGCTCGACGCACCCTCGGCCGCCGTCCTCACGATCAGTCCGTGCCCCTCTCGCCCGAGGTCCTGAGCGATGTCTCGCAGGCGGTTGCGTTCGTCGTCCGCCAACCGGCGCGACACACCCAGCGAGCTCGCCTCGGGCACCAGAACCAGATGCCGACCCGCCAGTGATACCAGTGCGGAGAGGCGGGAGCCCTTGGAGCGCATCGGTTCCTTGGTCACCTGCACGATGATCTGCTGGCCAGATCGCAGCACGGTTTCGATACGCGGCAGCTCGGCACCTTCTTCGCCGGCAATACCAACCTCGCGCGCATAGAGCACGCCGTTGCGAGCAGCTCCGAAGTCCACGAAGCTGGCCTCCATGCCGGGAAGAACATTCTGCACTCGTCCGAGATAGATATTGCCGAGCATCGAACGATCGTCTGGGCGCGTTACGTAGTGCTCGACAATCACGTCGTCTTCGAGCACAGCTATCTGAGTGCCTGCCGGGTCGGAGTGAACGAGCATTACGCGATTGACGGCCGCCTGAGGTGGACGGCGTTTTCGGGGCCGGCGCTGCGATCTGCGACCCGACCGGCGCTGTTCGGTGCCGGCCGCGGGTGTCTCTCTGTCGAGGTCGGCCGCCCTTTCACGCGGGCGGGGCGCTTCTTCGCTCACAAGTAGCGCCTCATGTGGATATTGAGCAGCAAGCCCACAGACAGAAAGTTGACGACCATGCTTGAACCTCCGAAAGAGACGAACGGGAGTGTCAGGCCCGTTATCGGCATGATTCCCATGGTCATGCCGACATTGATGAATAGTTGAAAAACCCACATCGTCGCAATGCCCCCGGCCACCAAGGTGCCGAAGAGATCTCGTGACAACGTGGCGATCCGAAGGGCTCTCCATAGCAACAGGGCGAAGAGACCGAGCAATGCCGCACCTCCCACGAAACCAAGCTGTTCGGCGATCGCCGTAAAGATGAAGTCGGTGTGCTGCTCGGGCACGAAGTCCAACGTCGTTTGCGTCTTCTCCTCCGACAAGCCTTTGCCGTTGAGGCCGCCGGAGGCGATGGCGATCTTCGCCTGAGTCAGCGTCCACCCCTCGGACTGGACATCGGGATCCTTGTCAAGAAAGGCGGTGATGCGCTCGATTTGATACGTCTGAAGAAACCCCGCTTGTAGAATGATGATGATGCCGATCAAGCCCAGTATTGCCAGGGACACAAAGTGCCTGATCTTTGCGCCTCCCAGCAACAGCAGGCCGGCCAGAAGCGCCACGAACACGAGCATCGAGCCGAAGTCGGGCTCGATCACGATGAGCGCACTCGGCAGCCCCACCAACAGAACCACGACCGCGACATCGCGAACGCGGATCTCACCCTTGCGCTCGCCTAAGTAAGCCGCAACCGCCACCACGGTCGTCACCTTTGCGAACTCCGAAGGCTGCACCTGGAAAAACCCGAAGTTGAACCAGCTCTGTGCCCCTCCCGCTTCGTCTCCGAGCGGCGTCAGCACCAGGAGCAGCGCGATCACTCCCGACCCGTAGAGGAAGGGGGCAAGCGCCCGCACATAGCGGTAGTCGATGAAGCTCACCACCAGCAGGATGAGAGCGCCCGCCGCGGCGTAGGCGATCTGGCGTTTCAGGTACTGGCTTGGATCAAGTCCCAGCGTCTCTTGCTTGGTGGCGGTGGCGGTGAATACCATGACCGCGCCGAAAATACTCAGCAGGAGAGTCACCAGCAGCAGCATGGGGTCGAGGTGTCGTATCGGAGCCTTTCTCGCCATGCGCGCGGCGACGGGCTCTCCTCCGATGCGATCGATGGCATCAAGAAATGTGCCTTGCATTAGCCGGAGAAGTCCTGGCTTAGGCCCACGTTGGGGTCATCGTCCACTTTGAAGATAGCTTCGTAGATCTGACGCGCCACCGGAGCGGCGCTCTCGCCTCCGTGCCCGGCCTTCTCGAGATAGGTGACCACGACGTACTCGGGATCGTCGGCGGGAGCATAGGAGGTGAACCAAGCGTAGTTGAGACCGGAATCGACGTCGCCTATCTGAGCCGTTCCGGTCTTGCCGGCGACGGGGAAGTTGCCCTGGGGATAGCCTGCGAAGGCCGACGCGGCCGTCCCCCGGTCTCCCGAGATCACATCGACCAGCCCCTGCTGCAACGGTGCCAGCTCGCCCTCGTCCAGCGGCAACCTGCGCACGGTCTTCGCCTTGAAATCCTTGAGTATCTCGACCTCGCCGGCTTCGTCTGTGCGACCCAGCGACATTCCCAGATGTGGCTTGACGATGCGACCGCCGTTGGCGATGGCCGCGTAGGTCACCGCCATCTGCAGGGGGGTGGTTATCAGCTCGCCCTGACCGATGGCCATGTTCACGGTGTATCCAGGTAGCCACCCGATCGGACAGAAGTAGTCACGGTAGGCCTCGCACCAAGCTTCATCGGCGACCCGGCCTTCGGCTTCGTAGGGAAGGTCGATTCCAGTTTCGTGGCCGAAGCCGGCGATCCGCATGTAGTCCTGGAAGCGTTCGCTCTCATCGCCGAGGGCCGCCCCGTAGGCCTCTTCCATGGCCCATCCCAACTGGTAATAAAAGGTGTCGCAGGAGACCTCGAGCGACTCGGCGAATCCCATGTAGCCCATATCGGCGGAGGTCCAGTTGTTGAAGATCACGCTGCCGGGTCCCCCCCCGGGAGGAAAGACGGTCGACGGCGGGCACCCCAGGAACGTTGAAGGTGATGCCACTCCGGACCACATCGCCGCTCCGGCGGTGACGACCTTGAAAGTCGACCCGGGCGGAAAGCCTCCCAGCACGGGCCGGTTCAACAGTCGGTCGTCAGAGTTGTCAGAGGTGGCCGCGCCCAGCTTACGAGCATCCTTCTTGCTGTAGCCGTCGGCAAGAATGGAGGGATTGAAGGTGGGATAGCTGGCCATCGCAATGATCTCGCCGTTGTCGGGATCCATGACCACAGCGCCGCCCGAGGGGGCCTGGTATTCCGCTCGGGCCGCCGCGATGCCCGAGGCCAGGGCTTTCTCGGTGACCTTCTGGATACGGGCATCAAGCGTCAGATAAAGATCGTCGCCCGGTCGTTCCTCCCGCCGCGGGTCAGAGTCGACCTCGTCTCCGGCCGAGTTCACCACCACCCTCTCAAGGCTCGGCCGTCCCCGGATGAAGCGGTCGTAGGTGTACTCGATTCCGTCGCGTCCGACGATATCCCCCGCCCTGTAGCGCTTGGATCCGTAGTGATCGGAATCCAGCAGGTCCGGCGAGATCTCGCCGACATACCCAAGAAGCTGCGCCGCCATTTGTTTACGCGGATAGGTCCTAACCGGCAGGTTCTCGACCGCGACGCCGGGAAAGTCTTCCCCGTTCTCCTCAAAGTAAAATTCGTCCTTCTCCCGCACGTCGACGGCCACGGCCACCGGCTTGTAGGGCGATACGGCCTCGTCCTGGAGGTTGTCCTTCAGCTCTTTGACGGGTATATCCAGCTGCGCCGAGAGACGGTGGAGCACCTTGCGTGTCTTCTTCGGCGTGTCGACGATCTGGCGATCCACAGTCACCGACAGAGACCGGCGGTTGCGAACAAGCATCCTGCCGTTGCGGTCGAGGATCAGTCCTCGCGGCGGCTCGGACTCGACCAGGCGGGTACGATTCTGCTTGGCGAGCTGGCGGAACTCGCTTGCTTCCAGCACCTGCAAGAACCACAGGCGCGAAAACAGCGCTACGAATATGGTCACGATGATCGTCCCGAAGACCGTCAGCCGCAGAAGCAGCCGGTCGATTCCGAAGACGCTGCGGCCCTCCTCGGTCGGCTTGGTGAAGCCGCTCACCAGCGGTACACCCTTTCCGGCCGGTACCGATTAGCGACCCTGCGCACCAACGGATACACGAACGGCGTCAGAAGCGTGTTGTAGAGAATCACCAGTCCCGCCACCTTGATCGTGAACTCGAGACCAACCCACGGTTGTCCCAACATGATGGCCATGGCTGCATACCCAAACTCGGCCACTGCGGTTGCGACGGTTACCGCGAAAACGGGAGCCAACACGGAATCCTGCGGAGCGTAGATGCGGAACATCCCCACTGCAAACGCCACCAGCGTGTACACCAGCGCAGTGAGACCGGTTATCGACTGAGGCAACAGAAGATCCTGCAGCAGCCCGCCGAAGAACCCCGTCACCACTCCCACGCGCTCCCCATCCGTAAAGGCCAGGCATACCACCACGACGAGAATCAGCTGGGGAATCACACCGAGCAAGGTAAGTCGTGCCAGCACGGTGGATTGCAACGCAACCGCGACAACGACCGTCGCCGTCACCGCGGCGATGCGGGCGAGCCCAACTTCGGCGAGGATGCCGTTAGGGCGTGATGCGCGCGCGCTCACTTGGCCTTCTTCTTGGGCTGTAGCTCGTCACCTGTTTCGAGCAATACCGTTACGAATTGCAGAGACTTGAAATCGACTGATGGCTCGACGGTTATGAGTCGTTCCAATGCAGCTGCGGAGCCACCCACTTCCGCAACGAAGCCGATCTCGATGCCGGGAGGAAAGATACCCTGATCCCGCCCCAGAGTTACTACCTCGTCCCCCACGGACACATCCGAAGTAACGTCGATTGACGAGAGGGTCAACCTCTCGCCACCGCCGTTGCCCTCGACGAGTCCCGAATCGCCGAGGTCTCCGACGCGCGCGGTGGCGGCCGCAGCCGGATCGACCAGCAGCAAGACCGTTGAGTAGTTGCGATCGACTCGGATGATCTTTCCCACGAGACCCTCCGAATTCATGACCGCGTTATCGACCCTGATGCCTTGGCGCTTGCCCTTGCCGATTACCAACGCCCATTTGTAGTTGGAGGGGGAGTTGGAGATGACGGGCGCCAGCACCGAGTCCATCGTCCGCCATGACTTCTTGAGCTCCAAATCCCTACGGAGCTCCTCGTTCTCGGCTTCGATCTGCGGCAGCCCGTCGGCGTCCGCCTCCGCCTGTGCAAGGCGCGCCTTGAGCCGCTCGTTCTCGCCCCTGAGGTTGGTGAGCTCGGCCAGGGAGGAGAAGAAGCTGCCCACGGGGCGGGTGACCGTCGTGAAACCCCTCTGGATGGGGGCCACCACGGTCACCGTCACATCGCGAGCGCGCTTGATTGGACCTCCGGAGTTCTGCCGAAAATCGAGCGTGACCACGGCTATGGACAGGGCCACGAAGGCAAGCAGCAACACTCGCCCTCGCCCTACTCGGCGATACATCTCACTCAAGACCTCAGTGCCACAAGCGCTGCAAAACGGGGGACGGGCTAGGCGCTTGCTGCGCGCGCCGTCCTTCGGGCGTCATCCTAGCCCGAGCGGGGGCCGAGTGGTGGTCAGATGCTATATGTGATCATCTGGCGACACTCGGGGAGGTTCTTAGTGGCGGGTCGAGGAGATCAGCACTCGCTTGAGCGATTCGAACTCTTCGAGGCACTTGCCGGACCCAATCGCCACGGCCCACAGCGGATCCTCGGCGATGTGGATGGGCATGCCGGTCTCGTGCTTCAGGCGCTCGTCGAGCCCCTTGAGGAGAGAGCCACCGCCGGCGAGAACGATGCCCTTGTCCATGATGTCGGCGGC
>Ga0136614_10003226_pt1 | contig 10384 bp, 8 predicted proteins | sample AntDrymUQ2792106_2_FD_106643 | JGI IMG/M metagenome (GOLD analysis project Ga0136614, IMG submission 106643) | Polar desert sand microbial communities from Dry Valleys, Antarctica - metaG UQ279 (21.06) | ecosystem: Environmental > Terrestrial > Soil > Desert | place: Antarctica: Dry Valley... | reverse complement strand
TGACGTGCTCCTGCTCGACGAGGCGCGTTTTCCGCGCGACAAGGTCTGCGGCGAGGGAGTCTCTCCCGAGGCCTGGCGTCTGCTCGCGGCCATGGGGGCAGCCGACGACGTCCGCGCGCTGCGGCCGCATCCTCTTCGTGGCATGGAACTGACGTCGCCCGACGGCACGTGCTTCCGCGGGTCCTATCGCGGGGTGGCGGATGCGGGCTTCGCCGCCCGGCGGCGCGACCTCGACGCCTGCCTGCTCGGCGCCGCGCGGCGCGCCGGGGTCGAGGTCCGCGAGGGCACCCGGGCCAACGCGCTCATCCGCCAAGGCGGCCGTGTCGCCGGCGTGGTGGCCTCGAACGGCAACGGGGAGTCGGCGATCGAAGCGCGGCTGATCATCGCTGCAGACGGCCGCCGCAGCATGGTGGCCCGCCAGCTGGGCCTGCTCCGGGAGCATCGGCGACTGCGCAAGTACGCGGTGCGCGGTTACTGGTCGGAGGTCCAAGGGCTGAGCGAGCACGGCGAGATGCACGTGGTCAGGGGGGGATATTGCGGGATCGCGCCCTTGTCGGACACGAAAGCCAACGTGACGTTCGTGGTCGATCGCGCGGACATGCAAGCCTCCGGGGGAGACCTGGAGGGCTTCTACCGCGCGACACTGGCGCGCTGGCCGCGCGTGGCCGAACGGCTCCAGCGCGCGACGCTCACGGAGAGGCCGTCCGCGATAGGGCCCCTGGCCCTCGAGGCGGCTCGCGTCTCCGTCCCCGGGGCCGCGCTGGTGGGCGATGCGGCCGGGTTCTACGACCCGTTCACCGGCGAGGGTGTGACCCTCGCCCTGCGCGGCGCGGAGATCCTCGCCGAGGTCGCCGACCGCTGGCTGCGCGCCTCGGGGGATCTCGCCGATTACGACCGGCGGCGCGCCGAGGCCACTCGCGACAAGTTCCGCCTCAATCGCCTGCTGCAGCGCGTGGTCGCGTGGCCGGCCCTGGCCAACGGCGTGGCCTCGCGGCTGTCCCGGCGTCCCGATCTCGCCGACCGCCTGGTCGGCATCGCGGGCGACTTCGTTCCCGCTCGCGACGCCCTCGGCCCGGGTTTCGCGCTCGACCTGCTGACCAGCTAGCTGAGGCTCGCCGCTCATTCCGCCCGGTACGCCCGGCCGCGAAGGAGTCCTTCCGGGTTGGGATCCGTGTTCCGAAAATTGACGGGCAGGGTCGGACAGGCCGAAGTGCCACGGGCCACCGGATCGCAAGGCGCGACGGAGAAATGCAGGTGGGCCTTGTTGCCGGTGTTCCCCGTGTTGCCGCTCCTGGCGATCGGCGCGCCTTGCGCCACGCGGTCTCCGCGTTCCACGAGGGCGCCCTCGTGGGTCAGGTGTCCATATAGAGCGGTCGTGCCGTCCTCGTGCGCGATGACCAGCAGGTTGTCGAAGCCCGTGGGCGCGACCTCTCCATCGCGATGGGACTCTTCCACCTGCACCACCAGGCCCGCGCGCGCGGCCACGATGGCGCTTCCGATCGGCATGAGGAAGTCGTAGCCGAAACGCGCCGCGCCGCGATGTCCATTCCCCGGCGGTGAGCAGTTCCCCTGGTCGATGAATTACGAAGTTCCCGCGGGATAGGGAAGGACGTACGCCGACGCCCGCCAGTCACCGAACCCGCTGCAGTCCTCGCCCGGCGCGGTCGGGCTTCCGCAGCCGGGGATGGCCGCGAGTAGCAGTAGTGCTGCGAGCGGACCCATGATGCGGCGTCCGGCCAATGCCGCCGCGCGATCAGCGGCGGCGCACTCCGTGCCGTGCGGCGTCCGCTGCATCGCGCATCCGGTGCTCAAATCAAACTCAGCATCTCCCGGTACTTCGGCAACGTCCAGAACTCGTCCGCGACGTTCTCCTCGATGCGATCGCAGTGCTCGCGCACGGCGGCCATCGCCGGGACGACCATCTCGGCCAGGATCCTCGCCCGCTCCTCGTGCTCGTGCTCGCCCGCCGCACGCTCCGCCGCGCTGTGCATCTCGGCCAGCCGATCGCCGAGGGACTCGACCGAAGCGCCCATCCTGTCGAGCGCCCCCTTGATCGCGCGACCGGCTCCCGCCCGGGTGAGCAGCGCGAGCTGCCGGTACGCCGCGGGCAGGACGTGGCCGGACACGAGGTTCCTGAGCGCCTCCACCTCGATGTCGATGTCCTTGATATAGCGTTCGAGGCGGACCATGTACCGCGCCTCGCTCTCCGACTCGCCAAAGATGCGCATGCGGGCCAGGAACTCCTTGGTCTCCGGCCGGATCAGCTCCGCCAGTGCCTCCGGGGTGTTGCGCAGGTTCGGCAGCCCGCGGCGCTTCGCCTCTTCGACCCATTCCGCCGAGTAGTTGTTCCCTTCGAAACGGATGGCCCTGGTCGCGATGACCGTGTCGCGCACGACCTCGAGCGCGGCGTCCTGCACGCTCATGCCGCGGGCGGTGCGTTTCGTGATCTCCTGCTCGAACTCGCCGAGGGCTTCCGCCACCGCGGCGTTGAGGAACGCGACGGGCGTGGAGACCGAAGCCGCGGACGAAACGGCTCGGAACTCGAACTTGTTGCCCGTGAACGCGAAGGGCGACGTGCGGTTGCGGTCGGTCTGATCCCGTGCGACCTCGGGCATCGTGCGGATCCCGAGGCTTATGCGCTCCAGCGCGGCCGCGCCGCCGGCTTCGCCCTTCTCGATGGCGTCCAGGACGCGGTTCAGCTGATCACCGATGAACGCCGAGATGATGGCCGGCGGGGCCTCGTTGGCTCCCAGGCGATGGTCATTGCCCGAGCTGGCGATGGCCGCGCGCAGGAGCCCCGAGCGGCGGTGCACGTCGCGCAGGGTGGCGGTCAGGAAGACCAGGAACTGCAGGTTGCTCTCGGGGGTCGCGCCGGGCTCCAGCAGGTTCTCGCCGTCGGAATCGGACAAGGACCAGTTGCAGTGCTTCCCGCTCCCGTTCACGCCCGCGAAGGGCTTCTCGTGCAGCAGGCATGTCAGGTTGTGCCGACGCGCGACGCGGCTCATCGTCTCCATGACCATCTGGTTGTGGTCGGAGGCGACGTTCGCTTCCTCGAAGATGGGCGCCGTCTCGTACTGACTGGGCGCGACCTCGTTGTGGCGGGTCTTGATCGGAATGCCGAGCTTGTACAGCTCGTTCTCGCTCTCCTGCATGAAGGCGAGGATGCGGTCCTTGATGCTCCCGAAGTAGTGGTCCTCGAGCTCCTGTCCCTTGGGCGGCCGCGCCCCGATGAGCGTGCGACCGCCGGCCACGAGGTCGGGGCGAAGGGCGTAGAACGCCTTGTCGATGAGGAAGTACTCCTGCTCGACGCCCAGGGTCGGCACGACGCGGGTGGCGGTCTGGTTGCCGAACAATCGCAGGATGGCCAGCGCGCGCTCGGACAGGATCTCCATCGAGCGCAGGAGCGGCGTCTTGTTGTCGAGGGCGGCCCCGGTGTAGCTGATGAACACCGAGGGCACGCACAACGTCTTGCCGTTGGGCCCGTCGATGATGAAGATCGGGCTCGAGGGATCCCAGGCCGTGTAGCCGCGGGCCTCGAACGTGGTCCGCATGCCGCCCGACGGGAAGCTCGACGCATCGGGCTCGCTCTGGATGAGCTGCGCGCCACTGAAGCGCTCCATGGGCCGGCCGTCGTCGTCGAAGGTCAGAAAGGCGTCGTGCTTCTCGGCGGTGAGCCCGGTCTGGGGTTGGAACCAGTGGCAGAAGTGCGTCGCTCCCTTGGCCAGCGCCCATTCCTTGACCGCGTGGGCGACCTCGTGGGCGATGGCGGGGTCGAGGCGGCTGCCCCGCCGCACGGTCTCCTGCAGCGAGTTGAAGATGGGCTTGGGCAGCTTCTTCTTCATCGCCGCGACGTCGAACGTGTTGCTGCCGAACAGGTCGAGGACCTTTATCCCCGACGCCATCTCCGGCAGCGAGCGGATGCTGCGCGAGGCGACCTCGCCGATGGCCCAGAGGCGGCCCGAGAGCTCAGACATCGTCGACACCCTCCAATGTGGAAGGAACGATTATAGGGCGGCGAGCCGCGCGCGCAGGCCCTTGCTAGAATGATGCGGAAAGCGAGGAACCTTGGCCACGCAGTCCATCGACGACCGGCTGCAGGGTCTCGACCGCCAGACGCTCCTCGCCATCTACCGGACGATGTACCTGTCGCGGAGGATCGACGACAAGGAGATCCAGCTCAAGCGGCAGAACAAGATCTTCTTCCAGATCAGCGGCGCGGGGCACGAGGCCGTCCTGGTCGCCGCCGGGATGGCCCTGCGCCCGGCGCACGATTGGTTCTACGCCTACTATCGCGACCGCGCGCTGATGCTGCAGCTCGGCATGACCGCGACCGAGATGCTCCTCTCCGCGGTAGGCGCCCGTGAGGATCCCAACTCCGGCGGCCGGCAGATGCCTTCGCACTGGGGTCATCGCCGTCTCAATATCGTGACCAAGTCCTCCCCCACCGGTACGCAGTTCCTGCAGGCCGTGGGCTGCGCCGAGGCCTGTGTCCTGCTGGGCGAGAAACAGGACGAGGTGGTCTACTGCTCGACGGGCGAGGGGACGACGTCCGAGGGCGAGTTCTGGGAAAGCCTCAACACCGCCTGCAACCGCAAGGTGCCGGTCGTCTACGTGGTGGAGGACAACGGCTACGCGATCTCCGTGCCGGTCGAAGTGCAGACCGCGGGGGGCAGCATTTCGAAGCTCCTCCGCTCGTTTCCGAACCTGCTGATCCGCGAGGTCGACGGCTGCGATCCCCTGGCCAGCCTGGCCGCGATGCGGGAAGCGGTGGCCTATTGCCGCGATCGCCGCGGTCCCGCCCTCGTGCACGCCCAGGTCGTGCGCCCATACTCGCACTCGCTGTCCGACGACGAGACGAACTACCGCTCGGCGGCGGAGCGTCAGGCCGACGCGAAGCGCGATCCGCTGGTCGCGTTCCCCGCCCGGCTGATCTCCGAGGGCCTGGCCACCGCGGACCAGCTCACCCGGCTGCGGGAGGAGGTCGACCGCGAGGTCAACGAGGCCGCGGACACCGCTCTCGCCGCCGCGGTTCCCGCGCCCGAGAGCGCCACCGACCACGTCTATTCGTCCGATGTCGATCCGACCTCGGACGCGTTTCGCAGCGAGCCGGGGACGACCGGCGATCCAAAGACGATGGTCGACCTGCTGAACGCCTGCCTGCACGACGAGATGACTCGCGACGCGAGGATCGTGGTCTTCGGGCAGGACGTTGCCGACGTGAGCCGCGAGGCCGGCCTGCCCGACCTGAAGGGCAAGGGCGGCGTCTTCAAGGTCACCCACAACCTGCAGCGCAAGTTCGGGTCCGACCGCGTTTTCAACTCCCCCCTGGCGGAGGCGAATATCGTGGGCCGCGCCATCGGGATGGCGACCCGCGGGATGAAGCCGGTGGTCGAGATCCAGTTCTTCGACTACATCTGGCCCGCGTACATGCAGATCCGCAACGAGTTGGCACTCATCCGGTGGCGCTCGGCGGGGGCCTGGAAGTGCCCGCTGGTGATCCGCGTGACCTACGGGGGCTATCTGCAGGGCGGCGCCGTCTATCACAGCCAGTGCGGCGAAGTGCTCTTCACCCACATCCCCGGCCTTCGGGTCGTGATCCCCGCCAATGCCCGGGATGCCAACGGCCTCCTGCGCACGGCCATTCGCTGCGACGACCCCGTGCTCTTCCTCGAGCACAAGCACCTGTACCGGCAGACCTACAACAAGGGCATCAACCCCGGTCCCGATTACATGATCCCCTTCGGCCAGGCCAGCGTCGTGCGGGAAGGGGCCGACCTCACGATCGTCACCTTCGGCGCGCTCGTGCAGCGGTCGCTCACCGCGGCGCGGCAGGCCGAGGCGGAAGGCGTGTCCACTGAGATCCTCGACTTGCGGTCGCTGGCGCCCTACGACTGGGAGGCGGTCGCGGCCAGCGTGCGCAAGACGGGCAAGGTCATCGTCGCCCACGAGGACAGCCGTTCGTGGGGCTACGGGGCGGAGATCGCGGCCCGCATCGCCGACGAGCTGTTCGAGTCCCTGGACGCGCCGGTGAAGCGCATCGGCGCCCTGGACACGTTCGTCGGTTATAGCCCGGTGCTGGAGGACGCGATCCTGCCCCAGGTCAAAGACGTCCTCGCCGCCATCCGCGAGCTGAAGAAGTACTGACCTACGGCTGCGACGTGCCGGCCCGGCCGTAGCGGTCCTCGAGCCGCACCACGTCGTCGAGCTCGGGCGTGGAGACCTCGACGATGTCGCAGTCCTCGAGGCCGGTCATGCGGTGGAGCGTGCCCGGCGTGATGTGGAAGACGTCCCCCGGCCCCATCTCCACCTTGCGCAGCTCGCCTTCCTCGCCGGTGGTGCGGGTTTCGAAGAGCAGCCGGCCGGACTGGATCAGGATCGTCTCGTCCTTGACGTTGTGGTATTGCAGGGACAGGCTCTCGCCGCGCTTCACGTGCAGGATCTTGCCGACGTAACGGTCGGTGCGCGCCCACCAGATCTCGTAGCCCCAGGGCTTCTCGACGCGCTTCGGGATCTCACTCAAAGTGTCTACCTCGCATGGGCGGGCGCCAGCGCACGCGCCAGCTCCCGGCGAAGCATAGCTTCGATGGCGCCGGCGGTGGAGAGGCCCATGGCGGTTTGGGCAAGGCGACGCGCATCCTCCGCGGCTACGCCGCGCAGCACGGCCTTGACCCGGGGAATCGCCCCGGGGCTCATCGACAGCTCGTGGACGCCGAGACCGACCAGCACCACGGCGTGGAGCGGATCCGAGGCCATCTCTCCGCACACCGATACGGGGACGCCCGACGACGCGCCCGCCGCCACGATGCCCGCGATCGTGCGCAGCACGGCCGGGTGCAAGGGCTCGTACAGCGACGAGACTCGCGGATCGACGCGGTCCACCGCGAGCAGGTACTGGATGAGATCGTTCGTTCCCACGGTAAAGAAGTCGACGTCCGCGGCCAGGAGGTCGGCGGTGACCGCCGCGCTCGGAACCTCGAGCGTCACCCCCACCGCCAGGCCCTCGCCGGCCGGTCGACCTTCCGCCACGAGGGAGGCGCGCGCTTCGGCCAGCAGGTCGAGGACGACGCGCAGGTCCGACGGGCCGGCCACGAAAGGGAACATCACGCGCAGCGGGCCCGCCGACGACGCACGCAGCAGGGCGCGAAGCTGGGCCCGGAAAGGTGCCGGATCCCGCGCGATGAGGCGCGATGCCCGCTGCCCCAGCGCCGGGTTCGCGCTGGTGGGCCCGCCCGGGGCGAGATCCTCGGCGGCCACGTCCCACGTGCGCACGGTGACGGGCCAGGGGCGGAGCTGGTCGAGCAGCCTTCGATAGACCTCGACCTGCTGGTCCTCGGACGGCCAGCGGCCCGATCGGCCGAGAAGATATTCGGACCGGAACAGGCCGATGCCCTCGGCGCCGTGATGCACCGCGGTCTCCGCGTCGTCGGGGAACTCCGCGTTGGCGAGGAGGTGAACGCGCAGCCCGTCCCGGGTGACGCAAGGCACGCCGCGGATGCTTTGCAGGGCTTCGTCCTCGCGGCGGTCCCGCTCCTGCGTGGCGCGGAACCCGGCGAGCATGGGAGCGGACGGCTCCAGGACGAGCTCGCCGCGCGAGCCGTCGACCACCACCAGGGCACCCGGCGGCACTTCGCGGGACGCGCTCACCAGCCCCACCACCGCAGGAATGCCCAGCGACCGGGCCAGGATCGACGTGTGATGCGTGGGAGATCCCTGGTCGGTGGCGACGGCGAGCACGCGCTCCCAGTCGAGCTCTGCGGCCTCCGACGGCAGCAGCTCGTCCGCAACCACCACGAAGCTGCCGGGCAGGCGCGACAGGGACGGCGCATCCCCGGCCCCGCTGAGGTTCAGCAGGATCCGGCCCTGCACGTCGTCGAGATCGGTGCGACGCTCGCGCAAGTACTGATCACTCAAAGCCTCGAACAGCCCCCGCAGCTGCTCGGAGACGGTGCGCAGCGCCCACTCGGCATTCACGTGATCGGCCCTTACCACGTCCGCCGTACGCTCCACCAGCAGCGGGTCGTCGAGCATCAGCAGGTGGGCGTCGAAAATGTAGCCGTGCGGACGCCCCACCTCCCGCGAGACCCGCTCACGGATGGCGACGAGCTGGTCGCGCGAGCGGGCCACCGCGCGCCGCAGCCGGGACACCTCCCCCTCGATGTCCTTCGGGGGAACGATCAGGCGGAAGATGGGCACCGACCGGCGGTCGATCACGAGGGCATGCCCCACGGCGATGCCCGGTGAGACCCCGTGCCCGCGCATCATGCCCGCCGCCTCACGCGTCCTCGCCGAAGCGTCCGGTAACGAGGTCGGCCAGGGCGAGCACAGCGTCCTCCTCGTCGTCCCCGTCGGCGGTGACGGTCAGCACGCTCCCCTGCGCGGCGGCGAGCAGGAGAATCCCCAGGATGGACTTGCCGTCCATGGAGCGCGAGTCCCGGCCGAGGGTGATCCGCGAGCGATACCGGGTGGCCGTCTGCACGAACCGGGCGGCGGCGCGCGCGTGGAGCCCCAGCCGGTTCGTGACGCGGACGTCGCGGCTGATCACGGCCCCTTCTTCTCCAGGATCTCGCTGGCCACGTAGATCGCGCCCTTGCCCTGCTCGCGGATGACGCGGGCGACCTCCATCAATTCGCCCTCGCGGACGGTGGTCAGCTTGATGAGCATGGGCAGGTTGACGCCGGTGACGATCTCCACCTGTGGCGACAGGAAGGGCAGGCTGACGTTGGTCGGCGTCCCTCCGAACATGTCGGTGAGGATCAGCGCGGGCCCGGGGCCCACGGTCTGAAGCGCGCCCTGGATGCCGTCCCGGGCGGCCGCCATGTCGTCGGCCCACCCGATGGACACGGGGACGATGGCCGGTATGTCACCGACGATCGTTCGCGCCGCGTTCACGAGCTCCTCCGCCAGCCGCCCGTGGGTCACGACGACGATGCCGATCACGATTGCTTCAGGTCGCGGTGCCGCACCTTCACCGTGTATCCCCTTTCCTGCAGCCGCTCGGAAATGGCGTTGGTGATCATCACCGATCGGTGCCTCCCGCCCGTACAGCCGATGCCGATGGTGAGGTAGCTCTTCCCTTCCTTGATGTACTGGGGGACGACGTAGACGAGGAAGTCGTCGAGCTTCTTCAGGAACCGCGGCGTCTCCTCCTGGCGGTTCATGTAGCGGATGACGGGCGCGTTGTTGCCGGAGAGGGCCTTCAGGCTGGGCACGAAGTTCGGGTTGGGAAGGAAGCGGGCGTCGAACATCAGGTCAGCCTCCGAGGGCACGCCGTACTTGTACCCGAACGACATCACGGAGAGCACCAGCGGGCCCGCCTCCGCGCGCACGTCGTGATTCTCGCGAATGTAGTCCCGCAGCTGGTGCACCGTATAACCGGAGGTGTCCAGGATTCTGTCCGCCATCTTGCGGATCGGCCGCAGGGCCTCCTTCTCCTCGCGGATTCCCTCGATCGCGGGCTGGTTTATGGCCAGGGGGTGGGGGCGCCGGGTCTCGCTGAAGCGCCGCTGAAGCACCTTCTCCTCGCTCTCCAGGAACATCAGGCTGACCGAGATCCCCTTGCGCTTCAGCTCCCGGAAGACACGGGGGAACTGCTTCAGGAAGTCGCGCTCGCGCATGTCGACCACGAGCGCGGACCGCCGCAGCTCCTCCGACCCGTGGAGGAGGTCCGCGAACCGGGGGATGAGCGCGGTGGGCAGGTTGTCGACGCAGAACCACCCGATGTCCTCGAGGGCCCGCGCGACGTGCGTCTTGCCCGAACCGGAGAGGCCCGTGATGATGAGGATCCGCGGCTCCGCGCGCCGATCGGGCGCGAGACGCGCTTCGGCGCGCCGATCCGCGCGGCGGCGCTGCTTCACCGGTGCTTCCCGGTGGGGGCCCGCCGGGCGTTGCGCGCGGCCCGGCGTCTCGCCGGCGGGGCATCGGCCTCGATCATCTCGTCCACCCGCTCCGCGAACTGCCGGGCGGCGTCGTATCCGCGGTCCTTGAGCAGGCGGTTGCGCGATGCCACCTCCACCAGGATCGCGATGTTCCGCCCCGGGGCCACCGGCATGCGCACGAGCGGCAGCTCGACGCCGAGGATGGCGAATTGCTCGTCCCGCAGGCCGAGCCGGTCGTACTCCTGTCCCGATTCCCAGCGCTCGAGGCTCACCACCAGCTCGACCCGCTGCGACATCCGCACCGACGAGACCCCGTAGAGGTCCTTGATGTTCAATACCCCCAGGCCCCGCAGCTCCATGTGGTAGCGCGTCAGGTCGGGCGAAGCGCCGATCAGGGTGTCGCCGATGCGCTTGATCTCGGACACGTCGTCGGCGATCAGCCGGTGGCCGCGGTCGATGAGGTCGAGCGCGCACTCCGACTTTCCTATCCCGCTCTCCCCCACGATCAG